>Ga0315281_10010624_pt1 | contig 12679 bp, 13 predicted proteins | sample YL17G07_0_MG_FD_204540 | JGI IMG/M metagenome (GOLD analysis project Ga0315281, IMG submission 204540) | Sediment microbial communities from Yellowstone Lake, YNP, Wyoming, USA - YL17G07_0 | ecosystem: Environmental > Aquatic > Freshwater > Lake > Sediment | place: USA: Wyoming | collected... | reverse complement strand
GTAATATAGATTGATTAATTTGTTGCTGTTGATTGTAATGCTCACCTTCTGTTGCCCCTGCACCATAGGCATCCAACGCTTGTAATACTGACTGATTTATTTGTTGCTGTGCGTTAAAGTTTTCTGTAATGGTAATATTGTAGCCGTCTAATGCTTGTATCAAAAGTTGTTCATCTATCAATATAGTACGAGATTCTTCATACCAAGTATTATTATCAACGGCACAAACAAAAGTAATGCTTCTACTTTGTCCTATGGCAGGTTGTATCCAGTTGGTGAGCAACCTATATTCTGCCGCCCAAGTAATAGCACCCAAAGTACCAAAGCTATTAGTAATAGTAATAGTAATGCGGCGACCATTTTGATGATGAGCGGTTGTTGGATCAGTAATTCCGCCTGAACCTAAAATAAATGGATTGCCTGCAGCAGATTGTGGGGTATTAATAGTAAAATTAGTACCATTAGTTGGTACTATCATGAAGTAACCAGAACGATATGCCGGAATATCTACAGAAGTGCTATAAGTAACTACTTCATAAGCATCTAACTGCACGGCTGGTTCGCCAGGTAAAGAAGCTATTGTGGAACTATTATTACCAGTATTACCATAACGTACTAAAATAACTGGCACAGATGTTCGTAAAAATAATGGATCTTCTAAATAAGAAGTAAAATTATTAAAAGAATTATTAGTAAAAGTAAATGATGCTGGACCCTGATCTGCTACTAAATTAGGATTTGACGGATATATAGTTCCTTGATAACGAATCTTTGGTCTAGATTCTTCTCCACCGCCGAATCCCATAGTGCAGCCATCAATAATAGTTGATCCACCGGGCTTACTAATACGTATAACCTGTCTATCAAAAGCAGGTGTTTGTACCGGAAATTCTCCACCTATATTGCAGTCACGAATGGTAAGGGTGGCTTCAACTGGTGCAATTTGAGTTACAAATCTGGCACAACTTTCTGAAAGAACAGCAAACAAAGTATTAATACCGGCAGCTGAAGATCCGTGAAACTCAAAACCAGTGGTGGTACAGCCATAAACTCCACCACCGACCCAATTTATAGAGCCACCTAAATAATCTCGGTCCATATATCCTACACGACCGCCTATTACTTTGCAATTTAAAAAATGATGTTGTCTGGATTGAGTACCATAAATAGTAAATCCGGCTTCGATTAAACCACTAACATCTATTTCTTGAAAATGACCCTCAGCATTATTACCATCAGCACTATCATCATAAGAATAAGCTATGCCGTACCAAGCTTCTGTAGATCCTCCAGAACCGAGTCCTAAACGAGAAAAATGATTACGATCTGTTAGATGCGATAAATCTTCTCGTAAAGAAGCTATTAAACAACTCGGTCTATGCGTCAAATTACTATTACCACCAATACACATATCCGACACACTACAATTCCAACAACCCTTCATTAAGAGAACGGGGTTATCTACTGGATCAGAAATATATTGAGTATGATCTGAATAACCCTGAACACCATATGAATCTTGAACTATTTCACCATCCAAGAAAATACCAGATACACTGGATAATGATAATATATAATCTATTGTATTTGTACGTCCATTACCAAATGACGAGTGTTCCACAATAGCTGTAGCTCCAGAAGTAAGTCCTGAAATAGTATAGCCTGGGAAAAATGTTATGTCATAAAAAGCGCCATTGATAATATCCCGCAGATCTAAACTGGGCGTACTCCAACTTGGGCTTTGTGGGAAAGAACTGCCAGCCTTTATGATAGTAGCGTACTTACCAGCACCGACTAAATTGGCGCTGAAAGAGTTAAAGAAATTAAGAGTAGTATTAGTTATGTAAGTACGAGCACCGAATCTCAAAGTGCCTCTTACTAGCGCTATTGCATCTAAACCAAACTGAATCGCAACAGCATCATCGGTAGCTCCGTCACCTACGGCACCAAACCATTCAACCAACATCTCTGGACAATAAACTGTAACAGAACCTGTGGTATCTGCTCTTTGGAATATTTGATACTTACCTGCGGTTATAGAGCCATTAATAACTAATGATTCGCCAACGCCAATAGAGATTTTGCCACCCTTCAAAAATAATAGATCAATACCAGCAGGAACAGTTACTGTAGCAGCACCCATAGTTAGGGTAGTACTAACAATTAAAGTTTTTGAGCCAGCACCAGTTATTAAATCGTTTAGAGTTTGTGCAAAAGGATTAGTATAAAGATAGCCATCGAGTAAATAACCATCTGGTATAGGTCTCCATGCACCATTTAAGTTAATGTGTAAGGGGTAATAGCCATCATCAGTTACTACGGCTACGGAACCATTAGCTGCATCAGGAGGTAAAGTTGCAACAGTAAATGGCCCTATTACAGGCGGTTGTTGATGTGTCTGTATTCCGGTCCAAGTACGAGCGCCTAACATTAACGTCATATTATATCCTCACCGCATAATTCGAAGCGGGATCTACTACTGGGCCCTCTGAAGTAATATCAGCATAAGTCATAATAGTTCCATCTGAAAATCTTACATCCCCACTATTACCCGTTACAGTTGTTACAGAACTTGATGTACCAATTATACTACCAATCAATAAAGAAGCATTAGGACCTACCAAATCCCAACCAACACCAATATTACCGCCACCATCTTGTATTCCGGTTGCGCCATTATCGTTTGAAAGATCAAAAGTAGAATTTTGTGCTAATCTAATCATTGCACCTACGGCACCAGTAGTACTTGGATTATTATTTTTAAAAATCAATCCCTGCGAACCACCACCAGACATACCACCACCATTACAATGCGATCCTATAAGATATACTACGCCAGGAGATGCTTGAGAGGGATCAGTTTTGGTAATGATAGTATTTCGTATTTCGTTCAATTTACCACCTAATATTGATAACTCAAAAACACTATTCTCAAAAATATGTATTCCAAGCCTTGACCTTCCAGAAACACCAGTACCACATCCATCAGATACTACATCAAACCATCTTACTCTGCTATGTGTTGCTGTAAGACCAACTTCCCCACCAGATATATAACTTCTTTGTAATACACAATTTGGGCAAAATTGAAGTAATATAGGATCATCAGCCCAGCCAGGAGTAGCATCTGGTATATCAATTATGGAACTATCTACTAAACTTAAAGTGCCGCTTACTATACTATAGCCTGTGGCATTAGGGCGCGGACAACCAGGAAATGCATAATATGATGAACTGCGATCAAAGATGCAACGTGTAAAAGTACCAGATGCATTAGTAATACTTATACTAGAATTACCGAATGGATCTAAAAGCAAATCTTGAAATAATATGGCGGCATCAGAAGGTCCATTACCAGTTCTAACTATAAAACTTGCATAGGCGCGCGCCAAGTCAGTAATAGAATTGCGTAAAGTTACAGATGGCTGTGCTACTATACAAGTTGAAACACCAACAGTTGGACTAGGAGAAATAGCAGTCATAATATTTAAACGAGAAGTGGTATTATCATGAATTACAGATGATTGTCCCGTAGAAAGAACAGCGGTCAATCCTTTTAGGGCCCCAGAAGTAAATGGTGTTCCTGCAAAATCTAAATATGGGTCATTGGAGGCAACTTGAAATGCCGTAATAGTTTGGGCTGCAACAACGGTAGTATATGAAGCGGGGAGTTGTCCAGCAATTGTCATACTACCAATAGTAAGTCCAGAAATAAATGTTTTTCTACCTAATCTAAAAGCAGCTGCATTTTCTGAAGCACCGGGTCTATGAATGCCTGCTGCCAAATTAATAGTAACTGCGTGATAAATTGTTCTTGGAACGGCATCATACACTTCGCGTAAATATTTAAAAGATGTAGTTCCGGCATTAGTTAGAAAATTGCTTATCTGTATTTGTTTCGAAAATATAGTGCCTGTTGGAATAGTAGCAGCTCCACCAAGATTATAATCTACTGCGAAAGTTAAAGCCTCTTGAGTAATTGATTGATAGGCATCTAAAGCTTGCAGTACTGATTGATTTATTTGTTGCTGCTGATTGTAATGTTCACCTTCTGTTGCTCCTGCACCATAGGCATCCAAAGCTTGTAATACTGACTGATTTAATTGTTGTTGTGCATTCTTATTTTCCTGAACTGTTGTGTCTAAACCTTGCAAATCTACTGTCAAAGCATAGCCATCAAGAGATTGTAGTATTGACTGATTTATTTGTTGTTGCTGATTATAGTGTTCCCCTTCTGTTGCCCCAGCACCATAGGCATCTAAGGCTTGTAGTACTGATTGATTGATTTGTTCTTGAGCATTCTTATTTTCAGTTACTGTTTGATTTTGTACATAACCATCTAAATCTTTTAGTATGGTATGAATAGCCTCATTAGTTTCGCCTATAGCACTGGAGGTTCTGGCCAAGTCGGATAATTTTTGAGTACCACTTACTACATCTTGAAAAATTATTTCATTATCGCTATTAACGGTAATAAAGGTATTTTCGTCTTTAAGGCCTAATAAACCACCTGGAGCATCGGTGCCAATGCCCACATATCCATCTGATCTGTAGACATCACCATTACTATTGAGCGCCCATCTAGAAGGCGATATTGAAGGTAGTTTCAAGTATTACTCCAGCATTTCTTTCTTTTTTTTCTTTCTCTTTTTCCTGTCGACATCGTGATAGTCCATTAAATCATCAACATATTTTTCTGCTACGCCCTCGCCTTCATTTTCTTTTTTATAATCCACCTGTACTTTGAAAGCCTCATTTTCAGTAGGCTTATCTATGTAATCAACATTAGCACTATCATCAATGGATTTGTGAGAAGATTGCTGGAGATAATGTGTTAATTCGTGAACAAAATATGCAAAAATGCCTTCTATGCTTACCGAACTATCCGGTTTTAGCATAGATTGGTTTATATATATTTTTTTGTCTTTGGTTTTGGCCGAAACATCCAAGTCAGCAAATTCAACATGAACGGTATCGATTTCATCTAAAGAAACACTGTATTCCTTAAACTTTGCAATAACCACAGGATCCTTTTTAACTCGCCCTCGCATTTCTTCGATGAGTTTTTCAGGATCGCTTTTATCTATCTTGCGGCCAATTTTATATTTAGGGAGTTTGCGCTGTGATATTCGAAGCATTTTTATCCTCAACTACAGCTTTTTTCATCATATAGGACAAATGTAAGCTTTGTTTTAATGATGCTATTCTTACTTCGGCACTTTTTAATACGGTTTCTAAACCCAATAACTCTAACTGTAATTCATCTTCACTTTCTGGCACTGAATACCCTACATAATCCACACTTAATTTTTCTACTTTTTTCATATCTTACCCCTTGACAAATCTTTTTTTAGCCCTATATAGATCACTGTTGCATCAAACGGGAAAAACATATATATAAGAGAAGCTACTTATATATAACATTAATAATAGATATTACCAATGATACTACCCCCGATAATAAGGCTAATACATATAATAATTTATTTCTTCCAAACTCTTCTTTATTAACTTGATTTAACTTGCCCTCTATATGCTCGTTGTTTAATTTTTCCATTACGGCTCTTATATCCGCGAATTTATCACTTACATCTACTTTTAGATTAGTAAAGTTATCTTGGATATCGATTAAATCCTTCTCTATCAAAACCATCCTAGTAATCATAGACTTGCCACTTTCATCATCCCTAACTACCTTTATTATACCTTGGACATTTTCGTGTAGGGCCTGTAATTTAGCTTCAAGGGTAGCTAGGGAAGAGGCATTATCTCGTAACTCCGACAGCAACCCCTGAATTAATATAGTAGTAGATTGGATGCTTTGGACTAGGCCTTCAGCAATAATAGAGCTATCCTTTTCCGAATAGTTCATTTATCTCTCCAACTAAATTGGCGATATCCTTGCATTTTTTAGAATATTTTTTAGCTTCTTTGGGCGCCTCTTCTTGTAACTCAGCGTTTAGTCTGTCTAGGTTCTCTTTAAGATCAGCAAGTATCTTTTCTATTTCATATTTGGTCATTTCAGCACCTTAACCCTGAACTGCCAAAAGACTCCAAGCACCACTAGATGATATTCTTATTTCAGTGATTGGATTTATTGGAAAACTTGAAAACCCTGCCGGTAAAGTTAGGGCGTGTTCATTTTGGTCAAAGCTTATAGTAAAGGTAACACCAGATGCTACAGTAACGTTGAGATGAGATATAGGCCTATCAAATATTACGGTGCTGTCTGACGTTCCGCTTGCATGATAATTTCCTGCCATTGTCTGCTCCTATTGCGCGGTTTAAGCGTAGTTCCAAGTATAGTTCTTGTGAGATTTATAAACCCCACGACAACATGAAGAAACCATTGAACGCGTAAAACCTACATCTGCCGTTTCTTTCATAGAGTTAAAAGTAATGATTTCACCTGTAGCTATATTAGTTCCCTCTACTTTTTTTAATTTATAGTCTTTCGGAATATTCATTAAATCTTCTGAATGTGATTTATCATATTTTCTATCAAGTCTTATTTCGGGTGTTGAGTTTTTATATAAAAAATCTCTTATCTTTATTACCTTTCTATTACCACCATATCCTAATATATAAATACCACAGTTTAATCTTGGACTTTTATCGCCCGATATTAAATTACAATATTTTTCCAACAATTCTTTATATTTTGTTAAAAATTGTTTTGTGCCGCGAAGACTAAAAGATATTTGTTTAATAATTCTGCCTCTATTTAATTTGGATATATAAAAACTACCATCCCCATCATTATATCCTCGCATAAAGTGATTTACTAATGGGTGTTCTATTAGCCATTCGGGAAATACAAGTACTAAACTTTTTCTAGGAACAATATTAAATCTCGCCAAATCATCGAATAGTTTATCAGAACTAATACATATACCAACTGATATATCTTTACATTTACTTATATATGTTATACCGTTAAAATTAATAGCTTTTTTGAATTTCTCTACATGGACTGCATCTTTAATGGCTAGGCCAATACTTAATTGCTTGTATTTACCATCTTTTAACTTAACACACCCATCTGCTGCTATAAATCCGGCCCAATAAAAACTTTCGGGAGTATATTGTGCAAAAAAATCCTCATTACAAGTATAAACTATAGGCTTATTTAATACTCCTAATTTTTTAAGTTTGTATCGTGCCGTTTCGTGTGATATACCAAGTTCTAATCCAACCTTTCTTATTGATTGGTGCTTTTTATAACTTTCAATTAAAACAAAATCACTTATATTTGCCATATACAAATTCCTTGTTAAAAACATTATATTACCTGTCTCTGTCTAAGATGGCGAAGACGGAGATAAGCAGGAGCAATGGAAGTAACACGGAATGTGCCTAATCCCATTGGTGAAGGCTTGAGACTTGCCTTAATCATCTTTAATTTCTCTTTGTAATCCGCCAATTGTGTGCTGAATTGATTGTTTAATAACTCTGCTATTTGTGGTGGCTGGAAATTAACTCCGTTATCGGTTATAACAAACTCGCGACCCTTCTCTATTAAAGCTTGAGCCGCTAACGCTAATAATACCGCACCCTGAATCGTTATATCTAAAAATAAATCTTGAATCGCACTATCAGCAAAAGAAAAATTGGTGAAATGTGGGTACGCATTAAATTCTGAAAGACTATTTACCAGAAAGCAAATCAACTCGCTATCAGAAAATACTACGCACTTCTCTTCTATATATCCGCCTTCACCATCAGGAACTTTGCGAATACCATCATTCTTTAGACGTTTTTTCAATATTTTTAATAATTTGTTTATACCCACAACTTCTTCTTTGCTAAAGTTATAGAGAAATGGATCTCCTGGTGTATTAGTTGGTTCTTCATCCGCCGTTAAAGTTCCGGCCGATATAACCAAAAATTCAAAGGTTGTTTCTACTTCAGTCCCACCTATTGACGCACGCCAGAAATCGTTTGCGTAGCCATCTATGAAATTTAAAGGTATTTCGTATTCAAGCTTATATAAACCCGGATCATCTACTAAAGACACCCCAACATTAGAAAAAGATCTCCAAATCAATCCATTAGAATCGGCAATTTTAACTTTGGGCGTATCATCAGCATTGACAGGGTTTCCGGCAGTATCGACAAAGCGAACAAACATTTCGACCGTTCTTCCACGTATCCCTAGTCTGTTCGCCATCGATTACCTCTATTTATTTTACTTGAGGTTTAACTTTCTTTTTTGGTTTTTCCTTTTTAACAGGAACCTCTTTAAGCCCCATAACTATTGCTCCGCTTTCAATTTTAGTAGTAGCAACTTTTATAGGTATCTTTGCATAGGCCATATCATTTTTTTGTACTTTAGCTACATCTACCAAACTTCGTGGCTTATCTACTTCGCCAACCACCATAGCATTATTTATTTTTTGTATCTTAGGTTTTTCATTAACAGGTTTTGGCTCTACAATAATTTCTGATGCTGGTGGTTTAGTTACCACAAAAGCTTGATTTTTATTACTTGATACCTGAGCCATTTTACCAACAGGATTTATCATTACCTTTTGTTGAGCTTCCATAACTACTGCTGATTGACGACTTAGAGTTCCATCAGATTTCGGCACCAAAGTAGTATCGGCATTTTCATCCTCTAATATATCCTGTTTTACCTTTACTATTACTGAGGCCTGATTTTTACCTGCCTCTTTAGATAATTCGCCCAAACCATAATCAGCAAAATCAAATTCTTTACCAACTTCCACTTCTTCAATAGTTTGTTCTAATACTACTGAAGATTTAGTTTTTCTGGCTTTCAGGGGCACTTTACTTTCTTTAATTTTGCTTAAAGGGGTCGATTTCTTTTTTATGTTTTTTATTACTTTTAAAATTTTTCCATCAACCCTTTTTTTAATAGAACCTGATTCCATTGATACTTTTACTTTATCTTCCGTTAGGTTAGGATTATATTTGTAAATATCAACTGATTTATTAGCTAATATTTTTATTCCCAAATCTCCTATCATAACATCGGACTTAGTGGTATTTAATAACCACAGCTCTTTATCTTTCATTTATTACTCCTTTAATTTTCTATAATTTGACACTTATACCCTTTATGATGATTTCGCCTTCCTTTTGCTACAAAACCCATTAGTGATTGTTGTAAGTTATTTTCTTTGCAATATTTGGTTAAATTACGAATTATCTCTATAGAACCATCTGGTCTAATAATTTTCCAGTTTTTAGATCTAATTTTTTCAGCTATATTTTGGCCATAGAGTGGATGTTTTTTACCAATTCGCAGACCATTACTTCTAGATACATTTGGATTCTTTTTTCCTAGTTGACTGGGTGGTTGATCGCCGCCTTCAGTATCATTATATCCTTCTCTAAAAGTTCCAAATAGAAAAATATAAAATTTTTCAGTATCCAATAAATATTGCTCTGGAATATTATCTTGCAAAACTTTCCATTCAAAGTTATCCCAACCATACTTTCTAATAGCACGATAAAAGTGACTATTATATGCTTTGTATTTTATATTAAATGCGTCACTTCTATGTTCTCTAATTCTTTTGCTAAAATGAATTGTCTTGCCAGTATAACCTTTGTTAGTAATCTTACAAATGGCCATATAAATTAGGCCTATTCTCATTTTTCTTGGGCGGGTTCACTTAAAATACGGACACAAGTGGCTTGCAACCCTTTATGATTTTGCCCCAATTCATATGAAACAACTTGATCTGGCTTTAGTGTCTTAAATCCTTCAGCCACTATATTCGACCAATGCACGAAGATATCACCGCTTCCGTCATCCTTACATATGAATCCTAGGCCCTTCTTAGAATCGAACCACACAACTTTTCCTGTTAATACCTTGACTTCTGACATTTTATTTCTCCTTGTTATTAGGTGCTGTCACCTTACTTAAATTTTCTTCCTCAATTTGTGCTAATTTTTTATCTAACTCAGCACATCTACTACTTCCATAAAATATTTCTGGATCGATTGTACCCTTTGTAGAATTGCAAATCTTACACAAAACTACGGCATTTTTAAAACTTAATGGATTTCTTTTGATAAGCGGGCGATGATGATCTACACAAATATTATCTTTAGTACCACAATTAAAGCATCTATAATTAAAAGCCCCAAGTGTTATTTTTCTATCAGTTGCGGTATAGTTTTCTTCGCATCCAGCGACTCTCGCCCTTCTACGTCGTTTACCTTCTATGACCTTATCTTTGTTTTTTTCATACCATTCGTGTTTGCGTTTTTTAGCTGCAGATTTCTGCGATGGATTATTCTCTAAAGATTCCTTATTTTTAATGGCTAAATTTACTTTATTTTCTTTATAATATTGCCTTCCATTCTCTATTAATTCATCGTAGTGTTGTTCTCTATATTTTTTGCTATAATCAGGATTTTTTTCAAACCACTCAGCATTTTCTTTATTATGACACTCTTTACAAGAACTTCTAATTTCGCCCTTTACTTTGTTAAAATTATCGATGGTTTTGACTTTTTTGCATTTTCCACATTTTCTATAACCTTCTGGAATTACTATTTTAACTGGCGGGTTTCTAATCCATTCTTTTTCATATTCTCGCCTACAATCTTTACATTGATTTCTATATCCATCGGGACTATCGCTTCTCACCGGAAAATCACTTAAAGCCTTGTTTTTATTACAATTTTATGCATTTCTTGCAGTCTTTCATAATCATCCCAAATACACATCAATGCGCATACTAATAAGAAAATTATTAGTAGATATAAGTAGTTCTGTGATACTTTATTATAGTTTTTGAGCTAAAGGATGGTTAGATAGAAACTCTAATAGATCCTCCGGAGATACTAAATTTGGGTCAATCCTATCTGTACCAGGAAACTTAATTTCTTGCAATGCTCTTACCATCAACTCACTACAATAATATGAAGATTTGCTAGGAAATGGATTAGATATATTACGCCCAAAGGATCTATTAGCAATTACCCACAAAAACCCCAATAAGGCCGCAAAATCATAGGGCTTATATAACTGCCTTATTAAATAAGACAGTATTTTATCCTCATCTTCTTTAGAACATTGAATTGAAAAATTAGCCTTTACCTTATTATTTTTAATAAATCTTGGGTAATAATCACTACTTGTGCCTTGTTGCATAGCTTGTAATATCATTACTTCTCCGGCTACATTAAACTCTGAAAATGTATGACTTATTTTAGATCGCGTTAATGCTCTTATTACACTACTATAACATTATTGCTTGATTGTTATATATTATCAACGACTGGCATTAAAATCTGGGTTTCTATTGCGTGTTCCAACTCTGTCGTGTTGGAAGTGACAATCTGCGGTAAAAGCAAATATATTATCTGTGTTATCTGTTCCGCCATTAGTTATTCTTGATATTTGAACCAATATAATACTATCTGGCTCAAAATGCGAACTTTCTATTGGTGTAGTTATTTCCGTAATATAATGCTTATATTGAGTGCCATCTACTATCTGTGTTTTATTTACTACTGTGCCTGTTGCTATATCCGTAAAGGCTTCTTGCCCGTGTCCTTTTGCCACCGAATAAGTCCATTGCCAAACTACGGAATTAGTATTTGTGCCGTCTGACAGCCAATGTACGTGAAAGTAAATAGCCGTGTTGGGCGAGTAAGAGTGCGGTAAGTGATAGTTAACCCAAACTTTATCATTAACAGAAAATTTATAGGCGCTCTGTGGGCCGGAAGCAATAACGCTAAAAGTAGGATTTTCCACACCAGTTGATTTTGCTATTATATCAGAAGTTATATCTCCCCATAAACCGCCCTGAGAAAGCCCATAGGTTACATTTACTGTGGCTTGTATATCACCAGTACTTCTTACATATCCATCAATCGTAGCAGAAGTACCAGCGGGGGCTAATATTATATTACCGGTGTTAGTTGAAATATAACCATCAGTACCATCGTGAGAAACTATTAAATTAAGTCCAGAACCATCAGGTGCGTAGTGAATAGCTCTCCCCTGAGTATCAACAGCAAACTTATTACCACTATTTACCTGTGCTTGTATTAATAGTTGAGTGCCTGAACCAACACCACCTGCTTCGTTGCGATTTATCAATAAGTCGGTATTAGATGCTGTGCCTCCAGCCGTTGCATAAGTAGGAAATATTTTAAATACACTTTGAGTTCCAGAAACAGCTGTTAAAGCAGTACAATCAACGTGGGCTTGATCTGCACCCGTACCATAATCACAGAACTTTACTATATTATTAGTTGTACTATTATTGCCAGTATATTTTGGCGAATATACACTAACGAATTGACTTGTTGAAACTAAAGTAAGAGATGCACCATCGACAGTACCATATCCTATGGTAGTAGAGCCATCATTTCTAACCGTTAATAAAACATTACCTGCTGCGTCTTTAACTGATAAGGGTGTAATATTTGTAGAGCCTGCGTCTGATCCTGTTATATTCAGCGCTTGAGAAACGTTTAACGAATTATTAACTCGGTTCCAGTATAGGTCGTTGTCGCCCAGTATTATTGTTTTACCCAGATCGTCTATACTAAATATTGCTACATAACCATCTGATACTATACTTTCTACCCTAGCATAACCGTCCAAACTTTGTAATACTGACTGATTTATTTGTTGCTGTGCGTTTAAGTTCTCTTGAACCGTTTGATTTTGTGCATAACCGTCCAA
>Ga0315281_10010622_pt1 | contig 12681 bp, 13 predicted proteins | sample YL17G07_0_MG_FD_204540 | JGI IMG/M metagenome (GOLD analysis project Ga0315281, IMG submission 204540) | Sediment microbial communities from Yellowstone Lake, YNP, Wyoming, USA - YL17G07_0 | ecosystem: Environmental > Aquatic > Freshwater > Lake > Sediment | place: USA: Wyoming | collected... | reverse complement strand
CGCGCTCACCAGAGCCCATTGTCGAATCCACTTCGACTGCCCCATGCGGACCAGGCAAAATCCAAATCTTGAACTACCCAAATGCGAACGTCGCACTCTGTACCAACTGTATCAGTATATTTGCTCATCGTTTGCCCGTCAATGGCAAAAAAGTAAATTTCCGTTCCCCAGGCAAAATACCGAGTTCAACTACGAGATTGGTGCACCCGGCGCGACTTGTCTGTCGGGGGTCATCAAAACCACGTTCACGGGCGGGTTGCCTTCGACCGCCGCTAAAAGCATGCCCTGGCTCTCAATATTTCGCATCATTCGCGGGGCAAGATTGGCGACCACGGCAATCTGCTTGCCGACCAGTTCCTCGGCTTTATAATGCTGCCTGATACCGGCGACGATCTGTCGCTGGCCAAGCGAACCCAGATCGACCTTCAGCACGATCAGCTTATCGGCGTTTGGATGGTCCTGGGCCTCAATGATCCTCGCTACCCGAATGTCCAAGGCAGCAAACTGGTCAAATGTAATCTGCGGCTTGGTCTGGTCACTCATTTGTTGTCTCCTGCAAAACGTGCACCGGACGGGCCAGTATTCTATCGTCCGCTTCTCAGATCAGCAACCGGTTTACCGCAAGCCCATCGCAAGGACGGCCTCAATAAGACCGGCGGCTTTCTTCTGCTCGGGGGCTTCGGCGATGATCCGAACGATCGGCTCGGTGTTGCTCGCCCGGATGTGGACCCAGGCCCGTTCAGCAGCGAAATCTATTCGGACTCCGTCGGCGGTATTAATCTGCTTATCGGAATAGGCCTGCAGAACATTTTTCAATACATTGGCAGTGCGATCCGCAGCGCATGCAACCTTGGTCTTGATCATATGATACTTCGGAAGCTCACCCGCCAGATGGGAGACGGTCTTGCCGGTTTTCGCCATCAATTGCAGGATCATCGCCATTGCCGAAAGGGAATCTCTCACCGGTGCGACCTGCGGAAAGATGACGCCGCCGTTGCCCTCCCCGCCCACCGAACACTTGTGCTCTCGCATCGCATGAGCAACGTTGGTTTCTCCGACGGGTGTGCGATAGACTTTCTGCCCAAACCGCTCGGCGACATCGTCGACCATTCGCGAGGTGGAAAGGTTCGTCGCCACCGGCCCGGGCATGACCGACAGGACATACCAACAGGCCAGAGCAAGGGTGTATTCTTCACCGATGCACACACCCTTTTCATCGACGACAGCCAATCGATCGGCATCGGGATCCTGAACAAAGCCCACCTGACTGGCAAATTGGATCACCGCCCGCGACACTTGCTTCAAGTTTTCCGGCACCGGTTCGGGGTTTCGGCTAAACCGGCCGTTCGGCTCGCTGTTGATGCCGGTTGTTCTACAGCCAAGCGCCTCAAGCAGCGGTAGTCCGGCAATACTTCCGGCACCGTTGACGCTGTCCAAAAGGATGGGCAGCCGACGAGATCGAAGCTCCTCGAGCAGCCGCCGGTCACAACTGTCGAGCACCGCATCAATATGAATCTGATGAGCGTTAGTGTCAGATTCGAGATGGCCACATGCGGTGGCGCCGGCATGCTCCGGGACCGGACCGGCGAATGCCTGCTTGATCCGCTCCGCCCTTTCGGAATCGAGGCTAAGACCCTCCGGACCGATGAGTTTAACCCCGTTCCATTCGATCGGATTGTGCGAGGCCGTCACGATCGCCCCGCCGGGGGCCGAGCGCCCTTGGATCATCAGGCACGCCGTCGGAGTCGCGGCGATGCCCAGATCGACGACATTTCGGCCCGAAGCCAAAAGGCCCGCTGTCAGAGCCGACCGCAGTGCGGGACTGCTGATACGACTGTCGCTGGCCACTATCATCGGATTCCCCGATTCCTGCAGAAAACGGGCGAAGATCATCCCCAACTTTGATGCGTCGGATATCCCCAGATCGGAACCCACCAGTCCCCTTATGCCCGAAACGCTGATAATCAGACCCATTCTCGATGCTCCTGCCTTTCGATATACCGCTACCAGATTGATCCTTCCGGATGGGCAATTGTGATAACCTCAGTTTCCAGACGCAATCGTTGACCCTTTGCCCCGACAAGATAATGATATTCCCCGTTAATCAGCAGGAACTGGAAGTCTTTCTGGAATTTTTTCAGTTGCGGATCGGTAATAACCAGTTTGGCTGGGCCGGCGGGCGGCCCTCCGACGGTCGTCATCGCACTCTGCGCAAATGACCCCACGGTGACAACGCTTCGGTAACGACCGTTCCAGATATAGGCGGGAACTCTCTTATCTCTCAACATCTTCAAATACGCGGCAGCGGCCTTCTTTCGCCCCGGCAAGTCGAACCGAGCCACTTCAAGGGTCCAATAGCCGCCGCCATTCGTCAGCATCCATCCATGCGGCACCGGAGGGTCTTCTTCCGGCAACAGTTCGATGTGGGCAACCGGAAACGCCACACCTTTGCCGGGCATACCCAGCGACTTGATGAGTTTCAAATCGCCTTGTGCCGCCGGCGATTCGAAGTCTGAATATCGGCCGTAACTCAGAAGCGTCGATCCGGTTTCACGGATCAAAGTGACCTTCTGTGGATCAACACCCGTGCTCTCTCTGAGTATCTGCGCCACCGACTCGGCGAGTTGATCTTCGGCGGGTCGTTGATAGCGTTCAACTGCAATATGCCAACCACCCTCCTGACTGCAGCCAACGCTGCCCGCCACGAAAAGCAGCAAGAACATTAACACAATAGATCGCTCTTTCATCCCGACCTCAGTGACATTTGTTGAGACCTGAGCAATTGTCGAATCCCTCTGTCGGCAAGCTTCAGGAGTTGATCCAACTGGTGGTCGTCGAACGGCGCGCGCTCCGCTGAACCCTGCACCTCGACAAACTTGCCCTTGCCCGTCTTGACGACGTTAAAATCGACCTCAGCGGTGCTGTCTTCACTGTAATCCAGATCAAGCAGCGCCCGCCCGCCAACCAAGCCCACGGAAACCGCTGCTACCGAATCAATTATAGGCGTCTCACTCAGCACCCCCCTGCGTAAGGCGTCGTTGACCGCATCGGCGAGTGCGATATACGCCCCGGTAATCGAGGCGGTTCGTGTTCCGCCATCGGCCTGAAGCACGTCGCAATCGATCCGGACCGTCACTTCACCGAGTCGATCCAGATCAATCACTGCCCGCAGGGCCCGACCGATTAACCGCTGGATTTCCTGGCATCGCCCGTCGGGTCGGCCATCCTGACGGGAACGCCGCTGCGGAGTGCTCGACGGCAGCATTCCGTATTCCGCGGTGAGCCAGCCTGACGAGCCCTGTTCGCGACGCCATTCGGGAACGCCCCGCTCGATGCTGGCAGTACACAACACCCGCGTTGTGCCCGTACTGATCAGCACACTGCCCGGCGCATAACACGTATAGTGACGAATAATGTCCACCCCTCGCAGTTCATTTGCTTTGCGCCCATCAGTTCGAGCCCGACCCATGTGCCGCTAAACCTCCAACCCTGTGATCAATACCGACAATAGTGTTCGCTGTAGATGCAGCCGATTCTCCGCCTCCTCAAAAACCAGCGATTGCGGCGACTCGATGACCTCGTCGGAAATCTCGTAACCCCGGTATGCCGGCAGGCAGTGAAGCACGATGGCAGAGGGCTTGGCGAGTTTCATCAACGCGCTCGTAATCTGATAGCCCTCGAAATCCTTCAACCGTTCCTGTCGGTCTTTTTCCTGACCCATCGAAATCCATGTATCGGTATAAACAATGTCGGCCTCGTCGACGGCCTGACGCGGATCCTTAATCTGCTCGAATTTTGCTCCCGGCGCCAGCCGGTGCAGGTCGTTGACAAATCCCTCCTCCAATTGATATGCCGGTGGAGCGGCCAGGACAAATTCGAGTCCGAGCAAGCCACACGCTGACGCGACCGATCGGGCTACATTGTTGCCGTCGCCGACAAACGCAAGTTTAAGCCCGGCCAAGGTGCCCAACTCTTCCTTGATCGTCATCAAATCCGCCATCGCCTGACAGGGATGGCTGTAATCCGTCAAGGCATTGATCACCGGTACGGAGGCGAACTCGGCGAGTTCAGCGACCATCTCGTGGCTGAATGTCCGCACAACGATGCCGTCGCACATTCGTGAAACGACGCGGGCAAAATCCTTGATCGGTTCACGCCGGCCCAGTCCCACTTCTTCGCTCGTCAAATAAAGGGCATGGCCGCCCAACTGCGCCATCGCCACCTCAAAGCTCAAACGCGTACGGAGCGAAGGCTTCTCGAAGTACATCGCCAGACTCTTGCCCGTGAGTGTCGGCGGCAGCGACCCTGCTCGCATCTGCTTCTTTTCAGCGATGGCTCGGTCGATCAGACCGGCAAGAAATTGCCGGTCACAATCCAGAATATCGATGAAATGCCGCACCTGCGCCATAACTACGTTACCCCTGTGCTTGACTCGTCGCCAGTTTACTCTGGCATTCCTCAAAAACGTCCTCGAGAATCGCAATCGCTTTATCGATCTGGTCTTCGGTCACCGTCATCGGCGGCGTCATACGCAAGATGGTATTCTGGGTGCAATTGATTCGCAGGCCCTTCTCAAGCGCCGCGGTGACGAGTTCTGCTCCAGCCACCGACAGTTCCACACCGATCATCAATCCCAACTGGCGAATTTCACCAATCATCGGATATTTTTCACGTAACTGCTCAAGTTTCCGCCGGAGGATGTCGCCCTTTTCTACCGTCGCCGCGAGCAAATCGCCTTCCTCGATGGCTTCGATCACTGCAATCGCCGCTGCACAGGCCAGCGGATTGCCGCCGAACGTTGAGGCATGCGTACCCGGAGCCATAAGCCTGGCTACGTCGTCTTTCGCGATCATCGCTCCGATGCTTACCCCGCCGCCCAATGCCTTGGCCAAGGTGATTACATCAGGCTCGATCTGGAAATGTTGGTAGCCAAACCATTTACCCGTTCGACCCATACCCGTCTGCACTTCATCGAAAATCAAGAGCATCTTGCGATCATCGCACAGGCGGCGAACCTGCCGGATATATTCGGCATCGAGAATATTGATTCCACCTTCGCCCTGAATCGGTTCCATCATGACCGCGATGGTCTGATCATCGATCGCTTTTTCGAGCGCAGAAAAATCGTTGAACGGTACATAACTAAAACCCGGCACCAGCGGCTGAAACCCGGCGTGGGTCTTTGACTGTCCGGTGGCGGTCATCGCCCCAAACGTCCGGCCATGAAAACTCTTTTCCATCGTCACGATCTTGTACCGCTGTGATTGACCCGCCAGCCGGGCCAGCTTGATCGCCGCTTCCGCCGCCTCGGCCCCGCTGTTGCAGAAGAAACATCGCGCACGCTCAGCGAAACTCCGCTCGGCGAGCATCTGAGCCAGTCGCCCTTGTTGGGCATTGTGAAATGTATTATCGATATGGATCAGCTCGCCGGCCTGACGACGTATTGCTTCGACGACCTTCGGATGGCAGTGGCCGAGGCCGCTCACCGCCCATCCGGGAAAGAAATCGAGATATTGTTTCCCGTCGGCGTCCCACATGTAGCTGCCCTCGCCTTTGACAATGGCGATCGGCAGACGGAAATAGTTCCCGATAACGTACTTGCTAAACTGATCGATAATCTCTCGTGTGCCCGGTGTTGTCATGGCATGTCCCTATAAACGTTATTGGCTGTTCTTGGTGATCTGAGTTCCCACACCCTTATCGGTATAAATCTCCAGCAGAAGCGAATGCACAAGTCGACCGTCGATAATGTGCGCTTTTCCCACGCCGCCATCGATGGCCCGCAGACAGGCATTCACCTTCGGCAGCATTCCGCCGGCGATGATTCCCTGGCTGATCAGGTCGCGTATCTCCGCTTCACTCAACGCACTGGCCAGCGAGTTCGGATCGTCGCCTTTAAGACGCACGCCGTGTGTATCACTCAACACGACGAGTTTCTCCGCCCCAATCGCGGCCGCCAGTTCGCCGGCCACGTCGTCGGCGTTGACGTTCAGCTTTCCGCCCGACTGGTCCAGCGCGATCGGAGCGATGACCGGCACGGACCGTGCGTCACATAGAACCTTGAGCAGATGACCGTTGACCTTGGTCACCCGGCCAACGTAACCCAGGTCGATCCGACGGTCTTCTTTTTGCAGAAAGATGCGTTCGCCCGAAAGCACGCAACTGGACAGACTGTGCAGCCCTACGGCTTCGGCCCCCAGGCGATTGAGCGTCTGCACGAGCCGGCCGTTGATCTGGTTACACAGAACATGTTCGGCGATGCTCAAGGTTCGCTGATCGGTATATCGCCGGCCCTCGACGAATCTTGTCTCAAGGCCCGCCTCGGTGAGCGCCTGGGTGATCTCCTTGCCGCCGCCGTGAACGAGAATGGGCTGCATGCCCACCGTGGCCATGAATACGATATCGGTAAGCACCCCCAGTTCGGCTTCGCGGTCATCCATCAGCGCGCCGCCCATCTTGACGACGACGCGTTTGTCCCGAAACCGCTGGATGTAACTCAGCGCCTCGATCAGGGCTGCCGCCTTGGGAATCGCCTGCTCCAACTGCTTTATCTCCTGCAACTTGAGGGAAAACGAATAGTGTAAGAACCCGGCCTCTGCCTGTCAATAATTCTTGGAAAATCGGCATCAGCCAGCAAGCGGTTGCCGGGCCACTGTTTCTGTAGTAATATCATTAGGTTATGAGCGCCTGGTATTTGCTATCACCGTCCTTTTGTGGTAAAGTTGATTTCTGACGTGCTGCAGTTTGCGGGAACCTGCCAGCAGATAGGAGAATGGGTATGTCCGGACACTCACATTGGTCCAGTATTAAGCATAAAAAGGCGGCGGTCGATAAAAAGCGGGGTAAGCTCTGGAGCAAGCTGGCCCGGAACGTCATCGTAGCTGCCAGGTCCGGCGGGGGTGACCCGAACATGAATCTCTCCCTGCGCTACGCCATCGATAAAGCCAAAGAGGCCAATATGCCCAATGACACCATCGACCGGGCGGTCAAGCGAGGCAGCGGCGAACAGGATGGATCGAGTTTTGAAGAAGTAACCTACGAAGGCTATGGCCCGGGTGGCGTGGCAGTCATGGTGATCTGTCTGACCGACAACCGCAATCGCACCGCCCCCGAGCTGCGAAAGGTTTTCGAGACCAGAGGCGGTGCGCTTGGATCAACCAATTGTGTTGCCTGGATGTTCGACAAGAAGGGACTGCTGACTGTTTCCGCGAAGAATGTTTCCGAGGACAAGCTCATGGACGTGGCGCTTGAGGCTGGGGCCGAGGATATCAAGCAGGAAGGCGACCTTTTCGAGATTTATTGCCCGCCGAGTGAATTTCAGCAGGTAAAACATGCCCTCACTGAAGCCGGAATCGCTACGGAATTGGCTGAGATTTCCATGATCCCTCAGACAACGGTCAAACTTCAGGCGGACGACGCGAAGAAAACGTTGGCTCTCATGGAAGGCCTCGAAGACCTCGATGATACACAGAATGTCTACGCCAATTTCGATATCCCCGAGGACATTCTCGCCGAGGCAAGCAAATAGACGCTGTTGAATTCCGGTTCTTGCGTTACGACGAAACGACGCTCGGCATCAACTCCTGCCTGGCAAACCAGCCCATTCCGACGATCGATATGGCTTCAACGAACCCTCCGTGTTAGAATAGTCAAACAATTTTGATCGGAATGGAGATTCATCCGTGCGACAGTTGCTCAGTCCCGTTGTTATGGTATTGGCATCTATATTCGTCTTCACCGGCTGTTCGGGATCCGGTTTGGATTACCTGGTGCCGCTGGGTGCTGGTGAAGTGGGCGTGCTCACCCGATCGGTACCGGTGGACGACGTGCTGGCCAAGCCGGAACTCGATCCAGAGATGCAAAAGAAATTGCTTCTTGTGGGACAGGTTCGCCAGTTCGCCGAACAAACGCTGGGCCTCAAGGTGGGTCAAAGCTACCGTTTCTATTATGACACCGGTGAAGATCCAGCCATGTATAACGTCAGTGCTTCGCCCAAAGATGCCCTGGCCCCCCTTTCGTGGCGGTTTCCCATCGTCGGCGAAATCGAATACCTGGGTTATTTCCAACGGAAACTGGCTGAAAAGAAACTCGAGGCGTTGCGGGCGCAGGGCTATGATGTGTATCTCGGCCGAGCCATCGCCTACAGCACCATCGGCTGGTTGAGAGATCCGATCTATTCAACGATGCTGGACCTGGACGAAGACAGTCTTATCGAGACGATTATCCACGAACTGACTCATAACACGATCTACCGACGTGACAGCTCCAAATTCAACGAAAGCGTCGCCACATTTACAGGAAGGCAGGGTGCGTTTGAATTCCTCGCCCGCACCTATGGCGTAGACTCCAACGCCTATCGGCACCAGCAGGAAAGAGTCGACGACCAGACCGTTGTCGATACGTTCATGGGAGATTTGTACGATGAATTGCAGGCGTTCTACGCGCGCACCGACCTTACCAGCGAACAGAAGATCGAGCAGCGAGAACAAGTGTTTGAGGCGGCGCGAACGCGATTCCAGGACGATATTCTGCCAAAGCTGAGCGATCCCGACAAATACGGCGGGTTAGCCAAACTGCCCATCAACAACGCATGGATTTTGATGTACTACCGATATCACAAAGACCTGGATATTTTCGAGCAGGTGTACCAGGCGTGCGACCGGAACCTTGCCGCCGCGGTGGTCCTATTCAAACAGGCCGTTCCGAAGGACGATCCGTATCTGTATCTCAGGCAGTGGGTAACCGACCACAAGCAATAGCTTCAAGTTCGAGATCGGTCGGATGGCTTATGGGAACTCGACGAATCGCTGGAGCTGGTGGGCATGACGAACGTCTGCCTTTCGGCGCGGCCTTTAGGACGTTGCCTCCAAGGCTTGGTTTGCAGATTGCATTTTCCGTTTCGTAATGACTACGACAATCCAGAAAACAAGGAAATGGAATGTACCGAGACCAGCAGAGATTGCAGCAATCCCCCAAAGGTTAAAGAATCTATTTTCTTCTGCATGACTTGGATTCTCTGGGTCGTACAGCACTGCAATCTCGTCTCCACATCTCCGATCGGAGGATAGCTCGCAGTCGAGGAGAAAACCTTGTGGGTATTCCCGTCTGTATCTGCAAAAATGAAAACAGGGGCGTATAGCACGTGGCCATCGTCACTTCGTCTTTCCATCAGTTTCACGATTGTGCCAGTGGCAGGAACAGCACGCTGAAGAAACAGATGTGTGCGCACGCCGAACACCGCACCTGTGACAATGAAGGCCAGCGATAGCGACATCATCCACTTCGAGAAGCGATTCCAGTTTTTTGCTGATTTCGGAAACATCGTCTTTCCTCTGCGAACAATGAGTCGCCTGACCAGTATAAGTCGCACGATTGCCGTTGTCAGTCTAGTGTAGTGTCCCTAACACTTCTTTACATTTGGCGATTTTGGCCAGGATGCGTTCCACCGGAGCGCTCCAGACAAACGGTTCAGGATTTTTGTTATGGTGTTCGATATACGCGCTGATTGCGTCAATGAGTTGTCGCACGTTTCGAAAAGAGCCCCGGCGAATGCGTTTGTCGGTAATCTCCCGGAACCAGCGTTCGACCAGATTGAGCCAGGAGGCGCTGGTCGGGATGAAGTGCAGATGGAATCGCGGGTGACGGCGAAGCCAGCGAATCACGTTTGCGTGCTTATGGGTGCAATAGTTGTCCACAATCAGGTGCAGGTCCAAAGCGGGGTCGGTCTCGTGGTCGAGCTTCCGAAGGAACTGCAGGAACTCTGCATGCCGATGACGCCGCATGCACGTCGCGATGACGTGCCCGTCCAACATGCTGAGAGCCGCGAAGAGCGTCGTGGTCCCGTGGCGCACGTAGTCATGGGTTTGGCGGGCCGGAAGCCCTGGACGCAGGGGAAGCAGTGGCCGGGTGCGATCGAGGGCTTGAATCTGGCTCTTTTCGTCCACACACAAGACCAGAGCGCGGTCCGGAGGATCCAGATAGAGGCCGACGACATCCACCAGCTTTTCCACAAACCTCGGATCGCTGCTCAGTTTGAACGTCTCAATCAAATGCGGCTTCAGACCGTGCCCCGCCCAGATCCGCTGCACCGCCATGCGACTGATGCCCTGGGCCTTTGCCATCGTACGAAGGCTCCAATGCGTCGCGTTCGGCGGAGTGGTCTCCAGCGTCGCCTGGATCACCCGTCGCACCCTGGCCGCCGCCAGTTTCGGTTTGCGGCCCGGCCGGGGCGCATCTTTTTCGATGCCGGACAACCCCTGCTTGGCGAAACGATCACGCCACAGCTGGACCGTCGGCCGCGCAAGATTCATCTCCGATGCGATCGCTTGGCTCTGCTGACCCTCGGCGGCCCTCAGGACAATTTCCGCCCGCTCGACCAACCGCCTGGCACGCTCCGGCCTTCGGCCTCCACGATCCGACGAACCCTTTCCGAACTGATATCCACCTGGCCCACCCGTTTCAAATCCTCCGCCGCCTGCTGAAAACTGCCGCTCATCGCTTCGCGACACGTCAGCTCACGAACGCCAGGGCTATACCGATTTGACGCAATCCCTAAAAACACATCCGCCGGAGACGTCGGCCCCCGATCCTTCCGCCAGTACACCACACGCTCAATGTCCACCCGACCGTTGATCGTCAGATACGTCACCTTCTGACGCCCTTTGTTCCGCCACGCCTGTTCGCCCAGCGCTGCCGCCGGAGGGGGAAAAAGCAGACCTCTCGGTCTGCATTCGCAACTCCAGGGCTCGTTGATACACCCGTTGGCGAAACTCCGCCACCGCGTCGCGGACCCGCTCCTCACTGTCGACGATCACACGACCCGCTTTCGCCTGCAAAACACGTTGCGCCACTTGCTCCACAAGCCCTTCAAAATCCTTCGCCGATTCGCTTCGCAACTGCGCCTGGAATTCCGATGTTTCCATAAGGATCTCCTCGTATTCTAATGCCTTAAAATACAAAGAGTAATATCAATATCAACAGGGCGCCAGTAAAATTAGTCAGACACGTACATCGCGGCCGTTGACAATTCGCTTGACACGAACTCTAATAAGTGTGATAATGGTAATCGAAGGCCCACGATACGGATGCCTATAATGGCAGCGACCCCGGTTAGATCCGCAGACTTGATCGAGGAAACGTAATATGCCGAGCACCCCACGTAACTCTGTTTTTCTAATTATTTTCCTTCTTTCCTCCGCCTTTATCGCTATTCCCGGATGCGGACCACAGAACGTGATCGATATTGTCGAGCCCCCGCCGGGAGGTGTTGTTCAATCCTTTACTCAGGTTTTCATCACCAACCCCGAGTTGAAGAACGCCGGCGGAAAGATCTATGTCGGCGTGGGCAGCACACTGGAGATTACCTGGGAGTCTGTCGAGGCCCCAACCGTCGCGCAGATGCGCCTTTTCCTGGACGGCGACGGTGTTCTCGAAACCCGGAACGACCAGATCGAGATCACCCCACCGGGCGGGACCGAAGAATCCCAGAAACAATTCGCATTAACGCTGGACATCTCCGATTTTAGAGGTCGAACCAGCCGCGACTATTTTGTCATCGCCCAACTCGTCGGCAACAGCAATGTCGTGGTCGCCCAGACGATTTCGAAAGGGGTTGTTCATGTCGGCGAAGGCGGAATCGTCTTTACCGATCCGGAAACGGACATCACGGTGGCTGCCGGACAGCAGGTTACAATAAAGTGGGAAGTCACGGGCGATATCTGCACCCGCCAGCCGGATCTGCGTAAAATATTGCGGCTGTACATCGATACGGTTCCGGAATACCGAGCAGGCCGTTCGCAGGAGGTTTCCGACGTCAACGGCATCGATATTTGTGTCGGCGAGCCGCAGTTCCCGCTTCGGACGGACAATCTGGCTCAACGGACGCCTTACTATATCATCGGTCGGCTGCTTCTTGAGGGAAAAACCGAGGAGGAGTCCCGGGCCGTTACTTCGGGGTCGATTACCCTCAGCGGAGCGCGGCTGAACGTTTTGCAGCCGGAACGGGATGTCACCGCCAACTTCGGCAACATCCTGGTCACGTGGGAAGTGCTCGACGCGACTTCCGCCAACAAACTGGTGCGAATCGCCGCCGTCGGGCCGGACGACAAGCTGTTGCCTCTCTCGCCCAATTACGCTGCCGCCCAGGGCCAAGGCCAGGCCGACGCCTCAAAATTGCCGCCGGGAACATACCGGATCCGATGCTTGCTCTTTGACCTTGACGAAAGCGGCAACGAAATCAAACAGGGCAGCAACGATGCGACGGGCAGGATCGTCGTACCGGAAGGCTACCACGGCACGTACGACCTGGCAGATATGGCGAACGCTGAACACGTGGGATATTCGCCCTTAAAGGGCGGGGTCTTTACCGGATACAACATCAACGACCAGGTCGGCTATGAAGTCGCCGGGATCGGCGACATTGACGCCGACAAACGGTCGGAGGTCGTGTTCTTCTCCCGTTTCGGTCAGGAATACACGGCGGGCAACGCCGGCTCGGCCTATCTGATTTATGGCGACACGGGCTATCCGGCCAATACCGACCTGAATTCCATCGCCGCTCCCGCACCCGCCGGGGGCACTCGTCAAGTCAACGGCAGCGTGCTCCTGTTCCCGATGGATAACCTCGCTATCGACGATGATGAGGGCAAGATCACTGGCCGCTACACAGCCATGGGCCTTCCT
>Ga0315281_10010621_pt1 | contig 12681 bp, 13 predicted proteins | sample YL17G07_0_MG_FD_204540 | JGI IMG/M metagenome (GOLD analysis project Ga0315281, IMG submission 204540) | Sediment microbial communities from Yellowstone Lake, YNP, Wyoming, USA - YL17G07_0 | ecosystem: Environmental > Aquatic > Freshwater > Lake > Sediment | place: USA: Wyoming | collected... | reverse complement strand
CCGGAGGGATTGGACACGCGGCGTATCACGATCAAACCGATGCCCGAGATGTCGCTGTGGGACGGGCTGTTCGGGATGTGTATGACCCACGGCTACCGGCACGTGGGCGAGATTGAGTACGCGCGGGGTGTGCAGGGACTGGGCGGCCTGACAATCTAATTCGTTCGCTCGCCGAGCCGCGCGTAAGCAAGCGTCCGACGTAGCTAGCGGAACGACGATGGCCCTCATCGGCTAACGCCCGAAGCGGACGTAGCGATAAACCTCGCGGAAGCCCATCCGTTCGTAGACGGGACGGCCCATCGTCGATGCTTCGAGGCGGGCGGAGGTCGCGCCGAGGTCGCGGCCGGCGATGATCGCCGCAGCGGTAATGGCCGTGCCGAAGCCGCGTCCGCGGGCCGACGGAGCGACGTAGACGTTGGTTACGCCGGCCATCGCGCCGCTCACTTCGACCATGGAACGGGCGATCGGGGTCCCGTCGCGGTAGCCGACAAGGAAGCGGACGCCGGGCGAGTCGAGGAGCGCACGCGCCAGCTCAATATCGAGTTCGTGGTGTCGCGCGTAGCGGTCAGCCTCTTCCTGCTCCGCCGCCGCGTACGCAAGGACGCCCTCGTGGTCGACGACGGCCCGTACGTCGAAGCCGTCCGGCTGGCGCCAGGCGTTGTCTAGCGATTCGAGCAACATCGCGGGTTCGCCGCTCAGTTCGCGGTAGCCCGCGCGTACGGCCTCCTCGATGACTGCGTCGTCGTCGGGGGAGCGCAGCCAAAACGTGAACGGCGTGTCGCGCGCCGCGAACCAATTTTCTGCAACGGCGAGAGTCGCAGCCGCGCCGGACGCTAACTCGGTGACGACGGCCTGGTTGAAGTCGGCGTTCTGGGTGCCGCCGTCGAACAGCAGCCAATCGCCGACTCGCTCGGTACAGCCTTCCGGGAGCGCCGCGCCGACGATCGTGAGGCCGTGCAGCGAGTTCTCGTGCATCGCGCGCTTGATGGAGGCGTCCACGTAGTCATCATATCGGCGCCTGCGACACGGACGCGGCAAAGGCCCTACGCTAAATCCCTACACCCGAACCGGAGCAACACCGTGGACGACCCGAAGCCCGAATCCGTCGCGAAGATGTGGAACTACGCCGAGAAGTTCGCGGAGAAATCGGGCACCCACCTGCACCCTGACCGGTTCATCACCGAGGGCGTGGTGCTCGGGCTGGCGCACAACATCGACGACTACGGCCGGCCGATCTGCCCGTGCAACTTCTATCCAAGCAAGGACGAAAACGGGAACTGGCCGGAAGGGATGTACCTCCCGCGCGAAGAGGAGGCGAAGCGGCGAACGTGGATCTGCGCCTGCGACGAGATGCAGATCTTCAAGTACTGCCACTGCCTGCTGTTCGTGAACGAAGAGGGGCTCCCGATCACTGAGTACTTGCCCGCGGATCACGAAGGCCGCGAGATCTACGGCGAGGTGAAAGACCCGACGCCTGACAAGGGCCGCGCCCTGGCGAAGGCGCTGGAGAAGCAGAAGAAGGACTAGGGGCAGCCCGAAGCGGCGAAACCACGCGCGGGGTCGATCACGTATTCTCCGCAGACTCCCGCCAGAAGGTGACGCCCTGAACCCACACCAGCAGTACCTGATCGAAGAGTTCGCGGAGGACTACAAAGAGCGGCGGCTGGGGCGGCGCGACCTGCTGCGAAGGGTGCTCATCATCACCGGAAGCATCCCGACTACCGCCTCGGTGCTGCTTGCCCTCGGTTGTGGCGGCGGCGACGACGATAAAGGGGCGAAGGCCACGTCCGCACCGGGATCGCCCGCAGCGACCGCGACCGCGGCCAGCCCGAGCGCCGCTACCTCCAGTACCCCAGCCGCCTCCGCGACCCCCGGGGTGGACGCGAAAGAAGTCCGGTTCAAAGGGCCGGCGAGCGAGATCATCGCGTACCTGGCGATCCCCGCGAAGGCAGGCGCAAAGTTCCCGGCAGTGGTCGTGATCCACGAAAACCGTGGCCTGAACGACCACATCCGTGACATCGCGCGGCGCTACGCGGCGCAGGGCTTCGCGGCCCTGGCGGTGGACCTCGTCTCGCGGAACGGCGGCACCAAGGCGGACGACAACCAGAACAGCGGGCTGCTCGGCGCGGCCAACCCGGATGACCTCGTGGCCGACCTTTTGGCTTCGGTCGAGTACCTGAAAGCGCAGCCGTTCGTGGTGCCGGGGAGTCTCGGCGTCACCGGGTTCTGCTTCGGGGGCGGATACGCGTGGGAACTGGCGCTCGCCAGCCCCGATATCAAAGCGGCGGTGCCCTACTACGGGACGATCCGAAAGCTCGACGATATCGCGAAGACGAAGGCGGCGGTCCTCGCCATCTACGGCGCCGACGACACGCGCGTGACCGCAACGAGCGAGCCGGCGCGGGCCAAGCTGACCGAGTACGGGAAGACGTTTCAGATCAAGGTTTACGCGGGCGCGAACCACGCCTTCTTCAACGACACCGGCCCGCGTTACAACGAAGCAGCGGCGAAGGACGCATGGCAACTCACGCTTGAGTGGTTCCGGAAGTACCTTCCGGCGGGATAACGGACCCGCCTTCGAAAGTGACGGCGGCCTGTCCACAGAGACGGTGGTGCATCACCTCGAACGCCTCGGGGTTGCTGTCTGCCAGCAGGAAGCGGCGACCGGATTCGAGCGCCGCGGCCCCGGTCGTGCCACTGCCGGCGAAGAAATCGGCAACGATGCCACCGGGAGGGCAGGACGCCTGGACGATGCGGCGGAGGATGCCGAGCGGCTTCTGGTTGGGGTAGCCAGTGCGCTCCTTGCCGTTCGTAGGGACGATGGTGTGCCACCAGGTATCGGTCGGGAGCTTGCCGCGGGCTGCCTTTTCCGGGCCGACGAGGCCGGGGGCCATGTAGGGGATGCGCTCCATCTCCTCCGTTGAGAAGTAGTAGGCGGCGGGGTCTTTCACGTAGACGAGGATGTTGTCGTGCTTCGGCGGCCACTTCTTCGTCGTCCGGGCGCCGTAGTCGTACGCCCAGATCAGTTCGTTGAGGAAACACTCGCGCCCGAAGATCGCATCCAGCAGCACCTTGCAGTAGTGCACTTCGCGGTAGTCGATGTGGAAGTAGAGCGAGCCCGTCGGCTTGAGGACGCGGCGGATTTCGACGAGGCGCGGTTCGAGGAAGGCGAGGTAGTCGTCGAAGACATCGAGGTAGCCGTGGTTGGTTGTCTGGAGCGTCCGGTAGCGCTGCCCCTGGAACCCGGTGCGGTCGCCCTCCGCATCGCGGACGACTTCGATGCGCCGAAGTTCCTGGCGCTTGCCGGTGTTGAAGGGCGGGTCGATGTAGACGAGATCGATGCACTCATCGGGGAGCGCGGCGAGGATCTCCATATTGTCGCCAAGGATGACCCGCCCGAGGTTGCCGTTGAGGGGGTCGGTCATGCGGGCGATCCTACGCGGCAGCCCGGTAGCCGTCGCCCACCGGGGCGACTGGAAATGCACACCGGAACACTCGTGAGCGCCAGCGACGCTCGGACCGTCCAACTGATCGGCCGTGTTGGTTCGAACGGTCCGCTCCCGGTCAGTCCCGGCTCCGATTCGCGTGGCACACTGTCGGCCACCATCGGAGGGAAAGCGAGATGCTCAGTTCTAACAACATCACCTGCATGGTCCCGACCCGTGATTCGTCGAAAGCGAAGGGATTCTACGAAGGGGTGCTCGGGCTGACGGTGGAGAGCGAGGATCAGTTCGCCTTGGTGCTGCGGGCGAAGAACCTGACTGTTCGCGTGGTGAAGGTGGCGGAATTGACGCCCCAGCCGTTCACCTTGCTGGGCTGGGACGTCGAGAACGTCGCCGAGAGCGTGAGCAAACTTGCCGGACGAGGCGTCGTCTTCGAGCGGTTCGCAGGGATGGAACAGGACGAACTTGGAATCTGGACCGTCCCGGGGGCGGGGCACCGGGTCGCCTGGTTCAAGGACCCGGACGGGAACCTGTTATCGGTGTCCGGGGCGTAGTGAGCGAGCGGCGTCCGGAATCGCGGACGCCAGTATCGGTATTCATCGGCTGGGCACCACTCGCGGCAACGGACCGCTCCCTGTCAGTCGCGGCTCGGATCGGTGCCGCAGCTCAACTCATTGCTCAGCACTCATTGCTCAGCACTCGCCCTAGGCGGCGTTCGCGGCTTCGACGGCCTTACGGGCGGCTTCGCCGAGCCCGGTGGCACGGATTACGGGCACGCCCGACGCCTTGATCAGCGCTTCACCTTCGGCGAGGTTTGTCCCGACCAGGCGGACCACCACGGGGACATGGATATTCATCTGCTTGTGAGCGTCGATGACGCCCTGGGCGATGATGTCGACGCGGGCCATGCCGCCGAAGATGTTGACGAGGATCGCCTTCACGGAGGGGTCTTCGAGGATGACCTTGAGAGCGCTGACAACGCGCTGCGGGTCGTTCACGGTGCCTATATCGAGGAAGTTCGCCGGTTCGCCGCCTGCCAGCTTGATCGTGTCCATGGTGGCCATGGCAAGGCCGGCGCCGTTGACCACGCAGCCGATGTTGCCATCGAGCTTGATGAAGTTGGAGACGCCCAGCTCCTGCGCGAGCACTTCGAGCGGGTCCTCTTCGTCTTTGTCGCGGAGGGCTTCGATGTCCTTGTGGCGGAAGAGGGCGTTGTCGTCGATGGTCAGCTTGGCATCGAGGGCCATGACCTTGCCTTCATCCGTGACGACCAGGGGGTTGATTTCGACGAGGCTGGCATCGGTGGCCATCGCGCAGTTGTACAGGCCCTGGGCGAGCTTCGCGCACTCATCCGCCTGGGAGCCGGTGAAGCCGAGCTTGGCGGCGAGGGTACGGCCGACGAACGGTTCGAATCCGGAGACGGGGTTGATGGGGATGCGGATGATCGCGCCCGGGTTGGAGTGGGCGACGACTTCGATCTCCTGGCCGCCTTCGGTGGAGGCCATGATCAGCGGGCAACCCTGGGCGCCGTCGATGATTATCGCCAGGTAGTACTCCTTCACCACGTTCGACTGCTCGGTGACGAGGACGTGCTTGACGAGTTTGCCTTCGGCGCCGGTCTGGATGGAGACGAGGTAGTTGCCGAGGATCGCCTTCGCCGCGGCTTCGGCTTCTTCGGCGCTGCTGGCGAGCCGCACACCGCCGACGCGGTCGCCGCGGACGGAACCGGAGTTGTTGGCCGGGTCCTTCGTGAGCTTTTCGAACATAGCGGCGGTCTCGTTCTGGGCGACCATGCGGCCCTTGCCGCGTCCACCGGCGTGGATCTGCGCCTTCACCACGACCTTGCCACCGAGTTCCTGCGCGATCGCCTTCGCCTCAGCGGCGGTGGCTGCCACGCGGCCCTTCGGGAGAGCTACGCCGTAGCCGCTGAGGATGTCGCGCGCCTGGTATTCGTGCAGTTTCATGATTCGAAGGCTCCGGGAGGAAGTGTGCGCAGCGAGAGTACAGGAGGGAGGGATGAGGAGCGAGGGACGAGGGATGAGTGGCCGCGCTTTCGCGCGGCGGCGTGGCACAGGTGGGCTGACAAGCTGAGTCGCTGACGGGCTGACGCGCTGCGTCCGTCAGGGCGCGGGAGCCGGCACGAGGCTCGCCAGCTGATTCGCCAGTGCGCCGCTGGCCATCTGGAGGGTCGCCTCGTAAGTGGGCAAGGCCGCGGCATCGCGCTGTTCCTGGTAGCCCGCGAGGGCTTCAGCGGCTGGGTGGCGCCCGGAGAAGGCTTCATCGAGAGCGGTTGCGAGGAGTTCGGCGTCGCGGAACGCGTCGGTGATGCCCGAGCCGGTGACGGGGTCGCGCATGTACCCGGCATCGCCGACCAGCGCCCAGCCGTCGCCGAACGGCTTGCGGAAGAAGTTAGGGAGGTCGGCGGTGCCCTGGAAGCGCTCTTCCCGTTTCGCGGCGCGGACTCGCGCGGCGAATTTCGGGGCGGCATCGAGGATGTGGAAGAAGGTCTCCTCGATCTTCGTCTTGAACTCCGGGAAGCGCTCCCGGCCTGCGCCCGTCGCGATGCACACCTGTTCGTTGTTGGTCGGGAACGCCAGGACCCCGCCTCGCGTGCTGAAGTGGACTTCGGCGCCTTCCATCGCCAGCCCGCTCCAGTAGGAGTAGTAGCCGACGGTGAGCGAGCCGTCGTCGCGGTACTTGGGCGCTGAGACCGCCTTCGCGACGGTGGAGTTGTGGCCGTCGGCACCGATGACGTAGCGCGCCTGTTCCGTCACCTTCGCGCCGCGGCGGCTGTGCCCGGTGATGCCGGTGACCTTGCCGCCCTCGATGTTGATCGCATCCACGGCGAAGGCTTCGCGCAGTTCGACGCCTGCCGCAACGGCGGCGTCGACGAGGATCTTGTCGAGGAGGTAGCGGCGGGGACAGTACGAAGCACGGTCTTGCGGAGGACCCGCCGGCAGCGGCATGTCGCCCATGAACACGTCGAACCTATCGATGGGCGGGCATCCTGTGGCAACGACCGGTTCGAGGAGGCCCCATTTTTCGAGCTGCGTCACGCCCGCCGCGAGGATGAAATGGGTTGAGAGCTTGTCGCTCGGGAACGTCGCTTTATCGACGAGGAGGACGCGGTAGCCGCGTTGTGCCAGGAGCATGGCCGTGGGAGAGCCGGCGCAGCGCGCACCGACAACGATGGCATCGTACATGTGAACCGCCTCGCGTCATGGGGCTCGCCGTGCCAACGCCTGCGAATAATCACGGAAGTTCAGAGCGAAAATCAAGCCTTGTTTATAGGTTCGGCGCGCCCCGAAGTTTCCGAAATGAGCCTTATGCGAGGCCGGAGCGGAACGAAGGAAAAACGGGTTCCCAGCCAAGCGCGTCTTTGAGGCGGCGGTTGGTACAGCGTTGAGAGGCCATCCCGGCGGAGCCGCCGTGCTTTGGAGCAGGGCCGCCGTAGATCACCGCGAGGTGTGGGTAGAGCGTCGCGTACTGCACCGGCTCGTCATCAACGACGTTGAACGTGGTGCCCGAGGGGGCGGACTCCGTTGCGAGGACGAAGGCGCGGGCGATATCGACCGAGTGGATGAGCGAGGTGTAGGCGCTACCGTCGCCGGGGACGGTAAGCGTGCCGGCGCGGGCGGATTCGGCCCAGGATTCTTCGCGGCCGGTGCCCGGCCCGTAGAACGCGGCACCGCGGAGGATGCACCAGTCGAGACCGGAGGCACGGACCTGATCTTCCATGTCGACGGTCGACGAGGCGAAGCTGGCGGGAGCCAGCGGAGTGTCTTCGTCGATCCAGTCGGAGCCGTGGTCGCCGTAGAGGAAGGTGATGCTTTGCTGCACGTAGCGCCTGAAACCAGCTTCCTGCGCCGCCGCGATGAGGTTCGCGGTGCCTTCGCGGCGGATGCGGTCGTTGAGGGCGAAATCGCGCGCGCCGCCAGCCTTGGGGATGCGCGTCGCCAGGTGGAGGGCCGCATCGCAGCCGCGCGCCGGGTCGCGGAGAGTCGCGGCGTCCAGGATATCGCCGACAAATGCGTCAGCACCTATCACGCGGAGGTGCGCGACGGCTTCGGGGCGCGTGGTGACGGCGTTCACGGCATGGCCGCGTTCCAGCAAGCGCGGGACAACCTGACGGCCAAGCGCCCCGGTAGCTCCGACTACCAGCACACGCATCAGGTCACCTCAGCACTCAGGACTCAGCACCAAGCACTCGTTCTTGGCGGAGAGAGAGGGATTCGAACCCCCGGAGCTTTCGCTCACACGTTTTCAAGACGCGCGCCTTAAGCCACTCGGCCATCTCTCCGATGAGCATCATAGGTCGGTCGGTTTGCTGGTGCCGCCGCCGGGCGTCCGGGGTCATTGTGCCGCCGAGATATCTCATGCATGCTATAGCGGTGTGGGGAGCGGTGGAAGTTGAGCCGGAGGTTGAGAAGTGGCTAGCTGCGCTGCCCGATTTCAGCTTTGGCCAGGCGGCATTCGCGATCGATCTCCTCTCAGATGACGGGCCGCTGTTGGGAGAGCCCTATACGCGCCAACTCGACGGCAAGCTCCGGGAACTCCGGTTCTATGTCGAAGGCCGCCGCTGGCGCATCACGTACTTCATCGCCTCAGGCAGGAGGATTGTCCTACTGACGGTCTTCCCCAAAGCGGCACGACGCGAACGCAACGAAATTGAACGTGCGCGACTGGCGATGGCAAGGTGCCTCGCCGAAGCGCACACCGTAGATGAAGGAGACCAACGATGGTGACATGGAACCGGGTCAAGTCTGCACGCGACTCCGCAGAAACTGGCGCGGGATACCGCAAGGCTCAACTCTCGCATGAGTTCGGCCGCCGCGTACGCGAACTCCGGGAATCGAGGTCCATGAGCCAGCACGACCTGGCCCTCAAGATGGGGACCAGCCAGTCCACGATCGCTCGCCTTGAGGCAGGCGGCGTCGACCCGAAGCTCTCGACCGTCAGGCGCATCGCCGAAGTATTCGGGGTCCCGTTCACCGTATTCGAGGACCGCGTAGTAGCCGACGTAGCCTGAGGTTGAATTGGCCCGCGCTCACCGTCACCTCTCCACCGCACACGCCGCGCCTTGACAGCCGGGCGCGAAGCTTTCGAAGATAAAGTCACCGCAGGTTCCCCCGGGACGAGGTTTTCCACCCCTATGCCGACCTATGAGTACCACTGCCCGAAGTGCAAGGCGAACTATGAGTTGCGCCAGGGCTTCGATGCGGAGACCACGCAGAAGTGCCAGGAGTGCGGCAAGGGGACGGCCAAGCGGGTGCTGCACGCGCCTCGCGTGCACTTCAAAGGGAGTGGGTTCTACGTCACCGATAGCAAGGGCAAGAACAGCGCCGGCTCCGATTCGGACCACGCCCTGACGAAGACGGAATCGGACGGGCCGGCTTCTTCGGCGGCGACCGAGAAGTCGGAGACAAAGTCTGAATCGAAGTCCGAGTCGAAGCCGGAGACGAAGAAGGCCTCGGCGAGCAGCGATACGGCGGCCGCTTCGTAAGGTTCCAGGCGCTCCCCAACAGTCAGCGTTGGTCATGACGGGCGACGGGGCGCTTGCTTGCGCGCGCGGCTCGGCGAGGCTCCTCGCTTGACCGGAACGGGGCGGGCATCGCAACGTTCAACGAACCACACGCCCCGGGGAATCACGCCATGCGGATGAGCAGGCTGCTCCTGAAGACGCTGCGCGAAGCGCCGGCCGACGCCGACCTCCCGAGTCACCAGTTGCTGCTCCGCGCCGGCCTGATCATGCCGCTGGCCGCCGGGCTGTACTGCTTCACGCCGGTGGGTTGGCGGGTGATCCAGCGGATCGAGGGGATTATCCGGCAGGAGATGGACCGGACCGGCGCACAGGAGATCCACCTGCCCGCGCTCCAGCCGATCGAGCTGTGGGAGCAGACGGGCCGCGACGAGAAGATGGGCCAGACCCTCTTCCGGCTGGCCGACCGGAAGGAGCGTGGGTTCGCGCTGGGCCCGACGCACGAGGAGGCGGTCAGCTTCCTCGCCGCGAAAAACATCCAGAGCTATCGCGACCTGCCCGTGACCCTCTACCAGATCCAGACGAAGTTCCGTGACGAGACGCGCCCGCGGGGCGGGCTGGTGCGCCTGCGCGAATTCACGATGAAGGACGCCTACAGCTTCGATACGGGCTGGGAGACCCTCGACCAGTCGTATCAACTGGCGTTCGACGCGTACGTTCGCATCTTCGCGCGGGCCGGCGTGCCAGTGATCCCCGTGGAGGCCGATTCCGGCGCAATTGGGGGGCGCGATAGCCAGGAGTTCATCTTCGTGACGCCCAACGGCGAGGACGAGATCCTCCTCTGCCCCGGTTGCGGCTACGCGGCGAACGCCGAGAAGGCGGAGTTCCGGAAGCCGGCGGCGATCCCGGCGACGGCTGCACCCATGGAGCGGATCGCGACGCCCGGCCAGAAGACGATCGCGGACCTGGCGAAGTTCCTCGGCATCGACCCGCGGCAGACGGCGAAGGCGGTGTTCTACCGGGTCGACGGCAAACCCGTGTTCGTGACCATCCGCGGCGACCTCGATGTGAACGAAATCAAACTGACGAACGTCCTGAAGGCGAAAGAAGTGGAGCCGATGGACGAGGCGATGGTGCGGGCGAGCGGGCTCGTGGCCGGGTCGGCTTCGGCGGTCGGCCTGACGGGGATGAAGATCGTCGCGGACCCCAGCGCGGTGGAGGCGGTGAACCTGGTCGCTGGCGCGAATGAGCCCGATTTCCACTACAAGAACGTGAACCACGGGCGCGACTGGAAAGCGGACGTCGTCGCGGAGATCGCGCTGGCGCGGGGCGGAGACGCCTGCGCGAAGTGCGGGACGGCCCTCGAAACGCGACGCGGAATGGAGATGGGGCACGTCTTCAAGCTCGGGACGATGTATTCCGAGGCGATGGGCGTGCAGTACCTCGACGATGCGGGCGAGCGTCACCCGGTCGTCATGGGCTGCTACGGCATCGGCGTAGAGCGGATGCTGGCGGCGGTGATCGAAGAGAACCACGATGCAAACGGGATCATCTGGCCGGCGGAGGTGGCGCCGTACAGCGTCCACATCGTCGCCCTGAACTTGGACCAACTCATCGTTGAGCGGGCACTTGGCGAGCTGGAAGCGACGCTCGAGGGCGCGGGACTCTCCGTACTGGTCGACGACCGCGACGATTCGGCAGGGATCAAGTTCAAGGACGCGGACCTCCTCGGCATCCCCGTGCGGCTGACGGTGAGCCCGCGCGCGCTGGAGAAGGGCGGGATCGAACTGCGCGTGCGGCGGACGGGCGAGACGGAGATTGTCGCGGGGGACGGGGTGCTGGCGCGGGTGCGGGAGCTGCTGGGGCAGCTTTAGCGCAGGTTCATAAACGCTTCTTCGCATTCGCGGAGTCGTGGTATACTCGGCGGCGAAGGCATTCTCACGAGAGTGGGCTATCGGCCCACTTTTTTGTTGGGATGTTTGTCGAGGCTATGAAGAACGATTTCTTGCTCGCGATAGGCCAGCTGGCGGCTGAGAAGAACCTCCCGAAAGAGGTTGTCCTCGAAGCTGTCGAGGCAGCGCTTGCCTCCGCCTTCCGGCGTGAGGGCGAGAACGCGCCGAACATCTACGTGCGCATCGACCGGGAAACGGGCGACTTCCACACGTACGAGCAGCGCGCAGTCGTCGAAGAAGTGGAAGAGCCCAATCTCGAAATGACGGTAGCCGACGCGAAACGCTGGAAGTCGGACGCGAAGGTCGGCGACATCCTCGACTTCGAAAAGAAGACGCCCGAGAACGCGGGCCGCATCGCAGCGCAAACGGCGAAACAGGTTGTGCTCCAGCGCCTGCGCGAAGCCGAGCGCGACGCGGTATTCGATGAGTACGCCGGCAAAGAAGGCGAAATCGTCGTCGGCACCGTCCAGCGCGTCGAACCGCGCCAGTCGATCGTCGAACTGGGCAAGGGCACCGAAGCGGTGCTGCCCTTCAGCGAGACGGTGCGGAACGAGCACCTGCGCTCGGGCCAGCGCGTGAAGGTGATCATCCTCGAAGTGCAGAAGGCCGTGAAGGGCCCGCAGGTCATTGTCAGCCGCTCCCATCGCAGCCTGCTCCGGCGGCTGTTCGAAATGGAAGTACCGGAGATTGCGAACGGCTCCGTGGAGATCAAGTCGATCGCCCGCGAAGGCGGTCACCGGAGCAAGGTGGCGGTGCACGCGCGGAACGCCAGCGTCGACCCCATTGGCGCCTGCGTAGGCCCGCGCGGCTCGCGCATTCAGAACGTGGTCAACGAACTGGGCGGCGAGCGGATCGACGTGATCAAGTACGACCCCGACCCGGCGAACTTCGTTTCGAACGCCCTCAGCCCGGCGCAGGTGCTTGAGGTGACAGTTGATGCCGACGAGCGCCTCGCGAGCGTGATCGTGCCCGACCGCATGCTTTCGCTGGCCATCGGCAAAGAGGGACAGAACGCACGGCTGGCGGCGAAACTGACCGGCTGGCGGATCAACATCCACGGCCAGACCGCAAGCGCTGCGGTGGACGGTGAAGCGCCGTCTGCCCCGATGCTCTTCGAGCCGTACGCGCCCGGCGAAACTCCCGACATCGACGTGATCGAAGAAGCCGAAGAAGTGGCTGCGGCGGCAAGCCTCAGCTTCGAAACGCCAGCGGCCGCACAGGCCGTCCCGGTGGCAAAGGTTGAAGCGGCGGCGCCCGGCGAAGAGGAAGAGGACGTAGCCTTCCAGGAGGCGGTCGCGGTCATGGACGTGCCGGACCGCGAAACCCGCGAGTCCGAGGACTACGGCGAAGAAGACGGCGACGACGAAGAGTACGAGATTCCCACGGCGGTCGTGCCCGAGGCCCGCCCCGCGGCGATCCGCTTTGCCGAAGACGTGCTGCCGGTCCGCCCGGAAGAGACCGAAGAGGCCAAGAAAGCTGCGGCGAAGAAGCCGCGCCGTGCCCCCCGCTTCGTTGAAGAGACCGACGAAGACATGGAAGAGATCGACTACTCAGGCCGCATCCACTGACGAGAGCACCGATGAAGGCCGCTCAAGGTTTGCGTCCCCGCCACATCCCCCAGCGCACCTGCATCGCCTGCCGCGAAGAGCAGGGCAAGCGCACGCTGATCCGGGTGGTGCGTACGCCCGAGCAGCGGGTGATCGTTGACCCCACGGGCAAGGCGAACGGGCGCGGCGCCTACCTCCACAACCAGCGAACCTGTTGGGAGAAAGCCCTCAAAGGCAGTACCATTGGGAACGCACTGAAG
>Ga0315281_10010620_pt1 | contig 12682 bp, 12 predicted proteins | sample YL17G07_0_MG_FD_204540 | JGI IMG/M metagenome (GOLD analysis project Ga0315281, IMG submission 204540) | Sediment microbial communities from Yellowstone Lake, YNP, Wyoming, USA - YL17G07_0 | ecosystem: Environmental > Aquatic > Freshwater > Lake > Sediment | place: USA: Wyoming | collected... | reverse complement strand
ACGGCCCTTGAAACAATGCTGTGTCCAATGTAGAGTCCTCTGATATCCTTCATTGAAGCTATTTTTTGCACGTTGAAATAATTAAGGCCATGTCCTGCATTGACAGTGAGACCAATATCAAGGGTATATCTAACTGCATTCATAATCCGTATCAATTCTTCGTGTTGTCTTTTGCCTTTTGTATTGGCATACATCCCGGTATGTATTTCAACCATATCGGTGTTTATCTGCTTCGATAAACTAATATCTTCAAAATCAGGATTTATAAATAGACTAACCGGGATATCCTTATCGTGCAATTTCTTAATCGCCTTACCGATGCTTTTTCTCTGTGATTTCACATCCAGCCCGCCTTCGGTTGTAAGCTCCTGCCGTTTCTCAGGCACAATTGTCACCAGATCAGGTTTTGTCTTAATCGCAATGCCTACCATCTCTTTTGTTGCTGCCATTTCAAGGTTTAATTCAACAGGAACAAACTCCCTCAACATTTTTAAATCCCTGTCCTGAATGTGTCGTCTGTCTTCCCTGAGATGTATCGTAATTCCATCTGCGCCACCGAGTATTGCCAAAGTTGCAGCCATAACAGGATCAGGCTCAACTCCTTTTCTTGCCTGTCTTATAGTCGCAACATGGTCAACATTAACACCAAGTAACATTTAAATCTCCGAAGGGTTCAAGGATTCGAGGGTTCAAGTAGGGGCACGTTGCAACGTGCCCCTACTGAAATATCCCGGACCCCTTGAATCCTTGACCCCTTGTATCCTTTCTTTAGCATATTCTCGGAAGCTGATCTCCGGACAGCATCTCAACTATTCTTGTTCCACCTATGGATGTCTTTAGTAAAACCATCCCTTCTGGCGCCTTGCGAACTTCACCAATCACCCGGGTATCTTTACCCAGAGGATGCTTCTTCATAGCCTTGACAAGCTTTTCTGTTACATCAGGACTAACTATTGCAACAAGTATTCCCTCATTAGCTACATAAAGCGGATCAAGACCGAGAAGTTCACATGCGCCTTTTACTCCGGAAGGCACCGGTATTAACTTTTCTTCAATTACGATGCAGTATCCTGAATCCGTTGCGAACTCTTTGAGTGTCGTTGCAAGACCTCCCCTCGTAGGGTCTCTCATTGCATGAACCTTTTTTGTAATTTTCAGCATATCTCTTACAAGACTGTTCAGAGGGGCTGTATCACTCAATACAGGAGGCTCAAAAGTTAAACCATTTCTTTCGCCCATAATCGAGATTCCGTGATTTCCTATAGGACCGCTGAGGATAACCTTATCTCCTATCTTAACCCTCGAAGGTGATATATCAATTCTGTTTTTGATTATTCCGATCCCTGATGTATTTATAAATATTCCATCTCCTTTACCTTTGTTAACTACCTTAGTGTCTCCGGCAACAATCTTTACATCCGACTTTTCAGCAGCATCTGCCATAGAAGAGAGAACCTTCTTTAAATCGTCGAGGGGAAAGCCCTCTTCCAGGATGAAACCAACTGTAATATAAAGAGGCTTTGCGCCAACCATCGAAAGGTCATTCACAGTGCCGTAAACAGCAAGGTCGCCGATATTACCTCCGGGGAAGAATATGGGAGAGACAACGTAAGAGTCAGTTGTTAAAGCAATTTTCCCATGGCTTATTCCCTCCAGTACAGCAGAATCGTTCAGAGATTTCATCTCAAACCTGGGGGCGAAGTGTTCCCTGATCAATTTATGCATCATTGTCCCGCCGCTGCCATGGCCAAGGAGAATCCTATCCATTTTTACTTGTCCCTTCTTCCATATTTAAAATATGCAGCGCAGCTTCCTTCAGAACTCACCATACAGGCACCTATGGGCATTTCAGGAGTGCACGTTTTTCCAAAGAGGGGACAATCTGTCGGGATCTTTATTCCCCTAAGGACGAAGCCGCACTGGCAGGCTTTTGGTTCCTGGGACTCGGGAACATCAATGTCGAATTGTTTAGTGGCATCCCAACGGCTATATTTATCTTTCAATTTCAGACCACTCTGAGGGATTGTACCAAGTCCCCTCCAGTTCGCATCGCATGGCTCAAAGTATTCATTGATGAGGGATACGGCCTTTGGATTGCCTTCCTCCCTTACAGCTCGCTTATATTGAATCTCCACAGCTGGCCGATTTGATGCAATCTGTTCAAGGAGCATTATGATGCCCTGAAGTATGTCCTCTGCGCCAAAGCCTGTTATTACTGAAGGCACTTTATAGTCAGATGCTAAAAAATCATATGGCCTGCATCCTGTGATTGTACATACATGTCCGGGCAGTATAAGGCCATCGATTCTGACTTCGCCGGAATCAAGAAGGGCTTTGAGTGCAGGGGGAACTAACTTATGTGTAGAGTATATATAAAAATTATGAGCCCCGGCCTTCTCTGCTTCATAGAGAGTCCCGGCAATAGATGGTGAAGTTGTCTCAAAACCTGTTGCAAAGAATATAACTTTTCTATCTCTATTTTCCTGAGCAAATTTCAATGCATCCATTGGAGAGTAGACAATCCTTATGTTTGCGCCTTCTGCCTGTGCATGATAGAAAGATTGTTTACTCCCGGGAACTCTCATCATATCACCAAACGTAGAGAGGATGTTCCCGTTCATCTTGGAAATTGCTATTGCAACATCCACGTCTTTTATTGCTGTGACGCATACAGGGCAGCCAGGGCCGCTGAGCAAGATAATTTCTTTAGGAATAACATCCCTGATACCGTGTTTGAATATTGCCACTGTATGTGTCCCGCATACTTCCATGAGTTTCACAGGTTTGCCGATGGAATCAGTTAAATCTTTTATCTTTTTCTGTATACTTTTGTCTTTCATGCTGCTTTCTTAATCCTTTCTCTGATTATATATGCCTGACCAAGGGATATGCCAGCGTCATTCGTCGGCACCTTATCGTGGATATGCACCTTCATACCTGTTGAGACGAGGCTGGACATAGCCCTTTCCAGTAAATACATGTTCTGAAATACCCCTCCACACAAAACAACGTCGTTTATAGAATACGCTTGAGATAACTTTTTTATAACTCTCACAATAACGCTAACCAAGGTGTTGTGGAATTTAGACGAAATAATACCTTTATTTTCTCCCTTAGCCAAATCCCCTATAATTTTTAAAACAGTCTGGGAAAAATCAACCTCAAGGGGATTTCTCAATTGTATACTAACTGGGTAATCATCGACTATACCAGGTCTTGTAATATCTTCCAAAGCAATTGCAGCTTCACCCTCAAAGGTGTTTTTATCACAGACCCCCATCAGAGCTGAGATTGCGTCAAAGAGCCTTCCAGCTCCTGATGAAAGAGGCGAAAATTGTCTGTTATCAATAATTTTCAAGATGTCGCTAATCTTCTTATCACCATATTTTTCAATAAAGCCAATAGATTGAAGATGGGGTATCGTTTCGTCTCCAACAACATCTTTGATCAGGCTTACTGCTATTCTCCACGGTTCCTTTACTGCCACCTCGCCACCCGGAAGTGGAATATATTTAAAATGGCCTACTCTCGTGAATCCTTCAATATCAGCAATCAAAAATTCTCCACCCCAGAGATTTCCATCAATACCATAACCGGTGCCATCAAACGAGACACCGAGGACTTTCTCTTTTATCCCCTTTTCAGCCATAACTGATGCAACATGAGCATAATGATGTTGAATTCCAATCTTTTGAATGTCTTCCTGTCTGAGCGCCCACTGTGTAGACAGATACATGGGATGAAGGTCATATGCAAGAGCAACAGGATGCACCCTGTAAACATCTTTCAGGTTCCTGAGACTTTCTTCAAAAAACTGTAATGTCTCATAGTTCTCCATATCACCTATATGCTGACTGGGTATCGCAAAGCTTCCCTTTGTAAGGGTGAATATATTCTTAATATCAGCGCCGCAGCCAAGGACCTCGGGCCCATCTTCATGAAGAGGGACAGGGTCAGGGACATATCCCCTTGAACGCCGAATAAATGAAAAGGATGAGTTGTTAGGCATGACCCTGACGACGGAATCATCAACTCGCATAAAGATATCTCTGTTATGGACAAGAAATGCATCAGCTATGGTGGATAGCTTGGTAAATGCCTCTTCATTATCTGTGACGATCGGCTCCTCTGAAATATTGCCACTTGTCATGACGAGGGCATTGAAGTTAGTTTGGAGTTCAGTCGCCTCTGCGACTCGCCTGGGGCGAGAGTTCGGAGTGCGGAGTGCGGAATTGAAAGGGTAGTAGAAAAGCAGATAATGCAATGGAGTATATGGGAGCATAAAGCCGATACATGGATTTTTGGGCGATACTTCTTCTGGAAGAAGGCTTCCCTTTTTTGTAAGAAGTACAACCGGCCTCTTAATGGAGACCAAGAGGTTCTCCTCCTCGCTGGATACATTGCAAAACTTTCTAACAGTCTTGACATCGGGCGCCATCAGGGCGAAGGGCTTATTGCTCTTTCTCTTTCTTAACCTCAGCATATTCACTGCCCTTTCGTTGGAGGCATCACAGGCTAAATGAAAACCACCAAGTCCCTTAATGGCAACAATATAACCTTCTTTTAGGAGTCTTATTGTTTCTTTTATCGGATTTTCTCTCTCATCAACTTTTGGGGTTTCATCCAGTAATCCCCCCATCCCCCCTTTAGTAAAGGGGGGGGAGGGGGGATTTTTTTTATTCTTAACTATTAATTTTACGTGTGGTCCGCATACCGGGCATGCATTTGGCTGGGCATGGAATCTCCTGTCTCCCGGATTGTGATATTCTTCGTTACATTCAGCACACATCCGAAAGACCGACATTGTGGTATTTGGTCTATCATAGGGGACTGATCTCGTTATCGTATATCTGGGACCGCAGTTTGTACAGTTGATGAAGGGGTAGAGATAGCGCCTGTCATTGTCACTTAGGAGCTCTCTAAAGCAGTCTTTACATACAGATACATCAGGAGAAATAAGGGTAAAACTTCCTTCATCCTCACTTTCTACTATCTGGAAATCCTTATATCCGTGATAGGGCAGAGGGATGACATCTAAACTCATTATCTGAGATAGAGGCGGAGCCTCATTTTTAAGTCTTTCAACAAAAAGAGAACTGTCATTACCTTCTATCTCAATAGTTACACCTTTAGATGAGTTCATCACGAAGCCTTTGAGGTTCAAAGATTTTGCGAGGCTATAAACGAAGGGCCTGAAGCCTACACCTTGAACAACTCCTCTGACTAATATTTTTATTCTGGAGTTCATTTATTATTTTATTAGCGATTGTAACCATTTTACCCATTTACTTATCCCTTCTCCTGTTTTACAGGAGACCTCAAATATCTTCAATTTCGGATTAAGGGATAGGGAGTTCTTCTTAATCTTTCCGACGTCTGCATTTGTATACGGTAAGAGGTCAATCTTGTTTAACACCAATGCAGAAGATTCCTGAAACATCAACGGATACTTGAGAGGCTTATCATCTCCCTCTGTTATGCTAAGCAGCATAACCTTTATATCTTCGCCTACCTTAAACTCGGCAGGACAAACAAGGTTTCCAACATTTTCAATAATAAGAAGGTCAAGACCCTTAAGAGGAAAATCTTCGATTACCTCTCTAATCATGTTTGCATCAAGGTGGCAAGCCCCTCCAGTGTTTATCTGGACAACAGGGATACCAAGGCTTTTTATCCTTTTAGCATCATCTGAGCCTGCAATATCACCTTCAATAACCCCTATCTTTATCTTAGCGGTTTCCTTTATCGTCTTTTCTATAAGAGATGTCTTTCCGGCTCCAGGGGCGCTCATGATATTGATGACATAAACACCTGATTTATCAAAAAGTTTCCTGTTTTCTTCAGCGATTCTATCATTCGCCTCCAATATTTGAGTTACGACCTTTACCTTCACTCTGTTAGACCTCCTTCAAAAATCTTCACTAAACTCTGATTTTTATCTTCTTCAAAATACATCCATCTCTTCTATATGTAATTCTCTTCCTGTTTCCATTCGTATAGAGATGTTTCCGCATATCGGACAATAGATAACAAACGCTTCATCTACAGTGAAATTTTTGTTACAACTTTCACAAAACCCGCTGACCGGAATCTCCTCTATATTCAAACTTGCCTTATCAGCAATACTGCCAATCTTTACTGCATCAAATGCAAAAAGAAGGGCATCGGCCATAACGCCCGATGCCCTTCCTACTTTAACCTTTATCGTTTCTATTCTTTTATAGCCGTTCTTTTCGCAATTTTCGACTGCAATCTTGAGAAGGCTCTGTGCAATCGATACCTCATGCATCTTATTCCTTAGCCAGCCTCTCTTTCTCTTTCTCGTAAGCTTCCTTGCCGGCATCGACTGCCTTTGTGATTGCAGATTTTTTCTCTTCATAAAGTCCTTTACCCTTCTCTATAGAAGAAGTGACTTTATCTTTAACATCTTCTGCATAATCCTTTGCCTGTTCCTTCATATCTTCTGTAAACTCTCTTATCCTTGTTCTTGTCTCGCGTCCTGACTGTGGTGCTAAGAGTAATGCAAGGGCTGCACCCACAACACCTCCAAGTAAGAAAGAAAGAAACATACTGCCAGTACCGTCTCCGCCTTCCTCTCTCATTGTTTTCCTCCTTTCCTGAATAGATTATTTAAAAGATTACTTGATAATACTGCGAAGGCCGTTCGTATACCAACCTTAAGGCTTGAAGCCTCTAAGAAGGCAGAAGATGTTATTTTTTCTACCGTGCTATTAATCTTTTGTATATTCTGCCCTACATCTTTGACAGCACCTGAGAATGTCTTCACATCATCAGCTACATCCTGGATATCATCTGATACACCTTTGATGCTTTTTAGCGCTTCCTGTAGCTCTTCCAGGGTTGTTTTTGCGGCCTCTCCTGTTGTTTTCAAAAATAAAGTAAAAGAACGTGTCAGCTTTATCAATTCAATGAGCAGTGCAATAAGGAAACCGGCTGTTACAAGGACAGCGACTGTTATTAATACTATCCATAACTGATTCATAGATAATTATATCAGAAAATACAAGCATTGAGAAAGGGAAATTTTGTGGTATCCTATTATCCATGAACGACAAATTTTATATGAAACGCTCCCTTAGACTGGCATCAAGGGCTCTCTCTATGACAAGCCCTAACCCTATGGTAGGAGCTGTGCTTGTTAAAAAGGGGAAGATAATTTCTGAAGATTTTCACAGAAGACCCGGAACCCCTCATGCTGAAGCTCTTGTCATAGAAAAAGCTGCAGGAAATGCCAAAGGCTCCACACTATATATAAATCTCGAGCCTTGCTGTCATACAGAGAAAAGGACTCCTCCCTGCACAAAAGCTGTTATTGCTGCAGGAATCAGGGAAGTAGTAATTGGCATGAAAGATCCTAACCCAAAGGTCTCGGGCTGGGGGATATCAGAGCTTCAGAAGGCTGGCATACATGTCAGAACAGGCGTCCTCGAAAATGAGGCAAAAAGGCTTAATGAGGCTTACATAAAATACATAACTAAAGGTAAACCCTTTGTAATTATGAAGATTGCCATGACCCTTGACGGTAAGATTGCAACCCCTAAAGGCCAATCGAAATGGATAACTTCTGAAAAGGCGAGAAAGATGGTTCACCGCCTGAGGGGCAGTGTCGATTCAATCATAACAGCTATCGGAACAGTTAAAGCAGACGATCCTGAGCTTACTGCGAGGATAAAGGGTGGCAAAACCCCGTTAAGAATTATTATCGATCCTAACCTTGAGGTACCTTTACATTCAAAAGTCCTTCAAGTACCGCCTCAGACAATCATTGTAACCAAGAAATTTCACAGTTTACAGTTCAATAATCCCCCCGGCCCCCCTTTGACCCCTCTGTATCCCCCCTTAGTAAGGGGGGAATTAAAGGGGGGTGGGGGGGGATTATCCAATGAGGGAAAAATTAAAATATTGTTGAACAGAGGTATTCAATTCATCGAGTATGAGGGTGAAAAAGCAGACCTCCAGTGGCTTATGAAAAGGCTTGGTGAAAAAGAGATAGTGTCATCTCTGATAGAGGCAGGCTCATCATTCAATGCCAGTGCCCTCGAACAAGGAATCGTTGACAAAGTGATGTTCTTCATCGCACCCAAGATCATTGGCGGAAAAGAGTCATTTCCGGCAGTTGGCGGAAGAACTTTCAGAAGCCTTGAAGAAGCATATCGCTTAAAAGATGTAAAGATACAAAGGGTAGGGGAAGATATATTGGTGGAAGGCTATATAGAGAAATAATAGGCTATTGAAAAAGTTCGTTTTTGTCACCCTGAACTCGTTTCAGGGTCTAAAGAGATGCCGAAACAAATTGGGGCATAATGGTTTATTTGTAGCCGCAGGCTTTAGCCTGCGGTAAAGGTTGAAAACTATCCCTTGATGAGATTAACCACTACATGAAAATGGCAAAAGCCATTCGATTAACAATTGAGTTTCAAGAAAAAATTGATGCCGTTCAAAAATAAAGACAATATTTAACCTGCCGGACTCTTTAGGGTTTGTTATTTTCTGAAGTGCTCAAGTTGGTTACACCTATAACGAAATGATCAGGAGCACTTCAAAGTCCTATCCATTTCTTCTTCAAACATACGCTGCGGATATTTTTAATTAGGTAAAGGATTTCTCCTCGTATTAAGAGAGTCATTACTTTTTATCCCTTTTGTCTTATCATGGTTTTTATGTTTACGCTCTTGGTTTTGCGAGTATCTCAGGAACTCGCAGATCAGAAAAGATAAGCGGGTTATGCCACATTAATATTTTCAAGCTCTATTTCTGGTTTTCCTTTTTTAAAGCCAAGATTCTCAGATGCATCCAGAATCTCAATGCCCACTATTTTTTCTTTTGGGCCAAGATCAATAGCGATATCTTCCGTCAAGCGTATTGTGGTCACTTCTGTTGGGCCTTTTTTAAAGGATATATAGGCTGCATCAACCTCTGGGTTATATTTTAGCTTCATTTTATACCCCCAATAAAATATACATACTCTTTATGCTCTCGGTTTTGCGAGTATCTCAAGGACTCTCAGGTCAAGGAATCTCTTTGAGGCAGCGGATTTAATAACCATTACTGTATCCGCTCCCCTTGCTGTACCAGCAACAGCAAGCACTTCCTCACCTTCTGGAATCAATCCTGCATCCGTAGCCATCATCACAATCTCACAGCATACCTTTGCACCTTCACCAAACCTCCTGAGGGATTGGGCAATGAGAAGGGTTGTATAAGAACCTCCAAATTTTGATGCCAGAGATGTCTCAAGAGAGTGTGTCAGCATAGAACCTGTAAAGACCTTCGCACCGTTTTTTTCTATCTTCTTTCTTATATCTTCTGGCATCTCATTTGTATTTGGTTCCTTAAAGCCTGACGAATGTGTTATCACAACGAGATTGACACCCGAATCCTTTAGTGCTTCTGAGAACATAGTGCCTGTATCTCCACTGGTAGAGGCAATGACAACATGCTTATATTTATTCTCTCTGAGAGTATTCTTGACAACTTCAAGACAGTTAGGGGTGTTCTCACTGCCAGGCTTCTCGAAATAGATAATCTTTTTCTCTATGACCACGTTATACCCTAACCCGTATTATTCATAAAATCAATGGAGGATGTAGTAATTGCTCTGAAAATACCCCTCACCCTAACCCTCTCCCACAAGGGGAGAGGGGAGTAATGTGTGATCTACCTTTTGTTTCCCCCATTGACGGGGCATACATGTCGGAACTCTGCATTTGTGCGGAGGTGTGATCTACCTTTTGTTCTCCCCTCCCTTGACGGGAGGGGACAGAGGGGCGGGTGAAATATTTTCATGCCCCTTTGAGATCCAATGGCTCATGGGGGGTTTGTGAAGAATGATTTACACATCTTGGATCAGGTGCATTCATATCTCCAAATATCATGAAACTGATTGCAGGACAACCACCATGACAGCGAGAAAACAATTCACATCTCGTATTGGTGCAGGAATTCTTTTCAAAGTTTCTGAAAAAATCAAGAACTGGATTTTTCCATATCTTGTAGAAATCATCAGAAAGTATGTTTCCAAGTCTGAATTCCTCATTTCTGAAGAAAAGATAACAGGGATATACAGAACCATCAGGCATCACTGAAAGCTTTGTAGTTCCGGCAGGACACCTTACATACTGGAGGACAGGATAATTTTCAATGTCAGGAATAAATCCGGAACAGAATACACCGTTGACATGCCTATAAAGATTTTTAAGACGGTTCACTTCCTGGAAAAACACGTAAAAGGGAAGACTGTCTCTTAGGTCTCCCTCAGATAAGGTATCCATGAATATCAGATAATACTCCAGAAAAAGTGTTTTTATATAGTTTTTTGCTTCTTCAGGAATTGCCTGTTCCTTTGAAAAGATGCTTTTCAAAAGAGGTTTATATGTGACGATATATTCATGAAGTTCTCTCTTAATTGAATCGGAATAGATAGAAATTCCTATGCTTACTTGATCTCTGTGGTATTTTTCTGAGATATTTTTCAGGAGATTAATATTGCTGCCATTCGAACTAATTGTGGTTCTTAATTTAGTTCCGGAAAGGAGATCAATTATTTGATTAAATTTGGGATGGAGTGTTGGCTCTCCGCCGAGCATGTCTATCTCTTTAATCCCAATATCTGAAACGATTGAGATTAACGCCTCAAAATCACTTATCGAGATATCGTCCACCGGGTCTATACCCCTGTTAAAACAAAATGAACAGGAGAAATTGCATTTAAGAGTTGGGTAAAACTGTATATACTGAGGGAAATCAGTATGCAAGAAGTCTCCTTTTAATTTCAGACCCTGAAACAGGTTCAGGGTGACATGAAAAGATAAGCAGATTACAGGAAATATTCAGCAAGATTTATTTTGTATTTTTCCGGGTCCAGTGTCTTTATAACAGACCTCAGATATTTTCCCTTGTCATCTTTTTCAGAGAGGTATGTAATGGGCCCTCGAACACTTTTCCCCTTGTCATTAATGATAATTAATACCTTGGGCCTGTCTGCAAAGGCCATATTGCTCTCATAGACGAGTCCAATTTCTTTTGTATTGAGCATTACGAGTGTGCCTATAGGAAAGATACCGACCATATTGATGAAGAACTTATAAAGCAGAGCGTCAAGCTTGGTTCCTGCATGCTCCATCATGATACTTAATGTCTTGTCAGGTGGGATAGGGGTTCTTGAATAGACCCTCGATGAGGTCATTGCATCATACTGGTCTGCAAGGGCTACTATTCTCGAATAAAGGTCAAGTTCTGTGTATTTTTTTACTTGCGGATAACCTGAAAAATCACAATTCATATGATGTTCAAAAGAGATGATAACAGACCTGATTGTTGCACTTCCGAAACGCCCGAAACCCAGGATTGCCTTTACGCCCCATATAGGATGCTTCTTTATCATCCTCCATTCATCATCTGTGAAACTTGAAGGCTTATTCAACACTTCAGAAGGTATTTCGATTTTCCCTATGTCATGGTATAGGGCTGCGAGACCTAATTCTGTCAGAGCCAGTCTGTTGAGCCCCAGCCTCATCCCGAGTGCCATGGAAAGCACGCTAACATTAACCATGTGATGGTATGTATATTCATCGTAGTCCCTAAGCGCTGTCAGACTGAGAAGGAGATGTTCATCCTCAAGTAACTGATCCACCATCGACTCAACAATCCTTTTTGCCTTCTTCATGTCGACCCTTTCGCCCGACCGAATCTTATTCATTACACCTTTTGTAAATGAAACAGCATTAAAATACGTTTTTTTAATGACCTTCCTGGTATCGACCTCCTCGCCTTCTCCAATTTTTTTTAATCTATCTTCTAAAATCTTTTTTATCTTATTGATTTTAATGTTTTGAGATTCATTCATCATCGCTAACATCTTCTCGTAAGGGGTATCTGACAGGCCAGATGCAATAAATGCCTTTGTGAATAATTGTACATCTGCAGGCCTGATGAGATTATTGAAAATTATACTTCCAACCTCTCTTCTCCTGAGTTCCTTGGTTAGGAAATCAAAGTTAAGGAGGTATTCAAGAGCATACCGGACCCTGGTGTTATTTATATAGAAGAACTCTCCAATTAGTTCAAGGGTAACACCTTTTTCTGATTCAATCATGGGATTCAATAACGGTAATAGTTTTTCTATGGCAGTCCTGACTGCAATATTGGTTGGTTCATGAATAAGGGCAGTTTTCAAAATAATTGAGAGCTGATTGATTATTTCAGCTACACTTTTTTGAAGACTCTTATCCTCTTCAATCGCCACGTTCAATCCTTTTAATGGCAATTTGAGTTAAATCATCAAGAAGTTTATTTCCTGAATCTGCCTGCTTATAAAGGAGAGGGAGTGCATCTTTATTGCCTATCAGACCCAGGCAGAATGCTGCACATGCCCTGTTTTCATAGTTCTTTGCCCGCATGAAAAAAAACCCTTTCTTTAACATTTTTGTAAGAAAGTCAAATATTCCGGGATCATCTTTCCACTTTGATAGAACCCGATAAAACTCTTTTTTCTCCTCAAAATCTCTTTCCTTAAAATCCTTGTCGCCTATTTTATCAAGAATTATGCTTTTTGCCAAAGTGGAACCGATACTACCAATAGCCCTTACAGCTTCAATCCTTACTCCTGCATCTATGTCATCAAGGCGTTCTTTAAGGGCCTGCAATGCCTCTTCTCCTCCGA
>Ga0315281_10010618_pt1 | contig 12683 bp, 8 predicted proteins | sample YL17G07_0_MG_FD_204540 | JGI IMG/M metagenome (GOLD analysis project Ga0315281, IMG submission 204540) | Sediment microbial communities from Yellowstone Lake, YNP, Wyoming, USA - YL17G07_0 | ecosystem: Environmental > Aquatic > Freshwater > Lake > Sediment | place: USA: Wyoming | collected... | reverse complement strand
CCCCGCGCCGCCCCGATCCGGCGCACTTCATCCACCACGGCCTGGACCATCTCGTCAAGGTTCACCGTCCGCAGCCGCTTGCCGGAGCGATACAGCACGGCCTTGCCTTTGCCGGCGCAGATGGCCACGTCGGCGCCCTCGGCCTCGCCGGGCCCGTTGACCACGCAGCCCATCACCGCCACGCTCACCGGAAACTTCACGTCCGCCAGGCGCCGGCGGATCTGCTCGACGATCGGCTCCATGTCCATCCGCGCCCGCCCGCAGGTTGGGCAGGCGATAAGCTCCATGCCCTTGCGCGGCCGCAATCGCAGCGAGTAAAGCAGTTCCAGCGCCGCGACGACCTCCGCCGTCGGGTCGCCGGCGTAGGAGATTCGGATCGTGTCGCCGATCCCCTCGCAAAGCAGGGCGCCAAGTGCGGCGGCTGAGCGAATGGCGCCCGTCGCGGCCGTGCCGGCGTGCGTTACGCCAAGGTGAAGCGGGTAGTCCCACCGCTGCGCCATGCGCCGGCTGACGGCGACGGTCGTCACCGCGTCGTGGCTCTTGGCGGACAGGACGAGGTTCTGGAAGTCCGCCTCCTGGAAGACCTCCAGGTACTCGGCCATCTTCTCGACCATCAGCTCGTCCAACGGCCTGGCCAGGTCGGCGGCGTGGCGGACATCGTCGGTGCGGTCGACGATGGAGCCTTCGTTTACGCCCACGCGGATGGCTGCGCCGGCGTCACGGGCGGCGGCAATGACCCGCCGGACCTGCCCGCGGTCGCGGATGTTGCCGGGGTTGAGGCGGATTTTCGCCGCGCCCGCGTCGATGGCCTCCAGGGCGCGGTCGAAGTGGAAGTGCACATCTGCCACGATGGGCACGGGCGAGGCCGCGACGATCTTCTTCAGGGCCGCGGTGTCCGCCTTTGTCGGCACGGCCAGACGCACAAGCTCGGCCCCCGCCTCGGCCAGGCGGCAAACCTGCCGGATCGTCGCGTCGGCGTCGGCGGTGGCGGTGTTGGTCATGCTCTGCACGACCACCGGCGCGCCGCCGCCTATTACCACGCCGCCGACGGGCACCGCCCGCGCGGGCCGCCGCTTGATTTCGGGGTATATCATCTAGTGTAGTGTCTCAAATAGATCGTGAATTATCACGAGTTCGTAAATCCGAAATTCGAATCTCTAAATCCTAAACAAATCCGAATTGCAAAATTCAAATGCTCAAAACGCCAGTAAACGGCGCCCGATTCGTGGGAAACCCAAGCGTCCGTCGGGGCTTCTTGTTTGTTTTGGATTTTGTATTTCGAAATTGTTTAGGATTTCGTGCTTCGGATTTAGAATTTATCGGGCGGCATAATGTTCATCAATTATGAGACACTACACTAGGTCTCCATCGCCGCCTGGCACGCTGTCACGAGCTTGCCCGCCAGGGTGTCGATGTCCTCGTCGGCGCGGAGTCCGGCTGCCCGGACGTGCCCGCCGCCGCCGAAGCGCCGTGCGATGGCCGCGACGTCAACGCCGCCCCGGCTGCGAAGGCTCACGCGGATGCACCGCCCGCCGTCGTCGGGCGTCTGGACAAGCAGCATCGACACCTCGACGCGGCCCATTCGCATTGGCTCGTTGACGATGTTCTCCGTCTCATCCTGGCGGGCGCCGGTCTCGGCGAAGTCGGCCAGGCGGAGCTTCATCGTCGCGATGGACCCGGCGGCGGGCAGCTCCAGGCTCGCAAGCGCCCGGCTCAGCAGCATCATCCGCTCCGGGCGGTCGGCCTGGAAAAGCCGCCGGTAGAGCTTGTCGCCCTCGACGCCGGCGTCGAAGAGCCTGGCCGCGGCACGAAGGCAGCGCCCGTCGGTGTTGGAGTAATGGAACCACCCGGTGTCGGTGGTCATGGCCGTCAGAAGCGCCTCAGCCGTTTTGAGATCCACCGGCCAGCCCAGCGCGTCGAGAAGTTCGCCGACCATAACCCCGGCCGCGGCGGCAGAGGTGTCCAGCCAGCGCAGAGCCCCGATGTCGTCGGTCGTGGCGTGGTGGTCGATGACCACGATTTTCTCGCGGGCGGCGGCGAGTTGGTCGTCCAGCCCGTCGAGTTGGGCCAAGGCGCAGGTGTCAACGATGATGACGGCGTCGGCCCAGTTCGCCAGTTCCGCGAACCTCTCGGCTGGGGCGGGCCGATCACCCGCAAGCAGAAAGTCGTACCTTTCCGGCACGTCGCCGGGCACGAGCGTGGCGGTTTGTTTGCCCGCCGCCCTGGCAGCGCCGCAAAGCGCTGCCAACGAGCCAAGGGCGTCGCCGTCCGGGCGCGCGTGGGTTACCACCAGCAGCCTGGCCGCCGCCGAGATTCGCCGCATGATTTCGTGCATCTGGTCGGTCATGGATAAAGAAGGATTATCTCGCGCAAAGGGAGCAGAGGCCGCAGAGAAAAGAACAAAAGAAGTAATGCCTCAGTTACGGGAGGCTTGTAGCGCCGCCGTAAGGCGGTTTTTCAAGAAGCCCCTTACGGGGCCGCTACAAACGAGTTTGTTCATGCTTCACGGTTCTTTCTCCCCCCGTAACTGAGGCATTACCAAAAGAAACATCTTTAGATGGGGATTACATGGATTAGAGGATTACATGGATAAGAGCATATATGATTTCTTAATCCATGTAATCCGCTAATCCATGTAATCCCCCTCTCGCTTCTTCTTCTTGCCTTTGTCTTTTCTCTGCGTTCTCTGCGCCCTCTGCGCGAGATCTTTCTTTTTCTCGCCGCTCACTTACACAACTGCCGCACCTGCTGGACGTCTTTGGCCATCTGGGCCTTGAGGGCCTCGGGGCTGTCGTATTGCCGCTGCTCGCGCAGGCGATGGGTAAAGGACAGCGCGATGTCCAGATCATACAGATCGCCGGCGCCGTTGAGAAGATACGCCTCGACCGTTCTTTGGCCCTTAGCCTCGTGGCGGAACGTCGGGGCCGAGCCGACGCTGATGGCCGCGGCGCAGCGGCTGCCGGCCACCTCGGCGTAGCCGGCGTAGACGCCGTCGGCGGGGATGACCTGGTCGCCGAGTTGGAGGTTGGCCGTCGGGTACTCCAGCAGCCTGCCGATGCCCCGCCCGCGGACCACGCGCCCGTAAAGCGCGAACGCCCGGCCAAGGCAAGTCGCGGCGTCGTCGACGCGCCCCTGGGCCACCAGGCCGCGGATGAGCGTGCTGGACACCAGGCGCACGCCGTCGGAAAGTTCCAGTTGGACCGGCTCGGCCACGTGGACCTCGAAGCCCTCTCGCCGGCCTATCTCGGCCAGCGCGGCGATGCTGCCGGCCCGCTTTCGCCCGAAGAAGAAGTTCGGCCCCTCGACCATGTGCCGCGGACCAATCGCGCCGACGATGATCCGCCGGGCGAACTCATCCGGCGTCATCGAGAGCATCCGGGCGCTGGATGCCACCGTAACCACGTAATCGTAGCCTGCCTCAAGCAGCAGGCGGCACTTGACGGCGTGGGGAACCACCCGAAGCGGAGCGTCGGCGGGGCGAAGGACCAGGTCCGGCGGCGGGTCGAACGTCATCGCCGCCACCGCCGACCGCCCGGCGGCCAGGCTGGCAGCCACGTCGATTATCCTCCGGTGTCCGACGTGCATGCCGTCGAAGTTGCCGATCGTCAGCACGCACCCGCGGATGGCCGGGGGCAGAGAGTCAAGACCTTCTATGCAGCGGTTGTCCATTAGGCGTTGTCCATCAAAATGATTGCGGATTGCGGATTGCGGATTGCGGATTGCGGATTTCCCATTCGCCGCATCGCGCAATTCTATCGCCGCTTGCGTACGGAGCGCGCCCCCTAGCGGGGGCCTGATGAATCTGTCGATCGCGGCGACGAGTTTACCGCCGCCGCCCGTCGCCAACAACCGCCAGTCGTGCGACACTGGCCGTTCCCGTCGCATCTTCCTGCCGTCCCGCAATGTAAACGACTGCTTACCAGATTTATTAGCGGGAATCGCCATCGGCCCGTTCGGGCCTCAAAAACACGCGGGTTGAATCACTAAACACCCGACACCGAACACTGAGCATTGAACCTTAAGCGCCAACCGCGACGTTTCTGGCATTTATTGCATTTGTGACATTCATCATGCAACGGTTGGCATTCTTGGCATTCGTCATTCCTGGCATTTGGCGTTGAGCATTTGGCATTGAGCATTTGGCGTTGAGCATTTGGCGTTGAGCATTTGGCATTGAGCATTTGGCATTGAGCATTCGAGCATTTCCCCTTCACTTCGCCCGCACCATCGGCACGCCGCCGTCGGGCGTTGCTATCAGGTCCACGGGGATGTCGTAGGTCTGGCTGAGCAGGTCTTGGCGGATCACCTCATCCGGCGTGCCGGAGGCAATCACCGCGCCGCGGCGCATCAGGACCAGTTCATCGGCAAGGCGGGCGGCGACGTTCACGTCGTGGCTGACGCACACCACCGCCATCGGCCAGTCGTGGGCCAGGCGGCGCATCATGCGGTAGATGTTGAGCTGGTGGCGGATGTCGAGATGGCTGGTCGGCTCGTCGAGCAGGATCACGGCCGGCTGCTGGGCCAGGGCGCGGGCGATCATCACCCGCTGGGCCTCGCCGGCGGAAAGCTCATCCAGCGTGCGGGCGGCAAAGCCGAGCGTGTCGGTCATCTTCATCGCCTCGCGCGCCACGGCCAGGTCGCCCGGCCCGGCCAGGCCGAGCGGCCCGGTGTGTGCGTAGCGGCCCATCAGGACGATCTCGCCGGCGCTGAAGGCGAGGCTCGACGCCGGCTGTTGCGGCACGTACGCCAGCACGCGGGCAAGCTCGCGGGGGCGGTAGTTTCTCAGCGCCCGGCCGTCCAGCGTGATGGCGCCCGAAGAGGGTGCGAGTTGGCCCATCAGGCAGCGGAGAAGCGTGGTCTTGCCGGACCCGTTAGGCCCCAGCAGGCAGGTGAATCGCCCGGAGGCGGCCGTCAGGCTCACGCCGCGCAGGACCGGCTCGTCGGGCCTGTAGGCGAAGGCGACGTCGGCGGCCTGGAGTATGTCGGTCTGTGGGTTCATGCGGCCGCGCCCCTGAATCGCGTGCGGAGCAGGAAGATGAAGAACGGTCCGCCTGCCAGGGCCGTCAGTATGCCGACCGGCACGCGTCCCAGTCCCAGGGCCGGGCCGAGGCTTCGGCAGAGCGTTTCGGCGATCATGAGGAATATGGCGCCCGCCAGGGGCGTGACGATCATGCCCAGGCGGTGGTCCGGCCCAAAGGCCATCCGGCAGATGTGCGGCACGATGAGCCCCAGAAAGCCGATGGGTCCCGCCAGCGCCACGGCCGCCGCGGTCATCACGCCGACTGCGCCGAAGGTGACGAGTCGCAGGCGGTGTACGCTTACGCCGCTGGAGGCGGCCACGTCGTCGCCGAGGCCCAGCACGTTGTAGGCGGGTGAGTTTGCCAGCAGCACGGCCCAGCCGGCCCCGACGCACGCCCCGCACACGGCCAGCAGCGACGTTGGCGTCGCGTCGGGGAGTTGGCCCATGGCCCAGTAGGTGAAGTCGGCGATGCGGTATTGGTCGATGTACAGGTTGCCGGCCAGCATGATCGCGCCGTTGAAGATGTTGACGATCACGCCGGAGAGGATGAGCGAGTACGGGTCCAGCCGGCCGTGACGCTGTGCCACGAGGTACACCGCCAGGCAGCTTGCCATGGCGCCGAGAAAAGCCAGCACGGGCGTCGAGGCCCATGCGGGGAGGGACAACCTTGCGGCCGCGGCAAGGCCCATCATCACGCCGACGCCGGCGCCGCTGGATATGCCCAGGATATAGGGTTCCGCCAGGGGGTTTCGCATGAGGCCCTGGAGTGCGAGTCCACCGGCGGCGAGGCTTGCCCCGACGATTCCCGCGGTCAGCATTTGCATCGTCCGCGAGGCCCATATTTGCGGCGTAAGGTCCGACAGGTTGATGATCCCCACCAGCGTGCATGCTCCGCCGACCGCCCCGGCCGCGGCCAGAAGGGCTGCTGCCCAGCCGATGAGCCGCGGCAACGAGAGCGTGGCGGGCGTGCCGGGCGCGGCAGGTTTGGGCGCCGCGGCGCCGTCAACGTGGTTCGGTCTCTCGCCGGCGTCGATCAAGAGTTATGCCCTTCCGGCCGTGGCATGGGCGTCCCGCCCATGAGTGCCAGGGGCGTCCCGCCCCTGGGTGCTTCTTCTTCTTTTTCTTCTGCTTCTGCTTCTCCTGCTTCTCCTGTTTCTGCTTCTCCTGTTTCTGCTTCTCCTGTTTCTGCTTCTCCTGTTTTGGTTGTCCGTTGCACGGGCGAGACGCCCGTGCTACTCGCAGGCTTGCCGTGGATCATCGCCGAGAGCTTCGGAAGCAGCCTGGCAAGGTGCGGGCCGGGGATCGACCAGTCCGGATCGCTGACGATGTACACCTGCCCAGCCGTCGCGGCCGGGATGTCCTTCCACCGCATCCAGTATGCCTTTGCCGCCTCCTCCCTGCCCGGCGAGACCTGGCAGATGAGCACATCGGGGCGCGCGGCGATTACCGCTTCGATCTGCGCGGGCCGCCATATAGTCTGGCCGGAGATGGCGGCGCCGACGTTCACTCCCCCAGCCGCGGCAATCATGTCCGCCACGAACGTGCCGGCGCCCGCCGCCGTCGGGCGGTCCGTGCCCATCACGAAGATCGTCCGCTTGCGAGGCAAAAGCCGGACGCGCTGCTCGACGGCCTGGACGGCCTGGCTGAAAGCGTCCGCCTTCCGGCGGGCGACCTTCTCGCAGCCCAGTTCCTGCCCGATTTTCAGCATGGCCGCGGGGATGTCGCTGAGCGACTCGATGCTCATAGGAACCACTTTGACGTGGCTGTCGACGTCCAGGACGCCCTGGAACTTTGCGGCCGCGGTCTGGGTGAGAATCACGTCCGGGCGGACCGCCAGGATCGCCTCGCTGTTGAACGAAAGCGCGTCGCCGACCCTCGGCCGCTCTACCCCGGCCGGCAGCTCGCAGAAGCGAGTAACGCCAACCACCTGCTCGCCGAGGCCCATGTCGAACATCATCTGCGTGATGGCGGGGGAGAAGCTCACCACCCGCTTGGAGCCCGCCTGCGCCGTGGTGGGGCCTGTGCCCCGGCTGCAGCAGGCAAGCAAGGCGCACGCAGCGAGAAGTCCGCAAGCCGTGGCCGGGCGCCGGATTGTCGTGCCGATGAAGCTCATCAGGCCGATGGTAGGGCCGCCGGGCGGGCGAGTCAAGCGGGGCACTTGCGGACTCATCCCCGGTTTTCAGGAAGATCGAGGACAAACTCATATCGGCCGGACCCGACCACCAGGTCGAGCCGGTCGTCATGCGCCTCGATGCCGTGGATGCCGGGTATGGCGCCCTCGCGGAGTTCCCGCCCATTCTCGCGGACACCGGCAGGCGGCTTTCCCCCCACGGACAAGCTCAGACGGCCCCGGCTATTGGCGGGGATTTCCACTTCCCACTCGATGGAGTGGTCCTTCTTTCGGCCCGCCGAGACAACCCGGCCGGCGGGTATCGCGCGTATCGCCCGCCAATGCTTAAGCGGGGAGTCAAAGTACGGGGCGATAGCGAGGCTGTCCGGCTCGGGCAGGGACAGGTCCAGGCGAATCCCGCCGAGTGTCTGGTAGAACCACGCATCGACGGCGCCGAACATCACGTGGTTGTTCGTGCCGCGATCGGCACCCCAACTCTCGCTCAGGGTGGTCCGTCCGGCCGTCATGGCGCCCCACGAAGGGGCCTTTTCGTTGACCGCAAGTTGCCATGCCAGCTCCACCTGCCCGACCTGCTCGAGACACTCCAGCAGGTACCGCGTGCCGAGGATGCCCGTACTGAGGCAGCCGCCGCGCTTCTGGAGGATGTCGGCGAGCAGATGATCCAGCACCGCCTGGCGATGCCCGGCCGGCGCCATGCCGAGATACAGCGGCATCACATGCGAGCATTGCGAACCGTCATCGTATTGGCCCGTTTGCGTATCCAGAAATCGCTTGTTGAATGCGGCGAGAATCTGCTGGGCCAACTCGCTGTAGCGACGATGGTCAGCATCCCTGCCGAGCGCCTCGGCCGCTTTGGCCAGGGTCAGCGTGTCGTAATAGAAGTACCACGTGCCGGTCAGCAGCGGCTTGCCGTGTTCCCAACCCGGCTGGGCCGAGCAATGGTCGGAATAGCGGTCGGCCGGCAGGATCAGCCCGTCGGCCGTGGCGCGGAGGAATTCGACGAATCGCTTCATCCCATCGAAGTGATCGCCCAGGAAGCGGATGTCGCCGTAGGTGCGGTAGCAGTACCACGGAATCAGCACCCACGCGCTGGCCCAGCAGAAGCTCTCCGATTCTTCGATGGGGCGCGGGGCAATGATAGGAATATCGCCGTTGGCAAACTGCGAATCCGACAGGTCCCACAGCCACTTGCGATAGAAGGCCGCCAGATCGAAGTTGCACACATGCTGGTCAAATGCCAGGTGCGCGTCGCCCGTCCATCCCATGCGCTCGGGCCGCTGGCAGTCGTCGGTGGGCAAGCCCATCATGTTGCTCTTTTGGGACCAGACCGTGCAGCGGTGAATGTGGTTGATCAACTCGTTGTCGCACTCGAAATCGCCCACCTGTGGACAGGATGATCGCACGACTCGCCCCTCGACGGCGCCCAGCCCCGGCTCGCCCGGGTAACCGGCGACCTCGACGTACTGGAAGCCGTGATACGTGAATCGCGGCTCCCAGACCTCCTCGCCCTCGCCTTTGAGAATGTACGTGTCGGTCTGGTCGGCGAGCTTGTTGGTTGCCGGGTTCAGCGTGCCATCCGGGTGGATGTTCTCGGCGAAGTGCATTCGCACGGACGTGCCCGCCGGGCCGGCTGCGCGAAGGCGAACCCAGCCGGCGAAGTTCTGACCCATGTCGAAGACGAACACGCCCGGCTGCACCTGCTTGACGGCCACCGGGGCGAACGACTCGGTCACCTTGATGGGGTCGAGGGCCTGGTGCCGCATGGCGCCGCCGGGGGCTTCGACCACATTCGCCCGCGACCAGGCCGAGTCATCGAAGCCGGGTGAGTCCCAACCGGACTGCTCGATCCGGGCATCGTAGGTTTGGCCGTCGTAAATGCAGTTGGCGGTGATGGGGCCGGTCGAGCAGCGCCACGACCCATCCGTGCGGATGATCTCGCTGGTCCCGTCGGCGTAGTCGATGTGGCATTGAAGGATCGCCTTGGGGCTCCCGTACCACTGCATCCGCCAACCCCAATACTTCTTGGCGGGGTTGAACCAGCCGTTGCCTAACATCAGGCCCATCGCGTTGGGCCCGTCCTGAAGGATGTCGGTGATGTCAAAGGCGTCGTACAGCACGCGGTGCCGGTACTCGGTCCTCGCCGGCCCGTTGACCTGTTCGCCGATCCTATGGCCGTTGACATACAGCTCGTAAAAACCCAATCCGCTGACGAAGACGCGCGCCGCCCGCACCGGTTTGGTTGGCGCGAACTCTTTGCGCAGCAGTGTGGACCGGCCATCGACTTCCACAGTGTCGAGATAGTTCTCGAAGTCGCGGCTGAACCGCTCGTGGGGCAAGTGGGGCTCCCGGCAGGGACCGCGCCCGATCCATCGGGCCCGCCAGTCGGCGGCGTCGAACAGGCCCGTGCCGAAGCCGGCAGGCTCGCTCCACGGCGTTGGCAGGCCGCGGCGGTCCCAGATACGCACCTTCCACCAGTAGGTCCCGACACTCCGCAGCACAGGGCCCTCATAGCAGGCGTAGGTCGAGCGACTGGAGGCCACCTTGCCGCTGTCCCAGATGTCAGCACGGTCTCCGGCAAGCAGACCGCGGTCGGAGGCAACCAGAACCTGGCAGGCCGACTGGCCCTGATCCCTTTCGGGCGGCCACGCCAACTGCCAGGACAGCGCAGGCGACGCGTCGTCCAGGCCGAGAGGACACACCAGGTCGTTTATTCGAAGACATTGCGGCGCATCCATGGCGGTCCTTTCTTTCCAGGATTATCCTGGAGCGTATAGGCCTGCGAACCCACAGAACTTATCCGGCGGGACCGCCCTTTCTGAAGCGATAGACCCCGGAAAGTGGGAGTGGGTCAGGGTCGCTTACAGCACCTCGTGAATCGCCCTTGGCAGGCGGTCGATCACGTCGGTGGCGATCATGGCGGGCTGGGTGAGGTCGGCGGCGGCGAGGTCCCCGGCCCGGCCATGGACGTGGGCCGCCAGTGCGGCGGCGTCGAAGGGTTCCATTCCCTGGGCCAGCAGGGCCGCGACCAGGCCGGTCAGCACGTCGCCCGTGCCGCCGGTGGCCATGCCGGGGTTGCCGGTGGCGTTGATCCGCACTCGCCGGCCGTCGGTTATCACGGTGCCGGCGCCCTTGAGCAGCAGCACCAGCGGCCCGGCGCCTGCGGGCGCGGCCGACGACCACTGGCGTGCGGCTCCGACGGCTGAGGCCTGGCGGGCGGATTGGATTTCGGGAACCGGTTTGCCGGTCAGCCGGGCCAATTCGCCCGGGTGCGGCGTGAGCACCAGCGGGCATCGGCGGCGTGCGGCCCAGCCGTCGATCTTCGAGAGGTTGTTCAGCCCGTCGGCGTCGAGCACGAGCGGCTTGTCCTGTTCGATTGCCGCCAGGACGAGGTCCTGCTGTCGCCGTCCGGTGCCCATTCCCGGCCCGACGGCCAGGACGGTGGCGGCCTTGGCGGCCTCGGCGAACTCCCGGGCGGCGGTTTTGGCCAGTTGACCATCGGCCCCGCACGAAAGCGGCACGGACGTTGCGCACGGGCATATCGCGGCCGAGAAAAGCTGGATGACCTCCGGCGCGGCGATCGTGGCCAGCCCCGCCCCGCCCCGCAGGGCGGCGGCGGCCGCCAGGGCCGGCGCGCCGATCATCCCTCGCGACCCGCCGACGACCAGCACGTGCCCGTAGTTGCCCTTGTGCCCGTCGATCCGCCGCGGCGGCAGCTTCGCCAGTTGATCGATGCGCTCAATCCCGTCGCTTCCGCTCATGTTGGTCCGATTCCCGAGAACGGATAAGCAATGATGAACACGGATAAACGCGGATAAGAGACGAATTCCTTCATCTGTGTTTATCCGCGTTCATCATTGCTTGATCGTTTCTTTTCTTGATTACTGTCTTTCCGGGTTCCTGGTTCCTGGTTCCGCTTTTGCATTTCGGTTTATCAAGGAGGCGATGTACCCGGCGCCAAAGCCGTTGTCGATGTTGACCACGCTCACGTTTGAGGCACAACTGTTGAGCATCGCCAGCAGTGCGGCCAGGCCGCCGAAGCTGGCGCCGTAGCCGACCGACGTCGGCACGGCCAGGACAGGCACGGCCACCAGCCCGCCGACCACGCTGGCAAGGGCGCCTTCCATGCCCGCCACGACGACGATCGCGTTGGCGGCCTGGAGTTTCTCGCCGTGCGCCAGCAGCCTGTGAATGCCCGCCACGCCGACGTCGTAGTGGCACGTGACATTCTGGCCGAGTATCTCGGCCGTAACGCGGGCCTCCTCGGCGACCGGCAGGTCGCTCGTCCCGGCCGAGACAATGGCAATATGCCCGACGCCGCCGGCGTGCTCGTCCTGGCGGAGGGTGATTGCCCGTGCCAGCTCGTGGTACTCGGCCGAGGGCAACTCGGATGCGACGCTACGGTAGGTCTCGGCGCTTGCCCGCGTGGCCAGGACGTTGGAGCCGGCCGCGGCCAGGCGGAGGAATATCTCGCGCACCTGCTGGCCGGTCTTTCCGGGGCAGAATATCACCTCCGGGAACCCGCAGCGCAGCGAGCGATGGTGGTCCAGGGTGGCGAACCCGACGGACTCCAGCGGCAGCAGGCGCATCCGCCGCACGGCCTCGTCGGTTTCGCAGCGCCCCTGGCGGACGTCTTCGAGCAGTTCTCGCAAGGTCTTCTCGTTCATGGGGGGGATTATACAGGACAGGCCGCCAGAGGCTATGATGGAATCCCCGATGTCCGTGCGGGCAATAGGAACGGGGGGTTGTGCATAAATCCGAAATCCGAAGCACGAAATCCTAAACAAATTCAAAACTCAAATGCTCAAATGATCCAAACAGGAACGGCAACCCTGCGATTCGACGGGTTTGGGTCATTTGATTTTGCTATTGAGAATTTCGGATTTGTTTCGGATTTCGAGCTTCGGATTTCGGATTTATCCGTCAGCAAAAGGTATCAGTTGCCCGAGACCATGCACAGGGCTGGATGGTTCTGGGGTGTCAGCGTCGCACCGTCGCCTGTGCCGAAAGCGTCAGGTCGTCCACCTTCCCGGCCTTGAGGTAGTGGTAGCCCAGGCCGGCGATCATGGCGGCGTTGTCCATGCAGAATCGCGGCTCCGGCATTCGCAGTTGGCAGCCAAGCTGGTCGGCGAGTTTTTCCAGCGCGGCGCGGAGAACCGAGTTGGCGGCCACCCCGCCGCCCAGCAGCAGCGTCCTGGCGCCGACGGCCCCGGCCGCCCGGCGGAGCTTGATCTTCAGCACGTCGACCACGGCGGCCTGGAACGAGGCCGCCACGTCGGCCAGTTCCGCCGGTGTGAAGTTCTCGATGCCCCGTCCGGCATTCGGCTGGCTGGCCAGTCGCTGCCGGGCGGGACCAGCTCGGCGCTTGCTGTGGCGCGGCGCGCCGCTCGCGCCGGCTTCGCCGCGTGCGCCGGGCACGCCGTTGACGTGGTAAAGCACGGCCGTCTTTATCCCACTGAAGGAAAAGTCCAGGCAGTCGCCCGCCAGCAGCGACCGGGGGAACCGCACGGCCTCGGGGTTTCCGCCTCGCGCGGC
>Ga0315281_10010617_pt1 | contig 12685 bp, 17 predicted proteins | sample YL17G07_0_MG_FD_204540 | JGI IMG/M metagenome (GOLD analysis project Ga0315281, IMG submission 204540) | Sediment microbial communities from Yellowstone Lake, YNP, Wyoming, USA - YL17G07_0 | ecosystem: Environmental > Aquatic > Freshwater > Lake > Sediment | place: USA: Wyoming | collected... | reverse complement strand
CGATCCCGATCACCAGCGGCGACACCAGCAGATCGCCGGTCGCGACCGTCACACCGAGCCGCCGCTTGATCCACTCGACGCCGACAAGGCCGCCGACCAGCCCGCCGACAATCGTCTTGCCGCTGATGAGGGCACTCGGGTCGGACCAGTGTCCGGCGAGGGCGGTTGGTTGCTCCGCCAGCGCGAGGAGACGGCTGCCCATCAGGCCGCCGATCACCGCGGCGCCGATCACCCACCATCGCGTTCGTGCGTCGACGATGTCTCCGAGCGCGTCTCGGCGACGCCGGTACCAGTAGAAGCCGACGCTGTACGCAAGCGTCTCGAACACCCAGTGTGGGTGCACCGCAAGAGCACCGATTCCCACGTAGAGCGGAAACGTCACCTCGGCCGCGATCCTATATCTGTTTCACATTGACCGGGTCCGCCTATTTCGTCTACGCCGACGGTCGGTCAGGCGCCTCGTCTGAGCGAGCGGGCGCACCGGGCGCGGTCACCAGGAACCGGCATTGCGCCGCGTGTGCAGGGAACTGCTCGGTGTACGCGGCGCGCCACCTGGCGATGAACGACTCGGCGGCGTCGCGCGGCAGCATGGCCCACACGGCGCCCCCGAACCCCGCGCCGAACGCCGAGGCGGCCAGTGCGCCATGCGTGCGCGCGAGCCTCGCGAGCGCGATCGTCTCGGGGACCTGGTTCTCGAGCGCGTGTTCCGCGAGCGCCTGCGATCGGTCCACCAGCGCGCCCAGTCGTGCGAGGTCGCCCGCGCGGAAGGCGTCCGCCACTCCTGGCACGATGACGTCGCACTCCTCGCGAAATTGCGCGAGGCGCTTGACGAAGTACTCGGCCGAGACGGGCGCTCCGCGGGCGTCGCGGGCGATTGTCCCGATCCGCTCCGGCGCATCATCGAGGCTGGCGAGTGCCGCGGCCAGCGTCGCGTCGCGGCGGTTGGTGAGCGCGTTCCATTCCCGCACGAGCCAGCGGACGGCATCCGCAGCCCGGTTGTATGCCGCCTGCGCGTTCCCGGTCTTGGACGCGCGCACGCCGCTCACGCCGATCGCGAGCACCTGGTCGGCCGGCCATGGCGCCCACCCTTCTTCGAGTGCTGGCATGTAGGAGAACTGCCCGACAAAGCCTTCACGCGCGCAGAGGATTGCGACGTGGTCCTGCGCGCCGCCGCGCACGCCGACGCCCAGGTCGCCGGGAAACGGCCCGTGCGGTGCGCCGGTCTCGATAGCCGCGACGTATTCCGCGAACGCGAGGGGGCGGCCGGCATACTCCGCAAACACGGCGTCTGTGGCAAGGCCAGTCGCGTCCACGACAGCGCGCGCGAGGGCGATCGTCAGCGCCGTCGAACTCGACAACCCGGCGGCGGCGGGCAGCGTGCTCGCAAGCTGAACGTCGACGCCGCCCGCGGCATGCGGGAAGTCACGCCCGAGCCGTCGCGCCACCGCCGCCACATAGGGGCTCCAGCGCACGCGCGTCGCCCCAGCAGCCGGTGAGTTCGTCGAGTTCGGCGAGATCGCCACCTCGACGAGCTCGCTCGAGCCGCGCTGGCCGACGCGCAGCACACGCGCCTCGAGCGGCCGCGCCGTCGCGCGCATCGCGAACTCCACCGCGCAGGTCAGCGACCGGCCGCCGCCGTAGTCCACGTGCTTGCCGACCAGTTCCACGCGGCCGGGAACAACGTATGTGCGCGTCATCGGACTTTCACGGCCGTGGCACGATGCCGGCCAGCCGCGCCGTCACGATGGCGACGTCGGCGCGGTGCGACAGATCGAGCACCCCCCCGCGCGCGCGAATCACGTGGAACGTCTGCCCCAGATCGCGCATCGCGATGGTGACCGCGTCCTGAAGCTCCAGTTCGCCGCGCGGCGACGGTTGCACACGCGCGCACGCCTCGAAGATCGCGGGCGTGAACGACCAGAGGTTCATCGACACCCACCGCTCCGGCCGCTGCGCCAGCGGGTCGTCTGGCGCCGGCTTCTCGCGAATCGTGCGGAGCGTGCCGTTGTCGGCGATGTCGAGGAACGCGTAGCGCAGCACGCGTTCCGCCTCGATGCCCGACTCGCGAAGGAGCGCGGTGGCCTCGAATGCGACGAGCGCGTTCGACCCGAGGGCGGCGAGCGCGGCACACGCGGACGCCGGGTAGTAGTTGTCGGCGTTGAGGACCAGGAACGATGCGTTTCCGACGGCATCGCGCGCGGCGAGCACGGCGTCGGAGGTTCCGCGCGGTTCTTCCTGCACCGCACATTCAATCGTCGTGCGCACCGGCGGCGCCAGGCGCGTGAAATGATCGCGCAGCGCCGAGGACTCTGGGCCGACCACGAGGACGATTTCGCGAATCCCCGCGTCGGCGAGCGCCGAGATGACGTACTCGAGGAACGGCCGGCCAACCGGAATCAACCCCTTGACCCCGGCGTCGGCGGCGCCTCGCTGCACGTGGTCGAGCGCAGTGCCGTCGCTTCGGCGCATCCGCGTCCCCAGGCCGCGGGCGAGGATCACGGCCTGCTTCGTCGCGGGCGTGCGCATGATGCGTGATCATACGATGGCTTCATCACGGCATCACACCGCCATGCCGCACCAGCGGCCCGTCCGCGCGCTGACACCTGCGTGCGTGTAGTATTCCCCTGCCGGGACGAACAATGTCAGTGTCCTACGAGAACTCGAAGATCGTCTTTCAGGGCATCAAGGCCGCGGGGATCACCTCGCTCTCGGCCCTGCCCGAGACCTGGCTCGGCCTGCTCCTGCAGCAGGCGGAGCGGGACCCGGACATCACCCTGATCCAGGTCGCCAGGGAAGAGGAGGCGATTGGCATCGCCGCGGGCGCCTACTTCGCCGGCGAGCGACACATGCTCCTGATGCAGAACCACGGTTTTCTCGCGGCGATGAACGGCATCGTCTCGCTCGCGCAGCTCTACGGCATTCCGCTGTGCATGCTGATCGCGCTGCGCGGTCACTGGGGAGAGCCGTACCCGTGGCACACGCGCGGCGGCATCGTGACGGAAGGCGTGCTGCGCGCGCTGAACATCCCGTTCGAGTACGCGCGCGATCCCCACATCGTGGGCCGCCAGATTCGCGAGGCCTACACGTTCTCGCAGAGCGCCCTGTCCCCCGTCGCGTTGCTCCTCACGCGCGACCTGATGGAGGACGCCCTGTGAAGCGGGCGGAGTGCATCGGGATGCTCTATCCCGACCTGGGCGACAAAGTCGTCGTCACGATCATGGGCGCGTGCGCCCAGGAGCTCTACGACCTCGGGCACCAGGAGAACTTCTTCTACCTCCAGCACGCGATGGGCCTCGCTTCGTCGATCGGCCTCGGCCTCGCGATGCATTTGCCACGGGAGAAGGTCGTCGTCCTCGACGGCGACGGGTCGGTGCTGATGAACCTCGGCACGCTCGCGACGCTGGCGCGCTACCGGCCGAAGAATCTCGTGCACATCATCTTCGACAACGGCAGCCTGCTCTCGACCGGCGGCTTCGACTCCCACACGACGTCAGGCGTGACCGATCTGGCCGCCATGGCGAGAGGCGCCGGCGTCGAGCACGTCACGGCCGTCGATTCGGTGATGGCTTTCGGCGAGGCCGCGATTGACGCGTTCGGGCGGGACGATCTGAGCGTGATCGTCGCAAAGGTCGCGGCCGTCGGACCGAATCACTACGGCATGGATTTGCAGCTGCCGGAGAATGCGTTCCGATTCAAGCGGTGGATCGGCGGCAGAAAGAACGGCGCACGGTAGGCCACAGGACACAGAGGTGTCTATGCCCGTAATTGCCAGCACGCCTTGCACGCGCGCGACGGCGTCGGTGAACCGCGGCGCCATCAAGTCACGGAACTGCCGCCCATCGAGGCGCACATCACCGAATTTCGATGCCATCGGATCGCGTGTGTCGCGTGTGGCAAGACGACGCAGGCCCCGCTCGCCCAAGGACGTCGAGGGCCTCTGGCCCTGTGTTCACCTACCGAGTGACGGCGCACGAACGGGCGGGGTGTGCCAACTCGATGCGGCCGGGCGGGCCGTGACTTCATGCGATAAGCCGTAGACGGGCGCGGGGCCGATGCCTGCGCCCACTTGTTCAGGTGGCCTCAAGCATGCGGCGCATTGGTGAGAAGGTTTTCGACCACGAAGACCAGCTCTTGTTCGCAATGATCTTTCCGCACATTTCCCGCGTGCCAGCGTTCGCCTTGGGCAGCAGCGTCTCGCCGCCACTTCCGCCCTCTCCTATTTCGTGGGGATGATTTGCCCCGGATTGCACTCTCTACTTTTATCTCTGAGCTTCAGGGCGGACCGGGCTGCAGAGCGCGACGCGAGTCGACGGTCTGAACGACCATTGGCCATCCTGACGTTCGATGACGGCATGGCGCAGTGCTTTGACTGTGCTGATGGCCGCGTTCGTGTCGATCACCCAGGCCGCGTTCTACGCAGAGGGCCGTCACCGCTGGCAGCTCGAGCCCATGCTGCTCCTGTTCGCGGCCACGGGGTTCCTGCGTCTCACGGGCAGAATCACCGACCGCTTCCGCATCTCAGACACATGAGCCTGCCGATCGAACAGCACAATATCGAAATGCACCTTTCGCGGATGATGAGCGGCGCGCCCAGATGATGTCCGCCACCTCCAACACGATGCCCTCGCCGCTCGATCAGCGGAGGCCGTCGACGAGGTGTGTGAGTGGATTGGTGAGCGGCGCGCCCACCTCATGCGTCAGGCGCCAAAAGGGACTCCCCGCGCGTTGCGTTGCTATACTTGCGGGGTGGACGTCCCCCAGCACCTCGTCGAGCCGATTCGGCGCGTGGCGACCACGTGTCCGGAACTACGGGCCATCTACGTCTTTGGGTCGCAGGCGGTCGGTGGTGCCCGGCCCGACTCCGATCTCGATCTCGGCGTGCTGTACCGAACCGCCCAAGCCCTCACCACGACGCTCGGGCTCGAACAGGATTTCGAACACGCGACCGGCAGGAAAATCGACCTGATCGATCTCGGGCGCGCCAGCGCCTTCCTGGCGCTCGACATCGTACGGGGCGAGCGGGTGTTCTGCCGGGACGCGACCGAGACGGACCGGTTCGAGCTCTACGTTCTGAGGCGCGCGGGGGACCTGCTCCCATTCGAACGGCAACGGCAAGCGTTGCTGCTCGCGTCCCCATGAGTCCGGGCTCCGTCAGCCGCGTCGTGGTCGCCGACAAGATCGCGGCCGTTCAACGAATGCTGGACGGCATCCGTACCCTTCCTCTCGACAACCTCGCCGCGTTCGCCGCCGACGGCCGAATGGTGGCCGCTGGCGACTCCTACCTGCGCCGCGCCCTGGAAGCGCTGCTCGACCTCGCTCGCCATGTGCTCGCGAAGGGCTTCGGACGAGCGCCCGCCGAGTACGGCGAGGTCGCCCGCCAGCTCGGCGAGGTCGGCGTTGTCAGCCCTCAGCTGGCAGCCCGACTGACCCTGATGGCGCGTTACCGCAATCGCATGGTGCACTTCTACGACGAGATCACCGATCAGGAGCTCTTCGCCATCTTGACCGGCGAACTCGGCGACATCGAAGCCGTCATCGCCGGTGTGACACGCTGGCTGGCGGATCATCCCGATCGTGTGAGCGCCGGAGAGTAACGCGCCGGCCGCCGTCGGACCACGAGCGCGCTCATCTGCAAGAGCTCGTTCGTGACCCGACGAATCATCCCCGCGCGGCAGTCGCTTCCGTCGTGCAACACGCGCCGCAGGCGAGTCCGGCGATGCGCCCACACCCGCCTCCATGCGGCTACTACGCCCTGGCGTCGGGAGCGGCGACCGTGGAACGCGTTCCCGGGCGGTTCCGCCGCTCCAGCCGATGATCGCGTGGGCCGGGCAATCTCGATCCGGATACTGATCCTGATCGGTTCCCACTCTTAGTGCCGTCGGGTTCTGGTGAGCTTAGGATGATCCGCTGAACACTGGTCAAGCGCGCGTTACCAGGTCTCGTGGCGCAGGCCCGGCACCGCGTCGAAGTGTTCGTCGCGGCTGAGGACGGGCAGCCGATACTGGAGGGCGAGCGCGGCGATCCATGCGTCGTTCGCGGGAATCGGACGACCGAGTTTCTTCAGCGACACGCGCACCCGTGCGTACATCTGCGCCGTGGGTTCGGTCACGGTGAGGATCTCGAACTCCTCAAGGTGATCGTCCAGCCACTGCTCGTACCGGCTGCGGTACCGGGACCCGCCGATGCCATACCGAAACTCTCCGATCACGATGACCGGGACGGCGACATGCGCTTCGACCGACAGCCGGACGCCGATGGCCGGTTCGCCGTCGATGAACGCGGAGAGCGCGTTCGTATCGAGAATCACCGGCGGTCTTCCGGCTCGACGACCCCGAACTCCCGATCGATGACGCGCTGAATCCTGGCGGTCTCGCGGCGGAGCGGCCGCAGTTGGCCGAACCCCGTCATCCACCGGGGGGGATCCGCGCCGGGCCGCACGTTCCCGCGCGACAGTTTTTCCTGCAGGGCCTCCGCCACAAAGGCCCTGAGTGCTTGTCCGCGTTCGGCGGCTTTCGCTTTCGCCCGCCGGAACACCGGATCCGGAATCTCGATGGTGGTCTTCACGAAACCATATTCCCTTATTTATGGCTGTGACGCAACGCCGCCATCATGTTGACGGTTTCATCGCCATCGGCGATGACGTGCCGTCGGATGAAGCGTTTCTGCGCGCCATGACGGCAGACGCGTCGGGGCGGTCGTTGAGGCGTTTCCCTGTGCCCTCCAGATCAACAAATCGAATGGTGATGAGCTGGACGGCCGTCCGTGGCAGCGCCGGATCGAAGTACGCCGGATTGAAGATGAAGAGCGGTGTCGCCCGGCGCTGCTCAGGTGAGAGCGCCGCAAGCTCGGCACGAAGTCCGTCGAGGACCGTTTTCGCCGCTTCACCCTGGTCATCACTCTCCTCCTTGCAAAGGATCTGCGTGCGGGGATTGCCGTCTTGGCCTGCCACGCTCGGCAGGATATACCGGTGAAGAGTCCGGCTGCGACAGAATTTTCGTAACAGATTGTCGTGCATCACGATCGACTATTCGGATGAAGCCACTCCAGGTGGTAGCATCCTTGTCGCTCGCCGAAACGCGATCGCGAACGGAGAGGAGCGCGCGGCGTCCGATCACTTTCGGCGGCGGGCCGAGAACGCGCTCATTTGTAATGACGCAGTCATTACGATATGTTCGATCCATTCAGAGCGTGGAGGTATGGCTCATGGGTGTTGCAGAGCGGGCAGGGGGCAAGCGCGACACCCTGAATATCCGCATCAAGCCAGAGGTGCGCGGGTTGATCGATCGCGCCGCGAAGTTCGTCGGCAAGAACCGGACGGATTTCATGCTGGATGCGGCGCGTCATGCGGCCGAGGACGCGCTCACGGAACGCACGGTGTTTGCCTTCAATGCGAAGGCGTACCGCGAATTCCTCGCGCGGCTCGATGCCCCGCCGCGGCCCAGTAAGCGTTTGCGCAAGAGCCTGCAGACGCCGGCACCCTGGGAGTGAGCGGGCCGCTGTCGCCGCCGGCGCCGCTGGCGGCTCATCACGAGGTCGATGATTTCAGTTCGGGCGAGCCGTCGCTCGATGACTGGCTGAGGCGTCGCGCGCGCGCCAATCAGGCGAGCGGGGCGACCCGGACCTTCGTGGTGTGCGAAGGGCACACGATCGTCGGCTACTACGCCCTGGCTTCGGGAGCGGTGACCGTGGAACGCGTTCCCGGGCGGTTCCGCCGCAATATGCCTGACCCAGTTCCTGTCGCCATCTTGGCCCGCCTCGCTGTCAATCAGACGCATCAGGGCCGTGGCCTGGGCCGCGCGCTGTTTCGCGACGGCGCACGCCGTGTGGCGCAGGCCGCTGACGCGATCGGCATTCGCGGCATCGTGGTTCACGCGATCTCGGAGGAAGCGCGGACGTTCTATATTGCGCTCGGCTTCGACCCCTGCCCTCGTGAACCGATGACCCTCGTGGCCACGCTGGCCGACATCCGGGTGGCGCTGCAGCGGTAGCGTGATCACAACTGCCAGTCCTGACCGCGTGCGGTTGCGGTAGGCCACGAGACCCACTTGACGCGATTCGTAGTAGTCGACCTCGCGATCAATCTCGGCGACTGCGAGCCGATGGATTCGAAGATTCATCGACGCGCGCGCGCGGCTCTACGCTGTCGCACGTGCGATCGGTATTCGTCGATGGTCATCGTGTCCGCGACGCCGGCGTCCACTTCGGCACCGCGACGGGCGATCTCCACATCCCATGCTTCTACGGCGCCGGCATCGGCTCTTGCGTCGAGGCTGCGGATCAATTCCAGCGCCAGTCGGGCACGCTCCTCGACGGGAAGGCGGAGGACCTCGGCGAGCATGTCGGCGGCGGACATCGGTTCAGTCTAACAGCTTCGCGCCGGGCTGCGCGTTCCCATCCCGCGTGACCTCGATCGGGCCGGAAGCAACAACCGGATGCGGCGGGGCCGCGCTGTGCGACCTCTGACCGCTCGGCCTTGGTCAGCCTTGGTCCGGTGCGTTGGCACCCGAGCGAGCGTCAGTCGTTGCAGACCACGACCTGTGTCGCGCGGTGGTTGGCGTCTTCCTCCGCGCCGTGCTCGGCTTCCTGAGCGCCCGCGCGCGCGGCGGCGGCGAAGCGGACGGGCGTGGCGGCGCGGTGGTTGTGATTCAGCGGTTCGGGGGCGCCCTCAATCTCAATCTTCATATTCACGCGCTCGTGTTGGACGGCGTGTTCGCGATGGATGGCTCCGGTGTGGTGAGCTTTCATCCCGGGCCTCGTCTCACGGCGCTGGACGTCGACGAGGTGTTGGCCACCGTGGAGCCGCGAATCACGCGCCTGCTCGATCGACGGGGACTCGGGGAAGGCGATGACGATGGCTCCGTGTCGGACACGTGGGCCGACGAAGCGCCGGTGCCGGCGGGTCTGGCCGCGGCGTCCGTGCAGGGGACCGTGGCGCTCGGACCGCATCGGGGCGCGCCTGCGTCGTCTGGGCGACGCGTCCGAGTTCCGTCGAGGCGCCCGCGCCCGATGGCTGTCACGCACGGGCGAACGGCTTCGTCCTGCACGCGCGTCTGGTCGTACCGGCCGGCCAGCGCGAACGGCTCGAGCGCGTGTGCCGCTATGCCTTGCGGCCACCAGTGGCGGCAGATCGATTGCGCGTGACCGATGACGGACAGGTCCAGCTGCAGCTTCGGCATCGGTGGACCGATGGGACGACGCACCTGGTGTTCGAGCCGGTCGAGTTCCTGGCACGGCTGGCGGTGCTCGTGCTGGCGGCTGATCAGGAATGATGCTAATGACGAGGGCCAGATTTATCGATTTACGATACTAAACTTATTGATATACAATACGTATAGTATTGTTAGTCGATAATCAAGGAAGGGTCAAAAACCGTGTCACAGTCAGCCTCGTCTTCTGCCGCGCTGCCAATCGCGCACACCGTGCTGCGAATCCTCATCGTCATGAACTGGCTGATGAGCGGCGTGATCCTTGCTCTGCTGGTGGTTCTGCCGAACGAGCAATGGATCATGAGTGCGTTCGACCTCGCTCCTTCGCCTGACGCTGAGCGGCTGGTGATGGGTCTGCGCGCGATCGCGGCGCTCGGCCTCGCAGCGATTCCGGTGAACTACATCGTTCTCAAACGCCTGCTCGCGATCGTTGAGACCGTTCGCGCGGGCGACCCATTCGTCGCCGCGAACGCGTCCCGTTTGCAGACGATCGCCCGATCGCTGCTCGCGCTGCAGGTGCTCAGCCTTGTCATCGGCGCGATTGCCAAGGCCGTTTCGACTCCGGCGCATCCACTCAATCTTGATGCCGGCTTTTCGATCAACGGCTGGCTCGCCGTACTCCTCACGTTCCTGCTGGCCCGCGTCTTCGCGGAAGGCACGCGCATGCGCGACGACCTCGAAGGGACGGTCTGACATGGCGATCGTCGTCAAGCTCGACGACCTGCTTCACGATCGGCGCATGACGCTGACCGACCTGGCGGATCGGGTTGGAATGACGCTGGCCAACCTCTCGATCCTCAAGACCGGCAAGGCGCGCGCGATCCGCTTCTCGACGCTCGATGCGATCTGTAAGGCGCTCGCGTGCCAGCCCGGCGACATTCTCCGGTTTGAACCGGGACAATCGGAAAAGGAACTCGTCAAATGACACACAAGGTCACTCTGACCATTACGTCTCTACTCTCGATTCTCCTGAGGGGTCAGTCCCGGTAGGGCGGCCGGCTCTTCATTCGCTCGCCGCACCCAGCGCACCGACCATGCTCCGGCGATCTTCGACGACAGCGCGAACCTTCGCGTAGTCAGACACCATGCTGACCAGCGCGAGTGCGGCGGCAAACACCAGGTAGAGCCCGACCCGAATGGCAAACGCTCTGCGCTCCGACGCCAGGTCGTTGGTTCACTGGTTCCAGAGCGTGCCGAACAGGTACGGATGCAGCCGTGCGAACACTGCCCAATACGCGGCGCCCACAATGACAGCCAGCCGCAGGAAGCGCCAGAAAAAGACGCCGCACGCGGCAAAAAAGGCCGCGGTTCGGACCGGGCGCGCGCGCGAATCGATCGAGGATGCCCCCCGACAGGAACGTCCAGAGGACGACGAATACTGCCGCCGTTCCAGCCACCGCAGGCGGTAACGGCTTGGCGTCGAAGAAGCCGCCCACGATAGAAAGGGTTCCGCCAAAGCCGAGGATTTCGTGCGTGAACGTGCGCCCGATCCCCTGGGCCTGCGCGCCGAACTCGGCCGCCCACCCGGCGTCCCAGCCGTACGCCGCCCGCTCAGAGACGACGCCCGATCCCAGGTGTTCGACAAGCATCCCGCGCAGGGCGAGGCCGAGCGGCAAGGCCAGCAGGAACAGGGCCGCTAAGACGCCAAGCGTAATGGCGGGAGCACGGAACACGCGGCGCCAGCCTTCTTAAAAAGCGCCTACGGCTGTCGCCTTCGGCGCGGTGACGCCTACGGCAGTCGCCCTCGGTGCGGCGCCGCCTGCGGCTGTCGCCTGCAGCGCGGTGATGTCAGGAGAAGAAGGCATCCGTCAGCATCACTTCCTGCAGCCAGCTCATCCAACGCAGCGACCACTTGCGCGCCGCCAAGGGGGCCTGCGGCGTCGCCGTCCATGAGTTGTTTGTGTAGTTCAGATCCAGCATGAGGATGCGGTTGGGATCGACCTCCACGCGGACGATCGGAGACGGCCCGTGATCGGTAATGGCCTGCCATCGCGCCTGGCCATCCCACGCCGCCATGTCGGTCGTGCCGTCTGCGTACGTCCGCCGAATGGTGACTACTAATGCAGAGCCTATCGTCAAGAGTCTCGGCGTGAGCGTTTCGGGTCGGACGACGTCGAATCCGCGGCGTCCGAAAATTCGCTCCACCAGACCCTCGTTGGTCAGTACGCGGCGGGAGTTGCCGGAGCGCGAGATGTATCCGAGACGGACGATTCACTGCCCGGGCCGGGAAGAACGTCCCTGGCCGGCCGTACCATCCCGGTGGCATGGAGGTCGAGACGCAGCGGCTCGGTGGTCACAAACCGTAAACGCCAGTTCGAGCGGCCCTGACGAACAGCACCCGACAAGCCAACGTCCCCCAGCACACCGGCGCAACCAACGCCGGGATTCTACAGCACGAGCAGATTCGGCGTCGCATTGCGGCCACCCACACGCCTCACCGCCTACGACGCCGAGTTGGCTCGTGCCACGAGGTAGTCCACGTATAGCCAGACGTTGCTGCGTTGGGTCCAGAGGCGCACATAGAGCGTCTGTCCGTCGAGCGGGATCCCGGTCACCGTCCGGCTCGTGGCGGTGAGCGCCCCGCTGTTGTGAAGGCTCTGGCCGCCGAGTGTGGTTCCGACGTCCAGCCAGTACGCCTGCGCGCCGGACACGCTCGTCCATGAAAACGCGACGGCGCTGGTCGTCACGGTGAGTGTCGGGTCGGGACTGACCAACACCGCCTGGGTCGCCGAGTTGGCTCGTGCCAGGAGGTAGTCCACGTATAGCCAGGCGTCGCTGCGTCGGGTCCAGAGGCGCACATAGAGCGTCTGTCCGTCGAGCGGGATCCCGGTCACCGTCCGGCTCGTGGCGGTGAGCGCCCCGCTGTTGTGAAGGCTCTGGCCGCCGAGTGCGGTGCCGACATCCAACCAGTACGCCTGCGCGCCGGAGACGCTCGTCCACGAAAACGCGACGGCACTGGTCGCCACAGTCAGTGTCGGATCCGGACTGACCAACACCGCCTGGGTCGCCGAGTCGGCTCGGGTGTAGGTGTAGTCGACGAACGACTCGATGCCGCCGACCAGCGTCCACAGGCGCACGTACAGCGCCTGCCCGTTGAGCGGAATGCCCGTCACGGTCGCGCTGGTCCCGGATTGCGACCGCGTGTAGATCTGGGTGCCGCCGGCCGATGTGCCGACGTCGAGCCAGTAGCGCGTCGCGCCCGTCACGCTCGTCCACGAAAACGCGACGGCGCTGGTGGCCACAGTTTGTGTCGGATCCGGACTGACCAACACCGCCTGGGTCGCCGAGTCGGATCGCGTGTAGGTGTAGTCGACGAACGACTCGATCCCGCCGACCAGTGTCCACAGGCGCACGTACAGCACCTGCCCGTTGAGCGGAATGCCCGTCACGGTCGCGCTGGTCCCGGATTGCGACCGCGTGTAGATCTGGGTGCCGCCGGCCGATGTGCCGACGTCGAGCCAGTAGCGCGTCGCGCCCGT
>Ga0315281_10010615_pt1 | contig 12686 bp, 17 predicted proteins | sample YL17G07_0_MG_FD_204540 | JGI IMG/M metagenome (GOLD analysis project Ga0315281, IMG submission 204540) | Sediment microbial communities from Yellowstone Lake, YNP, Wyoming, USA - YL17G07_0 | ecosystem: Environmental > Aquatic > Freshwater > Lake > Sediment | place: USA: Wyoming | collected... | reverse complement strand
AGTTCTATAACAGAAAACACAATAACTAAATACGCAACCTTAGGATTACATGACGTTACTTTACAAGTTACTGACTCTGATGGCCATACATGTTCTAAACTAAAACAAATACGTATCAATTATCCTTTGCCAACATGGAGAGAGATTAGACCGTTCTAAAAGACAGTTAAGGCTTGATTTCTGAATTTACTTCTGTTATCATAAAAACACTATGGATTTGGAAATAAAAGCGCAATTAAGAAAAAATGTTGGAAAAAAATTAGAATCCCTTCGGAAAAAAGGGATTATTCCTGCTACGGTTTATGGTTCAGGCCACAAATCAATTTCGATTCAGATTGATTACGAAGAATTCAGAAAAATATTTGAAAAAGCAGGGGAGAGCACATTATTAAAGCTCAAAGTTCATCCGTCAACTGACGGATTAAATAACAAAGAGGAAGTAAAGAATGTTTTGGTTCATGATATTGCTAAAGACCCAATGACTGGAAAATTTATTCACGTTGATTTTTATCAAGTGAAAATGGACAAAGTTATTAAAGCTGAAGTTCCATTAATATTTGAGGGTGAGGCTCCGGCAATTAAAAATTTAGAAGGAGTTTTAGTTAAAAGCATAAATCACGTTGAGGTTGAGGCCCTGCCACAAGATTTACCACGAGAAATAAAAGTTGATATTTCTATTTTGGACTCATTTGACAAACACATAAGAGTTAAAGATTTAATTTTGCCTCAAGGCGTAAAAATCGCTCTCGAACCAGAGGAAACGATTGTTTCAGTAATGCCCCCAAGAAAAGAGGAAGAAGTTAAACCAGTAGAAGAAGTAAAGGAAACCATTGAACCAGAATTAGTGAAACCCGCCGCAAGCCCAGAGGGCAAGCAGGCGGGCCCGCCACAATCTGAAGGTTTGGGCGGGGAAGGGAAACCCAAAAAATAAATGATTAAGTTTATTAAACTTGATAAATTATTTTTTATTTTAATGGCCATTTTTATGGCCTTTAATTTTGTTCCGCAACTTGTTTCAGCCGAAGTTTTATTGGATGTTGATGCGCAAGCGCAAGAAGCAGAAACCAAATTAAAGGACTTAGAATCAAAAATTGCCCAATATCGCGACGCAATTAGTCAGAATCAACAAAAAGCAAAATCATTAAAAACAGAAATTAGTATTTTAGATGACGAGATTAAATCAGCAGAACTGGAAATTCAAAGAACTGATTTATTGATTAAAAATTTAGATAAACAAATTAGTCAAAAAGAAAAATCAATAACCGGGATTGAAAGGGAAGTGGATTTGGAAAAAACAACTGTAGCGGAATTAATTAGAGAAATGAGAAAATATGATGATATTTCGCTTTTGGAAGAAATTTTGGGCAAAGAAAAATTATCTGATTTTCTGTCTGAATTGAAATCATTAGAAAATTTTCAAGGCCAGGTTCAAGAAGAATTAAAAAAGATTTCTGATGCTAAAGCAAATTTAGAACAAGAAAAATCTGGGTTATCAGACAAAAAAGACGAACAAACTTCTTTAAGATCCTTACAAAACGAACAAAGAATTAATTTGGAAAGCAAAAAACGAGACAGAAATAATCTTTTAGTTCAAACTAAAGGACAAGAAAATTTATTTAATCAATTAGTGAAAAAAACTCAATCAGATATTGAGGCAGTTAAAAATAAACTTTATTTTTTACAAGGATTGATTACGGACGGCTCATTGAGATTTGAAGATGCTTATAAATACGCGAAATTAGCGGGAATTTATACTGGAGTTAGGCCAGCTTTTCTTTTGGCAATTTTAAGCAGAGAATCGGAATTGGGTAAAAATATTGGAACTGGAACCTGGAGAACAGATATGAAATCAAGCCAAAAACAATATTATTTGCAAATTTGCAATGAATTAGGAGTTGATCCAGACAAATACCCGGTCTCTAAAAAACAATGGTATGGTTGGGGTGGGGCAATGGGTCCAGCGCAAATGATGCCAGCTACTTGGTTGGGCTATAAAGCGAGAATTTCAGAAATAACCGGCAATAATCCGCCGTCTCCATGGAATGTTAAAGATGCGTTTACTGCCTCGGCATTATATTTGGCAAATAAGGGGGCTGATCAGCAAACTTCAGCAGCAGAATGGAAAGCTGCAATGATGTATTTGGCTGGCGCAAATTGGAAAAGTTCGTCTTTGCGTTTTTATGGTGATCAGGTAATGGATAGAGCAGAGAATTTTCAAGAGCAGATTGATATTTTAGAAAAAGGATAATAAAATCCCGACCATAGTCGGGATTTAAAATTCTTAATTCCTGCCTGCCGGTAGGCGGGTCGAATTATTCTAATTCTCCTTTCTGGAATTTTTTGATAATTGGCCAGAGATTGCCGTTGATGATGTCGTTGATATTGTGCCATTCTTTTTTAATGCGGTGGTCGGTGATGCGGTCCTGGGGAAAATTATAGGTGCGGATTTTTTCTGACCTGTCAGCTGTGCCGATTTGCGCATTTCTTTCTTGCCCTAATTTTTGTATATCTTTTTGCGCTAAAAACGCGAAAAGCCGTGAACGCAATAAGTTCATGGCTGTTTCTTTATTTGAGGCCTGGCTTCTTTCGCGTTGCGAAGCAACAACAAAACCAGATGGTATGTGCGTAATTCTGATTGCTGATTCGGTTTTATTAACGTACTGCCCGCCCGGACCAGAAGAGCGAAAAGTATCTATTTTTAAATCACTTGGTTTTATTTCAAATTCTTTTGGTTCAACATAGGGGAGTATTGCTACTGATGCGGTAGAAGTATGAATTCTTCCGTTTTTTTCCGTTTCAGGGATTCTTTGTACTCGGTGCACACCGCCTTCTTGTTTTAACAAACTATAAACATCAGTTCCTGAAATTTGGAAACTTATCTCCTTAAATCCTTTTGGTCCGGATTCGCTGGAGTCCAAAACCCTTAATTTCCATGCTTGTTTTTCAGCAAAACGAGAATACATTCGATATAAATCAGCAGCAAATAAAGCGGCCTCATCGCCGCCAGCACCAGCTCTAATTTCTATAATTACGCTGTTTGGGTTTGACATAAATTAGGATCGCTTTTTAGCTAATCGTTTTTTGAATTTGTCAACGCGCCCAGCAGCATCAACAACCTTATCTTTTCCAGTATAGAAGGGATGGCAAGAACTGCACACTTCAACGCGCATTTCTGGCCTAGTTGCGCCCATTGTGAAAATTTTTCCACAGCTACAATGAATTGTTGCTTTGGGATAATATTTGGGATGAATATCTTTTTTCATATAATTTATGATATAATATAAATATGTAATAGTCAACTAATGTTGATTTATTTAAATTCTTATGATAGTATAAGGTGCATATGACAGACGAAAATAAAAAATCAATAGTTTCAGATAAATTAGCTGAAGAAATGTTTCAGGCTGGCGTTCATTTTGGACACAAAAAATCTAATCGTCATCCAAAAATGGAACCCTATATTTATGGAATAAAAAATAATGTCCAAATCATAAACTTAGAGAGAACCATGGAAGAATTAGATAAGGCATTAGATTTTATAGAAAAGATAATCAAAGAAGGCGGAAAAATTCTTTTTGTGGGCATTAGGCCGCAATGTTATCAATTAGTAAAAGAAACTGCTGAAAAATGTAAAATGCCGTATGTGGCATCGCGTTGGATTGGCGGACTTTTGACTAATTTTAGAACCATTAGAAAGAGAATAGATTATTTCATTGATTTAGAGAAAAGAAGAGAATCAGGAGAACTTAAAAAATATACCAAAAAAGAACAAAAACATTTTGAGAAAGAGATTGAGAAATTGAAAAAAAACTTTGACGGTTTAAGAGGATTAGATAAAATGCCAGAAGCAGTTTTTGTTTTGGGGGTAAAAGAACATTTAACTGCAATTAGAGAAGCGAAAAAGAAAAAAGTTCCTGTCATTTCGTTGGTTGATACAGACAGCAATCCAACTTTAGTTGATTATATAATTCCTGCAAATGACGAAGCAGTAAGCGCAATTAAATTTATACTTGAACAAGTTGAAAAAGTAATTATTAAATAATAAAAATTTGTATGATATCCGCAGAATTAGTTAGACAATTAAGAGAAAAAACCGGCGCTTCAATGATGGATTGTAAAAAAGCGCTTGAAGAAGCTAATGGCGATGAAGCAAAAGCCACGGAAATTTTAAGAGCAAAAGATAAATTAACGGCAATGAAAAAATCAGAACGCACCGCGGATCAGGGAATAATCGAAACTTATGTGCACGCAAACGGAAAAATCGGGGTCTTATTAGAAATAAAATGTGAAACAGATTTTGTTGCCAGAAATGAAGAATTTAAAGAATTGGCGCATGAAATCGCAATGCATATTGCTGGCATGGATTCAAAGGATCCTGAAACATTATTAGGCGAACCATTTGTTAAAGATCCCTCAAAAACAATTAAGGACTTGATTGAAGCAAAAATTGGCAAATTAGGCGAAAATATAAAAGTCAGCAGATTTATACGTTTTGAACTATAATTATGGTTCTTGTTTTTCAAATTATTTTAGGAGTGGGCATTGCAGGGTTTCTAATTATGGCTTTTAGAAAAATCCCTGTTCTTTTAAATTATCCGCGTCGTCCATACGAGGAAATTTCTTTGAAACAAAGAATTGTTGATAAAATCAAAAAGATAAAAGAGAATGCAAATCAAAGCAATGTCTTACATAATGCTATTATTCCCAAAACAGAAAAACTTTTAAGAAAATCAAAAGTTCTTACTTTGAAAATGGATAATTTTTTAGCAAAAATTGCGGGTCATTTAAAAAGAAAAAAACAAGAGAAGAAAGAAAAAGACTTGCCATCTTAGCTCAGCGGCAGAGCAACTGTTTTGTAAACAGTAGGTCCTCGGTTCGAATCCGAGAGATGGCTAAGTAGGGGAGCGTCGCATAGCGGCAATTGCAACAGACTGTAAATCTGTCGCCTCACGGCTACGGAGGTTCGAGTCCTCCCGCTCCCACATTTCGCCAAGATAGCTCAGACGGCAGAGCATTCCCATGGTAAGGGAAAGGTCTCGGGTTCGATTCCCGATCTTGGCTCCAAAGTAAAAATATTTATGAAACAAGATTTTACAGTAAAATTAGCTTGTGATGTGTGTAAACGCGTTAATCACTATACTCGCAGAAACAAAAAAACTGTTGAGGAAAAATTGCAATTGAGTAAATTTTGCAAATGGTGTCGAAAAAACACACCCCATAAAGAAACAAAAAAATAAGGAATTAGGCTCGTGGTGAAGTGGTATCACGAAGGTCTCCAAAACCTTAGTCGGGGGTCCGATTCCTCCCGGGCCTGAAACTATGAAACTAATCTTTGGAAAATTAATTAAATTATTTGAAAACAGAAAAGCAGTTATAATAATTTTTGCTGTATTTTTTGTTTTGATTATTATTTTGGGCTTAGCACAACCAAAATGTGGCACAGGAGATAAAATCGTAACCATTGAAAAAGGCATGGGTTCTGATGAAACAGCGCAAGTATTAAAAGACAACGGAATCATAAAAAATAAATGGGAATTTGTGTTCTATTTGTGGATTAAGGGTTATACTAATCACATACAAGCAGGTGAGTATTTATTAAATTCCAAAATGACTATGCCTCAAATTGCTAAAATTATTGTTAATGGCGAGGTTAATGAAAACTATATTAAAATTACAATTCCTGAAGGGTGGGATATAAAGAAAATAGAAGCGCGATTAAAAGAAAATAGCGTAATTGGTAAAGATGCAATTATTCCTTTGGAAAATGAGGGCTATTTATTTCCCGATACATATTATTTCTATAAGAATTCTAGTTTGGATGTAGTGATTAAAAAAATGAGAGATAATTTTAATAATAAAGCAGGAAAAGATGTAAAATACGATATTATTAAAATGGCCAGTATTTTGGAAAAAGAAGTGAAAAGTGATGCGGATCGGGCAATTGTATCAGGCATTTTTTGGAAAAGAATTCAACTTGGAATTCCTATTCAGGCAGACATAACCATTGCTTATATCTTGGGAGTAGATAAATGGAAGTATTCTTCTGAAGACATTAAAGTAAAATCGCCATATAATACTTATACTAATCTTGGACTTCCGCCAACACCAATCAATAATCCTGGTTTATCAGCAATTAACGCTGCATTAAATCCTAAACAAACAGATTATTTGTATTTTCTAAGCGCTCCAGACGGCACAACTATTTATGCTAAAACCCTCGAAGAACATAATGCGAATAAGGCGAAATACTTACAATGAAGGGGCCCCGCCTTTGGCGGGGTAAACTTGACACGATATTTTAAATATAATAATATAACAACATAATTAAATGGCCGCAGACAATAGGCATCCGCCAGCTGGCGGAACTAAGTCCTATCGAGGTAATGTTTTCCCGACACTTTCAGTGTCGAGGATTCTCGATAGTAATCGGGATGTCTGCGAAAGGTCGCAGATTTTTAATTAAAAAAACAATGCTTACAAAAAAACAAAAACAAGAAATCATAGATGAATTAGCTGATAAAATTAAACGTCAGAAATCTTTGATTTTTACAGACGCCAAAGGAGTCAAAGTGAAAGATGTTCAACTTGTTAGAAGAGAATTAAGAAAATTAGAGGCCGAATATAGGGTAGCAAAAAAATCCTTAATGGAATTGGCTTTAAAAAAAGAAGGCAAGGAAATGGATTTATCTCAATTTAGTGGTTCTTTGGCATCAAGTTTTGGATACAAAGATCCAATTTCATTGATTAAAGTCCTTGCCAAGTTTTCTAAAACAAATGAAAACTTTAAAATTCTTGGTGGCATGGTTGAGGGCAGAATTTTGTCTGCAAAAGAGATTAAAGAATTATCCAAGATTCCTTCAAGAGAAATTTTGTTAGCCAAATTAATTGGTTCTATCAAAAATCCTATATCTGGATTCGCTAATGTTCTTCAAGGGAATATGAGAAATTTAGTGGGAGTATTAAACGCAATAAAAAATTCACCCCGTTAAATCCTGCGAAGCAGGAGTCGCTGAAAGCGACTATTTAACAGGGTAAATAATAATTAATATAAAATAATATTATGACAGAAGAAAAAAAGGACGTAAAAGTTCCTGAAAAATTCAAAAAATTAGTTGAGGAAATTGAAAAAATGACTGTTTTAGATTTATCCGAATTAGTAAAAATTTTAGAGGAAAAATTCGGAGTTTCTGCGGCAATAGCCGCAGCCCCGGCCATAAGTGGCGGAGCAGATGCCGAAATTGTTAAGGAAGAAAAAACCGCTTTTAATCTTGAATTAAAAAGCGCCGGAGATCAAAAAATCCAAGTTGTTAAAGTTGTAAAAGATTTAACAGGTCTTGGACTTAAAGAAGCAAAGGATATGGTTGATAAAGCTCCAAAGATTATTAAGGAGAATATAAAGAAAGAAGACGCAGAAGAAATGAAAGCCAAATTGGAAGCAGTTGGCGCAACAGTCGAAATAAAATAATTTTATAAATTATTTATAATCAAAAATCCTCCGCAACTGCGGAGGATTTTTGATTATATTTCTATTTTATAAATCTCTGATGCGTTTAAGAGGTAAATGGTTTTTTCATCAGAATCAACCCAAAAATCTTTAAGATTACTTAATTCTGAAACAGAATATTGTTTTATCAAACCATCTTTTTTGTCAAAAGAAATTATTCTGTTATTTTGTGAATCTAAAATATAAAGATTTTTAAGATTTTCTTGCGTGAATATTTGTTCAACATTTGTCAGTGGGGGAGTGATATCAAGTTTTAATTCTTTTAATTTCTTGCCTTGAGAATATTGGATTATTGTCCCGTTTTCTCTGGCAACATACACATCGCCATCTACAGCCAAAGAAACTGCGTCTGTTAGTTCATCCGTCGGACCCTTAATAATCCATTCGCTTCCATTCAAAATATCTTCGGTTTTAGAATATTTGAAAATGTTTAACCTTTGTACGTCTAAAAAGAACAAACTATCATTATAATCGAACATATCTTTAATATTTAGGGTGTTTTCAAGATTTGGCTTTAAGAGATAAAGATTGTAATTTTTATTAAAATTGTAAACAGCAATTTTTTCTGGATTAGCCAAAAGAAGTATTTCATTATCTGTTGCCGAACCTAATTTAAAAGTATCTTTTGAGGATAAAAATACAAGCTCTGATGAATTATTAATTAAATCGATTTTATATAAAAATCCAGAAGTTAATTCATATAAATATAGCAGATTTTGTAATTTTAAAATTCCATTGGGCCGGAAACTATAGGTGTTTTTTGAAAGATCCGCCAATTTTACTGGTTCGCTAATGTTTATAACATTATTTAAACTATTTTTTTGTTCATCAAATAATTCTTGTGTTGTTTTTAAATTTTTAGATACTTTTTGTTTTGCATCCTCTGGAAGTTTTATATATAACAAATTTATGTTTTCTAATAATGCATTTGCTTGTTTTAAGAAGCTTCTTGATTCTGATTGGTTTTGATAAATTAAAGATAATTCACTACGATTAATGTTTTCTTGTGTTCTTTGAATTAAATTATTAATTTGCCTTATTTTTATATCATAATTGATTTTTAGAACTAAATATGGCGATAGAATAATTATCAATCCCAAAAATAATATTAAAACATATTTTAATATGTTGTGTTTTATAAAAAATGCGGTTATTGGATTTGGCAGGGTGATTTGATTTTCAATAATCTCATTAAGTTTTTTAACTTTAGAATTAAAAATTTCTCTCAAATCAATTTTTATTTCAATTGAAGTTTCTACGATTTTTTCTTTTTCAGATTCTTCTTGTGGTGCCTGTGTTTCTGCTTCAAAAATTAAGCAGGCAAGGGCATTTTTTTTAAGATTATTCTTAATAAAATGATATAATTTATCAGTTGTAGAGTTTAATAATAATTCTTTGGTTTTTTGCGCAGACACAATTTCAGATAAATCGTAGGTTGCTATAAGAATTTTGTCTCCTGGCTCAATTTTTCCGCTGGCAATGTTAGAAAAAGTTTTTATTGGTTCCAATTCTTCTGCGGTGTCAAATTTTTTGCTGACGTTGGACATGGTTTCGTTCCTGAACAATCGAATAATCATATTGCCAGTTTGGCAAACATGGATATCGTTGTTAGAAAAAGCCAAACATGCTAAATGTAAGTTTCCAATCCATTCACTATGTCCTTTTTTTACAAAATCAGCAAGATAAATATTGGCGCTTTGTAGTGCCGATTCCAATGCCTCCAAAGTTGTTCTTTGATGGTTAGAATAAAATTCTCTCTTAATGGCTGAAGATAAAAGATTTAAAAGAAAGTCAGAATTTTTATACTCCTTTTTGGGAATATTGGAAATTTTAGCAACAATATAAAGATTTCCAAGTTGCATATCTTCAATGATTTGATTTATTGCTTCATAATAAAAAATCCCGCAAACTGAGTCTTTTCTCTTTTTCGGGTCTTGGTAAATAATCTCTCGAAAGTATAAATTAAGATTCTCCGAATCCATGAATATTATTTTACCACGAAAAAACTCTTTACAAAAGGAAAATTAAGAGGTAGGATGGAAATATATGAAAACAAGGAAAAAGTCGGCCCGAGGCCGATCCGCCTTGGGCGGAAAAACAAAAAAGATTGTAAGGAGGGCAAGAAAAGCGATTAAAAAATCGAAGAAAGTTTTAAAATTGAAAAGGATTGTTAAAAAACATCGAAAAATGACCAAAACACGAAGAATCAAAGTTTCTAAATCAAGAAATATGGTTGGCAAAGGATTGTTGGAGCAATTATTTGAGTCATTGGCAAAGGTTAAATTAATGAAATTCTTTTTTAGAAATTCTATTGATGTTTTTACGCTTAGAGAAGTTTTAAAGATGTTAAGAGTGAATCCCAGAAATGTTAGGCAAGAACTAAATAAATTAGAAAAACTTGGTTTAGTTGATAGCAGGAAAAGGCAAGGGAGAATAGTTTACTCTTTGAATAGTAATTTTGATTTTCTGAAAGAATTAAAGGATTTAATCTTAAAATCAACTATTTCTTCAAAAAGTGAATTAATTAATAATGTACGCAAAATAGGGAACATTAAGCTTTTAGTTCTGGGAGGAATTTTTAGAAGCAATGAAAGTGATGAAGCAGACATATTGATTGTGGGAGACAAAATAAACCAAAGAAAGTTTTCAACATTTTTAAAGGACTTGGAAGCGGAGGTGGGCAAAGAATTAAATTGCGCCTTAATGTCAGCAAAAGAATTCAATTACCGTTATGATATGTATGACCGTTTTGTCAGAGACTTAATTAATGAAAACAAAGATATTTTGATTAATAAACTGAACCTCTGGTAGGAAGCGCGTGTAGTTTAGTGGTAAAACATTGCATTCACATTGCAGAGACTGATGGTCCGATTCCATCCGCGCGCACTTATTATTAAAACAAAAAAATCATAATAATTAATTTTAATAAAAACATGGAACAAAAATTACAACAAGTAGCAGAAGATTTTTTGAAAAGAATTCAAGAAAAATTGCCAACAGAAAAAGCTGATAAGCCGAGTATTGTTGGTATTGTGGGAATGATTGGTTCTGGCAGAACGCTTTTAGCCAAAACTTTAGCAGAAAATATTAAAGGCGCGGTTTTAATTAGCGCAAACAGCGCGAGATATCTTTTAAAAGAACAGGGCTTGCCATGGGGAGAGAATGTTTACGCGTGCATATTCTTTGTAATTGAATGGTTGGTTGGCAATGGTTATGTGGCCGTTCTTGATGGAAATCAGGTTGATAAGGATAGAAGAGAGCGAATGAAAGAATTAACAGATAAATTAGGCGTTAAATATTACCTTTTGAAAATTATTACATCTGAGGCAACTGCTGAAAAATATCTTAGAGAGAAATATAGCCAAGCGCCGAAAAATACTTTTGAAGATTTTTGGCCAGGAACTGATGCAAAGGATATAGTGCAAAATCTTCACGAAAGAAATAAAGATTTTTATGCCATAGACCAAGAAGATCCGAAACCGGAATTTTTTGCAGAGATAGAAAACGAAGGCACAATTGAGGAATTCAAACAAAAAGCTATTGAAATTGCAGGAAAGATTGGAAATGTTGTATAATATAAGAGTATGCCGATAGTTTTGGTATTTTGGAGATGGTATTATGGCGAAGCGTTAAAAAACGTTTTGATTGCTTGGCGGAATTTTATTATTTTCGCTTTAAATTATTTTTCAATTCCCTTATTGTTTAAAACATTATTTGCGCCGTGGAGACGGGACATTACCAAAAGACCGCATGGATTAGATTTAAAAAAGTTTTTTGAGTATTTAACTTTTAATACGATTTCCAGAGGTCTTGGTTTTATTGTAAGATTATTTACAATTTTAGCCGGAATTATTTATTTAGTATTAACAATTATTATTGGAGCAATATTTTTTGCTCTATGGATTATTATGCCCTTAGTTATCTTGGGGCTTTTAATTTTTGCTGCAGTATTGTTGATTTAGCAATACTGCCCCGATACAAATCAACGAATTTTTATACAAATCTACAAATGATAAAAGAGGATACTAAAGTTATTTATTCAGAATTGTCATACAGATTAACTGGTTTATTTTTTAAAGTTCATAACGAATTGGATAGGTTTTGTAAGGAAAAACAATATGCCGACTTACTTGAAATTAAACTCAAAGAGAGTGGCATAAAATACGAAAGAGAAAAAGAGGTGCCAATTTATAATGGCGATTATGAAATCAAGGGAAACAAAGTGGATTTTTTAATAGAAGATAAAATTATAATTGATCTAAAGGCTAAAAAATTTATTTTAAAAGAAGATTATTATCAAATGAAAAGATATCTCGGAGCCGCTAAATTACGTTTAGGGTTGATTGTAAACTTTAGGGACTCTTACATAAAAGCCAAAAGAATTCTTAATTAAAATTTGTAACATTTGTATACCATTTGTAGATTGGTATCGGTATAAATATGTTTGATTTAGAAAAAAACAATCTTGTATATAGATCAGTTCAGCTGGAAAAAGTTTTTCCCGCTGAAGTCATAAGAATTATTGGAATTATATTTATTATTCTTTCCGTGATTTTTCTTTTAGGATTTTTTAAAGCGGGGATTTTAGGATTAAACGAACAACAAAGTTTTTCCTTGTTTATAATTGGCGTTTGTTTTTTTGTAATTTGCACAATTTATGACGCATTTGTTGATGCTTTGCGCCATAATTTTTTAATTAAAACCTCGTTGGCGCAGCGACTTTCAGTGGAAAAAATAAAAGATGTCAATTTGGCAGAATATCTGGACTTTAGAGTTGCCAGAGCAATTGTTCGCGCTATAAAGTTTTGTCAGAAAAAAAACAGAGGACTTAATGTTTTTGCGGTTGTGTGTAATTTTTGGGAAGATTCTAAAGGAGAAAGTGTTTTTATGAAACTTGGCTTAGATTCGGACTTATTTAAAGAAAAATTAACCATAGAAATTAAAAAAATGATTGATAGTAAAATTGATGAACAAAAGTTTATGTCGATTTTGAGCAAAGCAACGGCTTATGCAATTTCGAATTTTCATAGAAATATTGATATCAGAGATTTTTTAATGGCAGCAGCAGAAGAAGACGAAAATTTTCAGAGCATATTATCTCTTTCGGAAATGTCAGTTGAGGACGTGGATAGAGTTGCCATATGGGAGGACTATATTAGAAACGAAATAAAAAGAAAAAAAC
>Ga0315281_10010614_pt1 | contig 12686 bp, 13 predicted proteins | sample YL17G07_0_MG_FD_204540 | JGI IMG/M metagenome (GOLD analysis project Ga0315281, IMG submission 204540) | Sediment microbial communities from Yellowstone Lake, YNP, Wyoming, USA - YL17G07_0 | ecosystem: Environmental > Aquatic > Freshwater > Lake > Sediment | place: USA: Wyoming | collected... | reverse complement strand
GCGAAGCGCGTCGATTTCGCCGGGCTCAAGGCCGGGGCGGAGGCGTTGACGAAGGCCGGCGCGGCGCTGCGTCTGCGCGGTGAGTCGTTGTTGAACGGGTCTCCGGCTCCCGCGGCTCTTGCCGACATCAACCACCGGCTGATGATGGCCGAGCGCGATCTCATCGAGCCGGCGGGCCTTCCCGATCGCCCGTGGTACCGTCACGTCATCTACGCGCCGGGCCTGTACACCGGCTACGGCGTCAAGACGATTCCCGGGGTGCGTGAAGCCGTGGACGCCGGGAACTACACGCGCGCGGCCGAACAGGCGACGGTGGTCATCCGCGCGCTGCGGCGCGCCACCAAGACGCTGCAGGGTAGCTGAGCGAGGACGCGATGGCATTCGATCGGCAACGCACCGGGCTCACCATCCTGCGCATCTGCATCGGCGTGTTCTTCGTCTTCGAGGGGCTCGGCAAGTTCGGCTGGTTCATGAATCCGTCGCTGCTGGCGGATCAGCTGTCCGGCTGGTCGCACGCCGCGGCGGCCGGATCGATCAGCCAGATGTACCTGCAGAAGGTGGCCGTGCCTGGCGCCGCCTATTTCGCGCGGCTCGTGCCGCTCGGGGAGTTGAGCGCGGGCCTGGCAATGATCTTCGGGATCTGGACGCCGCTGGCGGCCTTCATCGCGTTCTTCATGGCGCTGAACTTCCAGATCGCAAGCGGCGTGATCTTCAAATACAGCTTCCTGACGAACGGATACGGATTGCCTGTGCTTGGGTCGACGCTCGCCCTCGTGTTGGCCGGCTCGCGAGGAAAGATGGAAAACTTAAAAGTGAAAAGAGAAAAGTGAAAACTCCGGAGGAGATCGCACGCTTCAGTTTTCAGTTTTCTCTTTTCAGTTTCAACTTTAGTGAACGCGCCGATCCCAGTCATTGGCGCGGCCCCCGGACACGACGTCGAACTTCCTGCGGAGCCGGTTGATTCTCCACTTCACATAGCGGTACTTCACCTCGGCGAACGGCGACAGCGTCATCCGCCCGCCCTTCAAGTACAGATAGCCGACGAGCAGCCCGCCGAGGTGCGTCGCGTTCGCGACGCCACCCGATTCACCGAGCGATGAGTACAGCGCGATCGCCCCGAGAATCATCACGCAGATCCGCGCCGGGACGAAGAACACAATCAGCAGGATCGGCCGTTCCGGAAAATAGATGGCGTATGCCAGGAGCAATGCGTAAATGGCGCCCGAGGCGCCAATGATGTTCACGCCCTGCAACTGCTGCGCGAAGCCGAACGGCAGCAGCGAGAACGCGACCGTGAGCGCGCCCGCGCCGATGCCGGTCACGAAGTAGTACTTCAGGAAGAACCGCGTGCCCCATCGCCGTTCCAGTTCCGTGCCGAACATCCACAGCGCGAGCATGTTGAAGAGGATGTGGAACAGGCCACCGTGAAGAAACATGTAGGTGACGAGTTGCCATACGCGGAACTCGTGGATCACCAGCCCCGGGATCAGGCCGAGCCACTCCGTGATCGGCGGCGCGATTCTCTGGAACACGAACAGCGCGACGTTGGCGCCGACGAGCACCTGCATCGCGGTGGACATCGAGCCCGGGCCGAATGAAAAAGACGAGCCGGACGGTGCGTTGCGGCGCATAAAGAAGGCTCAGGATCGTACCACACGCGCCCGCAGCATCGAGATCACGTTGACGAACTCTTCGAGCGCCAGCACATGCGCCATCACACCGAGTCCCGCCAGCGCGCCGCCAATCTCGACCGTGAGACGGATCGCCTGCGCGGCGAAGCGCGGACCCGGCACCGCGCGCAGCATCGCGATCTCGAGGCCCGCGGCGATCGCCGCCATCACCAGCGCGGCGATGGCGATCTTCGCCAGCGTGACGCCGATCCGGCGGGCGTGCAGGCCGTCGAGCTGCCGCCGGAGGAGCCAGACCAATGCCGCCGCGTTCGTGATGGCGGCGATCGATGTGCCGAGCGCCAGGCCGCGAAACCCCATGACGCGCACGAGCGCGACGCTGGCGATCACGTTCGTCCCGATCGCCACGGCACTGACCAAGACCGGCACGCGGCTTCGTCCGATGGCGTAGAACGCCGGCGACACGATCCGCACCGTGGAGTACCCGACGAGCCCGACCGCGTACCACCGCAGCGCCGCCGCGGTCGCTGCCGTGTCGGCCGCGGCGAAATGCCCGCGCTCGAAGAGCAGTTGCACGATCGGCGTCGCCAGCACGATCAGCCCGAGCGTCGCGGGCACGTTCAACATCAGCATCATGCCGAGACCGCGCGACACGGTGTCGCGAATGCCGGCCGTGTCGCCCACGGCCGCGTGACGCGACGCCGCGGGCAGGACCGCTGTCCCGATCGAGACGCCGAAGAGGCCGATCGGCAGGTACATCAGCCGGAAGGCGTACGACAGCCACGACACCGCGCCGGTGCCCTGGCTGGTCGCGAGCAGCGTGTTGACGAAGATGTTCACCTGCGTCGCGGCGAGACCGACGGCGCCGGGGCCCATCAGGAGCAGCACCTGCCGCAGAGCGGCGTCCCGCGGATCGCACACGGGCGCCCAGCGGAAACCTTCGCGGCGCAGCGACGGCCACTGCAGCGCCACCTGACCGAGACCGCCGGCGAGCGCCGCGATCGCGATCGCCATGATGCGCGGCAGGCCGAGCGCCGGCATTGCCGGCACGAGCGCGAGCCCGAGGACGATCGTCGCCACGTTGAACATCGCCGGCGACAGGGACGGCAGAAAATAGTGATTCAGCGAGTTGAGCATCCCCATCACGGCCGCGGCGATGGCGACCATCGTGAGAAACGGCAGCGTCACCCGCGTCAGCTGGACGGTCAGCTCGAGCTTGCCGGGCACGCTGCTGAAATCGCCCGCGTACAGCCGCACGAGCGGCTGCGCGAAGACCATCCCGAGCACGACCGCCGTCCCCGTGACGATCACCAGCGCGTTGATCACGTTATTGCCGAGCCGCCACCCGTCCTCCTTCCCGCCGCGCGTCAGCTGCCGCGTGAACGTCGGCACGAACGCCGCGCTCATCGCGCCCTCCGCGAACAGATCGCGCACGAGATTCGGAATGCGGAACGCGACGATGAACGCGTCCATGTCGTTGCCGGCGCCGAAGAGCGCGGCCAGCACCTGGTCCCGCGCGAGCCCGAGGACACGGCTCGCCAGCGTCGCCACGCCGGTGACGCCGGCGGACCGGGCGAGGCGGCCGCCGGCTGTCTGCGGCCGCTGTTCGCGGTGTGCGGAATCGGACATAAAAAAGGCCCCCCGCGCTTTCACGTGGAGGGCCAAAAGGAGGATGGATGAGAGGCTGTTTTTGCCGTCTCGTCCGGTTTAGACGGCCGGGCTCGCGGAAAAGTTTAGCTGCCGGAAAGCTTCTGCCGCACGAGCTCGCTGACCGCCTTGCCGTCCACGCTCTGGCCCGCCAGCTTCGCCATGACCGCCTTCATCACACGCCCCATATCCTTCGCGGACGTCGCGCCGGACTCGGCGATCGCCTCGGCCACGGCGCGTTCGACGACGGCGGGATCCGCCGCCGGCGGCAGATAGGCGTCGAGAATCTTGATCTCGGCGGATTCTTTGTCCGCCAGATCGGTGCGCCCGCCCTTGGTGAATTGTTCGATGGAATCGCGCCGCTGTTTCACGAGCGCGGCGACCACCTGCAGGGATTCCGCGGCATCCAGCGCGCGGCCGCGTTCGACCTCGCGGTTCATCAGCGCCGCCTTCAGCATGCGCAGCGCGCCGAGGCGGAGCGTATCGCGGCTGCGCATCGCGTCAGCGATGGACGCCGTCACCTCGTCGAAAAGTGGCAAGGGATGCTATCGTCCGCCGCGGCCGGTGGGCCGCTGCTGCGACGGAACACCCGGTTGATTGGGCGGCGGAGGCGCTGGCGCGACCATGCCGGGGACCGCGACGCCGCCAAACGGCGCGCTCGGCGCGCCGGGGTAGTTCTGCGGCATCGGCGGCGGCTGCACGGGCTGGCCCTGCGCGCCCGGATTGAGCGGCTGGCCGCTGGGGCCGATTTGCGGGTTCACGACCTGCGGCTGAGGCACAGTGTTGAAAATGGGTCCGCGATTCTGATTCGGGATCGGACCGTTCGGCGCGGCCGGCCGTGTCTCGTCGTCATCGTCAGCCGGCTGCGGTTGGGCGAACTGCGGCTGCTGCTGGAACGCCGGCGTCGACGGCGCCGCAGACGCGCGGGGCGCGGTGCTCGTCGCCAACACGACAATGCGATCGAAGCTCGACAGGTTCGCGGCACCAGTCGATCGCGGAGCCGCCATGTAGCCGGCCACGGATCGGAGCAGCACGTCGAGCGCCTGCGCTTCGGGCACGTCTGTCAGCTCCAGCGTGATCGGCGCGCCCGGAATTTTTTCGAGGTTGACGATCTTCGTTTGTCCGATGCGCGCCCACTCGGTGAGGATCTGCCTCACGGTGACGTCTTTCGCCACCAGCGTGACCTTGCCGTCATTCAACGAGAGCTTCACGTCGGCGAACGCCGGGCTCGCCATCCCCGGGAGGAGTGTCAGCCACGCCGCGAGCATGCCGATGCCGAACGCGCGCGTTACTTTCATAGACACCGCCAGTATAGCCCCTTACTTCTTCCGGAAGTAGTCAATGACCTGCGTCAGGATTTCGTCGAGCTCGTGCTTTGGTTCGTAGCCGATCAGGCCTTTCACGCGCGTCAAATCCGGGACGCGCCGCGGCATGTCCTCGAAACCCGACTCGTACGCCTGATCGTAGGGAATGAACTTGATGGGGGACTTCGATCCGCTGAGGTCGCGGACGCGTTCCGCGAGCGCGGTGATGGTGATTTCGTGCACGTTGCCGATGTTGATGACCTGGCCGATCGCCTTCGGTTCCTGGACGAGTTTCAGCAGGGCGCCCACGACGTCGGCGACGTGCGTGAACGCGCGGGACTGCGTGCCGTCGCCGAACACGGTGATCGGCTCGCCGGCCAGCGCCTGCCGCACGAAGTTCGGGATGACCATGCCGTACTGTCCGGACTGGCGCGGCCCGACGGTATTGAAGAAGCGGACGATGATCACCGGAAGCTTGCGCTCCTTCCAGTACGCGAGCGCCAGGAATTCGTCGATGGCCTTGCTGCAGGCGTACGCCCACCGGTGCTTCGGCGTCGGGCCGAGGACGAGGTCGGAATCCTCGCGGAACGGCACGTCCTCGCTCTTGCCATAGACCTCGGACGTCGACGCGATGACGACGAGCTTCTTCTTCTTGTTCGCGTGTTTCAGCACGACTTCGGTGCCGTGCACGTTGGTCTCGATCGTGTAGACCGGCTGCTCGACGATGAGCTTGACCCCGACCGCCGCGGCGAAGTGGAAGACCACGTCGCTGCGATCGATGAGCTCGGCGAGCAGCGGCTCGTTCTCGACGGTGTCGATGAAGTACTCGAAGCCCGGCCGTCCCTTGAGGTGGGCGATGTTGTCGATCGATCCGGTCGACAGGTTGTCGAGCACCAGCACCTCGTGGCCCTGCGTCAGCAGGGCGTCCGAGAGGTGCGATCCGATGAATCCGGCTCCGCCGGTAATGAGCGCGCGCAAATCGTTCGGTCCTTTCAGTACGGGGACAGGAGTCCTAGCCCCGCTGACGGAGGACTCCTGTCCCCGTCAGCCCCGTCCCCTTGTCAGCAAACGCGTGAATGGCCGCGGCAATCTCGTCGACCTGCGCCGGGCCCAGCGCCGGATGCAGCGGTAACGAGACTACCTCGTTGCACGCCCGCGTCGCCACCGGACAGTCGGCGGGCTCGACGCTCGCGAGCGCCGGCTGCCGCGGAATCGCCACCGGATAGTGAATCAGCGTCTCGATGCCCCGGGCGGTCAGGTGCGCCTGCAGATCTTCCCGGGCGCCGCTTCTTACGACGAACAGGTGATAGACATGGCCGGCATCACGTTCCGGCGGGACGACGACGGGCGCGCCCGTCAGCTGTCCGCGGTAGCGCGCCGCCAGGGCGCGGCGCCGCGCGGTCCACGCCGGCAGCAGCGGCAGCCGCGCGCGCAGCACCGCCGCCTGTATTTCATCCAGCCGCGAGTTGATGCCCGGCTCCTGATGGTGATAGCGGCCGGTCTGCCCGCCGTTGCGCAGCCTCGCAATCCGGTCCGCGAGCGCCGCATCGTTGGTAATGACCGCGCCGCCGTCGCCGAGCGCGCCGAGATTCTTGGTCGGATAGAAACTGAACGCGCCCGCGACGCCGATCGTGCCGACAGGCCGGCCGCCGGCGGTCGCCAGGTGCGCCTGGCAGCAGTCTTCGACCAGCGCCAGGTGATGGCGCGACGCGACGCGCGCGATCGCCGTCATGTCCGCCGCCTGTCCGTACAGATGCACCGGAAGGATCGCCTTCGTGCGAGGGCCGACGAGCGCGGCCGCGCGATCGGGATCGATCGTCAGGCGATCGGGATCGATGTCGGCAAACACGGGCCGCGCGCCCGCCATCATGATCGCCAGCGCGGAGTAGGCGGCCGACAGCGGCGTCGTGATCACTTCGTCGCCGGCGCCGATGCCGAGCCCGCGCAGGATCAGCGCGATCGCATCCGTGCCCGTGCCGACGCCGACCGCCCGCGCCGCGCCGGACGCGGAAGCGAACTCACGCTCGAAGGCGTCCACCTCGGGGCCCAGCACGAACCATCCGCTCGCGATGACGCGATCGATCGCCTGCCGCACCACAGCCGCGTCTTCGCCGGGCACGAGCGACATGAACGGGATGCGTCGCGGCGTCACGACGGCCCTCCGTCCGGCTCGCTTCCGGTGTAATGCGCGGCGTGCTGCCGATAGAACGCGAGCGTCTGGCGCAATCCGTCTGCCAGGCTCGTCGCGGGCGTCCAGCCCGTCGTCCGCGTGAACTTCGTCGAGTCGGCGTAAAAACTGCCAATGTCGATCGCCTTCTTTTCCGCCGGCCATTCGACGTACTGCACCGATCCACTGCCGGCGACGTCGACGAGCAGGGTCGTCAGGTCGCGGTGGCTGATCGGCCGGTCGCCGCCGACGTTGAACACTTCACCGTTGCACGCGTCGCTCGCGCCCGCGCGCAGGAAGGCGTCCGCCGCGTCGTCGACGTAGACGAAGTCCCGCATCTGCGATCCGTCGCCGTAAATCTGAATCGGCTGGTTCTCCATCGCGAGCCGGATGAACCAGCCGATGAAGCCCTGGCGGTTGTGGCGGATGAGCTGGCGCGGGCCGTACACGTTGGTCAGACGCAGCGAGCAGGCGCGGACGCCGAAGACGTTGTTGTAGACGAGATGGTAGTACTCGCCGGCCGCCTTGTTGATGCCGTTCACGTCGGTCGGCCGGACGAGGTGGGTCTCGTCGACGGGCAGACGGTCCGGCCGTCCGTACACCTGGCGCGTGCCTGCGTACACGACCTTCACCTTCGGGTTGTACGTGCGGCACGCTTCGAGCACGGTCAGCTGGCTGCGGCAGTTGATCTCGAGGTCCGTGTACGGATCCCGCATGCTGTCGATGTGGCTCACCTGGCCCGCGAGGTTGAAAATCACATCGCGATCGCGGACGAGATAGTTCATCGTCGACTGCTGCCGGACGTCGGCGACGTTGACGTGCACGCGATCCGCGATGCCGTCGATGTTGAAAAGGTTGCCGCCGTAGTCGGGGATCAGCGAGTCGACCAGCAGGACGTCGGCGCCGAGGTTGACCAGGCTGCGGGCGAGGTTGCTGCCGATGAAGCCGAGCCCGCCGGTGATCATCACGGCGCGGCCGCGGTAAAACGATCGATAGTCGGCCGTCACGGGCGTGGCGAGCCTGGATAGACCGGATTGCCGGCCTCGCGCGCCGGCACCAGCGCGCGGCCGGACCGCAGGTGCTCCCGCCGGATGACGAGCGCGAACCAGAGCGCGGCAACGTCGAACGCCACGCGGAAGAGCCGCCGGAAATTGAAGAACTGCGACTTGCCGAACGCGCGGTGGTAGTGATTGACCGGCACTTCGACGATGCGGAAGCCGGCGTCCTGGATCTTCTTCATCATCTCGAGGCAGATGACGCCGCTCGTCTTCTCGAGATCGATCTTTTCAAAGATGGCGCGCCGCATCAGCCGGTAATCGCAGTCGACGTCGCGGACTTTCAGCCCGAAGAGCACGCTGACGATGTGGTGGTAGAGACGGCCGATGATCTTCCGGTGCATCGGATCGGACCGGCTGATCTTGTAGCCGTTCACCATGTCGGCGTCCGGCGTCATCGCCTCCCACAGCACCGCGAGTTCCGCCGGGTCGTACTGGCCGTCGCCGTCGGTGTAGAAGATCAGGTCCTTGGTGGCCGACCGGAAGCCGGTCTGCAGCGCGGCGCCGTAGTCGCGGTTCTGCGGGTGATGGATGGCCCGCACGTGGGCGGGATACGTGCGCGCGAGCTCGTCGGCGATCTCCGCCGTCGCGTCCGCGCTGCCGTCGTCGACCACGATCACTTCGTAGTCGGGCGTCAGCTTCTCGGCGGTTTTGACGGCGCGGATCACCAGATTGGCGATGGTGCCGCTGTCGTTGTACGCCGGGAAAAAGACGCTCAAGCCCGCGGGTTTCTGGGAGGGCGGCGCAGACATGTAAAAAGCCTCTAAACCATAGCACGAAAAGGGCGTGCGATGAGGCGCCAGGGTGTGATGATCGACTCCAGCAACACCTGTCCGGACAGCTTCGATTCGCCCAGCTTCCGCTCGACGAACGTGATCGGCACTTCGGCGATCTTCCACCGGCGCCGATGCGCGATGAAGAGCATCTCGACGAGAAACGAATAGCCCTCGGCGCCGACGCGCTCGAACGGCAGCGACGCCAGCACGTCGCGCCGCCAGCAGCGGTACCCGCTCGTGCAGTCGCGCGCGCTCAGCCGAGTCACCGATCGAATGTAGATGTTCGCGCACCGGCTCAGCAGCCGGCGGCGCAGCGGCCAGTTCACGATGCCGCCGCCGGCGACGTAGCGCGACCCGATCACGACGTCGGCGCGGTCGAGCGCGGCGAGCAGGTCCGGCAGGTGACGCGGATCGTGCGACAGGTCGCAATCCATCTGGCAGATCGCGTCGAACGGGCGATGGATCGATCGCTGCATCGCATCCAGATACGAGGCGCCCAGGCCGGGACGCTCGGTGCGGTGCAGCACCTCAATCCGCTGCGGATACTGCCGCGCGAGATCGTCGGCGACTGCGCCGGTCCCGTCGGGCGAGTGATCGTCGACGACGAGCAGCGTGACGTTCGGCTGCTCCATGAGCGCCGCGGCCAGCACGGGCAGGTTGTCGCGCTCGTTGTACGTCGGCACGATCACGAGCGCGTTCCGGCTCATGAGCGCGGGCCCTCGAAACGCAGCGCCGAGATCTGTTCCGAGACCAGACCGACGAGGAGGATCACGACGCTGAGAAGAATCAGCAGCACCGAGGAGTTGGTCACGTGCGCCTGCGTCGCGATCGTCCAGCCCGCGTAGCCGGCGCCCAGGAGAAAGGCCGCGGCGCTGACGGGAAGAAAGATCCGCAACGGACTGTAGATGGTGATGACTTTCAACAGGATCATGAAAAATCCCACCCCATCGGACGCCAGGCGGATCTTCGACGCGCCCTGACGCGGCGCGGCGTCCACCGGTTCGAACCACACGCTGTAGCCCGCTTTGATGAACGCCAGCGTCGTCGTGGTCGGCGTCGAGAATCCGTTCGGCAGCAGGTGCAGGAATTCGACGAGGCACGCGCGACGGGCGGCGCGGAAGCCCGACGTCAGATCGGGAATGCGCCGCTCCGTCAGGTAGCCGGCCAGGGCGTTCAGCAGCCGGTTGCCCAGCCGCCGGGCCACCGTGGCCTGCGTGCCGCTCGATCGCGCGCCGACAACGAGATCGTATTCATCCAGCTTCGCGACGAGACGTGCCGCATCCGCCGGCTGGTGCTGGCCGTCGGCGTCCACGATCAGCACGAACACGCCGGCGGCCCGGCGGATTCCGGTCTTCACGGCGGCGCCGTTGCCCTTGTTGTACGGATGACGGACGACCCGCGCACCCGCGGCCGCGGCGCGCGCGGCGGTCCCATCCGCCGACCCGTCGTCGATCACCAGAATCTCGTGCCAGGGCGCCGCCGCCCGCAGCCCTGCGATCAGCGCGCCGATCGCCTGGGCTTCGTTGAAAGCGGGGATGATCACGGACGTCGCGGCGGCATTCGAGACGAGGTCCACGGTCATCCGCCGGTCGCCATCAGCCGCTCGACGACCCCATCCCAGGTAATCGCGCGCGCGCGATCGTACCCGTTGTCTCCGAGCGACTGCGCGCGTCGTCGATCGTCGGCCAGCCGCGCGATCGCGGCGCCGATCGATTCGGGCGACGGCTCGGCCACGATGCCGGTCACGCCGTCGTCGACGAATTCCAGCGGCCCGCCGGCGTCGGTCGTCGTGACGACCGGCTTGCGCGAGAGGAAGGCTTCGAGCGTGATGTACCCGTAATCTTCGTCGAACGGCGGAAACACGACGCCCAGCGCCCCGGCATAGAGGTCCACGAGCGCGTGCGCGTCGATGCCGCCGGTCCACGTGATCCGGTCCGCCACGCCGGCCTGCGCGGCCGTCGCCTCGAGCGACTGGCGCAGCGGTCCCTCGCCCACGACGACGAGCCGGACGCCGCCCTTCACGTGCGCGAGCGCGCGGACGATGAGGTCGACGCGCTTGTTGCCTTCGAGGCGCCCGACCGACAGCACGTAGTCACCGAGCGGGCCGGTCTTCAGCTGGCCGGCGAGCGGCGGCGGATGGTACAGCGGCTCGGCGGTCATGGCGTTGTAGTGCGCGAGCCGCGCGGCCGTGTTCCGCGAGTTCGTGAACAGGCGCGTGGCTTCGCCGAGCGCATCGCGGTCGAGCGCCATCAACGTGTCGCGGAGGCGCACGTCGCCCTCGGCGTGTCCGAACTCGCTGTACGGCGTGCCGGCGAGATCGTAAATCGCGCGGTACTGGTGAAAGAGCCACGCGATCTTGTTCGGGTGGCGCACGAAGTACGTCGGGAATTTCGTGGCGATCACGGCATCGATCCGCTGGTGGTTCGATTCGGAGAGATCGACGAGCCGCCACGCCGCCGCCTGCGCGAGGAGCTCGGATTTCGGGTACCACTTGAACGGAATCGACACGCGTTCGGCGCGATAGCCGCGGCGCCGCAGCTCGTCGACCAGGCCGCGCACGTGCAGTTCCGCGCCGCCGCGCACGAACGGCACCTGCGCTTCGCAGACCAGAACAGTACTGATCGAGGGCACGATCGCCTTCCGCTATGTGGCAAACCGGAAGTTGATGATGTCGCCGTCCTGCACGATGTACTCCTTGCCCTCGAGGCGCACCTCGCCGTGCTCGCGGCACGCGGCCATCGACCCACGGGTGACGAGCGGATCGTAGCCGACGACCTCCGCTCTGATGAATCCGCGCGCGATATCGCTGTGAATCTCGCCCGCGGCGATCTGCGCCTGCGTCTGGCGGGGAATCGACCACGCGCGGCACTCATCTTCGCCGACGGTGAAGAACGACATGTACCCGAGCAGGTCGTAGCTCGCGCGGATGACGCGATCCAGTCCGGATTCGCTCAGGCCGAGGTCGGCCAGGAAGGCCGCAGCGTCGGCCGCGTCAAGCTGAGCGATCTCCAGTTCGATCTTCGCGCACACAGCCACGGCGGCGGTCGCCGCGTGCGACAGGAACGCCGTCAGCCCGGCCGCCTCGGCGGCCTTCACAATGCCGGTCGCCCCGCCCTCCGCCAGTGCGGATTCGTCCAGGTTGATCACGATCAGCAGCGGTTTGGCGGAGAGAAACTGAAATCCGCGGAGCCGCTTCAGGTCGTCGCCCTTGAGGTCCAGCGTCCTGAGCGGACGGCCCTCTTCGAGCGCGGCCTTGCAGAGCGTGATGACGTCGCGCTCCTTCTCGAGATCGGCCGACCGGGTTCTCTTCAGATCCTTGTCGAGGCGTTCGAGCCGGCGCTCCGCGACGCCCAGATCCGCGAGGATCAATTCGTCTTCCATCGCCTGCGCATCGCGCGCGGGGTCGACCGTGCCGGAGGGATGCGGGACGCTGGGATCCTGAAACGCGCGCAGCACGTGGACCAGCGCGTCGGCGTTCTTGTACGCCGCGACGTCGACGAGTGCCTGCGCGCCGCCTGCGCCCGGAATCGCGAGGTCGCTGAACTCCACGGTCGCCGCCACGCGCTTCTTCGGGTTGTACATCGCCGTGAGGCGATCGAGTCGGGCGTCGGGCACTTTGGAAATCCCGATCGACACTTCGCCCTTGCCATGCGAGGCCCGCGCGGTTTCCCGCGCACTGGTCATGAGCTGAAACAGGGAAGTCTTGCCGCTTGAACCAACGCCGATGAGGGCTGCCCTGAGCATGCGGAGCCTTGCATCGTACCACCGACCGGGGGCTGGACGGGTGTCGCGAAAGGGGTGGGCGTCGGGTGGACCCCAATGGGTTGGGCCAGCAGGCGAGGAAAAGGCGAAAATTAGGCGTAACTTACTGCAACTACAGATTTTGCGGTTGACATCAACGGGGCCCGCTCTTACTATCGTCGTGGAATTTTGTGGTGAAAAGTGGGCTAACTTAGAGGGCTGGTGTGTTCAGGGGCCACGAACAGGCACGGATAGATGACAAGGGTCGACTCAAGGTGCCGAACGTCTTCCGTTCGCTCCTCGAGAGCAAGTACGGGCGCGAGCTGTTTCTCACCAGCTTGAGCGGTGAATACGCGCGCGTCTACCCG
>Ga0315281_10010613_pt1 | contig 12686 bp, 11 predicted proteins | sample YL17G07_0_MG_FD_204540 | JGI IMG/M metagenome (GOLD analysis project Ga0315281, IMG submission 204540) | Sediment microbial communities from Yellowstone Lake, YNP, Wyoming, USA - YL17G07_0 | ecosystem: Environmental > Aquatic > Freshwater > Lake > Sediment | place: USA: Wyoming | collected... | reverse complement strand
GCATGGCCTGGTTCAAGGCAATCGAAGACATCCACAACCGCCTGAAGCAGAAGGGGGCGGCCCTCTCCATGCAGGTGGACACTACGGCGACGCCCAAGCACAACAACGGGGCGATTTTCGTGCAGACCGTGGCCGATTACCCGCTGGTAGAGGCCATATCGCAAAACGTCGTCAAACATCCCGTCCTGCCTGACGCCGCAAGCCGAGCTAAGTTGAGCGAACGGCAGAGCGCGAAGTACACCGAGAAATATACCGACTACATCCATCTGGGCGTTATCGAATGGCGCAAAGCATATGCCGAACATGAGAAGATGGGCAAGAAGGCGATCCTGTTCGTGATGACCGACGACACCCGCAACTGTGACGACGTGGCCGAGTATCTGGAGGGGAATTACCCGGATTTGAAAGATGCCGTGCTGGTCATCCATACCAAGAACAACGGCGAGATTTCGGAATCCGCCTCGGGCAAGGACAAGGACGAACTGAATAAACTGCGCAAACAGGCCAATGAGATTGACGGGATGGAAAGCCCGTACAAGGCCATCGTCTCGGTGATGATGCTTAAAGAAGGGTGGGATGTGAAGAACGTCACTACCATCGTGGGTTTGCGCGCCTATTCCTCGACCAGCAACATCCTTCCCGAACAGACGCTGGGCCGGGGTTTGCGCAAGATGTATCCCGGCGATGTGGAAGAGTACGTCAGCGTGGTCGGCACCAATGCCTTCATGGAGTTCGTGGAATCCATTCAGGCCGAAGGCGTGGTGCTGGAGCGCAAGGCCATGGGCGAAGGAACGGGGCCGAAAACGCCGCTGGTGGTCGAAGTTGACAAGGAGAACGAGAAGAAGGACATAGCCGCTCTGGACATTGAAATCCCGCTGCTGACTCCCCGTGTCTACAGAGAATACAAAAGCCTGAGCGATCTGGACATCGCCGCGCTGGGACATCAGCGCGTGACCTACCGACAATTCAGCCGGGAAGAACAGCGGGAGATTGTATTCAAGGACATCGCCAACGGCGAGATTACGCATACCACAATTCTCGATACGGCCGGCGTTGCCGACTACCGCAGCGTGATCGGCTACTTCGCGCAAAGCATTATGAAGGATTTGCGGCTGGTCAGCGGCTATGACGTGCTGTACGGCAAGGTCAAGGCATTTGTGCAAAAGGAGTTGTTTGACCGCCAGGTGGAACTGGAAGCCCCCAACACCTTACGCAACCTGTCGGAGTTGGCTGCCACCAAGACACTGATTGAGACTTTCAAAAAGGGTATCAATGCGCTGACCGTCCGGGACAAAGGAGACGCCGAAATCCGGGACACGATCAAGTTACGACAGACCCGGCCTTTTGTGGCCAAGGATCAAGGCTACCTTGTCCCTAAGAAAAGCGTCTTCAATCGCATCATTGGTGAAAGCAATCTGGAGCTTCGGTTTGCCGCATTCCTGGAGGATTGCAGCGACGTGGTCTCTTACGCGAAGAACTACCGGGCCGTCAATTTCAAGCTCGATTACGTGAAAGCGGACGGCGACATTTCCAACTACTACCCGGATTTTATGGTCAAGCTTTCAGTAAAGCGGATTGTCATTGTCGAAACCAAAGGGCTGGAAGATTTGGATGTGCCGGAGAAGATGGCGCGGCTGCGGCAATGGTGCGAAGACATCAACCGGGCGCAGACGGACGTGGAGTACGACTTCGTTTACGTGGACGAAGAGGGCTTCGAGAAATACAAACCGACTTCATTCCGGCAATTGCTGGACGGCTTCAGGGAATACAAAGGGGAAATATAACAAGGCGCTGAGCAACTCATACCTGTTTCCCTACCGCTGTGGGAGAACCAGGCCTCGAAACAGATGCTTTTGGTAAAACCTGCCACTCTGCCGGGCAATGACAGGAAAAACGATTCGCGTCATTATGAGGCTACATTATGTTATCATGTAGTTACATTACAGTATGATGGAGGTATCTATTATGGCGATAACGCACGTTAGCATTCGTGAGTTGAAAAACCGGCTGAGCCATTACCTGCGTTTAACCAAGGCTGGTGAGTCCGTAATTATCACCGAGCGGGGAACGCCCATTGGCCGCATTGTGCCGGCAGGTGCCACCGTGGACGTTCGAATTGACGCTATGATGCAAGCAGGCCTTGTTCTCTGGAACAGGAAAAAGCTCTCTCCGATACACCCCGTGACAAAAGCACGAGGCGCACGTACGGTAGCAAACCTTCTGATTGAGGACCGGGAATGATCGTCTATTTGGACGCAAGCGCTTTGGTGAAGCGTTACGTGGCCGAAGCTGGTTCACAGACAGTCACTTCCCTGATAACAAAGGCTGACGCTATCGGTACTGCCGCCATAAGCCGTGCCGAAGTATCAGCCGCCCTTGGAAAAGCGATACGCATGAAGGTTCTTAAACACGACGAAGCCGCCTCGGCATTGCAAATGTTCACTGCTGACTGGGAAAATCTGATTAGGCTGCAGATAACGGAACTCCTGGTAGCCCGTGCAGCTACTCTTGCATGGGATCACGGCTTGCGGGGATACGACGCCGTACATCTGGCGGCTGCGGTATTCTGGCAGGAAATGCTCGGTGAGCCGGTTGTTCTTGCCACCTTTGACCGGCAGCTCTGGCACGGCGCATCGCTTGCTGGCCTTATCGCGTGGCCGGAATCGGAGCCATAGATTTTGTTAGTAGGCAGGTTTACTCGAACAGCGCGGCAAAGAGGCGTTCAGTCTCGATATGTGGTGCAAGACCTTCAATATCAGGAGTCCCAAGGCGGGTGGTATCACCGGCTACGAGGTGAAGGACCCTGTGGAGCGATACCCCTGCCTTGCTTAGCCACTGCAGGATAGGGTATTATTAGGAATTACAGCATGTTGAATCATGCCTGGAGCATGGTTCCCTTCTATTTAAGCCCCTTCAAGGAGATAATATAGTGAGCACTGCCGTAAGGGTCAGATTCGCGCCAAGTCCCACAGGTCACCTTCATATAGGGGGCGCGCGCACCGCTCTTTTCAACTGGCTTTTGGCAAGGAAGCACAAAGGCGCCTTTATCCTGCGCATAGAAGACACGGACACGACCCGCTCAACGGACGAATACATAGAAGCCATTATCGAAGGCATGAAATGGCTGAAGCTGGACTGGGACGAAGGGCCCTTCCGCCAGACAGCACGCTTCGACATCTATAGAAGTTATGTGGACAGGCTGGTCAGGGAAGGCAGGGCATACAACTGTTACTGCACACCCGGGGAACTCGAGCAGCGGAGGCAGGAAGCCCTGGCCCAGGGCAGAACGCCCAAGTATGATAACCGGTGCAGGGACCTCACGGAGCCGGTCCCCGGCAGGTCCGCGGCGGTGCGGTTTAAAATGCCGCAGCAGGGCGAGACGGTGCTGCATGACCTGATAAAGGGCGCCATAGTCTTTGAGAACAACCAGCTTGAAGACATGATCATCATGAGGTCCGACGGGAGTCCCACTTATAATTTTGTGGTGGTGGTGGACGATATCGACATGAAGATATCCCATGTTATCAGGGGCGACGATCATGTGAACAATACACCCAAGCAAATGCATATCTACAGGGCCTTTGGATGGGAGCCGCCCGCCTTTGCCCACCTCCCCATGATCCTCGGCGCGGACAAGGCACGGCTGAGCAAGCGGCACGGCGCCACATCGGTGATGGCATACAAGGACATGGGCTTTCTGCCCGACGCTCTTGTTAATTACCTGGTGAGACTCGGATGGGCCCACGGCGATCAGGAGATATTTGCCCGGCAGGAACTTGTAGATTATTTCTCTTTGGAAAATGTGGGCTCCTCCGCAGCGGTTTTCAATCCCGAGAAACTGCTCTGGCTGAACGCCCAGTATATGAGCAAGTCCGACCCCGGAGAACTGGCGGAACTGGTGGTCCCGTTTTTGAAACAGGAGGGGATCGTTCCCGCAGACTGGCAGCCTGATATGCAGTGGCTTTCAAAGGCAGTGTTTTCCCTGCGCGAGAGGGTCAGGACATTGGTGGAGCTTGCGCACTCACTTCGCTATTATATTGTAGATGACATCGAAATCGAGCCAAAGGCGCGGGACAAGTTCCTCAAACCGGAGCACCTGGGATACCTTGCGGAATTGAAAGGTCTGCTGGAGGGGCTCAGCGACTTCAGCGCCGCCGAACTTGAGAAAGTGGTCGTGGCCCTGGCTGAAAAGCATGGTGTGAAGCTCGGGGCCATTGCCCAGCCCGTGCGGGTCGCCATGACCGGGGGCACCGCGAGTCCCGGCATTTTCGAGGTCATGGAAATCGCGGGCAAGGAAAAAACCATCAGGCGACTGGCAAAGGCGACCGGGGGATGAATGGCGCTTAACAAGGAATTGCTGGACCTTCTTGCCTGTCCGAAATGCAAGGGGGAATTACTCTACCGTGCGGCTGAAAGCGGCCTGGTCTGCGAGAAATGCAGGCTGATATACCCGGTAAAGGATGACATTCCCGTGATGCTCGTGGAAGAAGCGAAGCCGCTTTAACGCACAATTTATTGCACAGCTTGCCGAAGTGGCGGAACTGGCAGACGCGCCAGGTTCAGGGTCTGGTGGTCGCAAGACCGACCTATCTTGCATCACTTTTAATTGCACCCTTACCGTCTTTTCGTATTGACACCCCCCCTTTATTTAGTGGTAATCTACTCTCATGTTGAAAAAGCGGCTGTTCATAAGCTAATATTGAAATCCCGATTCGGACTGTTCAGCTGCTGTCAAATCAGACATTAACATGAATGGAGGTAGGCCAATGAGAAAGATCTGGAAAATCCTTTTTGTTATGGTGTTTCAGTTTGTTTGTGCCAGCATTGTCTGTGCTGCTGATGAATCCGGCGCGGTCCAGTCGGCGACCATGGAAAAATATCAAAAAGTGCGGGGGCAGGTTGAAGCGCTGGCAAATTTGCCCGCAGGTAAACGTGCGCCCGAGGTTTTCGAACAGGCCAGAAAGAGTATTGCAACAGCCCAGGAAGGCTTGAAAGGTGGAAGTGACAAGATGACCAGGGAGTATACGGAAATGGCCGCCTTGCAGGTCATCCTTGCTACTGCTCTGGCTGAAGAGCGGGATGCTGCTGAAGCGACCGAGAACGCTCGTAACCTGCTGGCTTCCCACGAAAGCCGACTGGCAACCATCCTGTCCGGCAAGGGGGATAAATAAATGAGAATATTTATGGCTCGTTTTGTAGTTATTGCTCTGGTTTTATTGGGTTGTGCTACCGCGTATGCAGAAGAACCGCTGTACCCTGATTATGTTCGCAATGCACGGAACCTGGTGGATAAAGCAGAAGCAAAGTCTTTGGAGTTAAACAGTTTTACGGATGAGATTCTCATCGCCGGCAACTTCATCAAAAACTCGGAGGCCGAGTATAAAAAGCATCTGGGGTGGTCCGGCAAACTCGACCCTGCTGCTGAGCCGACAGTCAGGTATTTTGCTGCCATGGCGGAAATTCAGGCGTCTGTTGTTTTGACTAAAGTGGGAAAGATTTCCCAGGATAAGGAGCGCAGCCGTCTGGAGCAACAGTTGGTGGAGGTAAAATCTAAAATCAAGGTGTTTGATGATAAAAATGCCGAGATTGCAGCCAGTAAGAAAGTTATCACCGAGCTTAACAGCGCGTTGTCTGCCTTGAAGGATGAAAAGGAAAAACTGACAGCCAGATCGTCTGCGCTGGGCGGTGATATATCTGCAAAATCCACGGCCCTGGCATCTGCGGAACGCCGTATAACAACATTGTCATCCGAATTGGAAAGCTGCGTTAAAGCACTGGCCGCATCGGAAAAAAAATCGGCGCAACTTGCGGCAGATCAGGAACAAACTCGCGGCGAGATAGGCAGATTGAAAGCCGACCTGGCATCGCTGGCAGCCGCAAAAGGCGTAGCGGAGAGCCAGAGCAAGGAACAGATAGAGTCACTTAACCGCCAGAAGGATTTTGTGGCTGAAGTCGGAAAACTTGGTGGTGTCATAAAGGCCGGTTCCGATAATATGACGGTCATTTTCGGCCGGTCTGCCATGCTTAAAGCGCCTAAGAATGACAAGCTGACCGCAGATGGTGATAAGGCAATATCGCGGATAGTGGATTTATTAAAGGCTTATCCTGAATACCGCGTAAAGCTGAAGCTGCATGGCTTTGGTCAACCGGCCAACAACGAGGATGCATCAGCCACCGACCGTATGGCTCGCCTGATCCGCGAGACGCTGCTGATAAAAGGAAATTTCGATCCTGCAGTGGTTGAGGCTCTGGGAGCAGGTTCTGTTGAGCCGATCTATCCCAAGAACAACCCCGAGGGGAATCGGCGGGTGGAAGTGACGTTTGTGAAACGATGATACGTTGTATTAGACATTTGGCACGGGAGGATGGCATACCAAAGCCAATACTGAGTGATGAACTATGGTCTATAATCGGACTGGAGGAGGTCCCGGCTCTTCGGTATGCGGTCTGCCGCATGTTACAAACTGCTACAACAGCGCTTCGATCTTCTTTATCATAGCCGGCTCGGTCCATTCCTGTCCGCCATAAAAAATATCCACGATAGTCCCGTTCCTGTCGATGAGGAAGCTGGTAGGCATCATGAAAACTTTATAGAACTTCTTTGTCGCAGCGCCATGGAAATCCATGACCACGGAAAACTTTACCGGGTTCTTTTTCATAAAATCCTTCACATCCACAGCCGCGTCATCGGTGGAGACGGCGTAGATGGCGAAAGCCCTGTCACTCATCTTTTTGTTCAGCTCATTAAGCTCAGGTATTTCGTCGCGGCAGGGCGGGCACCAGGTGGCCCAGAAATGGAGCAGGACAACCTTCCCTTTGTATGAAGACAGGGAACGCGGGTTCCCGTCGAGGTCCTTCAAGGTAACATCCGGAGCTTTTTTGCCTATGACTTTATTTACGGCAAAGGGTGAGGGCGTTTCCGCGCTGACGGCGGCGACAATAAAAAGAATGCCTGCCGCAAGCAGGACAAAGATAGCCGGCAGCCCTTTACACTTGCAGGGCTGCCGGTACTTTTCAGATAAGGCCGGCATTTTTCAGAACACCTTTCAGCTTCTCTTTATTGGCAGGCGCCATTTCGCAAAGCGGAAGCCTGAACTCCTCGCTGACCCTGCCCATGAGCGCAACAGCGGTCTTGACCGGTATGGGGTTCGTTTCGATGAACATGGCGGCGTTCAGGGGCTCAAGCTTGTAGTGCAGTTCCCGCGCCTTTGCAAGGTCGCCGCGCTCCCACGCGTTGAACATATCGGCGCAATCCTTCGGCGCCACATTGGCGGTAACGGAAATGCCTCCCCTGCCCCCTAAAACAAGCTGGGTCAGAGTGGTGAAATCGTCTCCTGAAAAAACGAAGATCCGGTCGCCGCAGAGCCGTATCAGCTCGCTGGACTGTTTCATATCGCCGGTGGCTTCCTTGACCCCTACGATATTCTTGAATTCAGCAAGCCGCGCCACAGTGGCAGGGAGCATGTTCACCGCAGTCCTGCCGGGCACATTGTACAGCACGATGGGAATATCCACGGCCTCGGCAATGGCCTTGTAGTGGAGGAAGAGCCCCTCCTGAGTCGGCTTGTTGTAGTAAGGGGTGACGATGAGAGCTCCGTCCGCGCCCAGTTCCTTCGCCCTCTTCGTCAGGTCGATGGCCTCGTCCGTAGCATTGGAGCCGGTGCCGGCAATAACGGGAACGCGCTTGTTTGCGACCTTCACCGCCACCTCTATGACCCGGTAATGCTCTTCAAACCCGAGAGCAGACGCCTCGCCGGTGGTGCCGCAGGGTACGATACCGTGTGTCCCCTGTGCAATATGCCACTCGATCAGATCACCGTATGCCTTTTCATCAAATACGCCGTTTCTGAAGGGCGTTATGAGCGCCACGATAGAGCCCTTGAACATATAATTACCTCCTATGTGTAAATTAGCCAGGAAATTTGAGCCCGGCCTTTAATGTCAGCGTCATCGCTCAAACCCGCAGTCTCCCTTCAAAGACTTCCTCTGCGGGGCCGGTCATATAAACATGATTATTTTCCGCCCACTGAATTAGAAGATCTCCCTTTGCGAGGTGGACTGTCACCTTCCTGTCCGTCAATCCTTTAAGCATCGCCGCAACCCCCGCGGCGGATGCGCCGGTGCCGCAGGCCAAGGTAATGCCCGCGCCCCTCTCCCAGACCCTCATGTCTATCCCGGTACGGTTCTTCACCCTGATGAACTCCACGTTGGTCCTTTTGGGAAAGAGAGCGTGGCGCTCTATTGCCGGACCGTATACCTCAAGAGGGAAATGCGCCAGGTCCTCTTCGAGGAAAATGACCGCATGGGGATTGCCCATGGAAACGAGGGTAATCCTGAATTCCCTGTCCTTCACCGTAAGAGGGTAGTCTACCACCCTCCCCTGGTAACTGGGTGGTATATTCGCCGGAATCCTGGAAGGTTCGAGCACAGGCTCTCCCATATCGACCTTTACCATATCTCCCGCGCGCTCCGGCTTTATGATACCCGCGAGGGTCTCCACCTCCAGAACATCTTTTGCGGAGAGGTTCCTGTCCCAGATATATTTCGCAAAACACCGGATACCGTTGCCGCACATCTCCACCTCGCCGCCGTCCGCATTATAGATAAGCATTTTGAAGTCGGCGCACGCGGACGGGTAGAGCAGAAGAAGCTGGTCAAATCCTATGCCCAGTCGCCGGTCGCCAAGCCTGCGGGCAAGCTCCGGCATGTTCATGCCCGGGAGGCCGTCTGTCCTGCAATCGATGAGGACAAAATCGTTCCCGAGACCATGCATCTTTACAAAAGCCAATCCCATGGAAGGTTCCTTATCAGACAAACTCAGGTATGACTTCGCCTTTCACGAGGTCATTGTATGTTTCCCTCTTGCGGACCAGCGCATACTCTTTTCCCTTTACCATGACCTCCGCGATGCGGGGACGGCTGTTGTAGCTCGAGGACATGGTAAAACCGTACGCGCCGGCGCTCATCACCGCAAGATATTCCCCTGCTTTCACTCCCTGTATTTCCCTGCCTTTGGCCAGAAAATCGCCGGATTCGCAGATGGGGCCCACGATGTCGGCGGTAATAGTCTTTCTGCGGTTCTTTACCAGAGGCTGTATATGGTGATATGCGCCATATATGGACGGCCTGATGAGGTCGTTCATACCCGCGTCCACAATAACGAATTCCTTATTGTGTCCCTTCTTGAGATAAAGCGTTTTCGTAACAAGAATGCCCGCGTTGCCCGCGATGGACCTTCCCGGTTCCATCACGATGGTCAGTTGCCTGCCCTTGAGCAGGGGGAGTAATTTGCCGGCAAGCTGGTAGGGCTGGGGAGGATTTTCGTCATTATAAGTGATACCGAGCCCGCCGCCTATGTCGAGATATTCTATGCCGATACCGTTTTCCTTGAGTTCATCAACAAGGAGCAGTATCCGCTTCAGCGCGTCCACAAAGGGCGACACCCTGGTGATCTGGGAGCCGATATGCTTGTGTATGCCGATGATGGCGATATTTTTAAGCCGGCCCGCAAGGCGGTAATGCTCGATGGCCTCGTCAAAAGGTATGCCGAACTTGTGCTCCTTCAGGCCGGTGGAGATGTATTTATGGGTCTGGGGGTCCACATCCGGGTTTATTCTAAGGGCAACCGGCGCCTTTGTTTTCATCTCGCCCGCAATCCTGTCCATCTCCCTCAGTTCATCCTCAGACTCCACATTGAACATGAGTATCCTGCTTTTGAGGGCGTAGCGTATCTCCTCTTCGGTCTTGCCCACGCCCGCATAGACGATCTTCCCGGCAGGAACGCCCGAGCGCAGGGCCCTGAAAAGTTCGCCCCCCGACACCACATCGGCTCCGCCGCCGTTGTTTGCCAGCAGCCGTATCACGGCGGTATTGGAGTTGGCCTTGAGAGCAAAGCAGACGATATGCGGGAACCCGTCAAAGGCCTCGTGATACGCCTGCATATGCCTCTGAAGGGTGGAATAACTATAGATATACAAAGGGGTGCCGAACCGGGCGGCCAGTTCGCTTACCCGCACGTCCTCCGCGTATAATTCACCGTTTCTGTACTGGAAATAATGCATTGAATCCCCTTAATCTGTTTGATTTTTTATCTATTTTTTTACCATAATAAACGGGTTAAAGTCAAAAAATGAGCGGCAGTCGTGCTTTCACACTCAACCTACTGATGAAAACCGGCTGCCGTATTCCGGAAATTGAGAGGGACAGATGGGAAAAAATATTGTGCAGAAAGTTTTCGATTCTCACCTTGTACGCGGTGAGGCGTTGGCAGGAACTCCCGTAGCGCTAAAAGTGGACCAGGTGTACACACAGGATGCTACCGGTACCATGGCATGGCTCGAATTCGAAGCCATAGGCATCGAAAGGGTGGAAGTGCCCCTGGCAGTCTCCTACGTGGACCACAACATGCTGCAGTCCAACTTCATGAATGCCGACGATCATCTTTTCCTGCAGAGCGCCGCGCGGAAATTCGGCGCTTATTTCTCGAAGCCCGGAAACGGCATCTGCCACCAGATACATCTTGAGAGGTTCGCAGCGCCGGGCAAAATAGCCCTCGGCACGGACAGCCACACACCCACAGGCGGCGGCATAGGCATGATAGCCATTGGGGTGGGAGGTCTCGAAGCCGCCACGGTAATGGCAGGCGCTCCCTTTGAAATCCCCATGCCGAAGGTGTTGAAGATACACCTCACCGGCAGGCTCCAGAGGCCTTATGTCACTGCCATGGATGTGATCCTCACCCTGCTTGGAAAACTCACCGTAAAAGGCGGGGTCGGGAAGATCGTCGAGTACGGCGGCCCCGGCGTGAAGGACCTCAATGTCACCGAGCGGGCGACGATCACCAACATGGGCGCTGAATTGGGCGCAACCACCTCGGTTTTTCCGAGCGATGAGAAGACGCTCGCTTTCATGAAAGCAGAAGGCAGGGGAAAAGACTGGACCGAACTCAGGGCCGACGATGACGCGAAATACGAGGAAGTAATCAAGCTCAATCTCGGCAAGGTCGAGCCCATGATCGCGCAGCCCCACAGCCCCGATAATGTGGCAACCATCCGCTCCCTTGCGGGGAAGAAGGTTCACCAGGTATGCATCGGCAGCTGCACCAACTCCTCGTACCAGGCCATGAAAACCGTGGCAGCCATTCTGAAGGGACGCATTATCGCCCCACTAATAAATCTCATGATAAATCCGGGTTCCAGGCAGGTTTACGAAATGCTTTCACGGGAAGGGCTCACCGCGGATATGATGGCCTCGGGCGCCCGGCTGCTTGAAGCCTCCTGCGGCCCGTGCATCGGCATGGGGGCCGCGCCGGGTTCGGGACAGGTATCCATCCGCTCGTACAACAGGAATTTCCAGGGGAGGTCCGGGACCAAAGACGCATCGGTCTACCTGGCCAGCCCCGTTTCGTGCGCTATTATGGCGGTAAAGGGAGAAATTATAGACCCGCGCGACGCGGGTATCGAGATCAAGAAAGTAAAGGAGCCGAAGGAATTCCGCATCAACGACAATCTCCTCATCCCGCCGGTTGCGGACACGGCAAACTCCGAGGTGGTAAAGGGGCCGAACATAAAGGACGTGCCGTTAAAAGAGCCCCTGCACGACAGGATAGAAGCCGAGGTGTTGTTGAAACTGGGGAACAACATTACCACGGACGATATCATGCCCGCGGGCTCCAGGGTTCTCCCCTTCAGGTCCAATATTCCCGCAATTGCCGAGTTTGTCTTTGAGAATATCGACAAGACCTTCAGCAGCCGCGCCAGGGAAGCGAAGGCACAGGGCGGAGGCGTTATAGTCGGGGGCGAGAATTACGGCCAGGGCTCGTCGCGGGAGCATGCAGCCATTGCGCCTATGTATCTGGGTCTCCAGGCCGTAATAGTCAAATCCTTTGCCCGCATACACAGGGCCAACCTGATCAACTTCGGCGTCCTTCCACTGGTCTTCGCCTCAGAGGCCGATTATGAGAAAGTCCAACAGGGGGACAGGCTCGCCATAGGAAAGATGCTCGACGCGGTGAAAAACGGCAAGAATCTAATCGTGGAAAACATCACTAAGGGATACTCCTTCGAAGTTGTCCCGGACCTGAATGAAAGAGAGAGGGAACTTATTGTAAAAGGAGGACTTTTACCCCATACAAAAGGGAACTGACCCCCCGGATTTCCCTCGCACCTTGTTGACAAAAGTCCCTGTTACGTAGTAAATTATCTATTCCGTACAGCCTTGTGTTTTCCACAAGGCCGGGCCGCTAGCTCAGTTGGTAGAGCAACGCCCTTTTAAGGCGTGGGTCGTTGGTTCGAATCCAACGCGGCTCATAATAATCAAGCGGCAGGCAGTGTGTAGCGGATTAATGTTTCCGGGGTTTTTCTGACTCATACACATTGGCCGTTTATGTCCCCATCGTCTAGGCTGGCCTAGGACACCGCCCTTTCAAGGCGGTAACATGGGTTCGAATCCCATTGGGGACGCTTAAAAATCAGGGGGTTGCGAAAGCAGCTCCTTTTTCTTTGTCCTCACTGTGATAAATTTGTGATAGAATCAGTGCATATTATCAGAGAATTTTGATAAGGCATAAAACCGTGCATGGCCGTAGCCAACAAACACATAACCGCATGTCTGCGAGACAGGTGAACCGCATGAGTAGAGTAATCACTTTATACACGAAATATTTTTTGGCAGGTATCCTCTTTCCC
>Ga0315281_10010612_pt1 | contig 12687 bp, 18 predicted proteins | sample YL17G07_0_MG_FD_204540 | JGI IMG/M metagenome (GOLD analysis project Ga0315281, IMG submission 204540) | Sediment microbial communities from Yellowstone Lake, YNP, Wyoming, USA - YL17G07_0 | ecosystem: Environmental > Aquatic > Freshwater > Lake > Sediment | place: USA: Wyoming | collected... | reverse complement strand
ACGTCCTGGTCGGAAACAAAAAATAAAACTGCCGACGTGTAGGTCGGCGCTCCCATGCAACTCACTGTGAATGCCCGTTTCTCTCTGTGTTCTCTGTGGCTAAAGGTTTTAACAGGATAACTCCAACATATGACTACCATTGCATTAGTCGACGTTAATAATTTTTACGTCAGCGCAGAGCGTGTATTTAACCCCAAGCTGGAGGGACGCTGCGTGGTGGTGCTGTCCAATAACGATGGTTGTGTGGTGGCGCGCAGCGGCGAAGTGAAAGCGCTCGGCATTGCTATGGGCGGGCCATGGTTTAAACTGAAAGATCTCGCGCGACAACACAGCATCATTGCGCTGTCGTCGAATTACACGCTGTATGCGGATATGTCTAATCGCGTGATGTCGGTGCTGAGCGAGTTCAGTTCGCGGCAGGAGATATACAGCATCGATGAATGTTTTCTGGACTTGACCGGCCACAGTGAAAATCTCACGCAGTATGGGCGGCAGATACGGCAGCGTATCCAGCAATGGCTGGGTTTGCCTGTCAGTGTGGGTTTTGCGCCGACCAAGACGCTGGCGAAACTGGCCAACCATATTGCGAAGAGGCGCATAGAGTATGGCGGGGTGTGCGATTTAAATGCGATGTCTGCTGCGCAGCTGGATGAAATTTTTGCCAGCATTGCCGTGGGCGAAGTATGGGGTGTCGGGCGCAAGCTTAACGAACAATTGCAGCAGGGCGGCATCACCACGGTGAAACAGTTGCTCGATTTTGATGTGAGCCGTATACGCAACCGTTTTGGCGTGGTGATGGAAAGAACCGTGCGCGAATTGCGCGGGGTGGCCTGTCTGGAGATGCTGGATATTGCGCCGCCCAGAAAGCAGATCATCAGTTCGCGCAGCTTCGGGCAAAGTGTCACCACACTGAGCGAGCTGCAGGAGGCGGTAAGCGTTTATATGTCTACAGCGGCAGCCAAGCTGCGTGAACAGGGCTCAGTTGCTGCAACGGCTTATGTTTATATCCACACCAACGTACACAAAAAAGAAGAGCCGCAATACAGCCAGGGCATCACCATTGCTCTTGCACAAGCCATCGACGACACGATGCAGTTGGTGGCAGCGGTCAAGGCAGGGCTGCGCAGAATTTACCGCCCCGGTTATCGCTATAAAAAAGCAGGGGTGATGCTTGCTGAAATTACGCCTGCAGGCATTGTTCACGCAGGGGGCGTCTCAGAAAACGGAAAATAAAGTACGTTAAGGGTTAGCGGAGGCTGGAATCCAGCGGTACAGGGTCGGCACGGACACGCCGAGGTTATGAGCTACGTCACAAGGTGGCACGCCGTTGGCCAGAAGTTTCTTGGCTGACTCGATCTTGCTGTCGGTCATTTTCCGTTTGCGTCCACCCGTACGGCCAAGTTTGCGGGCGACTTCCAGCCCTGCGCGGGTGCGCTCTACCGTCAGCTCCCGTTCCATCTTGGACAGGCTGGCCATGACGTGAAAGAAGAAGCGGCCTGACGGGGTACCAGTGTCAATGGCGTCAGTCAGGCTTTTGAATTGGACACCTTGCTTGTGCAGCTCACTGACCAAATCAACCAGGTTTTTGACGCTACGCCCCAAGCGATCCAGCTTCCAGACCACGAGGGTATCGCCTTCACGCAGCATTTCCAGCGTCTTTGTCAGTCCGGGCCTCTCTTTGCTACTGCCGCTGATTTTGTCGTCAAACAGTTTTTTACAGCCAGCTTTGGTTAAAGCGTCGATCTGAAGGTCAAGGTTCTGGTCCTGTGTCGAAACGCGTGCATACCCGATCAACATGGGTTTGTAGCGTGAAATAGCGAAAAATATTTCATAGCCTGCGACAGAGCAGCCAGAGCCGCAAAGGTTGCCCCACCAGCATTTAAATAACCTACTTTGCGGAAAGCAGATTTCAATTCGGCATCCATGTCAAATCCAAAGGGCAGACTGACGACCGCAGGATGAACTCACATCCTTAACTGTGATTCCAGCATTCAACTTTCCTGTGACCCAGTCATGCGCGCTGGGGAAAGTCTGCCCTTTCCATCCTGTCGGTGCATGAACTTCCTTGCCAGCATACGTGCCGACGACTGTGGTAACAATTTCTGTTGCGGGCATATTGCCTCCTGTGCTGACGACTTATTTGACGAAATAGAAAATAAAATACGCTGAGCTTTTTAAGATGGACAGTCAAAACCTTGATCGAGTGAGGTGGATTGGCTCATGGCTCAGACTTCTTTAACCACGGCAGTGAAATCTGACCACTGTTCAATGCGGAAGGCGCGGATGTCCCGCACGGACTTAGGGAACCACGGGCGAGCACGTAGCGATTGGAAGGCCAAGAAGAGATTGGCCATGTCTTCGTTGTCTGTCACATACAAGCTGCCCTGAACGCGGCGAAAACCGTGCTCTCCCAAGATGGCACCAATCTCGGTGTATGCCTGTGAAACCCCTTTGGGGTGATTCTTCTCTGTGTCTGCCACTGTCAGATCGAAAGAAACTGCGTACATCAACGAGCCTCCGGGTCATCGTAAACATGCGTCAACCGATATTCCACTGATTCGCCTGTTTCGACCATCTTGACCTCAACCATCCAGTCGCCATCATCCAACTGGCGAAGTGGCTGGCCAACTTCGTACTTCGGCCCGAACGCACCAAAGCTCTTGATCTTGCCCGTGGGTACGGGCGGTGCAGTCGTCACGGCTTGCATAGCATCTCTCCTTATCAAAACTCGTTGTAATGGTAGTCGATTGAGAATGGCATATCAAGAATTATTTGTGAGAATGGAAATGCTTTGATTTTGCGTGCCGCATCCTCTTGCCTGCCATAAACGCCATCGAGCGCGCTTGCGCCGAAGTTATCACCCCCGCCAACCGGCGTATCCACGCAGCATTGACCGATTCCTTGTTGCCTGCCCATCGCCAGCGCCTGGAGCAACTTCTTAAACGCAAAGAGGGCAGCAAACGACTTGGCTTGCCTGGCTGCGCCAGTCGCCCGTCAAGCCGAATTCTCGGCACATGCTCGAACACATCGAGCGCCTCAAAGCCTGGCAGACGCTCGACCTGCCCACTGGCATTGAGCGACAGGTTCACCAGAACCGCTTGCTCAAAATCGCCCGTGAGGGTGGGCAGATGACACCCGCTGATTTGGCTAAATTCGAGGTGCAGCGGCGCTATGCCACCTTGGTGGCGTTGGCCATTGAAGGCACGGCCACTGTAATCGACGAAATCATCGACCTGCACGATCGCATCATCGGCAACCCACCTATTTTAGTAGGTGGTAGTTTAGTTTCCGTTTTCTGAGACGCCCCCAGGCACAGCTGTTTGCAAACACTGTTGAATCAGATAGATCATTAAAGTTGATGGCTGCGATGGATGGCATTAATTTGCGTATGGGTAAAGGTGCCATTCATCTGGCCAGCGATGGGGTAATTGGCGCATGAACAGGGGCAGTATGACACCAGCCTACACCAGTAATTGGGGTGAATTACCTGTTGTTACGTAAGGTAATAACAGCATGCAAACATGCGCCATGCAGGAACTAATTTTGAAGGGATGCGACTAATTGCGCAGAGTGTTTGATGGTGGTATCGATGTTGATGTTACTTTATAATGCGCAGCTTATATTGTATTGCAATCTTTTTATACCTATTAATCCAAGGTGTGGCTCAATGAACTTTCTAAAGAAAATATTTTATTTTGGCGAACAGGTCGATGAATATCCTGTGCGCGTGATCAATGAGCGCGAAGCGCGCGCTGCGGCCGGGCTGATGCTGGTGCTTGGAATGTATAGTTTGATGAAGGGGTATCTCACTGCAGATTACACACCTGAACGCATGATGATTATCGCGTTTGTGATCGAGTTGGGTATTCGCGTTCTGATTAATCCGAAATATGCACCATTCATGGTGGTTGCACGCCTGATTGTGCGCAATCAGAAAGTTGAATATGTGGGCGCACCACAAAAGCGAGTCGCATGGTCGTTGGGACTGGCACTGGGTGTATTCATGTACTGGCTGGTATTCAAAGAAGCCAATATGGGGGTAATGAATTTTATGGGCTGTCTTACCTGTATTATTTTATTATATTTTGAAGCAGCATTCGGTATCTGTTTAGGTTGCGGACTTTACAATGTTTTTAACCGAAAGAAGGCTCAGCTTTGCCCTGGCGGTGTGTGCGAAATCAAGAGACTTGAAGAGATCCAGAAATTCAATCCGGTGCAATGGATAATCGTGATTGCATTTATCGCCTTGATGGTGTCGATCCCGGTCTTTAACCTGCTCAATCTGGATGATCCAAACATTGTTACGTTTGAGAATTTTGATACCTTTGAGTGGAAGGATAAGTAATACAGGGTTTCATCATGCTGGCGTCAGTCTGTGACGCTGGCAGTATCAAATGCTAGATTAGTTGTATAGCTTCTTATACTGCTCAGTTTCTTTCTGCAGACTCTCCAATATTATTAGTATTTCGCCAAATAGCGGTCGTGCTGCAGTATTTTCCTGCGTGCAATTTGCCTGCAATATGTTTAATGTTTTCAGAGTCTCTTGAGATTCATGCGTTAGCTCGCAACGCTCGATCAATTCTTCCAGTAAGCAACCCCAAGCTCTCACTTCAATGCGCTGTAATGCCAATGCGCGTGGCTGATCTTCCAGCGGAAAAAAGGAAGCCGCACCAAAATCTCCCAACAAACATTCACCCTCGGCATTGTGCAAAATATTATGCGCATATAAATCGCCATGCATAATCCCCTTGCTATGTAACTGTTGCACGGCAGAAGCGATGTCACGGGCGATGCGCAGGGCTGAATCAAGCGTAAATTTTGTATCGGCTGCATAAATGTCGCGGGTGCACGAATCAAGGCTGGGCGGGCCTGCCAGATTGCGGAAGCTGGGATCAATCAGCGACATGACCAAGCCTTTTGCATCGGCTGGGTGCTGTGTAATTTTTCCGTGTACTTGAATTAAGCTGGTATGGCTGCCTGCGCTAATACACGCAGCCTTCTCACTATGCGGCAGGCCGTCACTGGTCATGCTGCCTTTGAATAGTTTAACGGCTACTTCCAATTTCTTCTCCGGGGCATGTTGCCATTTGGCATGGTGTATCACTCCCGACGCACCTTCTCCCAGTTTATGTTGCACATCCAGATGATGCCACTGGATGGGATCAATAGGGGTTAATGCCAGTGCTTCGGCCTCATGCTTTTCGCAATAAGGATTACCCGCAAAAGCCAGCCAGGAGAGGCGCGGCAGCGTAAACAGCCATTCCGGCAATTCCACAAAACGATTGGCGGCGATACGCAGCAACTCCAGTCTGGTGCAGGCAGCCATCTCCTCGGGTAATGCATCTAATTGGTTGCCTGCCAGCATCATTTTTTGCATTTGCGTGCACTGTCCAATTTCTGCAGGCAACTCGGTGAGTTGATTATCGGTGAGTATCAGCCAGCGCAGAGATTTGCTTAGCGAAGCAGCAGGCACCTTGCGTATCTGGTTGGCTTTGAAACCCACCATGGAGAGTTGCGGACATAGTCCCAATACTGCGGGCAACTCGGTAAACTGATTGTCGGAACAAAACAGGATGCGCAGTTTATGCAGACGCGGAAAATTATCGGGTAACGAGGATAATTGATTGCCGGAGAGATCGAGTATTTCAAGCGTATCTGCCAGATCAAAAATTTCAACAGGAAATTTTTTCAAGCCACCGGATAAATTCAAGCGTGTGCTGCCAGCCAGTTTGACGGCACCAATAAGTGTTACTGCGTTCATTGCGAATACCAAATCACGAATGATGAGAGTTAATAGAAACGACTATTCCTGTTGTATAACTTATGCGGGTTGAGCGTGTAATAAGCGATGTGATTTTACATCGGTAATGAATGTGTTTCTCATGGATATTAAAAAAATTTACGACTATACTTCAACTTTCCAAAAGTTTCTGGATGAATAGTCAGCCGTATTTTATGGGAAGTGTGATGGAGTAAGAGAGAATATTGCAGGTATAGTCTAGCTATTTTGCGAGCAGTAGAGAGGATTGTAATTAATGAATGCATATATCTCGGAGTATCTAATATGAAAAATATTACGCTTGTCATTGTCATGATTGTTGCCGCTATTGCAGGTTATTTCATTGGATCATATTCAGGGCGAAACGCAAAGGAAGCGTTGGCAAATGCTCTAGTGGCGGCCAGGCTGGCCACGGATGATCATGATAAAACGGTGAAAGAACTGAATAATCGGATTATTAAACTGGATAGCGACTATGAAATTGACAAGAAGGCGCGGGATGCTTCCTACGAGAAGCAGAAAGTAAAATGGGCCGGGTTGTTAGCAGGCCGAGATAAGCGCATAACAGAGTTGAGCAAGGAGAGTTCCGGTACAGGTGCAGAAATCGAACGTTTGCGCGGATCTTTAAAGGGTATGACTTCTCCAGAGGAGCGGCAGCGCATGAACGAGCGGATTGCAAAGTTGGAAAAAGAGCTAAAAGACCAACAGATACTTATTACGGGTTTGGAGTGCAGCAAGATTCCAGTTCCGCAGGAAATTTTGAGCAAGCTTAAAGGGGATGCGCTATGAAACTTATTTATCTGTATCCCGGCTTGGCTGTTGCGGCGATCTTATTGACCGGATGTTGCAAGACTATGCCGGTCATACCTGACCCCATTACTTGCCCCATACCTGCGGCCCTGCTTGAAGAAAGCTGTGTTGAGCCGGTAACTATTGAAGATGGCGTCACCTATAGCGATTTGATAGGCGCCTCTATTAACGACCGAAACTCTTTGCGCAAATGCGATGCGCATGATCGTCTCCTGAAAAATTCGATACGCGAATGCAATGCTGCGCTCGAGCAATATAAAAGCCGCCTGCAGGAAATTAATCAGAAATTTGGCACCAAACCCTGATTTCACAATTAGCGCAATTATTTCCATGCCGATCAATCATGCCAGTGCGCAAACTCGCGAAGATGAATGTGCTCCTGCAGATCAGAAGCGCATTCTGTTGGTCGAAGATGAACCCGCGATTGCGGATACCCTGTGTTATGCCCTGAGTACAGAAGGATTTAATCCCGAGCATTACCTGCTGGGGCGTGAAGCATTGCAGGCTTTGCAGCGTAAAACTTTTGCGTTGGCAATACTGGATATTGGCCTGCCCGATATCAGCGGCATTGATCTGTTGCGCGAGATGCGCAAATTTTCCACTATCCCCGTCATCTTTCTAACCGCACGCAATACCGAACTGGATCGTATACTCGGGCTGGAAATCGGTGCGGATGATTATGTCAGCAAACCTTTCAGCCCGCGTGAAGTGGTGGCGAGGGTACGCACTGTGTTGCGGCGTGCTTCACCTGTATCTGTCACGCAACCGCTGCTGCCTTTTCAGCTTGATAAGCAGGGCCAGCACATCCACTATTACGGCAGCCTGCTGACACTCACGCGCTATGAATTTCTGATTCTGCAAGCGCTGCTGGAAGACCCTTTGCGCATTTATTCGCGCATACAACTGATGCAGAAAATATGGTCCGCACCGGACCACAGCCTGGAGCGCACGGTGGACACCCATATCAAAACCCTGCGCGCCAAGCTGGCCGCCGTTCGCCCGCAAGAGCAGCCCATCCGCACCCATCGCAATCAGGGCTACTCGCTGCAACCATGAAAATTTCGCTGCAAATCGCGCTGGGCTATTTTCTGATCGTCGGGCTGGCTGCGTGGTTTGTATTGAATGTATTCAGCCAGGAGGTTAAGCCGGGCGTGCGTGAAGCAATGGAAGACACCCTGGTTGATACCGCAAACCTGCTGGCAGAATTGGCCTCACGGGATTTTAAATCCGGCAAAATTGGCAACGGCGCAATGGCCGAATCCTTGCGCGCTTTTAAAGCACGCCCGGTAGATGCGGCTATCAGGGGTATACACAAACGTTCACTGGAATATCGCGTGTACATCACCGATGCGCGCGGAATTGTGGTGTATTCAACCGAGCTTGAACAAATCGGCCAGGATTTTTCCAACTGGCGCGATGTCTATCTGACGCTGCGGGGAGAATATGGCGCACGCACCACCAGAGAAAATATCGACAATGAGCAAAGCAGCGTGATGCATGTTGCCGCGCCCATTCTTGCAGGCAATCGTATCGTCGGCGTACTGACAGTAGCCAAAGCCAATTCCACCATGCAACCGTTTATCGAGCGCAGCCAGAAAATCATTCGCGAACGCGGATTCTTGCTGCTGGCTGTTGCCGCGCTGATCGGCATGTTCTTTACCTGGCGCCTGACGCGCGCGATAGGCCGTTTGCGCAATTACGCATTGACCATCTCGCAGGGCGGCAAAGCGCCCGTGCCCGACTCAAGTGCGATTGAATTGGCCGACCTGGGCCGTGCCATCGATAGCATGCGCGAGAAGCTGGAAGGCAAGCAGTATGTCGAGCGCTATATACATACCCTGACGCACGAATTGAAAAGCCCGCTGGCCGCAATCGGCGGGGCGGCAGAGCTGCTGGGCGAAACCGGCATGCCGGAGGCAGACCGTCAGCGCTTTACAGAAAACATCCGCGAGCAATCGGGCAGGCTAAGTGAAATCGCCGATAAAATGCTCAATCTGGCCCACCTTGAACAAATGCAGAAACTGGAAAAGACAGAGCCTGTCGATCTGAACGCTTTAGTGCAGCAAACGGTAGTGGCATTTCAACCACGTTTGCAAGTGGCCGGCATCACCGTAGAAATCAATACCAGCGGTCTTTGCATCGTGAATGGCGATGCATTTTTGTTAAGACAGGCACTAGAAAACCTGCTGGACAACGCCGTGCAATTTTCTCCCCGCAACAGCGTAATCGAAATCGTACTGGCCCAATCAGGCAACATGTTAAGGCTTGAAGTTCTCGATCATGGCCCCGGCGTGCCGGACTATGCGCTGGGACAAGTGTTTGAGCGCTTCTTCTCCTTGCCACGCCCCGCCACCGGAAAAAAGAGCACCGGACTCGGCCTGAGTTTGGTACGCGAAGTGGCAATTCTGCATGGGGGGCAGGCCGGGCTGGGTAATCGTGATCAGGGGGGCGTCTGTGCGTGGGTTACCCTGAGGATTTAAGTGAACCTTAAAATTGCAGTTCAATCTGCAGATTTGGTGCTGTGATATTAAAGTTAGAGATAATAAATGGCAAAAATCGGCCATTTACGGTCATTCGTAAATACTCTCCATAACAGTCACACGTTGCGAATCAATATATTTATTCAAGTTGACTTGGTACGGCATTGCCGTATAATTCATCTATGCTTACTATTGCTGAAACTGAAATTTTTAGTCGATACGTTACCGACTATTGGACTGAAGAAGAGCGAGGAGAATTCGCTACGTGGATTGCAGAACACTATGATGCAGGTGATGTAGTTCGAGGTTCAGGAGGTTGCCGTAAAGTAAGATGGGCACGCAAAGGAACGGGAAAAAGTGGCGGCGTCCGTGTTATTTACTACAACATGCTTGCGGATGGAACAATCTGGCTGCTGTTGATTTATGCAAAGAACGAGCATGAAAACATACCGGCTCATATATTGAAAGCTATCAAGGAGGAAATTTAATGACTATGACAACTAAAGCACTGCAAAAGCGCGATGCGAAACGCGATCTCGGAGTTGAACTACTAGAATCAGTGCGTCAAATGAAATCCGGTCGAGTTGGAAAAATTCATCAGGTTGCAATTCCTCCTGTTGTATCTGCGCGTATGAAATCAGGCCTGTCACAATCTGAATTTGCAAAGTTGCTAGGCGTATCCGTACGCACGCTTCAAGATTGGGAGCAAGGTCGACGCGAACCAAGCGGCGCAGCTAAAACTCTTATTGCTATTGCTGAACGCAGACCCGAAGTTCTGCGAGAAGCTGCGGCCTAATTTGGTTATCCAGCGATTTTATTCCCTGTACAACTTTAGGCAAAATCGACCATTAGACAACGTTCGGGGATGCGGCTGGGAATGCCGCTTCTCGGCCTTAGCGGACCGTCGCGATTTTCTAAAATTGATACTGGCGCAGCATTCGGGAACGTCCGGTTTCAAGTTTTCTGAACTCACAAATTCGACTGGCCATTCATAAAACACACATAATTTCGCCCTCTTCATGTGTGAGCGGCGTGTTGACGTACACTACTGCGCCGAATACAGTTCACGCACTTGCAGAGCTGCCCACAGCACATCCCGCCGCGCGTACGGCGTGAGGCTTGAGGCAGAGACCCGGACAGGAGGCTGGCGCAGGATATGAACCCGCACAGACGAGCGGCCAGCACACGAACTGAAGGGGAATACTTGACTCACGCATCCAGCGAAAAAGCTGCACTCAAGCCAGCCGCGAGCCAGAACCCGCTCTCCGCCAGCGAACCCTGGAACCTCGTCGCCGACGGCTACGCCGAAACCACCATGCTCGTGTTCGAGCAATTCGCCGACGAAGCCATCGCCGCCAGCAAACTCAAACCGAACTCAACCGTGCTCAACCGTGCTCAACCGTGCTCGATGTCGCCTGCGGGCCGGGCACCTTGGCGCTGCGGCTCGCGCACCATGCAGCGCAAGTGCACGGCATCGACTTCTCCGAATCCATGCTCGCCGTGTTCCGCAACAAGATCGAACAAACCGGACACCGCAACATCGCCCTGCACTGCGGCGACGCGCAAACCCTGCCCTATGCCGACGCAACCTTCGACGCCGCCTTCTCCCTGTTCGGCCTCATGTTCTTCCCTGGCAGGCTCTTGGCCTTCCCCGTCGGCAGCACCGTTGAATTCTGGGACCACATGATCAAGGGCAGCGCGCCGATACAGATGATGAAGAAAGGATTGGGCGAAGCACTGTGGCGCAAGAAGGAAAAGCTTGCGCTGGCTTGGCTGGAAGAGACACTGCCTACGCTGAAGAGGCCGCTGACTTCGGATGCTTGGTTGGGGGGGAAGTGATGACAGCAACGAAACCGTGCTCTGCTCTGATTGAAAATTAAAATTCTTTACCTATCGGGTAAAGATATATAGAATAACGAGGCTCTCTTGAAATTAAGCTTCAAGGACAAAAAGATTCGAGAGTTGTGCGAAAAACGGGCGGTTGCAGATCAAAAACTTGGAGCCGCTTGCGCGCGCAAGTTAAGAGCGCGGCTGGATGACCTGGATGCAGCAAGCCGGGTAACTGATTTAACGGCTGGCAATCCTCACCCACTTAAGGGTAATCGCCTGGGCCAGTTCGCTCTCGATCTGGCAGGCGGTTGGCGGCTCGTGTTTGCACCCGCCCACGATCCACTGCCTGTACGCGATGATAAGTCCATAGACTGGTCTCAAGTCACCATCGTTTGTATTGAATTTATTGGAGACTACCATGACTGATTTGGCAGCCCCATTTACGCCTGACTGGGTTTCTCCACCGGGCGATACGCTACTCGACATACTAGAGGAGCGTGATTGGACTCAGGAAGAGTTGGCCCAACGCCTGGGCTATACCCCAAAACATGTAAACCAGCTTATCAAAGGCAAAGTACCGCTGACTGAAGATGCGGCTATTCGTTTGGAGCGTGTTGTAGGCAGCACGGTTGGCTTCTGGCTGGCGCGCGAAGCAAAGTATCGCGAACGCTGCGCCCGCCTTGCGGCAGCTGAAAAATTCGCCGGATGGATCAATTGGCTGGACACTTTGCCTATCAAAGAAATGATGAGTGCCGGGGCAATTGAAAAGTGTCGGATAGATGCCAAGTCCAAGCCTGCCTTGGTAGAGGCTTGCCTGCGTTTTTTTGGCATCGCATCACCAGATGAGTGGCAAGGGCGATATGGACAAATGCAAGCCGACTTTCGCCGCAGCCGTGAAGAGCAAAGTGATGTAGGTGCAATCTCGGCCTGGCTACGCATGGGAGAACAGGTTGCCGAAAAGCAGGATGGTGTTAAATTCAATCGCAGTAAGTTTATTGCCGCATTAGATCAAATTCGCACATACACCACGCTGCTGCCAGCGCAATTTGAACCGCTGCTGCGTGCTGCCTTCAGTTCCGCTGGCGTGGCCTTTGTGCTGGTACCGGCAATTCCCAAGGCGCACGTCAGCGGAGTGGCGCGTTGGCTTAACCCGCATCGTCCACTCATCCAGCTCTCGCTGTATGGCAAAACCAACGACAAATTCTGGTTCACCCTGTTTCATGAAGCGGCCCATGTCTTGCTTCATGGCAAAGAGAAAGAATCCGTCTATCTGGATGATCCAAGCAAATCGGGTGCTGATTCTATTCAAGAGCGCGAGGCCAATGACTGGGCGCGAGACTTCTTGATTCCTCCCCGCTACAAATCTCAATTGCCCGGATTGCGCACCAAGGCCGCCGTCTGTGCATTCGCTGGTGCAATCGGCATTCACCCCGGTATCGTCGTCGGACGCCTCCAGCATGATGGCTTGATTGAGCCTTCATGGATGAACGATTTGCGCGAGAGCTTCCGGCTCATTGCAGCCAAGTAACAAGGCCATGAGGTGCGTCAAGGAATCCCGGGATTACCCCAGAGCCCAATTATTGACCTTTACGTAATTCATGACATCAAAAAATTTCAACGAAAATTGTTCACTGGACCCCAACCCCCTCCGGGTACCCCGCAGCTTTGCTGCGACCCTGCCTCGAACAGGGGGAGAGACAAGCGCGCTCCTCCCCTGTCAAGGGGAGGCTGGGAGGGGTTTGGTACTGTCAAGATTTATGTAAAGATCAATAATTTCATGAAACATGA
>Ga0315281_10010611_pt1 | contig 12689 bp, 16 predicted proteins | sample YL17G07_0_MG_FD_204540 | JGI IMG/M metagenome (GOLD analysis project Ga0315281, IMG submission 204540) | Sediment microbial communities from Yellowstone Lake, YNP, Wyoming, USA - YL17G07_0 | ecosystem: Environmental > Aquatic > Freshwater > Lake > Sediment | place: USA: Wyoming | collected... | reverse complement strand
ATATCTTTTTTTATAAAAATTAAAAAAATAATGCGGTGGGTGTTTTCGCAAAAGGCGCGGCAAACGGTCACGCTGTCGCAGAGTTCCCTTATCGCCCCGCCTTTTGCTGTCACAAATTCAAAAGGTGTTTTTTGTGGGCTTAGGTTGGGCAGTCTCGCGCCGTCCGGTCGCCCCTCGCCGCTCTCGCGGCTTGGGGCTGAGACCGGACTCACGCGAGCCGGCCCAACTTTGCCCCGTCTTGTCGCTGACCATAAATTAAGCGGCTGGTTTTTTAACGGATTTTATCTCGATACTACTTAGTTTTTCCCGCAGCCGCGCCGCTTCATTACTGGTTTTTATCAAATCAGCACGGACGGTTTTTATTTCGGCTTTCTGTTCAGCGGCGGTGCTTTCAGTTGAGTTCAGTTTTTCTTTTAATCGTTCCACTTCATTACTGGCACTGTTTAACGCCGTGCGCAGCGTTTTAGTTTCCTCTTTTAGTTCGGTGTTGTTGGCTTCGGCAGCGGTTAATTTTTCCCGTGCCTGGTTTAGTTTTTCATTCACTGCCACGGCTTCATGGCTGGCTTTGCTTAAGTTGGTTACTGCGGTTTTAAGTTCTACGCTTAACTCCAAAGCCTTTGCTTCAGAGGCGTTTAATTTTCCCTTCAGGTTTGCTGTTTCGTTATCCGCATCGCGCAGATCGGAGCGCAGCTTTTTAACTTCCTCTTTCAATTCCACCGCTTTTGCTTCGCTGGCATCGAGTCCTAATTGCTGCTTTTGCACTTGCAGCACCAGGCTTTGAATTTCTTTGGCTTGTTTTTCAATTTCAGCGTTTAGTTTCGCGCTGGCTTTCTCCAGGCTTGCCACTTCGCCCAAGGCTTCGTCTTTTTCTGTCACCGCTTCTTTTAGCAAGGCTTCAAATTCATGCTTCATCGAGTTAGTCAGTTCTGAGCTTTTATCTGTGGCAATTTTCCAGATTAACCCCGCCGCCTGGCTTACCGCTTGGATGGCTTCCGCTGGCAATTCGGGCGCGGGTTGTTCGCTGCTGGCTTGTTGTTCTTTCCATTCTTTCAGAATTGGATTAATGGTGGTGTAACTGCCGCCGCCCAGCGCATCACGCACCCGCTCAAGCGTGGGTTTAACGCCACTTTTTTGCAACTCTTCACAAATAGCAAATATCTTGTTTTTCATCATAGCACCGCCTAAAGTCTTGTAGTAAAATGTAGTATTTGTATTATACATAATACTACGAAATACTACAAGCGAATCTTACGTTTTATCATTTTGTAAGATTCAGGCTTTACTTTCAAGGGGTGAAAAAATAAGCTAAACTAAGCGCATTTTTCGGGGTGACAAAATAGCGTGAACTTTTGAGAGGGGCGAGACCTTTAACCGCTGAACAAGTCAGGGCGGTTTTAAACACTACAAAAAAAGCCCGTGAAAAAGCTTTATTCACGTTGGGTTTTTGCACTGGCTACCGGATCAGCGAGATTTTAAGTTTGACTTTGGCAGATGTTGCCACCGATGGGCGGGTGCATAGTCATCTCACTGTTAAGGCGAAAAACACTAAAACCAAACAAGGGCGCAGCGTATTCTTAAACCAAACCGCGCAGGCGGCGATTTTAGAGTTAGTTGATAGCATGGCAAGCTTTCCCCGTGATACGCCGCTGTTTTTAAGTCGAAAAACTGCCAACGGCAAACATAAAGCCATTTCACGCCAGCAGGCGCATTTGATTATAAAAGCGCATTTTGCAGCGGTGGGGGAGTTTGGCAATGTCAGCACCCACAGTTTAAGAAAAACCTTTGCTGCGGGGATTTATCAGGCGACCGGAAAGATTGAGTTAGTGCAGATCGCTCTTGGCCATAAATCCATTACTAGCACCATGAGCTATTTATCTTTTAATACCAGCGCGATAGACAGCGCGATTGCGGAGTTGTTTCAATGACAGAACACCAGGCAAATGATGAGGTCAAGAATAGAAAAAAGGGCAGACCGAAGAAAGAAGTGACAGGGGAAAAAATGTGGATTCCAGCGGATTGTTTGGAGTTTGTGAAGTCGTATCTGGAGCTGAGAAAAAAAACGCGGGAGGAGGAAAAGCAGAAAAAAACCAAGTAAAAAATAAAACGGGCAGCAGTGCTAATGATCGCAAAACCTTACGCACTGCCCCCGTTACCGATTCTAATTTGCATAAAAAAGGCAATATCATGTTACCACAAGAGTTTATAGTTAATAATGAAACACCCACACTCAAGGATAGTTTTAACAAACTAATGATTATTTTTGGCTCTGGAATAGGGCTAATTCTGATTATCGCGTTTTACGATGCAATGATTGAGTATCATGATGTTATCGGGCGTATTTGCGCATTCAGCGCGGTTGTTTTGATTTTGTCGTTTGTGGCTTATGTTTCAGTTAATATTCTGCTAGCCATAGAACACCGCGCTATTGAAAATAAAATATTTAAGGAATCAAGCCAAGAGTTACAACTAGGCAGTAGCAAAACAGAAACGCTGGAGGAAAGGCGCAAAGCGCAGATTTTGGAGTTGTTCGATAATATGACGTTTCACAACAGTTTAAGTTTTAACGAGATTGCGCGGGAAGTTTACGGGCAACAAAGCGGGGTTTATACCAAGCGGATTAAAGAAGTTTTGACTGATAACGGGCGGGAGTTTTAGCACTGCCCTACCCTTTCACGGTTGTTTCACATTTAGCCGTGAAGACCATTTCACAATGGTTTCACGGCGGTTTTCACGATGTTTCACAGGCAGCTAAGCGCAGCGGTTTTGTTGTACGCCGCATCGGTTGGCATATCACGCAAGAGCGAGGGCGGAGGGTGAAACAGGGTAACTTAAAGAAAAAACTTAGTCGCCGTGTTGAATAATACGCTAGACTAACAGGCAAAAAAAAGCCCCGACTGCAAATCAGGGCTTTTTTCCGTTGGTTATTGCTAACCAACTGTTGATTGTGTGTCGGTAAGCTTTGAAAGGGTAGACGGCAGGCACAATCAATGTAAGAAAATTATAACCTGTTACTGTGGGATTGTGCAAAGCAGGACTGTAATGAGTGGTTAAGGTGTGTGTAGTGCAAGTTAGTTTATGGGTCATCCCAGACTTGCAAATCCGACTTAGCGGCAATCGACAGGCACAGCGGCTAAACGGTCGTAACGATTGCAGTGAATGATGCGATACAGACATTCACCCTGATATTAAGCGACCGAAGCGACCGACCGGTGATATTTAATGTTAGGCTCACACTAGGCTGGCTTAACCGCTGGCTTAGGGTGAGTATGCCCTGAAACGCTCCCTCTCTCCCTCCCAGTGATGTTCTTAACCGCGTGGGTAAGTTGTTAATGTGAATTAGATGAACGCCAAGCAACCGCACACAATGACTAAAAGCTACCCGCCAAAGTATGACAAGAATCCAAGCGTCCGCGCTAAGAATAAGCTGTCTATTCAGAAATTAGGGCTATCTTCTGCGGGAAACCGTGTTTTTCAGTTGTTGTATTTGCTGATGCTGGAGAACCCGAAAAAAGATAAGCTGTATTTTCATTTTTCGACTGTTCCAAAGCCCAGCATGATTTCCTTGACCACGTTTAAGGAAGGCGTAAATGAGTTATTGGCTAAGGAAGTGATTTATAAAAGTACGCAGGATTTTACTTTTTTTGTGAATGTGAATTACATGATTGAGAAGTGATTTTTTTAATAAGTTACGCGGCGGCTAGTCAGAATGTGGTGATGAGTTAATGGGAGAAATAATGAGTGAAGCGACAAGTGTGGAGATTGTTTTAGGTTATGACCAACCTAGGAATATAGTTGAGGGGGATGTTTTTATTCTCTCTATTTTTGTTGAAATAATCGAAGAGTAAAAAGGATTTTCTATCATGTTTGCCTCTGCTTTTGCCATAATTAAATGGGTACTCGTTTTAATATCCGGTGGCGCACTTTACCAAGGATTTGCTAACAATAATAACGGCAATAATAACAATACATTAGCCGCAAAAATTGCAGGGGCTATTGTCACGACTATTACGATGGTCGCTTTTGCTTCTGATGCGTCAGGACTTTTGGGTGGGTTGGGTGGTAATCAACCAACACAAACCGAAGCCGTTAAAACTGAGCAGTTGTTTTGGGAAAGTGTGGAAAAACACCCCAGCGAAAAATTGTATCGTGATTATTTGAAAGCGTATCCAGAAGGGAAGTTTAAAGATATTGCGCTGGCTCAGTTAGTATCCGTTGCTCCACCTGCTCCTGTTGTCGAATCGAAACAACAAGCAGCCCCTGCGCCAACACCTTCAGAACCTTTACAAACAGCACAAGCCGCAGAAGTGCCTGTTTCAGCTGCTAAACCAGTAGAAGATTGGAAAACCATAGACCACTATCAAGTAAAAGGTGGGTTAGTACGAGATACTAAAACAGGTTTAATGTGGATGCGCTGTAGTTTGGGGCAAACTTGGGACGGTTCAACCTGTAGCGGTGAGTCTACTTCTTACCAATGGAAAGAGGCGATGAAATTTCCTAGTGACTTTAGCTATGAAGGTTATAGTGATTGGCAAGTTCCCAGTGTTGAGGAATTAGAAACATTGATTTATTGCAGCACAGGAAAAAATCCCAATCCAGCAGCAGGAGGCGTTTGTAATGACGACTCTGTTAAGCCAACAATTATGAGCGAAGTATTTCTTCAAACTTCTCAATATTCTGTTGCATGGTCTTCCTCTCGCGACACTCGAACTAAGATGCCGTATGCAACATCATTTCGTGATGGTCATAGTATGTACTACAATCTCAATTATGATGCAACAGAGTCTGTAAGACTGGTTCGCTATGAAGTAAAGCCGCCTGTATCCGCTATGATAGGACAATATCAAGTCAACAATGGCTTGGTGACAGATACTAAAACGGGGTTAATGTGGATGCGTTGTAGTGCGGGTCAAACTTGGGACGGTTCAATGTGTCAAGGACAGTCTGTAAAGGTTTTGTATGATAACGCTAAAAAAATGGCTGATGAACTGAATTATGAAAATTATACCGATTGGCGACTCCCAACACAGGATGAACTAAAAACGCTGATTTATTGCAGCAGTGGAAAACCAGTAAATCGAGATGAAATACATGACTCGTGTGAAGGTGATTATACGAAGCCTACAATTATGCGCGATGTATTTCCTCAAACTCCTTATTATTGGTCATCTTGGTCATCTTACAAAGATTCAGTATTTCATGATGCAGTTGCATCTGTCGACTTTAGCAATGGTCACTCGGAATCCTACGCGGGGGCTTCTAATCTTGAATACACCGTAAGATTTGTGCGTAACGTAAAATAAGCGCGTAAATGGTTTGTGATAGGTTTCACTGCGTTCTAGCCATCATACCGCGCTGATTTGCAAGAAGTTTTAAGTTTGTAAATTTAAACAGATTTTAGAAACGAGGTTATTAAAATGAAAATTGATTACGATTATATTAAAAAAATTTGTGATGTTTTTTTAGAAAGTGAAACAGAATGTGTTAATGCTTTTTCCTCTCTTAATCCTGAAGAAGAGAAATTTGTTTCTCATATTAAGATTATGGCAGAAAAACAGTTAATTTCTAACGTTATGGGTAACTCTTCTTTTGAAGGATTGGGGTTTTCGCAGGATTTGAGCCAGGGCAATGTGCATTATACTTACCCTAAGCGGTTGTGGAGATTAACTGCAAACGGACATGATTTTGCAAGCGCACTCAATAAGCCAGATGTTCTTTCTACACTCAAAGAAAAGTTTAAAGATGAAGGAATATCCTCTGTTATGGACATTGCCAAACAACTTGCTCAGAAATATCTTGAAAAGAAATTAGAATCTCTTTAACTCGTAAGATGGTTAGAACGCAGTGAAACCCATCACAAACGAAAACAAGCGTAAAGCCACTTCATCAGTGGCTTTCGTTTTCATCTTCATTGTCAATTGGCTTGTCATCAAAGTATGGCTCGATACCCCATGAGCCACCGAAACCGTACAGTTCAGCATCGTTTGGGTTAAAGTCAGGGATTTGTGGATACATTAAATTTTACCGTTAAAATGATTTCTACATATAAGTTATATCAGCAATTCTCATTATGAAAACTTATTTAAAATCAAGTGGATAAAGCAATGATGTTTTCAACTTATGTGTTTTTAATCGCAATCAACTCGTAAGATGGGTAGAGTGACAACGAAACCCATCACAAAAATAATTATTCTTTACCTGTTTTGAATGAATTGCTATAAATCCCAAAAATACACAAAAAAATATAACCTTCAATGAGCAATCCAGCCTATTAGCGGCACTAGCCCAGCATCAGCAGAGTGGTAAACCGATGAAATACTTAACCGTTAAATCAGGTGGACAGCCCGAAATGAGGACTAAAACAGGCTATGGAGGCGAAATAACCAGCAATAAAAACATTCTCAAAACCTGCAACGTACTGATAACCGGAGCGCATCACAGCGGCAAATCCACAACGATTAATCGCCTATACGATGATGCAGAAACGATCTGGTTTAACCAGCTTAAGCCCTACAAACACAGCAACAACTACGCAAACCTGGCGCACGACAAACCAATGCTAAAAGCCGGAGAAACGCTGGAGGATTGGCAATTTCCAGAGTCGGTGTTTTTATCCGGCATTACCCCGTTAAGCAAATGGACAGAACACGATGGCGTAAAAGCCTGGTATGAAGCCAAAGAAGAGGGCAACGATTACAAGAAAATTCCCGCCTGGAAACGGGTGGAGTTAATCCCTGAGTATTTGAAACAAACCCGCGCGGTTTTATTCATTGATGATGCCCATAGACTCACTGGGCGAAAATTGCAAATCGTGAAAGACTGCATTACCGCTGCATTCAGGGTGATTATTAGCGCATCGGATGAGAACCGCTTATCGCCGAGTATTCGCCGCCAGTTTTTAGAATCGGAGCCGCAAATCGTGCGACTGAACTCAGATGTTGCCTACGATGCCACCCATCTTTTAGTTTGGTTTATCGTCTGTATTTGTTTAATCACAGGCATGACCGAATTTGCCGCCATCTTGGGCTTGTTTGAGACCATGAAAGGCGGGCGCAAAGCCTCACGTCAAGACTAAAGACTTCCAACGTAAAACCACGCTACGCCAGGTTTTAAGTTGTGGCTACGCGCTGATTTTGATTTTTTCAAGCGTCCTGCCTGAACTGCGCAGCGTCCCTGCTTTGCGTGGTGTTTTTTTCAGCTAAAGCTCAAAAAAAACTGTGTGGATTTTTAGGTTTTGTGGTTTGTATCGTTTTGAACAGCAAAAAACGAAACAAACACTTGTTTAGATTTAACCGCGTTTAGAATCCCTATAGTTTTGCTTCGCCATCCTTGGCTCAGCGCGTGGCTAGGACTTTTTTCTTGAGCAACACACTTGATTAGATTCCCTGCGGGGCTGATGAGGTGTTGACTGTTTGAATTGATAAACCCTGCGGGGCTGTGGTGTGCAAGCACCTTATTTAGATTTTTTAAAGGAGGCTACGCACTGATTCTAACCGCACAATCCCTGTGCTATTTTTTGCGCACATCCGTGTGCTAATGTGGCTTTTTGTGTAGCAAAGAAAGGGGGAGTTTGTGTGTGTTTCAGGCTCCGTGCCAAATTCCAGCGTTTTTTTACCGCCCCCCTTTCTTCGCCACAAAAGCCGCCATTCTTTTGCCCCGCTATCGCGAAAAAAAAGCGGGGAAAAGCATCCCGCTTTTTTTTCGCGGCGGGGCAAAAAGACAATATTTTGACACCCAAACGCTCAGCCATAGAAAGCTATCCCTGCACACTGCGCGGCATCCCTGCCTTGCTTAGTGTATAACATAGGCGGTAATATTTTTTTCAGCTTGTGTGGTAAAAAGTGGCATCAAAAAAAGCATCCTTAAACCGACTCATTATCGCCCTGATCCTGTTGGCATTACTGCCTTTTGCGAAAGCGGAAGACCACCCGCCGCCGACTATAAAGCCGTTTGAAATCCCCACTTTCACCGGAAAACCCGTTGACTGGAATAAACACAAAGCCGTCATCAATCCGTTGCCCGTCATTGATAGCGATGCAATTTTCCACCTGATTAACAAATGCTATCCGCTTAAATCCGGTTTTGGCTTAGAAATATCTGTCCGCTCAGGGGTGAATTACCAGCCCAGCAGTAACAAAAGCACCCTACAAACCTACGATTCACAAAACTATTACGCTGGAATTGTGGCGAATATGCCGCTTTATTCAGATATTGAAATCGACAAAGAGCGCAAACTCGAATACCAGCGGCGGATGCAAACCACCGACACCATCAAAGCCTTGCTCAGTGCGGTTGCTAGCAAACGCCGCGCGGATCGGCTCATGGGTTTATATTCGGCACTGGAAAAACGCAGCCAGGAACGGGTTAGACAAGGGATTGCCAGCGTGGAAGAGCAGATTGCTTTTTTAGAGAAATCCGCCAGCACTCAAGGCGAGCTGGATATAGCCAACGCCACCATCGAAGCCAGCCGTCTTGCCTTAATTGGGCAATGTCGCCCTGAAGTTGAAGCTGAAGTGAATACTTATCTTTTGCAAGAAATAGACGGGGCGAAAAAGTGATCTGGCAAAATCATATCCTTATCGGGGTGAGTTTATGCGCCGTTATAGACCCTATACTCGCGCCTGTAGGCGCAATCGGAGCAACCGCACCCGATTGGTTAGAGTGGGTTATTAAGCCGCTTTATCCTGGTTTAAAACACCGAGGCGCAACCCATGTGGTTTTGTATTGGATCGCAGCGATTGTGTTTTTTATCCTGATTGATTTTCACGCCATCGGTTTAGGCTTTGCGATTGGCGGCTTTAGTCATGTTTTCGCAGATTCGTTCACGATTGCAGGTGTGCCGTTTGCGCCGTGGTCAGAGCATCGGTTTCATTTGTTCGGCGGCAAGCTTAGAACAGGCAACGGTGGCGAGTATCTGGTCGCGGGAATTATTGCGGTGTTGTGTTTTTTGTTTGTGATGTATTCGCCTGTCAAAGTGGGAACAAGTGCAGCGCGGGAAAATGGTTTTATTCCGTTCTTTTTTGATTGGAAAAAATTTTATGACGAGGGCTTGGTTGACGGGGCAGAGTGGAAAAAGAACCGTCTGAACTTTTTTTAAAGGCTTTTTTTGTCACTTAAAGTTATCCACAAAACAGCTTTATTTTTCGCTGTTTTTAGAGTTATCCACAACGTGTTTTTTCTGTTTTCCTTTTATGTATCTTTTAAAACCTTTTAATATACTTTTACGCCTCTTTAACACATTGATTTTAAATCATTATTTTGCTAATTAACGTACAAATCCGCAGTATTAACGTACAAATCCGCAGTATTAACGTACAAATCCGCTGCTGATTCGCGTACAAATCCGCAGTATTAACGTACATTGTTTTTTTGTGTTATGATTCAATTTCAAAATTAAAATTTTTTAGTTTTTTAAACTTATGGCCAAAAAAAAATTAACGGTTTATAAAGCCAACCAGGTTGTTGAGGCGGGTTATCGATTAACGCTTAATGAGCAGCGTGTGGTTTTGGCTTGTATTGCGCAGGTGGATTCAAAAAAAGAGCTTTTAACCACCGATAAGTTTGAATTATCAGCCAAAGATTTTTCCAAACTTTTTTCAGTCTCAGAAGACCGTGCTTATCATGCCTTGGTGGAGGTGACGGACAGTTTATTTAATCGTTATATTGTGATTGATAATCCTTTTGAGCATGATCCTACCGTGACCCGTTTAAAAACCCGCTGGATTAGCACGATTTATTACAAGGCAGATTCTGGAAAAATTGTGTTGTGTTTTGCCCATGAGTTATTGCCTTATTTAAGCGAATTAAAAGGTAAATTCACCCGTTATGAGCTTGAGCATATTGGCAAAATGACTTCTATTTATGGCATCCGCTTGTATGAATTGCTGGCGCAATGGCAAAGCGTGGGCAAACGAGATGTAGAAATTGCCTGGCTAAAAAAACAGTTTGAGATTGAAGAGCTTTATCCTGATATGCACAATTTAAAAAAACGGGTGATAGACCCCGCTGTTACTGACATTAACACGCATTCAAATTTTCAGGTGTCATGGACGCAGCGCAAAACCGGACGGCGCGTGACTCATTTAATGTTTGAATTTAGTGAAAAGCAGCTTATTAAGCCTGAAAAAACCAAACGAACAACCAAGGCAAAAGCCGAACCGGATGAGGTAAAAATCGACAATCTGGAGCATTTTGCAAAATTGCGTAAAGATTTAGGAGATGCGGCTAATGATGGGATTCCCGAAGAGATAAAAGAAATTTTGAAATCTCAGGAAAGGTGGTAAAAACAATATTATTGTCCTGACAATGTGTGTATGATATTCAAAAAATAGAAAACACCGGAGTTTTTTCGATGCTGAATATAGAAATACAAGCAAAATCAGAGCGCATAGACATTCGCACCACCCGCACCGTCAAACGCACCTTACAACAAGCCGCCGCCGTCACCCATAAAACGGTCTCAGAATTTTTGCTGGACAGTGCTTTAACCCACGCCGCCGAAGTGTTAAGCGACCGCCGCTTATTTATTTTGGATGATGCCCAATGGGACGCTTTTCTGGCTGCTTTGGACGCGCCCGCAGCCGCTATGCCACGCCTGGAAAGATTGCTAAAACAGCAGAGTGTGCTTGATGTGCTGTGACATACTGCCACTTTCACCCGCAGAGAAAATCCGCAGCGATCATGACACTGAAAGCTTTGATTGTGGCAAAGCTGAATTAAACCGCTTTCTGAGTCGCTTCGCTTTTGCCAGTCACCGCGCCCATACCGCGCAAACTTATGTGGTGTGTCGTGGGCTGCGGGTGGTGGCTTATTACAGTTTAACCGTTGGACAGGCGAACCACGCCAACGCACCCGCCCGTATTGCGCAAGGCATCGCCAGCCATCCGATACCGCTGATGATTTTAGCCCGTCTTGCCGTAGACAAGAACGAACAAGGGCATGGATTGGGTGCAGCGTTGCTGAAAGATGCTTTGCTTCGCTCAGCAAAAGCGGCAGATATTACCGGAATTCGTGCCTTGTTTGTCCATGCCAAGGATGACGAAGCCAGCGCGTTTTATGAACATTTTAACTTTCGACCCAGCCCCACCGACCCACACCATTTGTTTTTATTGATGAAAGATATTTTAAAATTTGTGGAGTAAGCACGTTTTTTTAACTACTTTTCTTTAATATCAAATAAACGTTAAAAGAACATTAAAGGAATATTATTTTAACGTTAAAATAACCTTAACTTTCTTTATGTAATTTCTCAAAAATTGCTTCTAAAATCCAAGTATGGCGAGACGGCGGAACGGATTTATTTTTTCTAGCAAGATCAATTTTTCCTATCAAATCGGATTCAAGCCGTAGCTGTAAATTCTTTTTGCTCAACTCCTGTTTATCAGTGGCAACACTGCCGCCTTTATCAATAATCGCATTAATCGCTGCTTCTGATACAGTGGGTTTACTGCTTGGTTTTTTGCTAATTGCCATCACAACCCCCTTCATTATCTAACGTTAAAATAACGTTAAAAACACATTGAAATAAGGTTGCCATTTCAGCAATAGCTTTGGTGTCACTGGGTTTTAGTTCAGTTACGCCTTGTCCAGTTGCAGCAGCATTACTAAAAGATTTTCTCATTCCTAGTTTCGCATCAATAAAAGTGAGTGCGCCCGTTTCCTTTAATACTTCGGCAGCGTCATCGTTATCTTGTCCTTTTGGATCGGCACGATTAATAAAAGTGTAAGCGGTTAAATCAGGATTAATGGTTTTTATTTCTGTCACCAATGCCCCGACCTTCTCCAAAGTCCAGACATCAAACGAGCGCGGCACAAAAGGAACCAGCAACACATTCGCTACCGACAACGCCGCCCGTTGGCTGGTGGTATCACGCCCGCCTGTATCAATAATTATGGTTTCGTATTTAGTAGAAAGGCGCAGCGTTTCAGTCCGCACCGCCGCCCCTGTTAATTTAATACAGGTGTAGCTAGGCTTTTCTGTCTGACTTTCGTTTCTTAAAATGGTGAAATCGGAGGCGGTTTCTTGGTCATCCGAATCAATTAATAAAACATCTTGTCCCGCAGTTGCACACATCACCGCCAAATTGGTGGCAACCGTTGATTTTCCTGAACCGCCTTTAATGCCACCGACTACAATAATCATGTTATTCTCCTATTAAAGTAGTATTATAATAACATTATTTTAACGTTAAAGTAATGTTGTTTTTTATCATTCAAAACGTAAGTGTTAGTAAGGCTGTTTTATTTAATAGAAAAATAGCGAAGCCTTGCAGTTTTCGCAAAAGCCGTGGCAAACGGTCACGCTTTCGCAGAGTTCCCTTATCGCCCCGCCTTTTGCTGTTAGTTGGTTAGTTTGTGTTGTGCGCTTTGTTTCCTGATAACAGCCGGAGCCGACAAAAGCACTGAGCGCAGGAAACGCGCAACAAAGTCCACACAATGACTCGCGCTAAACTATTCTTTTTTTCCCGCAAAAAAAGAATCAAAAAAGGCTCGAGTTTTACAGTTTTCGCAACCAAACCAAGAGCTAAAGCCGCGTAAGCAGTGCGGCGAAAACGGTAAAACTCATATATCTTTTTTTATAAAAATTAAAAAAATAATGCGGTGGGTGTTTTCGCAAAAGGCGCGGCAAACGGTCACGCTGTCGCAGAGTTCCCTTATCGCCCCGCCTTTTGCTGTCACAAATTCAAAAGGTG
>Ga0315281_10010610_pt1 | contig 12690 bp, 7 predicted proteins | sample YL17G07_0_MG_FD_204540 | JGI IMG/M metagenome (GOLD analysis project Ga0315281, IMG submission 204540) | Sediment microbial communities from Yellowstone Lake, YNP, Wyoming, USA - YL17G07_0 | ecosystem: Environmental > Aquatic > Freshwater > Lake > Sediment | place: USA: Wyoming | collected... | reverse complement strand
CTTTCGTCTGAGACGTATATTGTTGCCGAAACGTTCTCATTGCAGTTTACAGTTGTGTTGCTGAGCGTAAGTGCCACTGCTAGAGACGTGAAGTTCTGGACGTTTATCGTCACTTTCATATTATTTTGGCTTGTTTCGTTGAAGTCATCTCTAACTGTCAGCCTTGCATCATGAGGTCCAATGGATGTGTAGTTGTGAGTGAAAAGTGAGAGTGTTGTCCAATCACTGCTGGACTCGTCTCCAAAATCGTAGTAGTATTGGTCGACGCTGCCTTCATCTTGCGAGTTCGTGCCCACGAATGTCACGTTCTGATTTAGCGAGACTACAAGCTTGTCAGCCCAGAGATTTGCAGTGGGTAATTCGTTGGCATGATCTATTGATGCTCTCAGAAAGAAGATGAAGTTCAAATTTGCTCCGTTGCCGCCGACTGGGTTCCCCTTTCCGTAAGGATTCAGCATTTTGTGGTTAGGTCCGCTTATGTCCCCCCAGTAGTTGTATGTGGCATCGATGTTGGCGGCAGGGGAGGCATCCATGCCCATTTCGTTGTCGCGGATGTCGTTGAAATGTGCTTCGTGGCTGATTCCGGTTCCGTAGAATATTCCGACGGTGTTGTTCGAGATATAGTTGTGATATATGATTGTGCTCGTGTTGGTTGACACGAAGAACCCGTAGTTGTTGCCCCAAAAAATGTTGTTGAGAATCGAAGTGTGGTCGTAGACTTCGGCTTCGAGTGACATGCCATGCGTGTTATTGGAAAAGTAGTTTTGGTGTATGTCTATTTCCGAAGTGGAGTTTCCGGCCAGCGTGATGCCGTCAGCGTTTGAGGTTATGTTGTTATTGTGGACCGAGACATGGTTGGTTCCTTCGATGTGGATGCCGCTTTTAGTATTATTGTCGATATTGGTGTTGCTGACTTCGGCATTTCCATCAGCTATTGTGATGCCATTTTCTGAGTTGAATGCAACCAAACTCTTTTCCATGATGAAGCTACCATTTTCTAGTGTCAGCCCGTTCGTTCCATATTCCACTGTGCAATTGCTCAGCAACACAGACGATTCTGTTGCGCCAAGCTCTATAGTCGCCCAATCTCCTGGCTGAGGATCAAGACTGTTTGAAGTGAATTTGATGTCTGCGGATTCCGTGCCTTTTGCAACGAGGTTGCCTAACACGATTATCGAAAAGTTGCCTCCGAATCTGACCTCAACGGCAGGCTCGATTGTTAAGGTTACATGGGGATAGATTGTGATGTCGTTGGAGACGACGAATGGGCTGTCGACCAGCGTCCAAACAGTGTCTTTATCGATTGGGCCTTCTACATATGTTGCTCTTGCCTCTCGTATCGGTATCTTGAAAGAGAAGAACGAACCGATCATGACTAGGGCTAGCAAGATAACTAGTGGCTTGAATGGTTTATTCATGATTATGCGTCCTAACGCTATGTGGTTGTGAATAAACGTCTGCCATGTTTCTGCTTAAGCATTATGAATTCGGAATAAGGCTTCCAGATCAATAGTGTAAGCCTGTTCTGATTTTACTGCAGGTAAGGGATTTAACGGGGCAGGAATATTATGCTGAGGTTGATGTTTGCGGAGGAAAATGGTTGAAGAGCTTTACGGCTGTAGCCTTGGAGCATTTCCCCTTGGCTAAGGCGGGTGATGATGTGGCAAAGATGATTGTCGACGTTGCACTGGAAGGCGGTCTGAGACTTGAGGATGGCGACGTAGTGGTCGTTGCGCAGAAGATTTTTTCTAAAGCTGAAAGTAGAGTGATGAAGCTTGGAGAAGTCGTTCCTTCGAGAAGAGCGGAGAGACTTGCAGAAGCTGTTGGCAAAGGCGCCAAGTTCGTTGAGCTAGTTCTGAGAGAAACAAGAAGAGTGGTGAAGGTTTCTCGTGAAATACTATTGGTTGAGGATAAGCGTGGTTTGGTCTGCATTAATGCTGGGATTGACAAGTCGAACGTGGATGGTAGAGACAGTTTTGCTCTTTTGCCTGAAAACCCGGATGGATCGGCTGAGAAGTGTCGTTTGAGGATCAAGGAGTTGACTGGGAAGAATGTTGCTGTGATAGTGAGTGACACTTATAGTCGTCCTTTTAGGCGGGCTCAGGTGAACTTTGCTATAGGCTTCGCTGGTGTTAGGCCGTTTCGAGATTATAGGGGGAAGAAGGATTTGTTTGGGCAAGTTCTCAAGGTGAAAAACGTAGCCGTGGTCGATGAGGTTGCAGCGGCGGCAGAGCTGCTGATGGGACAAGGGAGGGAGAGGAGGCCGGTTGTTGTTTTTAGGGGTTTGGCTGATGTTGTGGCTGAGTGTGAAGAGCATCGTATTGAGGAGTTGTACATGTCGAAGGATGAGGATCTTTTCAGAGGCGCGCTGTGATTGCAGGAGTTGTGGAAGCGGGTCATTGAGTTTCTGTTAGCGCACGTTTGGATTGTTGGCGGCTCTATGTTTGGCTACGAGCCTGCTTGTCAGTCACGGGCTTTTTCCTAGCGTTTGGTGTGACGGTTCCGGAGTGAGTGGGTTTAGGTGGCTATGTTGAGTTTTCACTTGTTTCAGTTGATCTGAACGGTGTAGGAGTGGCAGTTGCGCGTCACAGTGTCGTTTTGCCTATGTTGTTTTTTCGGCTGAAAGAACATGCGGTGTCGCAGGCTCAACATTGAAGTGACTCTTCCTAATGTTGCTGTTCTTGGCATGGGGCTGCCGTTCCAGTATTTCCTTATTGTTGAGCAGCGTGCGCTCAGGGTTTCTTAGGCCTGCTTGTGAGTGAGGGCTTTCCCTGCGGCAGGTGTGATGGGTCAGGAGTGGCCGCGCTTAGGCGCCGATGTTAGTTGTTCACATGTTTCAGTTGATTTGGGGGTTTGGAGATGGTGGGAGCTGGTGGCGGAGTGTTGCTTGGTCTACATGTTTTCTTGTGTGGAAGAACATGAAGTGTTGCCGGTCCAACATTGCGGTGAGTGTTTCCTATGTTGTTGTTCTTAGCGCGCGTCATTTTGTGTGTGCGATGAAACTTTACCCCCAAACCCACGCGCGCTGATAGATGATATGTTTCAATACTGTTCTTGTCATATTTCTGGATAGAAACTAATTTCATAAGGCTTATGTGCAAAGACAACCGAGAATTTCGCATCGATAAAAAGGAGAAGGAAAAATGAAGAAAATAGAAGTCGTTTCGTTAGCTCTCTTGGCTCAGATGGCTTTTGTTTCTCGCGCGGCATAAAATCAGAGGGGATAAATATACCCTTCTCGCTTAATAAGAACAGAATATTCATTCAAGCAGGATTTATGATAGCTCTAGTTGTCAATGTATGCGTTTATGCTAAGTACGGCAAGAAAATAGGAGCAAAAACAATAAAAGAAAGAAAAACAACGGAAGAACGACCAGCATGCAAGGGTTCTATAACGTGACAAAAATAGAAGTTATGCTACTAATCATTCTAAGTTTAACATCATTCTTAAGTGTATTCAGTTTTGTTCATGTCTTAGCAGATACAGCAGTAGTTGGCGATATGGCCTATTACGGTGTAGCTTACAATTTTCAGAGAAAAGGCTTCTACCACAATGGATTGTGGTGGGTGTTCTATGCGAATGACGCTACAACTCATATGGGCTACAAAACAAGTTCTGATCTAAGTACATGGAGTAGTTTTACTGAAATACGTACAGCAGGGTCTGGTGGGCATTTTGATATTTGGTTCAATAATACTCATGTTTTCTACGTATATTGCAGTTTAGGAACTGTTGGCCAATCTGTGTATTTCCGTATGGGAATACCAAAGGCTGACGGAACCATTTCTTGGTCAGCAGGAGAGCAAACTGTTTCCGGTCCTAGCACATTTCAAACTGTTTCTATATGCACTGACACCAACGGTTATCCTTGGATCACCTACGGGTTTTCGGATGCTCTTGGTTTCAACATAACAAAGAACTCAAAAACAGACGGCACTTGGGTAGACGATGCTGGGTTTCCTCTTAAAGTGCATTCTATCTACAGCTATGCCAAGGTTGTTCCGCTAACGGCAGGCAAAGTGGCTATGGTGTATCATTATGGATGGAAGCTACGTTCAAGATGTTGGAATGGTACAGCATTAACAACTGAAAAAGCCATTTCAACGGACACCGTTGGTGTTGACAGCTTTAGTGTGGTTGCCCAAGGCGACAATCTGCACATCGTATTCTTGCGTGACATCACTAACAAAATTGTGTACTATAATTACACATACGCTACTGATTCTCTTTCCAAAGAACAAGTCTTGAGTGGTGGAAGCTACAGTTCGGATTCTTATCCAACAATATGCTATGATGTTACAAATGCACGGTTCTTCTGCGTATGGACCAAAACATCAACAGACAACGTTTACTACACGACAGCTTCTTCTACTGGAAAATGGGATGCGAACGAAACATTATGGTTTACCGATACAGATATTTCAGGCTTCACAGGCGATCAATGTTCATTATTCTACAGTGATTACGGGCAAGGGATGATAGCCTTCTTATATCCTACAGCGAGTGGTTATGAACTGAACGTTTACTTTTATCCTCGCGAGCGCGCGCTGGACATTGATCCGGAGATTTTGAACTTGCGAAGCAAGGGCAAGTGGATTACTGGCTACATTGAGCTTCCTGAAGGCTATGATGTTGCTGACATCAACGTTTCAACCATATTGTTGAATGACACTTTTCCAGCAGAGTCAACCCCCACAGCTATTGGAGACTATGACAACGATGGCGTTTCAGATTTGACGGTCAAGTTTAACAGGACAGCAGTTTCAGAGTTCATATTCTCTGAAGGTATCAAGTATGGCATTGCAACTTTGACCATAACTGGTAAGCTTAACAATGGAACAGTATTTGGGGGCAGTGACATAATCAGGGTTAGGATGCCTGGAGACATTAACTGTGATGGTATAGTTGGTGTGAGAGATGTTGTTTCTGCAGCCAGTGCACTTGGCTCCCACGCAGGGCAAGCAAGATGGAATCCTAATGCAGATGAGAACGAAGACGGCATAATAAACGCCAAGGACCTATGCATGGTGGCTAGAGACTTCAATAAATCATATAGATAGGAACTAGCCAACTACTCCCTTTTTCTTAATCTCTAAATGGGTTTCAATAGTTTTGGTTCATTGCACCTGAAACCGAAATTGAAGGCTGATCTATGCATTCAACACCACCATAAGCTTAGGCACAATATATGGCAGAGGTTTCGCTACATATGTTGATTCAAGCATAGCCTACGTGGGTAATGCACTCACTAAGTGGCGCGTGCGGTCTTCGCCCGTAGGGATTGACTGGACTTGGACGTAACAGGTTAGACTCGCTACTGAAACCGTAACGATAACATTCTACTACTAAGTCACTTTTTTTTGGGTTTGGGTTTGGGATAAAACTTTACCCCCAAACCCACGTTTACGCTATCAATCGTCCACTCTTACGCACTCACTCACTCACTCAGCGCGCGCCAGCCATGCCCTGTTCTACCATAAGTCATAAAAAGGAATCCCAAACAAATAGGTCTGAAGCGCCGTGAACGTGAAAACTCTGACGTTGATTCTTTGGGTTGTTGTTTTGGGCATTCTGGCTGCGGCTCCCAGTATTGAACTCGCATGGGGAAGTGCTCAGGTCAGTATTCTTTCGGATAGCAGTTATCTTGATTCAATGGGATATCTTCATGTTGTGGGCGAAGTAAAAAACGTAGGAGATATCTCCGTTCACCATGCCAAACTTACAGGGACGTTTTATGATACAAGCAACGTTGTCGTCGCCACTGATTTTACATACACAGAACTGGACGTAATTCCTTCCAGCAGAAAATCACCATTTGATCTGATCCTGACAGACAAAACACAAGCAACAAAAGTTGATCACTATGCGCTTTCAGGCACATTTGCACCTACTGATCCGTTGCTCGCAGGTCTCAATATACTGTCAAACAGTTCTTACACTGACGACACAGGTTGGATGCATGTTGTTGGTGAGATACAAAACATAGGCAGCACAAGAGCCACATACGTCAGGATCATAGCAACTTACTATGACGGAACTGGAAAAGTCGTTGCTGCAGAGTTTACTTCCTCTGTCCCGAGTGATCTAGACCCGACTCAAAAAGCACCATTCGATGTTCTATTGAGTAGCGATAGAGTGCCTTATGTCAGCAGATATGAAATCACAGCAGAGTCTAGTCAGTACTCATTGGTTCCAGAGTTCGGATCATCCGTTGTCCCGTTCCTATTCATGCTAGCAACAGTGTTGACGACCATAATCCTCAAAAAAAGATTGCCGAGGGCACCCCCGTCCGCAACTGCGAAGCCGCGCGCGCCAAGTATTCTTGTACAAAGTTAGTTTCACACTTGATGAATTTAAGGGAAAAGAGACACTTCAATGAATTGAGGTGCGCGTGCTAGGCGGTTGCTGGAGTTATCCCCACGTGTGCGTAGCTGAATTTGTGCTGGAAATGTGCGTGAAAATCATTGGATGTCGGATTAACGAAACAAAAAGTCACGATGTTCTGAAGGTGTTCAGAAGCTTTGCACGCTAACTGCGAGGTGAGTTTTAAAGCCTCACGGACATTATTGATTTGAGCATGGTTGACTCAATGATGACAAGTGGAGAGAGTGAGCGCGCGCTTTTGCAGAGTTGACAATACTAGTGAAATCCTTGTTGTGCAGTTGGCTTCATCCTATAACGCTTAATAGCCCCTTTTTCAATGATATTCGTGGCCTAAACCCTAAAGCGTTTCTGGCTTTTTGAATGTCTGCATAGCTGTGCTTCAGATCGCCTTGTCTGGCAGCCCGGTATTGCGGTCTAATCTTCTTGTCACCGACAAGCTGTGTAAGCAGCTGGGCCAACTGGCTTATCGTTGTGGGAACGCTTGTGGCAACGTTAAATGTCTGACCTGCCGCTTTCTCGTTACCTATGACCATCTTCATGGCACTAACAATGTCTCGAACGTGTATGAAGTCTCTCGTCTGTGTGCCATCTCCGTAGATTATGGGCGGCCTGCCATTTTGAAGGCGTTCAATGAACTTTGCAATTACTCCGCCGTACTGGTCGCTACGCATCCTGGGCCCGTACACGTTGAATGGTCTTAGAATAGTGGTTTTCAGCCCCTGCTTGGTGCAGAACTCTTTGCATTGGCGCTCTGCCTCCACTTTTGATTCTGCATAAGGTGAAAGAGGTTTTAGCGGTTCTTCCTCGCTGATTGGTAAGTGCTCCGCTTCGCCGTACACGGCGCATGAGGAGACAAAAATAAAATGCTTAATGTCAGAATTCAGGCTTGCACCCAGAAGATTAAGCGTCCCATTCACGTTTACGTCGCGTGTAACGTCTGGATGTGCAACTGAATATGGCACGCTAGTTATAGCGGCTAAATGAAACACTACTTCTGAGTCCTCAATTGCCTGCGTGACCATCTGCTTTTTGCGTATATCAGCGTTGATAAGTTGAAGGCCTGTGTCGTGCAAGTTTTGCCTTATGTTCTTGATTTTGCCTGTTGAAAAATCGTCCAGTATGACTACCTTGCACTCTTCCTTGATCAGTTCATCCACAAGGTGGCTGCCAATGAATCCCGCGCCGCCAGTTACGAGGACTTTGCGATATTTCAGAGGCATAGGCAACACTGGGTTTCAAATGTGCTGGGGTAAGCGAGTTTGCTTCATTGCTGGACCGACCCAGAAGAGCCTGCTCCACGAGACGGGTTTCTCCTCTTTCTAATGTAGATCAGGAGGGCTCCTGCACTTACTATCACGATTACTATTGAGGCCACGATCCATGCTGGCACAGGTTCCGCAGGCGATCCCGATTGGACGTCGACGCTGAAATATGCGGGTTCGGAGACTACTGTTTCTCCGTAAGCATTGGCTGCGTAGACTACCAGATTGTGCTGGCCGTTAGACAAGCTTTGGATTGTAGTGTTTTCAGTTACGGTTATGCTGGCTTGCTCATCTAGACTGTAGCCGATCCACGAGGCAATGTCGCTTACTATGCAGGTTAAGTTAACGTTGTTTGCTTGGTATGTCTCGTTTTCCGGTGAGACTATGACTACTGTGAGTGTTGCGATGTATGGCTGGAGAGCCATGAGTGGGTAGTGATCTTTGCTGCCAGCGTTGATAGCGTATGGTTTATCGCCTATTCCGTCACTTCCCGTAGTGTTTTGGTATGGGCCGCCATTCAAGTCGGTTCCATTGTAGTCACTCCAGTAGTTGCCGCCGCTGGGGTAACCATCGTCCCATGTGTTGCTTGACACGTCGGGGTCGGAAATGCTGTAAGTGTTGTTTTCGAAGTTGTTGTGAAGGATTCTGTTGTCCGAAGAGTAGTGGAGGTTGATGCCAATAAAATTGTCTGTGATGTTGTTTCCGACTATGTTGTTGTAGCGAGATGGGTCGGTTGCATTTCCGTAGAGGGCGATACCGACGTAGAAGTCTCCTATGTTTATGTTTCTGATCGTCACGTTGTTGGTGCCAATGGCTATTCCTTTTGAGCCACTTTTCTTGGCGCCTTGAAGTGCCAAGTGTGCACCATCGATTGTGACGTTACCTTTTTCAACCAAAATTCCAAAATCAACAGTTCTGTCGAAGGTGATGTTGTCGGTGAACGTGTAGACGTCTCCGCTGCGTTTGATTAGTGTCGTCGCAGGATCGACGCTTCCATCAGGCTTAATGTGGATGGTTCCAGTTGCTTCAGCCGTCATGACTTTGGGAATAGACGCTGAGATAGAGCAGACTATAAGAAATAGGATTAGTATTCGTATTGGCTTTTTCATGTTTTGAAAGTGTAGTAAGCCCTCAGCTAAATCCTTTTGCTTTACGTGATGCTGTTTGCTTCCACGAAGAGAGCAAAAGTGTGATTCAATGCTGTTGACTAAGCCAGAATGGCAACGCATCAGAAACCGCATCCTGGTTCTATGGGCAATAACACAGTTGCTTGCACACGCTTAATCGTCGAATCGCATATTCGGAATGGTTGAGCAAAGCGCTATTGTTTTAGCGCGCGCGAACTCTACGGTCGAACGCTCCAGTTTCCTGTCTCGCGGGAGTCTCTTCTCCTAAGGAAAAGCTTTTAAATGTTATGTGCAAGACATATAGCGAATGTAAAATAAATGAGAGGAAAGACGATGAACAAAAAAGTAAGTTTGACAATTGCCTTAACGATGATTTTCCTAACGACCTTTAGCATCTTTGCATCAATAAACACTGTTTCTGCTGTTCTTCCATCCGACCAAGACAAACTGCATCCAGAATGGTATACAACGGTAAATGGAGTGCTTGCTGACGACTTCTACTCGCTTTACCCATATGAACTCAAAAGTGCAAGCTTCGGATTCTCAAAGTTCGGTGAGCTGATCGGCATACCTCAAGGTATGAACATGTCAGATCCGAAAGACTGGATTGGCATGGACTACGATGGACGCGACCCATTCTGTCCAAATGACACCGTTCCGATGAATTCATGGATAAATGGCTGGTACATGTGGATTGAGTACACAACAACCGGAGGCGTTGCCGCCAACAAAGACAGACACCTGTTTGCTTTCGCCATGTTCTCCGACGGTAACCTATGGGGCGGCGATTGGCAATGGGCACAATATCCTGATGGCGCGCCCTATGGCGGCCGAAAGACCAACGGCACATGCGTAACTGAGCCATTGACGATCATATACCATGGTCCAAGACGCTTCGTTGCCCAATCAGTAACTCACGTCTTCGACAAAGAAGGCGTAGCAACATGGCCTGTGGTCGACGTCTACATAACCATAATCTTCAACAAGGACAAGAAAGAGATAATCATACTGAAAGACATAAAGATCACAATCGACAAGACACACCTCTACGGTAAACTCAACATACAACTTAGCAACAGGGAAGAATACGACCTAGGACCGAGGACAGGATACGCTAGCTTCGCACACTTCTTCGAAAACGAAGTTGACTCGAAATACGATAAATACTACGAAACGTCCCCCGACTTGATGCATGACGTTACAGATTCTCGAGACTCAACAGGACTTGCCCTATACACCTTGGCGAATCCACTAGTGGAGGCAGGCTACATCAAAGTGTACGTCGACGGTGTCTTCCAACCCCCAACAAACTATGACGTTGATTACATAGCGGGAACAGTGACGTTCCGAGCTTCTTACGTACCACCCGTATCGACTCCAGAGCATCCGCACACTGTGACGTTCAAGTACAAACACTTTTTGGGTGAGATCGAAGGCGGCAACATTTACCCCGACGTTGCTCAGGTGATTTCTGCCGACAGAAAATACGTTGCTTGGGCTGGTTTCTGGCCGGAAGTATCTGACTATACAGTAGACGGCTTGAGAGATTGGCTACACCCATTAGACGAAAAAACAGCCGATATGGACACTGAACCCAAACAGTCTCCACTCGTAATAGGCGAATGGGACTTCCTGCTGGACCACGAGATGAAAGAATACAGATGCGTTGAAGTCAAGGGCATAAGCAACTGGCATGACGCAGACGACACGGACGCAAAAATGCCATACTGGGTACACGGTATAGAAAATATCTTGGACAAGGAAGCACACTATCAGCTGGAGGAAGTATTCGCTCCATGGAGCCTAGAAGACGTCTTTGATAAGGACACGTCGAGATGGGTTATGAAAGAATCCGGCGACGGAGAAACCACAGACTACCTACTGAAGCTTGCAGACATGTGGCCAGTAAAAGCCATGCTTCCTATGTGGCCAAACGTTACGGCAGGCATCTTCCACTGGGCAACAGGCTTTCCAGGCATGCCGCCATGGCCTGATCCTCTGGCAGTGCCACCTCCGTATGCTTTCACGCCGTGGGACCACTACTGCACTGATGGCGAGAGAGTTCTAGTGAATGGCGTACTGATGATACCTGACATGTATGTAGCAAAGCCGGCAGGTCCAGGCTACAAATTCCAAGAAGGCGACTACAGACTCTGGATAGGCAATGACGGAAACGTGTACGTGAACTTTACAGACGCGCCTCCAGAAGGATCAGAGATCAAGATACTGTTCTCCATAAACTACGGTGCTTGGGAGTGGATGGTTGTTGGAAGAGACTCGGCAGCTATAGACTCTGCAGGAGCAACGCTGGTAGCTGAGGAAACAGCTGTCGCTAGCCCATGGACACTCGACACTCCATTCAAGATGGCTGGTCTAGACATGCAAGATGCAATCTGGGGACCAGACGCGCCATACGTGATGTCTTGGATCAGAGGCAGCGTAGCCCCAGAAGCCGACAAGGTCCAGGTAAGACCAGGCAACAACTATGAACCATCAAGAAGTCACTACAGAGCGGAATACTTCGGCCCGTGCCACGGCAAATCTGGCTTCAAGGATGACTGGAGCTGCCACAACGACACAGTATCGCCAGGCGTAAATGACAACCTTGGCCAATGGCGCAACGGAGTGCCAATAGCAAGCGCAAGCATAGTGACTTTTGGAAGCCCATACGCAAACATGGCAACGGAGTACTTCAATGAATTCACAGACGCATACCTAGACGTGGGCTACGGAATAACAGGCATCTATCCAGGACAGATTGTCGCTTTGACATGCCTTAACAAGCCTGACATGAACACATACCTCCCTGAATACGACGCGAATGGAAGGCAGCTGACTGGATACGGCGTCATCTCGACGTACAAGGACATCAACGGAACAATAGGCGTAACAATCTGGGGATACACAGGCCAAGACACGTACTACACATGCTGGTCAATACTGCACAGTGAGCTTCTATACCTTGCAGGAGATATGGGTGAATCCGCAGAAGGCGTAACAACGATGATATTGAAATTCGACTACACGCTGCACCCGACAGACTACTGCTTCGTAAGCATAGTCGAGGCGCTCGGAACCATAAGCGAATACAACGCGCAGCTAGACATAAACGATCACTTGCCGCCAAATCCGCCACCAACCTACTACAATGCACCATTCCCATGGTGGCCAGAAGACACCTGGATAACAGACAAGATACCAACAATACACCCAGATCCATAAAAACGAGCAAACCTCAACCTCCTTTTCTTTTTGTTTTTCCTGATTATAAGTCTCCATTTGCAGGAAAAGAACATAATAGATGCTTTGTTTGGGCAGTGTAAACAGGCGCGTGCGGTATCCGGCCTTGATCGATTGCAGGAGCGTTTATGGGTGACAATTCGATTTAAGGATAATCAAAATAGAAAGAGTGCGGAAGACAGAAAACGTCCACTATTATGTTAAAGAGCTACTCGTGAGAATAGACAGAGAGAGTCGTCACACATGAAGTGATGTATAGGTGGTTGACCCTTTTGTTTCAATAATCATACCGGCCTTCAACTCGGAGCGCACCATAGAACAGTGCCTTCAATCCGTCAAAGATCAGACATATCCCAATATTGAAGTGCTCGTTATAGACAACTATAGCACTGACAGCACAGTTGAAATCGCTGAAGGGTTCAATACAAACGTGTTATGCAGAAGGTGTGAAAGGAGCGAAGCGAAAAACTACGGGGCCACACTTGCCCACGGCTTCTTCGTGCTTTTCTTGGACTCCGACCAAGAACTAACGCCGAATGTTGTGAGAAAGTGCGTCACAGTGTGCCTCTCTGAAAGTGCAGACGCAGTGATCATCCCAGAGGAATCAGTTGCGAATGGTTTTCTTTCAGAGTGTCGAAAGATAGAGAAAGACTTGCATATGAAAGATGAGTTGTTT
>Ga0315281_10010609_pt1 | contig 12691 bp, 18 predicted proteins | sample YL17G07_0_MG_FD_204540 | JGI IMG/M metagenome (GOLD analysis project Ga0315281, IMG submission 204540) | Sediment microbial communities from Yellowstone Lake, YNP, Wyoming, USA - YL17G07_0 | ecosystem: Environmental > Aquatic > Freshwater > Lake > Sediment | place: USA: Wyoming | collected... | reverse complement strand
TTCTCCAGTTTTTCAAGTATTCCAAGGACTACACTGGCCTCAACAAATGCCGGTTTCTTTTTTTGTATGGCAAGATCAATATATTCATCGTGCTTATGCGGCGGGGTAGAAATTATTATCATATCGATGGAATTAAAATCCACCGTTCTTATATCTCCGGTTGTTTTAACCCCGTATTTTTCCTCTGCTTCTTTCCTTCTGTCTTCCCTTAAATCAAAAGCAAGCACATCAGTGTATCCCAGCTTTTTAAGGCATCGTATCCTGCGTTTTCCCATTGAACCGAGCCCAACCTGTAAAAATCTCATTTTCCCTCCTCCAATCTTTTTTTAAGAATTGTTTCTACGCATAAAAAATCGTAGATATCGTTTATTTCATAATTCTGCCATCTTTCTATTTCGTAAGCCAGTATTTTCTCCGGATAAACCATCTTATATTTTCTTATAGCTTCGACCTTTGACATATACATAACTCCGTAAGGAAAATAGGCGTCCGGGATTTCCTGACGCAGAGAACTCGCGGTTTTTGTCTCACCGTAAGATTCTACATTGCCTTCTTTTGCTATTTTCTTTGCGTACAAAGGATTTTCAAGGGCGATCTTTCCTACGCTTATCAGGCTGTTTACAGAAGCATCAGCATCAATAAGCTTTTTTATGGAATTATCTATGTCTTCATCATTACGTAAAGGAGATGTCGGTTCAAGTAATGACATATAATCGTAGCATTTGCCCATTTTTTCCAAAGTATCTAAAGCATGGAAAATGGCGTCTATTATTTTGCTTGTATCCTGCGCCAATTCCTTCGGTCTCATAAAAGGTATTTCCGCTCCGTATTCCTTTGATACTTTAGCTATCTGTTCATCATCAGTATTGACAATTACGCTATCAAGGTATTTGCTCCTTTTGGCCTGTTCTATAGTCCAGGCAATAAGCGGTTTGCCAAGTAAAAGCTTTATATTCTTGTTTGGAAGCCCTTTTGACCCGCCGCGGGCAGGTATTAGCCCTAATATTTTTTTATTTTTATACATTGTTCACCCGTTAAGATCGTAGAATCTTTTATTAAAATCCATGTTATTTAAGTTCTGTTTAAGTATTTTAACTATTTTATTTGACGCATCCCCTCCGCCGTAAGGATTAACAGCCTTTTTACATAAATTCTTAAAATCATTTGATATAGCTTTTTTTATAGACTTTACAATCTCTTCTTTTTTCGGTCTTACATCAATTATGCTTTTGGCCTTAAGCCTTCCCTTCTGCCTGTCACCGATATTCACAGTCGGTATTCCAAAGGCCGGAGCTTCAATAATACCGCTTGAAGAATTTCCAAGCACAACATCCGCATATTTCATTGTAGAAAGATATTTTAACTGCCCCATTGAAACAAATGCTTTTGCCCTGGCAGGATTTGCTCTCACATATTTATCTATAAGGCTGTTAATTTTCATCCCTCCCGCATCGGCATTGGCTTTCGTAAATATTATTTTAGTATTCTCTAAACTATTTAATGCACCCAAAATTACCTTAAACTGTTTTTCAGAAGACGTCTTGTCCAGCGTAGCAGGATGGAAGGTTGCCAGGATATTTCTGTCTCCAAATGAAAATCCCAATGCTTTTTCCAGTTGATTTTTTGGCAATAATTCTATATTTTCTATAACATCAATTCCTAAAGCTCCAGTAACGAAAACTCTGTCCGGAGATTCACCAAGCTGTACGACTCTTTTTTTATATTCTTCTGCAGCTACAAAATGATACTGACTCATTTTGGTTATTGAATGCCGGAAAGCATCATCAATAGCCCCTTCTGTTACTTCGCCCCCGTGAATGTGTGCTATTGGTATTTTCCCGACGAACGCCGCAACTACAGCGGCGAATATCTCAAACCTGTCACCCAAAACCATAACAAGATCCGGCTTAAGAGCATCAAAAGTATCGGCAAATTTTATTATTCCCTTACCAATAGACTTGGAAACATACTTTTCGCTGTTGCCCGGACAAAGCATATTTACTTTCCCGGAAATCTTAAAATCCTTTTCAATTTCTTTATAAGTATTTCCGAAAGCGCTTGATAAATGCATCCCTGTTGCAATTAGCGAAAGATTAAAAGCTTTATCTTCCGCTAATAACTTCAACAGCGGATAAAGCAACCCGTATTCAGCACGAGAACCAGTAACAACACATATTTTTATTTTCATAAATAAATAAGCCGGTCTTTCTTGAAATCCTTTTTAGCATTTATTTTCAATATCTTGTCCCATAAAAGAGGACTAACACCTGTGCCGGGCCTTTTGGCAGTTATATTTTCATGAGAAAACTTCTCTCCTTTTTTAATGTCCTTTTTTGCCACTATGCTTTTACGCGCAATGTTTCTATTTTTCATCTCAGAAGGAGAAACGCCTTTTATCCCGTCCCCCAGAGCTTTCTCTATATTTCTTATTGCTGAAACCATTTGTTTTAATTCTTTTGGATCCAGGCTTGCCTTATGATCCGGACCTTTCATTTTCTTATCAAGAGTAAAATGTTTCTCTATTACGGTTGCACCTAACACAACGGCGGCAATTGGTACTTCTATACCAAGAGTATGATCGGAATAACCTGTATCTACCTTAAATACGTTTCGCATGGTTACCATAGCTTTAAGATTAACATCTGACATTGGAGTAGGGTATTCGGAATTACAATGCAAAATAGTAATGTTCTTCTTTATTGTTCCTGCACGTGTTAATATTTCCATCGCAGTATTAACTTCCTTTAAATCCGACATCCCGGTAGACAAAATAACCTTTTGTTTTAAAGCTCCTATTTTTCTCAGGTACGGCAGGTTTGTTATTTCCCCTGAAGGGATCTTAAAAGTCTTCAAGTCAAGTTTCCTGAGCATCTCAATGCTGTTTAAGTCAAACGGCGAAGATAAAAACTGAACTCCTCTTTTGACGCAGTACTTCTTAAGAGTTATATGATCATCAGCCCTGAGTTCCAGTTCCTTTATCATCTGGTAATGTGTCTCATCTTTATCGGTTGAGCGCTTCTGGTATTTTGCTTTCGGGGCAAATTGTGAAACAATATCTTCGGCTCTAAATGTCTGAAATTTAACTGCGTTAACACCGCATTTTGAAGCCGCATCAATCATTTTTTTCGCTGTCTTGAGCGAACCGTTATGGTTTACTCCGGCTTCGGCAATTATAAAAACATTTTTCATTTTAATACCCGCTGTTTTTTCGCAGGATTACCGAAAGCCAATATTTTGTTGCCGATATTCTTTGTTACTACACTCCCGGCGCCGATAAAAGCACCGGAACCAATCTTAATGTACTGTATAACGGAAGCGCCTGACCCGATATGTGTATTGTTTCCGACTTGAACCCCGCCGCTCAATATACTTCCCGGAGATATATGAACAAAATCGCCTAATATGCAATCATGTTCAACAATTGCTCCGGTATTAACTATGCAATTATCTCCGATAACCGCTCCCGCATTCACTATTGCGCCGGGTGCGATATAGTTTCCTTCCCCAAGCTTAATATATGGCGATACTATGGCATCCAGACTTATTATATTCGGGAATTTAAAACCCGCTCTTTTTGCCAGTTTATAGAGTCCAATTCTCAGTTCAGGATTCCCGATACTTCCGATTGTCAAGAAACAATTGCCTATGCCTTTTTTACGATACTTCGGCAAGTCGCTGTCCGATCCGACAATAGGGACACCCAAAACTTTTGCACCCACCTTACTTGGAACATCAATAATTCCGACTACTTTAAACTTTTTTTGATCTAAAACTGAATCAAGGACTACTTTGCAGTGGCCGCCAGCGCCGAGCAGAATAATATTTTCCATATATTTATTCCCCGTATTTTTTTAGCATCTCTTTCAATTCTTCAAATTGGCCCATATCAAGCCATGATTTCTCGGATATAGGATATACTCCTACTTTCTGTCCGCCAGTTTTAAGAGCGGCTATAAGGTCAGTCATATGAAACATCTTATTTCTTTGAATGTATTTCAGTACCTTGGGCTCTAAAATGTACATACCCGTATTAACAAGATAGTCATATTCAGGTTTTTCTTCAATGCGCTGCAAAATGCCGTTCTTTTCTACTTTGCATACTCCGTAGTGAATTGTAAAATGCTTCATCGAACCGACTAGAGTCATTGCATTCCTGCTCTTTTTATGAAATTTTACTATATCAGACAAATCTGCATTAACCAGAACATCACAATTGCTTACGCAAAAAGTTGTGTTGATTTTATCTTTTAAAAAGACCAGACTCCCCGCCGTTCCAAGCGGCTTATCTTCTAAAATATATTTTATTTTATATGCTTGTTTTGGAAGATCAGTAAAATAAGCCTTAATTAAATTAGCTTTATAGTTAATTGAAAGATAAAATTCTTTGCAACCGAATTCTATAAAATTATCAATAATACGCTCAACAATAGTTTTTTGGCCTATAAGCATCAGTGGTTTAGGCAAAACACTTGTAAACGGATGAAGTCGCTTCCCTTCGCCTCCCGCCATAAGTATAACCGGCAGACCGTGGATTTTCTGTTTAGGGATTTTTTTTCCGAAAAGATCGATCCATCGCACCGAAGAAACTAGTTCGCGTTTTTTATTTAATACCGGGACACAGTCCATTCTGCGGGATACCATTAGATTTTTTATTTCTTCGAGATTATAATCTTCGTTTACTGTTACCGGATTTTTAAACATCACTTTTGAAATCGGTTCTCCGAGGCGTTTTCCCTTCAAAATCCACCTGCGAATATCGCCATCGGTCACCGAACCCATTATTACCCCACTGCCATCAATTACAAAAAGTGTTCTTTCACCGGTTCCGTCTATATGCTGCAAAACTTGTCGGACTGTTAATTGCGGACTAATAGCAATTTTTTTTAATTTTTCCATATCAAACAACCTGTTCCCGTATGATTTTTGAAACGATTTCGATATCTGCGACCGAATTACAGGTCGAAGACGGCAGACATAACCCGTGATTAAAAATGTACTGCGCATTCGATATACGTCCGCGCTGATATTTTTTATAGGGTGCACAATCGGTCATCGGAACAAAAATTCGCCGACTCGGAATGCGGGCCTGTACAAGACGCGCCTGAATTGATTGTATATCTCTGCGGCCATTAACAAGAATGCACGTAAGCCACCAGGAGCTTTTTGCGTTTGGATATTCTTTTTGAAACTGAATATGTTCCAATGTACTTAATTGCTTTACATATTTTCCATAAAACGTCTTTTTCTTTTTCAGAAAATCAGCGAGGCGCTGCATTTGAGCCAACCCTATCGCCGCTTCAATGTTGGTCATTCTATAATTAAAACCTATCTCGGGATGGTAAACACCGTTATTCTTAACACTTTTTGCCTGGTTAATTATGAATTTAATATGTTCCAGCTTCGCTATATTATTGCCGGTGATCATCCCCCCACCGCCCGTAGTAATAATCTTGTTGCCGTTAAAACTGAAACAACCGAAATCACCCAATGAACCGGTTTGCCTGTCTCCATAGGTAGCGCCAAGGGATTCAGTAGCATCCTCGATAACCGATAGTTTGTGTTTGCGCGCGATAGCGCAAATTTGCTGCATGTCACAGGGGTTACCGTAAAGATGGACAGGAATAATTGCCTTAGTTTTGGGCGTAATGTGTTCCTCGATCGCTTCAGGAGAGATATTCCATGTTTCTTTGTCAACATCAACTATCACAGGAGTAGCGCCTAATTGCAAAATCGGATTAACCGTCGCCACAAATGTCAACGCAGGAACAATTACTTCGTCACCTCTTCCAATTCCGAGTTCGTGAAGTGCGACATGAATAGCTGCCGTCCCGCTCTGTGTTGAAACTGCTTTTTTCACTCCTATATATTTTTCAAAAATGTTTTCAAATTCCTCAACAAAAGGTCCGACGGAAGAAACAAATCCTGAATCTATGGCCATATTCAGGTGCTTTTTCTCTAAAGGGCCAACATTTGGTGCATCCAAAAGTATTTTCTTAGACATTGTAGACTCCCGGTTTATACAGCTTCAAGTTGTTCCCATCTCTGAACCATTCTATAGTGGCCTTCAAACCTTCTTCAATTGAAGTCTCGGGTTTCCATCCAGTCAGTTTCAATAACTTCTTGTTTTGCCCCAAAAGCCTCTCGACTTCGCTTTTGACAGGCCTTTTTCTTTTGCTCTCTAATTTTATCTTGCAATCAGAGGCGCACAACTTGATTATTTTATGGGCAAGGTCGCCCATGCTAATCTCTTTTTGAGTAGAAATATTAACAACTTCACCTTCACTATTTTTTGTTTCAAGTATTTTTACAAATCCTTCTACGGTGTCCTTTACATATACCAGATCCCTTGTGGGATGAAGGGAACCAAGCTTAATATGTTTTTTCCCTGACAAAACCTGGCTAATTATAGTAGGTATGATCGCTCTTGCAGACTGCCTGGGACCGTAGGTATTAAAGGGACGGACAATAGTGACCGGAAGGTTAAAACTGCGGTAAAAACTTAAGGCGAGCTGATCTGCGGCTATTTTTGTTGCCGAGTACGGGGATTGCCCCTGGAGCGGATGATTTTCATCTATGGGGACGTACTGTGCAGTTCCGTAAACCTCGCTGGTTGAAGTAACCAGGAGTTTCTTTATGGCATAATCTCTGCAAGCATTCAGAATATTCAATGTCCCTTTGATATTTGTATCTACGTAACTGTCAGGAGAGTGATAGGAAAACGGTATCGCGATCAATGCCGCAAGGTGCATTACTGCATCGCAGTCCTTAACAGCATTTCTTACCCCGTTGGGATCTCTCACATCACCGAAAAATACCTCAATCTTGCGAAAAATTTCTTTAGGAAGAGAATCTAACCATCCGTAGCTGTTAAAAGAATTATAGAATGCAAAAGCTTTTACACGGTAGCCCTTTTCAATGAGTTTTTCTACCAGGTGGCTCCCGATAAATCCATCAGCGCCTGTAACAAGAATTTTATTCTTTTTCATTTTTTATTGATAAAACAAACCGGATTCAACAAGCGTATCCATTATGTCAACAGAATAGTTCTTTTCAGCTGTGTATACGGTAAGAAGTGTTTTGCCGTCACTTGTTGATTCTTTTGAATTTCTTGAGAATTTTACGGTTTTATCCGGCATGTTCTTCAAAGCAAATTCAACTATATCTGCAAGTTCATCGTTACCGGAAACAGCAAACTCAATAGCCCCTTTTTGACATCCGGATGTAATAAGTTCCTGAAGTTTTTCACGAATCGTGGTGAAAAAACCGATAGTTCTAAGAGTGAAATTGTAGGATTTCTTTGCCTTTTCAGAGAAACCTTTCGGTGTGAGCAAGTACTGTATTTTCTTGCGGTCAAGCTGTTTTGCTTTAATATAGCCCTTCTTAATGAGTCGTTTAATTATAAGATTGGTTAATCCCAGGGAAATGCCAGCCCGTGTGGCAATCAGCCTTTGATCAGGAAGGTGATTGTTCGAAATTTCTCTTATGACGGCAAATTCTTTTTCTGATATTTCCATGGCAACACCAGTGATGAGGCAGGGACAGGTAAAGATAAAGGTACGTTTCCGTTCACACCAGATTCCCGATTACTACCTCGGGAATGACATAAAAAAGTCATTTGTCGACGACAAAATCCTTAACTAAATAGCATTGCGACTAAGTAATCAAAATCCTTTTTTCTTGAGCTTCCTGCTCATTTCCTTTGCCTTCTCATCTTTGGTACTTTCAAAAAAAGCATTCGCTTCTTCCAAATATCTGAGCTTTGCTTCAGTCGGTTGCGACATATATATCTTTATCCGCTCCATATCAAACTCTCTTTCCGCCTTATTCATCGCGCGTCTCCTTGATAATCTTTAACGCCCTTATATCCGTTTTGTCTCGTTCGCGCCCAGCTATCTCTTTTAACTTTATCAAATCATCTATCGATATCAATGGCAGTTTCAGCCCCTTCTTCGTGTACTCCCGGCGCTTATATGCTTTCTCAAAATCTATATACTCCATTATCATTATGTCAACAACCTCAAGCATATTGCCGGGATTATATATCTTAAAAACTTTTGCATTTTTCTCTTCTATCCACTCCTTTCTTTTTCCTGCATCTGCTAATTCCTTTATATCTACAGGGACTCCGGGCTTAAAACCATATTCCTTCATAAAACCTTCTAACCTCAGTACATTCTCTTTATCAAAAGATATCATTATATCTATATCCCCGGTTACCCTGTCATACCCATATAAATTTACTGCTATACCGCCTATTGTCAGGTATCTCACCTCGTGTTTATTCAACCCTTCGAATATACGCTCAAATCCCATTTCTTTTCACCTCATTTCTTAATTACCCAAAAATCGTCGGAAAGATCGCGCGACGCAAGGTATCCATAAGGCATGGTGAAATAACCGTTCATTCCCCAGTCTGTACCCCATGAATTGCGCACGATGAACATCTTCTGCTTTTCGTTGTAGCCGACCGCCATGACCGCATGTCCGCCGATCATGCGCTCGTTTTTTCGAGGCATGGTTGCTCTGCCGGTTTTCGCTACCGATGGGCTTTCGAAACTTTCGTAAACGGCAAAACCGAATACAAACGGGAATCCGGATGCCAGGCATATTTTCATTTCATCAAGCGTGTTAAGTCTATGATATGAAACGATACAAGATTTAATGGCTGATTTATAGCATGCAGAGGTCGGTTTACTGGCGAATGCAGAAATAGTATAGGGCCATTGCAATTCACTGCAACATCCCCATTTCACAAGCGCTTTGATGCCGTCCCTCAACATGGCGCCGGAATCTTCGTTGGCCCTCCCCTCGATGGCTCGCTCGTTGTAATAAATGAACAGCCGGCTTTTATCGGTGTAATTATTGTCATCGATGAGGTCAAGAAATTCTAAAGATCCTGAAAGAGCGTTCGCGGTACAGCTTCCCAGTTCGCCCTGATCTTCGACAGTCGAACATGCTTTTCTAAGGTCAACAACGGGAGGCAAAACTTTGGGAACTTTCAATATTGTCGCATAAAGAAAGTCTCTTTGGTCGGGGATGTCGGGGAGCCAGCCGAATTTTCGTTTTGACATGATTGTTTCCGCCTATGTTCAATGTTTGAACAGTTTAGCTTTTATTGATTTTTGTGTCAAGTGTTTGTATGTTTCGATGATAAAACCGGATTCCCGCTAACGACATGCGGGAATGACAAAGTGTGGAGGACAGCCTGGAATGACACCCTTACTAATATCTATCCTATTCGGTTCTCTGTCGATGAATAATTCTCACGGTTTTCTTGACGTTGAAATCTTCCGCCAGTCCTTTCATCTTCATATATTGCCCTCTCAAATATTTCATATCAGAAATTCTTTCCTCGGGAGTTTCCTTTAAGTCCATTTCCTGATAAAACTCGGCAGCTTCTTTATGTGAATGTGATATATGAAAGAATTTAGCCACAATTATCTCTCCCTTGAAAGCTTTAATTCTCTTACTCTTTTAAGTAATTCTACGTCGTGCATATCCTTATATATGTCCTCTTTTCTCTCCCTTTGCTCTTTTGAGGCTTCCTTGCTCTTTATCAGCTCATTAAGACCTATGAAATAAGCTTTTGTAATCCCAAATTTACCATTCACTTTAGTTTTCCAAACCTCATCAAACTCAACACCCGCTATTGAAGTAATTATATCTATTCTGTTAGGCGCATAACCAAGCTGGATGATGGTATCTTTTGTAGTCAAATCATCAATGGTGATATTAAGCGAGCCAAACCCAAAGTCATTTATCGCTTTTAAAATCTTCTCTGCATTTTCTTTCGTATCCCGTACTAAAAAATCTATATCCTTTGTATTTCTCGGTTCTGCGTGATGGCCAACCGCATAAGCCCCGACAATACAATACTCGGCGACGTTTTTATTTAACGCTTCCAAAAAATCTTCAAAATCTTTCTTTTCTTTTTCCATATATTTTTCTCCCGACCTCATATTCAAATGAACAGCCGGCTTTTATCGGTGTAATTGTTGTCATCGATAAGGTCAAGAAATTCTAAAGCTCCTGAAAGAGCGTTCGCGGTACAGCTTCCCAGTTCGCCCTGATCTTCGACAGTCGAACATCCTTTTCTAAGGTCAACGACAGGAGGCAAAACTTTGGGAACTTTCAATCCCCTGCTCCTGGAATCCCCCGGCAGAGCCGGGGGAGGAAGAATTAATGAAGTCGCGGGAGGGTGCGTTATTGAAGGAGCCTCCGGTACCGCCCTGCGGTACTCCATGAATATTATTAGGAGGTCGTCCTGCCGGAGGGGCGCCACTATTGTCGCATAAAGAAAGTCTCTTTGATCGGGGATGTCGGGGAGCCAGCCGTATTTACGTTTTGACATGATTGTTTCCGCCTATGTTCAATGTTTGAACAGTTTAGCTTTTATTGATTTTTATGTCAAGTGTTTGTAACCGATTATTAAAAACGGTAATCGGAGGTGCAATGCCGGATGCATCTCCGGATTTGTAACAGTGTTTTCGGGCACGTCATTCATGCCACCGATTCAGGCATTCGAGGATAAACTCCAGCAGGAATCCATGAGTTTTTGCCGTCGACACCATAAACCAGATTCCCGTTTTCACGGGAATGACAAATCGTGCCGGACAGTAGTACACTGTCAAGTTAATTTTTGTTAGTTTTTTGTAGGGACTGTTCCCCGAACAGTCCGGCTGTTTGACGGCATAAAGCGGCGCGTTCGGGGAACGCGCCCTACCTTGCACTATTGAAATTTTACTTTACAGAGCAGTAGTGATGTTTTACGATGATAAAACCAGATTCCCGCGGAGCCTGCCCCCGAAGGTCGTTATCGGGGGACACGCGGGAATGACATCTTTTTTCAGATAAATAATCTACCTCTTGTTTATAACTTTTTTAGAAAACACAATATAACAGTTTTAATATTACTCCATAACAGATCACTGTCATCTATTAATTCCAACATTTTTTCCGCTTTTAACTGAAAACCATATCCACTTATAAACCGATGTCTAAAATTCATATATGGATGCAATTTGCTTACCATTTCTTTGTCAAAAAGTGAAATTTTTCCACTGGGAGGATTTGAAGATATCAATAGGAGTTCTTTATGCCAGCTTTCTCCTGACGGCATAGTTACATAGTATTCCTTGCATATGCGTTTTAGAATGTTTTCAATACCGTTATAAAAATTCATCAGATAAGTTCCCATCGCAGGTTCTATTAAATAATCCTTCACTTGGGAAGTGTATTGATCTCTAATTTCTTTTAGTCTTTTTAATGTTTCATCTATCGCTTTTTCTTCATCTGCTATGTCATCTTTTAAAGTTTCATATTTATCGCGCATAAATAATTCTTCCTTGATTTATAATTTTATTATAAAAATGCTGTCTCATGTCATCTAAATCAACAATATCCACTTCGTCATCTATTTCCGCCGATATTCTTCCGTAATACTTAAAAAACTTTTTGGGATCAATCCCGCTAACGGCTATATCAATATCTCGCGCTGATTCAACATTGTCAAGACATGAACCAAATAATATTATTTTATCAACGTGAAATTCTTTACTAACAGTAACGATTTTACTTAATTCTGCTTCAAATACTTTTTTATCCACAGATTTCCTCCGAACAAATTTTGAAATTCTCAAACCGATCTCACTTTTCTTTTACGCAGCGGGAATCCAGGAAGTTTGTCCGTCGGATGAACTTTCGAAACTTTCATATACGGAAAAACCGAATACAAACGGAAATCCCGATGCCAGGCATATTTTCATTTCATCAAGTGTGCCAAGTCTATGATATGAAACAATAGCGTGTTTACTGGCATCCAGGGCCATTATTCCGCTCTCAATATCAACAACGGCCTTAATCATCGCAGGAAATAAATTCATATGCCGCTTTATCATCTCATTTCTGGTTATTATATTTGTGACAATTATCATAAACACCTTCGTACAATATTATGTTCAATGTTTGAACATTTTAGCTCTTATTGTTTTTTGTGTCAAGTTTTTGTAAAAGATTTTTCATACAGCACTCTCCCTTTATGCGCAGCGGGATAAACAATAGTTCCGATAATGTCCTTAAATCTGTTAAACTCATCCGGGGTCTTTACGACAATATCTTTAGGAATACCTAAATCTTTAAGCGATTTTCTCAAACCTACCGCTCTTTTATGCGGTCTTTCATCCGTATTCATTACAACCATCAAGTCTATATCGCTATCCGGGGTTGGATGACCATAAGCATAAGAACCAAAAAGAATTATTTTTTCAGGATGAAAATCGCTGATAATCCTTCTTACAATTTCTGAACCTCCGCGCAGCAAGCTGCGCGGTATCAATGGTAGAATGTTGTTCATCCTCTCCCTCGACGGGAGAGGATTGAGGTGAGGGTGATCGGAAAACTATCGTTCTCGATTTTAGCCCCCTCATCCCAACCTTCCCCCGCCAGGGGGGAAGGAGTATAAGGTAACCCCGTAGCAAGCTACGGGGAATTGTCAAGTTAAATAAACTTCAATATTCATATTCTCCAATGATAATGGATTCTTCCTATTGACGGATGTATAATTTATCACTACTGTCCCACACATTTTGTCATTCCCGCATGTCGTTAGCGGGAATCTATCATTATCGACGACAATTAATTCCCTGGATTCCCGTTTTCACGGGAATGACACCTTTTTGAATTGAAATCGATT
>Ga0315281_10010608_pt1 | contig 12692 bp, 9 predicted proteins | sample YL17G07_0_MG_FD_204540 | JGI IMG/M metagenome (GOLD analysis project Ga0315281, IMG submission 204540) | Sediment microbial communities from Yellowstone Lake, YNP, Wyoming, USA - YL17G07_0 | ecosystem: Environmental > Aquatic > Freshwater > Lake > Sediment | place: USA: Wyoming | collected... | reverse complement strand
GTTCAACGTCAATTTTTCTTGATTCCGGCTGCTGCTTTTCCACACGACCCGTTTTCTGTTGAGCCTGAACCGCCAGGCATGACACGCACGTCAACAATACTGTCCATCCACTTCTTGATATCACGACTGCTCCAGCTTTTTCAACCGAATCTGCGCTTCTGAAACGGAATCCTGTTGTTCTTTATATCTCAGGACATTCTGATATGCCTTTTTGGCTTCGCGCAGGTCGTTCATTGCCTCGTAGGAGGCGCCCAACCCGAGGTACGACTTCGCAACCCACTTATCGTACGAGGAAAACAAGTAACGAACTCTCAGGTACGCCGTGACGGCTTCTTCCCATTGACTGCTTGCAGCCAGCGCCTCCGCTGTCAGGAATTGCGCCTCCGCACCATACTCGTCCGACCGGGAACTTGCAACCTTTTCTGCAAGGCCCCGTGCCGCCGAAGCATTTTTTCCGGCCAGGTACATCCTTGCCAGGGCAACCCGGCCTTTATCGGCTGCGAAACTTGAGGGATGACGCATCACGAGCGATTCATACTGACGTTTCGCTTCCTCGTGGTTTTCGTTCTCGGAAAAGAGAACAGCCTTCAGGTAGGCCGCATCCGGGGCAACTTCAGCGTCCTTGAAATCCTTTTCAAATTTTCCCATGAGGTCGAACGCACGGTCGTATTTCTTCAGCCTGGAGTAAATCTGGATCGCTTTGAGCATGGATTCCGAAGCAATTCGTGGAGACGCTTTCTGAACTCCCGCAGCTTGCTCGAAAGTAAGCGCTGCTCCTGTGAGTTCATCCTGTGCTTCCAGGCTTTTGCCAAGCCCGTAGAATGCGGCGGCAGCGTTGGGCGAAGAGGGAAACTTCTCTGTGAACGATTTGTACTCCCTCATCGCTTCGGAATATTTCTTTTCATCAAAGAGGAGTTCGGCCTTTTTCAAAAGAAGCTCTTCTCCCACGGACGAATTGGCGTTTTCCTTTGCATATTCATCGACCACCGAAACCGCCTGGCTGGATTTTCCCTGCGCAACAAGGCAATGCTGGATTCCCGTTACTGCGTCCACCACATAGCTGCTCTTCGGAAACTGCTGGAGGACTTCACGATAGGATTTTTCTGCGGCCTTGAACTGTTCCAGGTTGTAATACGAATCCCCCATGCTGTAATGGGCTTTGGGAAGCAACTCGCTCTCCGGGTAACCCGAGACCAGTTTCTGAAACTCCTTGACGGCCTCCAGGTACTCTTTTTTCTGAAAATTGATCCACCCCAAGGCATACTGGGCGTCGTCAGCCAGGTTGGATTTCGGGAACACACGGATCAGCTCCGAGAATTGCTGGTAGGCTTCCGAGTTATTCCCCTGTTTCAACATGGCCTGCGCAAGCTGATAGTGCGCGTAATCGACGGATTCGTTCGTCGGGTATGTCCGAATCACGGTTCGATAACTCGAAACCGCTTTCTTGTAGTCTTTCTGTGAAAAGTAGGCATCCGCAAGCCGAAGACGCGCATCGAAAGCCATTTTGCCCTTTGGAAACGAGGCAACCAGTTTTTCAAACGAATCGACTGCTTTGTCAAATTGGCCCATCTTGAACTGGGACCATCCCATTCCATACATGGCTTCTTCTTGTTTTTCTCCCGGTTCTTCAACGAGGGGCTTGTACGCTTCCTGAGCTTCCTTGTAGTTGCCGCGTTGGTATTCTGATTCAGCCAACCAGAACCGTGCTTTCGCTGCGTTCGGATGTTTCGGAAAATCTGCGACAAACGATTTCAGGGCCGACACCGACGCTGTATAGTCTTTCATCTTATACAAACACCAGGCGGCCTGGTACCTGGCGTTCACCTTCACCTCGAACGATGCGTTCGGTTGAGCGGCTGCTTTCGAAAACCAGCCGTGTGCATCTTTGAAGATCGATTCGAGGAGAAAACATTCACCGAGCATCCATTCTGACTCAGCGAAAACATCGCTGGCTGAATACTCACCCACCACCCGGAGAAAATAGTCCCTGGCTTCAGTCGTCTTTTTGCCTTCAAAAGAGATGAGGCCGGATTCGTAGAGCGCATTGTCAGAAAATTCGCCTTGCGGTGAACGCTGAACGACGTCTGCGAACGTCGTCAAAGCGCCGCCGGTGTTCCCGGCAAGCTTTTCGGCCGTACCCCTCCTGAACAAACCTGAATGAGCCAAAGCGTCCCCCCCGTCTACAAGCTTGTTGAAGGTTGTCGCGGCTTTTTGGTACTCCTTCTGTTTGAGCAATGTCCACCCAAGGGCATAGAGTACTTCGCGGACGAGCTTATGGTCTGGATGAGACGACAGGAACACTTGATACTTCGATTGCGCAACAGCGTATTCGCCGATTTGGTAATGAGCTTCTGCTATGAGATAGTCGGCATCGCCTTGCTCTGCGGGCTCCAGGATTGAAGCCCTCATCTTTGAGAGTTCTTCGATAGCGTTCTTGTAGTCTTTCGAGTAGTACAGGCACTCTCCAATTCGGACCTTTCCGGATGCGGCGAGCTTGCTTTCCGGAAATTCCGTGATAAGTCGCCGGTAAGATTCAACACCCTTCGCAAAATCGGATTTGTGCTGGTAGGTCCAGCCCATCGAGTAGAGTGCATAGTCGCGAAGCTTGTTCTTCGGGTAATTCTCATACGCGAGCGAATAGTACTTCAGGGCATTGTTCTCGTCATCGCTTTTGATGTATGCCTCGCCAATCCAGTACGCCGCCTCTCCCGCCAGATCTCTTTCGCCGAAACGATCCGTTACGACTTTGAACGCAGCGATGGCTTCACTCGGGCGCTTGAGTTTGAGGTTGGACTCGCCGATCCTGAAAAAACCGTCCGCTGTCAGAGATGATCTCGGATATTCTTTCACAAAACGGCTAAACCCTGCGGTGGCTTCGGCATATTGCCCGGACTGAAACGAACATTCGCATTTCAGGAATGCCGCATCCGCAAGTTTGAGGCTGGTCGGATATTTTTTCAGGAATTTCGCAAACTGCTCTGCCGCAAGTTGATAGACCCCGTCTTTGAAAAGGCTCGATGCAAATACGAAGTCCTGCTCCTCGGCAAGTTGAGTTGAAGCTTGTTGAGCAGATGCGAAGGGAGAAAGAGCGAGAAAGACGGAAAAGAAGAGACTCCTGACCATAAGACGATTCCTACCCTTCTGAACCTCCAGTTTCAAATACGTCCTCATTCCAAGAGTGTTATGTGTGGAGCTTAAAGTATTATTGGAGATAATTCCTTTAACGCTTTAATTTAAGGCAAATGCGGAAAGAAGTCAAGAAAAACGGGCAGAGTTGGGTTTTTGTCGGGGACAGCCGTTTCTGCGTTAATTCGCAGCAGCTCGAAGCGTAAATCGTGGCACCTTGACTCGAAACTGTTCGCTGCTTTTCCGTTGCATCAAATACGTTCCCTCCATGTATCCTTCCATCGTTTCGAGCACGCAGAAGCTGTTGTATTCGTGCCATTCTCCGGGCATGATGACGGGCTGTTTCCCGACGACGCCCTCGCCCTCGACCTCTTTCACATCGTCGTTTCCGTCATGAATGAACCAATGCCTCCTGAGAAGCTGGACGCGCTCGCGGGTCGTGTTTTCGATCCGGATAAAATAAGCAAACGTGAATTTTCGCGCCAATGCGTCCGATTGGGTGTCCAGATACACCGGACGGACGGTGATCTTGATTCCCTCTGTGGTAACTGTGTAAGTTTGCATGATTGTTGTACCCCTTTTTGAGCCGCCAGTTTGGCTGTTTACGTCCTTTGGAGAGGCCCGCCAATCTTGATGGCGGCATTGCGGGAAGGATGGTTAGGCGGCTTTCCCCTTCTTCTTTACGAGCTGCAGTGCCTCTTGCACCTTTTCTGCGAGGAGGATTTTCATAAGCGACTGGTAGGGCACATCTCGTTTGTTTGCCAGCAACTTCAGGCTCTCCAGTAGCGATTGAGGAAGCCGAATGGAAATAGTCTTGCTAGATGGCTTGAGATTTGGAAAAAAAGCGAACTTCGCTTTCGGCCAATCGATGTAGTCAGTTGAGTCATGATTGGCCCAGAAATCTCGTACGTCTTGTTCTGAGCTAAGATTTGGCAACTTCTTGAGTTTTTTCAAGATACACCTTCCTTTCTTTCTTACTCATGTCGCGTGCCGAGATCATTCGAACATGGGAAAGTCGCAATGTGAAAACCATAAAGAGCAACCTTGATGAATTTGTCCTACCGAGAGCATGGTAACGCTCCTCCTTGTGAGAGTGTTTCACGTCCGGGAAAATGAACACTGGGACATTGAGGAAGGCTTCTTCGCACTCCCACCAGGTAACTCGGTGGCTGTGCCAAATTTTATCCTTGTTGGCCTTGTCCCAATCGAAGCCAGAAATGTTCTCGAGGAGCTGCATCCAGTTTCTATGTATATCGATAATATATACATATCATGGATGAATGTCAACCTAGGGCAAGCTGCCTAACTACTGACTATACTGTAACACACAGTATACAAGAACTTTCTCCTACGTCATCTCTGCCAAATATTCCTGCAAACTCTTCACGCCGAGGTCGCCTTCCTTCTGTTTCTGAATTCCTTTCACAGCGGTCGATGCCGCGGACAGCGTTGTGATGAAAGCCACTTTGTTCTCAATGGCCGCCCAACCTATGGCGTATTCGTCGTACCGGGAAACCTCTCCCATCGGCGTGTTGATAATAAGCTGGATCTCGCCGTTTTTGATCGCATCCACGACGTTTGGCCTTCCCTCGCCAACCTTGTATACACTAGCGCACGAAATGCCATTCCCATTGAGAAACTTGGCTGTCCCCTCTGTCGCGATCATCGAGAAACCAAGTTGGACAAATTCGCGCACGATGTTGAGTGTGATCTCGTTCTTATCGCTGTCGTTCACACTGATGAATACGCGTCCTTCATTCGGCAACGCGTTGCCTGCGCCCATTTGGGCCTTTGCGATAGCCGCACCAAAGTTCTCCGAGATTCCCATCACCTCCCCCGTTGAGCGCATTTCCGGGCCAAGATAGACGGGCACGCGGGGAAATTTCGAAAACGGAAACACGGCTTCTTTCACGGAAACATGTTTCACCTTCCTGAAATCGTAGTCCTTGAAGCCCAGTTCCTCCAACGTCCTTCCTACCATCACTTTTGCAGCGATTTTTGCAAGAGGGACTCCCGTTGCTTTGCTGACAAACGGCACGGTGCGTGAAGCCCGGGGATTCACTTCGAGAACAAACACCACTCCTTCTTTCACAGCAAACTGAATGTTCATGAGGCCCACGACTTTCAGCGCCCTGGCAAGTCTTGTCGTGTAAGAGATCATTTCTTCAAAATTCTTTTCGGAGATCATGTAGGGAGGAAGTACGCACGAGCTGTCCCCCGAATGGATCCCCGCTTCCTCGATGTGCTCCATCACGCCGCCAATCATGACGTCCTTCCCGTCGCAGACGGAATCGACGTCATACTCGAATGCATCTTCAAGAAATTTATCGATGAGAACCGGATGGTCCGGCGAAACGTCGACGGCCTTCTTCATGTACTCGCGTACGGATTCATTGCTGTAACAAATTTCCATCGCCCGCCCGCCGAGCACGTAGGATGGCCTCACGAGCACCGGATGTCCGATATGTTCTGCGACGAGGATCGCGTTGTTCACGGAATATGCCGTTCCATACTTGGGATGCGAGATTTTCAGTTTTCTGAGCAGCGCCCCGAACCGCTCCCGGTCTTCGGCAATGTCGATACCTTCGGGCGACGTTCCAAGAATCTTGACTCCATTTTCTTCGAGCGCCTTGGCGATTTTCAAAGGCGTCTGTCCTCCAAAACTGACAATGACTCCGTAAGGCTGTTCGTGGTCGCAAATGTTCAGGACGTCTTCGAGTGTCAGAGGCTCAAAATACAGCTTGTCGGTCGTATCGTAGTCGGTGGAGACGGTTTCGGGGTTGCAGTTAATCATGATCGTCTCGATGCCTTCCTCGGCGAGGGCATAGACGCCGTGGACACAGCAGTAATCGAATTCGATTCCCTGCCCGATGCGGTTTGGGCCGCCGCCAAGAATGATCACTTTTTTCCTGTCGCTCCTCACGGACTCGTTCTCCTGCTCGTATGTGGAATAATGGTACGGCGTGCTGGCCTGAAACTCCGCTGCACAGGTGTCGACCGTCTTGAAGACCGGAAGGACTCCATGTTGTTTGCGCAGCTGCCGGACAATCTTTTCCTTCGTTTCCCACATGTGCGCAAGCTGACGGTCCGAAAATCCGAACTGCTTGGCTTTCAGCAGGATGTCGCGCGTAACCTTGGTGGGCGCTATCGGCTTCTTAGTGGCTGCCATGCCCTCTGAGCTCGTTGTATCGCAGAATTTGATTCCCCGAGAGTATTTGTTTCATCTTGACATGGGCCTGCAGATGAATAAAACGAAGTTCACCCCGCAACTTACTGATTCGCTCGACCCCGGCTCGGACCGTCCTGTCGTTGGCTTTGCTGCCCTCAAACAATTTGTAGAGCTCTTCCTCCTCCCGGACAATTTCCTGTCCAGTCAGCTTGCCTGAAAGCTCGACGCCCTTCATGAGCCCTTCCGTCTTTTTCAATTGGTCTGCAGAAAGGCCAAGCTGATCCTTCAACTCGATGACGTGTTTCGGACCGGGATAGCTGTTCATCTCCGCATAACTGGCCATTCCCATTCCTTCGGCGTTCAGAAGCGACTGGCGATCCGGCGGCACGTTGGCGTACGACCCCGTATCGGAAAGAGCGGCGGAAAAAAAGGTGAGAAAAGAAAAAAGCGTGCTCATCGTTGCTCCTGCTGAAAACTCAGAAAAATATCTTCAAAAAGGTCAGACCCTGTATTCATACAACTCTTCCTCTACATCGACGATCTGTTTGATATTGTGAAGGAACCATGGGTCGATTTTCGTCACATGGTACAGCTCGTCAATGGAGAACCCCAGCTGGAAGGCATAACGAAGGTAGAACACGTTCTCCGGTTTGGGCATTTTCAGCCTGTCCAAGACTTTCTTGCGCCATTCGGTCCGCTTTCGCTCGGGAAGACCCCGCACATCGATGATGTCCTTCCCATCGGCCCCGAGCCCGAATCTGCCCTGTTCGAGTGAGCGGAGGGCTTTCTGGAAGGCTTCTTTGAATGTCCTGCCGATCGCCATTGCCTCACCTACCGACTTCATTTGCACGCCAAGCGTATCGTCTACTCCCTTGAATTTTTCAAAGTCCCAGCGGGGAATCTTGACAACGCAGTAGTCGATGGTAGGCTCAAAGGAGGCGGGCGTGAGCTTTGTAATGTCGTTCGGGATTTCATCGAGGCTATATCCGACGGCCAGTTTCGCTGCGATCTTTGCGATCGGATAACCGGTTGCCTTGGAAGCCAGCGCCGAGGAGCGGGAGACTCTCGGGTTCATTTCGATAATGAGCATGCGGCCTGTTTCCGGGTTTATGGCGAACTGAATATTCGAGCCGCCGGTTTCAACGCCGATCTCCCTGATGATCTTCTTCGCCGCATCCCGCATCGTCTGATATTCCTTGTCCGTCAATGTTTGCGCAGGAGCCACCGTAATGGAGTCGCCTGTGTGCACGCCCATCGGGTCGAAGTTTTCAATCGAACAAATGATGACGACATTGTCTTTCAAGTCACGCATGACCTCTAACTCGTACTCTTTCCACCCAATCACCGATTCCTCGATAAGTACCTGGTTCATAGGACTGCTCGTGAGCCCGTGCATGACTTTCTCGCGGAATTCCTGACTATTGTAGGCCGTCCCGCCTCCTGTGCCGCCCAGTGTGAAGGATGGACGGATAATGATGGGAAAACCGATGGCCTCCACGATCTTCATTGCCTCTTCATACGAACGGACGAAACCGCCTCTCGCGGTTTGGAGACCGATTCGATTCATCGAGACCTGAAACAGCTCTCGGTCCTCGGCTTTTTTGATGGCTTCGAGCTTCGCGCCGATCAGCTCGACATTGTACTTCTTAAGAACTCCACTATCCGCTAGCGCCACTGCTGTGTTGAGGGCAGTCTGTCCCCCCATCGTGGGCAGTATAACGTCCGGCCGCTCTTTTTCGATGATTTTTTCGACAAACTCCGGTGTAATCGGCTCGATGTACGTCGCATCGGCAAGTTCGGGGTCTGTCATGATCGTGGCAGGGTTGCTGTTGATCAGGATGATCCGGTATCCTTCCTGCCGCAGGACTTTGCAGGCTTGCGTGCCGGAATAGTCGAATTCACAGGCCTGGCCGATGACGATGGGTCCCGACCCGATGATCAGGATGGATTTAATGTCGGTTCGTTTTGGCATTCTGGGGATTTGGCTGGAAATGTAGCATTGGAAGATACAGAAAAAACTCTCACCTCGCCAGAAAAACCTTCGACTTGCTTCCACATGGGCAAAAAAAAATCCCGTTCGAAAAGAACAGGATCCCTTACAAGGGTGATTCACTTTTTTGGGAGTCCGGGAATTTCTTCAGTGTCCACCACCTTGCTTTATTTTCGTCGTGTGGAGAATTGCGGGCAGGAGAACTGCCAACGATTCCTCCACACTATTTTTGGATCCAGGCAAATTAACAATGAGCGTGTGTCCCCGAACTCCGGCTTTCCCCCGTGAGAGCATTGCGAACGGCATCCGCTCCTGTCCGTAGGCTCTTAATGTCTCGGCAATCCCCGGGATTTCACGCTGGATCACCCGCTCCGTTGCTTCCGGCGTAAAGTCTCGCGGCCCTACTCCGGTTCCCCCCGTCGTGATGACGAAATCTGTTTTTTTCTTGTCTGAATACTGAAGGAGCAGTTTCTGTAGCGTCGCGGGGTCATCAGGAATCACCCGGTAGTCGATGATTTTGATTCCATGTTCTTTGAGTCTGGACACGATCAATTTCCCCGATGTGTCTTTCTTCTTCCCCTTCGAGGCAGAATCAGACAATACAAGGACGGCAGCTTTTAAGAGAGCTCCCGCTTTTCCAACGAAATCCGATTTACCACCGCGTTTGCTCACCAAAGAAATGCCCGTGATTCGCATTGTTTCATCAACTGCTTTAGCCATATCATAGACCGTCAACGCGGCAACTGTGGCGGCTGTGAGGGCTTCCATTTCGACGCCGGTTTTGTAAATCGCTTTCACCGTCGTGGTGATTTCGATGGAATTCTTCCCGGTCTTGAATTGGCAATCCACGAAATCAACGGGGATAGGGTGACAATACGGAATGATCTGACTCGTGTTCTTTGCGGCCTGAATTGCGGCTACTTTTGCGACCGGAAACGGGTCTCCCTTGGGTATTTTGCCGCGTCGAATAAGATCAATAGTCTTTGGTGAGACCTTGATCGACGCCATTGCGACGGCGGTTCTGAGGGTTTTTATCTTTTGGGAGATGTCGCGCATGATGAAAGATCACATTGGCATCTCCATGATAGAAATTTTTGAGGAAAGAACAAAGGTGCAGGGGCGTCAGGTAGTGCCTTACTTTCAGACATTCCAGGTCGAGAACGTGAAGAGACGGGGACACCGACATGTCCGGGCCGTTATCCTGAACAATCCATGGCTCATTCTTTGAAGCAATCCTTTTCCCTCTTCTATTTCGAGTAATAAATATCCGCTGAGACGCTGCTGACCTCAATCGTCTCTCCGTGCCGACGAACCTGCATGTTGCGAACAAACACTTTCACTTTGAGCCCCTCCCGCAGCCCTCCCACCGTCATTTTTTCCGGCGGCACGTTTCCAACGCTTTCATTGGCGTAGTCCTTCAGAAGCAGCGCAGCAATCGAGTGAAGCTCGATTTGCAGCACCCCCCTTTCCGCACCCATGTTCCTGACTGCCAGAGTATCCAGACTCTGAGTGAATTCAAACGTGATCGCCTCACCGGCGATTTCTTTTTTGAAGCCCCCGCGATCCACATACTGAAAGCGCTTCATCCGGTCGAATCCCTTCACGTCGATCGAAACATCCGCGTTCATGGTGAATGTCGCCATATTGCCGCCACCGCCCGGCCATGTCCTTACGAACTCGACGCCCATCATCCCTGAAACATCCGCAGCACTTCTCCACCTTTGCGATGCGCCGGACGAATCTTCATGAAGACTCTGCCCAAACCACGGCTGGATTCTTTCAAACCCGTGTACCTCATGCAGATAAGAAAGGATCGAGCTGATTTGCTTTGAATCAGTTTGACTCACGGGGACTGAGGGTTTTCGGATCGCAGCTTCGACAAGAATGGAATCCCGGGCGAGAATTTCCCGCAACCTTCGGATCTGGTCTTGCTCAGAAACGTCGAACATCCCCCACGGACCGTAAGCAACCGCCAGCGAGACAAGTCCCAGGGACACAGGAAAGACTTTGATGCTTTTTGATTTGCTGAACAGGAAATACAGCACGATGAAGATCAGCCAGGCAGCAAGCACAAGGGCTGTGTAGCGGGCTTCTGTAATTCCGTATTCCGAGATTCGCCTCCACAGTGCCAGGGGGAAGACGATGACCAGCGGGATCATGGCAATGTAAAGCCATCGGGATGCTCCTTTTACCCAGCCAGCCTCGCTACCTTCGCGAACGGGATGCATCAGCACGATGGAGAGCATTCCCGTAACCGAAAAACCGAGGATAAGGCTGCTGACCCAGCCCACCGGCCATTCCCAGCTTATCATGATTTTCGCGATGTAGGCATAGACAATCACCAGATAGACGACTGCAAGCGGGCCGAGGGCGTACTGGACGAGTATCCTGAAGCTTTTGGGAAATTCGGTGACATTCTCAAAGCTGCCCATGTCTCCTGGAATTCCGGCGAGGAAAAGCCAGGTGTTCAGGATGCCGAATGTGATGATCCAGAGCTCACCATATCTTTTCGCGGGAATATCAAAGCCAAACAACTTGTCGAGGGCAGCGAGTGCGAGGCAAAGCCCGAGATACAGGATGTGTGAATAGAGTGCGGACCCGAGGATGCGAAAGATCAAAGCCTTGTTGTAGTGCCAGAATCCGTTCTGCTCTCCGGAATTGAGAAACGGCGCAACCGACACGAACATGAGCGTTGCTACTGAAAGCACGAGCAGTCGCTCGATATGGAATGCCGGACCGGACGCAAGTACGGAGGGAACCGTGAAAGCGTAACCGACGAGCAGTGCTACTCCGGCCAATTGTATTCCCAGAGAACGCGAGCGACTCCATGTTTTCTTTTCCGCAAACAAAGCCAAACCCAGCAAAAAAGAGATTCCCAGAATTGAGGCGAAGAGGATCTTGAAAAGAACGGTCGCGCTCTCAGGCCCCTCGTGGTCCACCAGAATGAGGGCGGAAATGGTGCCGGCGAGAGCGCTGCACAGGACAAGAGGGAAACGGAAGAGAGTTTGAATCGCACCGCGAAAAATCTGATTAAAAGAGGGGAGTTTCATTCTGGTTCTCCATGGGATGGCACCAAATCCCATCTTGGTTTGTTTTTTCAGAAAGTAAACTCGAAAACCCGACCTCGATGAGAATAGTCAGGTTTTGGAATCTATTGCAATATCAGGCGGGGTTCAAGACAGAGCGCTCGATCTTCAGCCTGCCATAATGGTAATAGGCTGCACAGGAGCCTTCTGAAGACACCATGGGGGCGCCGAGCGGGTGCTCAGGATTGCATTCCTTGCCGAATGCGGTGCATTCGTGAGGTTTCTTCAGGCCCTGCAACACGAGGCCGGCAATGCACAGGGGTGATTCTTCCGTCTTGATGGTTTCGACGTCGAAAATCCTTTCTGCGTCGAAATCCGAATACTTTTTGTTCAAGCGGTATCCGCTCATCGGTATCTCTCCAATGCCGCGCCATTTCCTGTCGGTCACTTCGAACACTTCGGATAAAAGCTCTTTCGCAGGAACGTTGCCTTCCCTTCGCACGGACCGCGTGTATTGGTTCTCAACGTCAGTTCGATGTTCTTCCAGCTGCTTGACCGTCATGTACACACCCTGCAAAATATCAACGGGTTCGAATCCTGTCACAACGATGGGAACCTTGTACTTCCGGGCAAGCGGCAGATACTCTTCGTAGCCCATGACGGTGCAAACGTGTCCGGCAGCCAGGAAACCCTGCACGCAGTTATTCGGCGAGGAGAGCAATGCTTCGATCGCGGGCGGAACAAGAACGTGGGAACAGAGGATTGAATAATTCTTGAGGCCCAGTCTTTTCGCCTGCCACACCGACATCGCGTTGGCGGGCGCCGTTGTTTCAAACCCAACTGCGAAAAACACAACCTGCTTCTCCGGGTTCATTTTCGCGATTTTCACCGCATCGAGCGGAGAATATACCATGCGCACATCCCCGCCTTGCGCTTTGACTGTCAAAAGATCCCTTGTGGAGCCGGGAACCCGGAGCATGTCTCCAAACGATGTGAAAATGACATCCTTTCGCGAGGCAATCGCAATCGCTTTGTTAATGATCTCCATGGGCGTCACGCAGACCGGGCAGCCAGGCCCGTGGACGAGCGTGATTTCAGGCGGCAGAAGTTCTTCGAGGCCGAATTTCACGATGGTGTGCGTTTGCCCTCCGCAGATTTCCATCAGGGTCCACGGTTTTGTCGTGATTCCGCGAATCAGGCCGGCATATTTGCGGGCAACGGCCTCGTTCCGAAATTCGTCGATGTATTTCATTGCACATTCTCCTCGTCGGGATCGGGAAGTTTGAGCTCATCCAACGCCCCTTCCAGCTCATCGAAGAGCTTGAGAGTCTCGAGCGCTTCCTGCTCATCAAGTTTGCTGATGGCGAACCCCACATGCACG
>Ga0315281_10010607_pt1 | contig 12693 bp, 13 predicted proteins | sample YL17G07_0_MG_FD_204540 | JGI IMG/M metagenome (GOLD analysis project Ga0315281, IMG submission 204540) | Sediment microbial communities from Yellowstone Lake, YNP, Wyoming, USA - YL17G07_0 | ecosystem: Environmental > Aquatic > Freshwater > Lake > Sediment | place: USA: Wyoming | collected... | reverse complement strand
ACGGCTCCTGTGACCGTCGCCTCAGGATAGGCATCCGCTAACCAGGCATGAAAGGGAGGAACTGCGGCATTGATCAGAAATGCGATGAGAATCAAAGAGCAGGCCACATTGCCCCAGCTCCATCCTGCTCCCCATCGAAACACTTCAAAGGAGATCGAGCCCGTTGTATGGACGTGGATCAGTATTCCTGCCAGGAGACAGGCGCCCCCGAAGAAGTGAACCAAGATATATCTGAACCCCGCCCCATAGGCCGCCGTGGTCTTCCGGTACCAGATCAGAAGAAGAGCGGACCATGCCATGATTTCCCAGAAGAAGAAGAGGGTGATGAGGTCACCAGAAAACACGACCCCCAAAGTACTTCCCACGTAGAGGTAGGCCGCCACATGCTGGCCGTCGTCCTGGATATGGAGGGCATAAAGGATCATGCAGAAGGATGCGATAACAAATACGTAAGCGAAAACCAGGCTCAAAGGATCGATTCGACCCAGAACGAGATTGTAGCCGAGGAAAAGAAGAGACCATGTTTTCCCGTTTGAGAGAAAGACACCCTTTGACATCAGTAGCAGATTGACGAAGGCCATGCAGGGGAGCAGAAGAAGGTACGCTTTTTTTAGTCTACCTTTCAACAAAGGGATGAAAGGGCCTCCAACAATGTAAATCAACCCAGGGTGAAACCACGCCATCATGACTCTTTCCTCTGTTTGGGTAGATGCGTTTCGTAATAGTCTTCTTTTTTCGAAAGCCAGAAATGGCCGAGAGCCTTTGAACCTAAAATGATGATCACGCAGCCGACAAACCCATACAAGGCAGCAAATATCGGCAAGGACTGCCAAGAAAAGAAGAGATGAGGATGAAGATAGAAACGGACAACAAAACGAGGCACCCATAGAACATCCTGAAGAGATGCTTGCTTGTGATTCTCATTTTTCTCTCCTGTTCATCAAGGGTTCAACGCTATCCTTGCCAGACGGAGCACCATCTCGGTGAGCGGATTTGGGAAGGCAAGAAGCACTGAGAGCAAGGCGGTCATGCTCAACGGGATGACCATTGACAACGGAGCTTCTTTGATCCGTCTCCCTTGGAGGTCCGACCTGGAAGTTCCCGAATTGCCGAAGAATGCCACATATAGGATTGGGAAAAAATAGACCACATCCAAAAGGGAGCTGACCATCAAAACGGCCAGAAACACGAAACTGCCATTTTCAACGGTCCCTAGGCCCAGGTACCATTTGCTAATGAGTCCAACGGTGGGAGGAAACCCGCACATCCCAAGGGCTCCCACTGCAAACGCGAGCATGGTGATTGGCATCACCCGTCCAATTCCTCCAAGCTCGCTAATATTCTTCTTCCCCGAGGCAACGAGAATCGAACCCGCACAGAGAAAGAGGGTGATCTTCATGCACCCGTGAAAGAGAATATGGATCATGCTCCCTTGGATGCCCATAGGGCTTAATAGAGCCACACCGAAGATGATATACGAAAGTTGGCTGATGGTTGAATAAGCCAATCTTTTTTTCAAATTGTCCTGGGCAATCGCAAAGAGGGAGGCACCGATCATTGTCACCCCAGCAAAAGAGGCAAGCCACACGCCCAGGTGAAGGTCTCGCATCAAATCCACACCGAACACGAAGCACACAATCCTCACTATTCCAAAAACACCTGCCTTCACCACAGCGACGGCATGGAGCAACGCGCTCACGGGTGTGGGAGCTACCATGGCCGTGGGGAGCCAGGAATGGAAGGGAATGTAGGCTGCTTTCATGAAGCCGAGGACGAAGAGGACAAAGAGAATGCTCAAGACTCCCTGGGAGACCGAAGTCAGTCCCTGGATCCCTCCAGGTGAGAAATCGGTCGTTCCCGCTAGGGAATAGTTGAAGACAATGGCTGCGAGCAGGAGCACCCCCGAGGTCAACAGGTAAGCGAGATATTTTCGTCCTGCAAATAGGGCTTCCTCTGATTCCTCGTGAGCCACCAAGGGATAGGTAGAGACGGTTAGAATTTCGTAAAAGACATAAAGAGTGACCAGGTTTGCCGAGAATGCAACGCCAATGGCCCCGAAGATAGCCAGGGCAAAGCAGAAATAGTACCTTGTTTGAGCATGCTCCTTTAGGGCGCGCATGTACCCGATGGAATAGATGGATACCAAGATCCAAAGGAAAGAGGAGGTGATGGCGAAAAGAAGACCAAAGGCATCGACCTTAAAGCCGAAATTAACGTGCAAAAGCATGTCTTGTAAGAGGATGCATTCGACCTTCTGTCCTGCCAAGACGATGGGTACCATGGAAACCACAATGGCAAACTGCGCCAAGCTTGCGATCACGGTCCAGCTTTCTCGGAGATTCGGCCGCATGCTGGACAGGAGGATCAGGATCGCCGCAGATAAGGGACACGCGAGGGCTAGAACAGGTCTCAACGATTCGACGGTTTCTGTCATGGTGTCTTAACCAACCCAAACAAGATATTGACCCTATCCAGGATTGGCGTGGGGACTTTGGCAAGCCAGAGGATACCCATGATGATGCAAAGGGAAGCCAAGACAAGGATCGGGAGTAACATGCCCAAGGGAACCTCCTCTCGCGGGATATGAGAACCGTGGGAGTGGTCTCCTGTTTCTGCGCGCTTCATATACAGGGTTTCGATCACGCGCCAGAAATAGACCAGGTTCAAAAGGGAGCTGAGCAGCATGACCCCAACGAAGAAGAACTTTTTCGCCTCGATGGAGGCCAGAATGATATAGAGTTTTGAAGCAAAGCCCACGGTAGGAGGCACTCCGATCATGGAAACCGCTGCGACGACGAAGGCCGCGCAGGTAAAAGGCATTTTTCTCCCCAGCCCTCGAAAGTCGGCGATGTTCCAGAGGTCCGCCTTATAAATAAAGGCACCGGCCACGAGAAAGAGGCAGCCTTTCATCAGGGCATGGTTGAGAATATGCATCAAGGCCGGATTGAGTCCTCCCCATGGGGAGGTCTTTGCGGAGATCGAAAGGCCCAGAGCCAAAATAATGTAGCCCATGTTGGCAACGCTTGAGTAGGCCAGCATCCTCTTCAGGTTGACCTGGGTGATTGCCAGAACGGAACCCATGATGATCGCGATGGCTGCGATCCAGCAGAGGATGTCGAAGATGGGGAAGAGTTGTAAGAATTGGAGAGTGAACACAGAAAAAGAAACCCGGATAAGAGCGTACGTCGAGACCTCGATAATAATCCCCGACAGCATGGCACTGATTTCCGACGGGGCAAAGGCGTGGGCATCCGGGAGCCAGGTGTGGAGGGGGAAAAGGGCCATTTTGATGCTCAATCCGACGAGGATGAAGACGAAGCCTGCGATCACCATTCTATTATGATAGAAAGCAGGCAACAGAACCGAGAGGTCTTTCATGTTCAAGCTGCCAGTGATCGCATAGAGAAACCCGATTCCCAGAAGGAAGAAACAGGCTCCAATAGAACCCAGAACCAGATACGTGAAGCTTGCCTTGAGGGCGATCTTTCCCCTCGAGGCGATCAACGCATAGGCTGAGAGGGCTGTGATTTCAACGAAGACGTACATGTTGAAGATATCGCCCGTGACCGTGATGCCGCAAAGCCCCGTGATGAGAAGCTGGTAGATGGTATAGAAGGAAACCGCCTTTTGAGGCAACTCGTGTTCAATATTCCTCTTAGAGTAAATCACACAGGCAAGACTGAGAAGAAGAAGAACCACTAAGATATAGGCATTCAGGGCATCCATCACGTATTCGATGCCCCAGGGGGGTACCCATCCACCCAGCCGGTAGACAATCGGTCCTTGAGTCAGGACACGATAAAGGATGAAGAATGATGCGATGAATTGTCCCAGGATCGTTCCCGCAGAGATCCACCATGAAGTTTTCTTGTTGATCCACCCGGCCAGGAAAATGGTGATGGAGGAAAGCAGAGAGATGACGACGATCAGAACGGGAAAATGACTGACAACCTGGATCATGGTTTATCCCTGGCGGGCTGACGTTTCCTTGGAGGTTCCTTCTATTTTGAGATGTTCGAGAATCTCATCTTCTTCAATTGTCCCATACTCCTTGTTCAACCGGATGATCAGGGAGAGGGCAACCGCGGTGGTAGCCACCGAGACCACGATCGCCGTCAGGATCAGAACGTGAGGAAGCGGGTTCACATACACGTACCCCTTCTGGATCATTTCCTGGCTCACAATAGGGGCCGTCCCCCCTTTTACCGCTCCCAGGGAGATGAAATAGAGGAAGATGGCGGTTTGAAAGATGTTCAACCCGATCATTTTCTTGATCAAGTTGTTTTTGGCGATGATGGCGTAAAACCCGATCAACATGAGAATGATGAAGATCCAGTAGTTATATTTTGAGAAAACCTTGGCGATGAGTGCTTCCATCAATGAAGTCCTTCCTTATCTCCTTTTTCTTTTTCTCCTCCTTCAGCTGCGAGGTCAAAGAAGATGGAGGCGGTGACAGCCATCACCGTAATTCCAATCCCAATCTCAACACATTCCATCCCCAGCGCCCGGTTTTCTACGAAATGGGAGGTGAAGGGGATGAACCCATAGTTCAGGTATTGAGCCGCACCAACACTGAAGAGGATCGCCAGGAGTCCTATCCCAGCATAGATGTATAAGCCCAGGCTGCTGAAAATCGTATTGGCCCCTTCCGGCAGCCTTTTTCGACCTCCTTCCCAATGATAGACGACAACATAAAGGATGAACGAAGCCCCGAAGATGACCCCCCCTTGGAACCCTCCTCCAGGCCCTCCGGACCCATGGATGATCACATACAGGGCGAAGAGTTGAATGAACGGGATCATAACCCTCGAGACCACCTCGATGACGATGCTCGTTCTCTTCTCTTTCACAATCGCCCACGCCTCCTCAGTAGCAGAATCACCGAGACCCCGGCTGTAAAAATGACGGAGGTTTCTCCGAGGGTGTCATACCCTCGGTAATCCGCTAGGCCATAGGTAACCATATTGGGAACCCCCGTCTCTTCTTTCCCTTTCTCGATCCACCGGACCACGAAGGCATAGCGGGAAATCACCAGATCCTGGCCTTCTTTCCTGACGAGATAATATTTCTCTTCCTTGGGGTAGCGCATTTCTTCCTTCGGGACGAAGAGATTCCATTGACCCTCTGCGCCGGATATCTTCTCGACTCTAGAGGGCCCCGGAAGCCCTCTTTCGTGAAGCCTGACAACCAGGGTCTCAGGAATGGAACTCTGATTCAGTAACGACTCCACACTGTCAGCCGGCAGACTGAAGAGGTTGACTGACTTGATGGCAGGAGCCCCTGGGTCTCCGAACCCGGGGATATCCTCAGCGACATAGATCAGCACAGCCGCTAACAGAGCCGTGACGATCACGGCCATGATGGAGGATGACCTCATAGTTTCTCCCATCTCTTTGTTCGAGCTAAGGCTGCAATAAAGAAAGCGGTCGTGGCACCGGCACCGACCGCTGCTTCTGTGAAGGCGACGTCCACCGAGTGCATCTCCACCCACATGACAGCCATCAGGAAACTGTAAGCACTGAGAAGGATCACCGCGCTCAAAAGATCCTTTACGACGATTGCACCGATGGCGATGATCGTAATGATAAGCAGGAGTGCCAAATCGATTGGGATGATCATGAACGTTCTCCTTCTTACTCAGGTTTTCACTGGCTGGTCCGTTCCAGGCCATTCAACGAAAAAGACCTCAGCAACTTTTTTTTGCATCGTCTGGTCCACCAGAAGGGCGTCCGCCGGTTCCTTCGCGATGCCATGCACTCGGAACATGCCCTTCTCAGGTTCGACGGAGATGGTGATGGTGCCCGGCGTCAGTGTGATCGAATTGGCCAACGTGACAAGGGAAAAATCGCTTCGAAGCGGCGTCTCAAATTCGATAATGAGCGGGTCAATGGGCATCTTGGGGTGCAGTACTCGAATGGCGACATCGATGTTGGCCAGAACAATCTGCCAGAGCTCCCAAGGGATGTACCAGAAAAGTCTGAGCGACTTTCCAATGAACTTCTTGTCTCCCCCTTTCACCAGGAGATCATGGGAGATAAGCGTCACAATGCCAGTGCAGATCACACCGGCAATCAAATGGAAGGCATCGAAGAGTCCAGAAAGAAGGATCCAGAACAGAAACAGGATCCCGAACGTGATAAGAATTCCAAAAGTCTTTTCTCCTCGGTTCATCTTCGCTCATCCCCTAATTTCCATGGCTTCACTCCCACCTCGTAGGCGGCTTTCATAAGGGCATGGGTGGCGGCCGGGTTGGCGATAAAAATGAAGAAGATCAAGAAGATCAATCTCACGGGAACCAGAGGTGTCCCTGAGTAGTGAAAGAGGTGGTGGATGATCAAGCCGATGAGGATCAAGCCCGTCCCAAGGGTATCGCACTTTCCTGTTGCGTGCAGGCGTGTATAAAAGTCAGGAAATCGAAGCAAGCCGATAGATCCCACGAGGGTGAAGAAGAGGCCACCTGCCAAAAAGAGTGTGACGATTACAACTACTACGACCACAATTCACCCCTTTCAAGGTAGCGGGCAAAGATCACCGTCCCGATAAAATTGAGCATGGCGTAGAGGAGCGCGATGTCGAAGAATTCGGGTCTCTCCGTGTAGTAGCCAATGAGAACTAAGAGAGCAATCGTTTTCGTCCCGATGACATTCACGGCCACTGTGCGATTAAACACTCCCGGTCCCAGAATCACTCTGTAGAGAGCGAGAAAGATTGCAAAGATAACGAGCATGCTTGAGATCAGGAATACTGAGATCATCTACTTCTCTCGTTTTCCAGTCAAAGAAATTTCTGAAGAATAAAAGGAGAGCCGGCGAAACAGACGCCGTTGACCGTAAAACCGACAGATCGATGTCTGACCGCCAGGGTCTCAAAGGAGAGTAGGGTGAACAGCCTTCGCCAAGAATGCTTGAAAAAAAGAATAACCTACTCCGCCTCATGTTAAAAATCGCACAAAATATAGCAGGGAAGATTGCAAATAGTCAAGATCATTTTCAGCAGAAGCGAGCTATTGACAGAGGAAGCGTCTCGTTCTAGAATCAATCCAATCAAATTGGCCGAATCGACAAGAGCGGAGGAACCGTTTTTTCGGGGCGAATTCCGGTTGAACTCAGTGAAGAAAAACCGGAAAGGATATCCCTTAATCCTAACCCGTCAGCTAACTCCGCAGGCGACTAAGGGAAGAACCATAAGCTAGGGGATTCTTCTCCTGGCTTTTTTGTTTTTAGTGGGAAGGCCTTGTTTCTCTGTAAGTGGGGTCGTCCTTGGGGGGGCTTGAAACGATGCCGTATCGTCGATTTTTTTCGAAATTTGCGACTCCCAACCGGCTATTCGTAGCTAGCTTTGCATCGGTCATTCTTTCAGGAGGGATCCTTCTCTGGTTTCCCTTTTCTGCAACCCAAGATCCTCTCCGCTTTGTCGATGCTTTATTTACCTCTACTTCGGCGGTTTGTGTCACGGGACTGGTCGTCGTCGACACAGGAAAAGACTTGTCCACTCTGGGACAGGTCATCACAATGTTACTCATTCAGATCGGTGGTCTGGGGATCATCACTTTTTCAACGGTTTTCTTTGTCTTAATGGGAAGGGACATCTCGTTTAAGGGTCGGGAGATTGTTCAATCCACGTTTCTTCACACCCCACGAAGAGACTTCATGACGATTGCCAAGGCGGTTCTCTCGCTTACCTTGATCACGGAAACCGTCGGTGCTCTGTTCCTCCTGGTTCGGTTTTCACAAGACTTTCCGATAGGTGGAGCCATCTACCGTTCTGTTTACCACGCGATCTCGGCATTTAACAATGCCGGGTTCTCGCTGTTTTCCGATAATCTGATGGGTTACCAAGGAGATCTGATTGTCAATCTTGTGATCATGGGGCTGATCGTACATGGCGGAATAGGGTTTATCGTGCAATACGAAGTCTTTGGTCGATTGCGAAGGAAACAAAAGAAACTCTCTGTCCACACGAAAGTGGTCCTCATCTCGACAACGATCCTGATCTCCTCGGGGGCCTTTCTCTTTTACCTATTCGAAAGGAATCACATCATCAAAGACGTGCCGATTCTGACTAAATTTCTGACTTCTCTATTCCAGTCGGTGACCCCCCGAACAGCAGGGTTCAACACGGTAGATATCGGAGGGCTCACCAATCCAACAATCCTTCTTCTCCTGATCCTCATGTTCATTGGAGCTTCTCCAGGTTCGACCGGTGGCGGTGTGAAAACAACAAGCGCTGCCCTTCTTGTTATGCTCATGTGGAATCGGCTAAAGGGGAGTCTGGAAGTGAACATTTTCAACCGAACTATTCCCAGAGAAATTGTGAGCCGTTCGGTGTCCGTCATTTTTGCTTCCGTTTTCTCCGTGGCAACCATCTGGTCGGTTCTTCTGGTTGCAGGCAGCGGAAATCTTTCGCCGGATACGAGCAGGCAATTTTTTGTCGAATATCTCTTCGATACGGTCTCTGCTTTTGGAACGGTGGGGCTCTCCATGGGAATCACACCGAAGTTGAATGATCTTCAGAAGTATGCCCTTATCATCATGATGTTTGCTGGCCGGGTCGGGCCTTTGACCCTTGCCTTTTCCCTTTCTCGGAGCAAGGAAAAACCCGGTGTGACGTATGCCGAGGAAGGGGTCATGGTCGGATAACAAGAACAAAGCAAAGCGCATGGGGCATAGAGCATAGGGTAAAGAGCAGAGAGCGAAGAGCGTCATGGATGCGATGCCCTTTTGAACTATCGGGTATAAGGAGGCAAGGGTATGAAACGCGTGGTCGTCATCGGGTTGGGGATTTTCGGATTCAATCTCGCAAAGAGCTTGTACGAGAGCGGACTGGACGTAGTTGCGATCGACAAAAACAAAGAATTGGTTCAACAGATCAAGGAATGTTGCACTAAAGCCGTTCATGCGGACGCGACAAACAGAGACGTAATGGACTCTCTCGGCATCCAAGAGAATGATGTGGTGATCATCTCTTTCGGGGAAGACTTGGCTGCAAGCACGTTGACCACACTCCATCTCAAAGAGATGAAAGTCAAGACCATCATTGTGAAGGCACCCAATGAGGACCACAAGCGTGTGCTCGAGAAGGTGGGAGCCACCGAAGTGATCATCCCAGAGAAGGAGATGGCTGACAAAATTGCCAGGAGCCTCATCTCTCCGAACGTTCTCGACTATATTCCTCTCTCCGAAGATTATACAATCAGCGAGATTGTCCCTCCAGCCAGTTTCTATGGGAAGAGCATTGGAGACCTCCATCTGCGGGCCAAGTTTCATGTCGAGGTGATCGCCGTGAAGGAAATGCTCCCCGATCGCATAAGAATGGTGCCCCGTGCCGATTTTGTCATAAAGGACAGTGATATCTTGGTAATCATTGGCAAAACGGCAGACCTTGAGAAGATCAAGTAGCCACCCACCTTGAAAACCATCGTTACCTCTGCCCAGTGTGAGCCCACCCTCGTTTTTTGGGCGACCTTGGGTGGCCTAGAAACAATACGACCACGATTCTCAGGATTTCGATTCCTCTATACCTCCTCAAGACGGCTTGATTTTAAATCCCCAAATGGATATAAATAAACCCATATCCTAAAGAAAGAAGTCTTCTGTTGCCATTTGATGTTCCTTCACCGCACTGATTGGATTGCAGAAAAGAATTTTCCAATGGGCGTCACCGCGTCTTGACATGAAGACGAACGTTCTCCTTATCCTCAATCTGTTCATTGTCATCCTTTTCATCTTGGTGATCCGGAAAAAGGGACTCCTTACCTACTTCCGGGGCGGAAAGGTCTGGCTCACGTGGTTGGCGATCGCCATCATTACGCTCATGGATGAGCTGACCTCCGTTTTCTATGCCCCCGCCGAAGCCTTCCGCTTCATCGGCTCGAGCGCCATCGTTTTTATCGCATTCACCTCTCTGTTCATCCATTACATGACTACCCGTCTCGTGGAAATTGCAGAGATCCTCGAACATCACAAAATTTTTGGAGGTGGAGTCTATTCTTTCTCTTACTTGGTGCTCGGTCCGAGTGTTTCTTTTGTGGCGGTGGCTTCCATCATGGTCGACTACACATTAACCGCCTGTATCTCGGCTGTGAGCGCGGTTTTGAATGCGACGTCTTTCTTCCAACTTCCTCATTTTACAAATATATTCCTTGTGCTCATGATCATCTGGGCGGTTGCAGGGCTCAACATCCTCGGCATTCGGGAAAATGCCCGGTTCACGTTCATGATTTTCATGTTTGCGGCCTTCGTCTTTTTCAATCTGATCGCCTCCGGGATCATTGCATTCGATGGGGACTCCCTGATTCGGTTCACACAGGGATACAATCATGCAGCCGGCCGCATGCAAACAGGGTCGCTCTTCAAGAATTACGGAGTCTTCATTGCTTCCATTGCAAGCTGTATCTTAGCCTATTCGGGTGTTGAATCAGTCCTTCAGACCGCTGGCTTGGTTAGAACGTGGAAGGAAATAGGTAAGGCATATATTTTTCTTGCTATCACCGTAGGTCTGGTCACTCCGGTAGTGGCTGCCTTGGCTCTCTCTGCTCCGATCGATTTTGCTGAGCACGAAGGTGATTTGATTACCTACTATGCGACCCTCCTCAACGGGGTTTCTTTTGGGATCATCGTGGCCGCGCTGGCCAGCTTTACATTAATCATGGCTGTTAATACAGCCTTTGTTGCCTCTAGCGAACTGATGGAACGTGTGGCAGAGCGCTACGGTTTCCACTGGTTCATCGCTACCAATCGCAGACAATCCCTCTATCGCATCCATCTTTTCAACGCCCTTTTCTTCTCGGCCATCGTCATGATCACTCAGGGAAGCCAGATGATTCTGGCAGACATGTATGCCCTTGGACTCATTGCGAGCTTCTGCATCAACATGGGTTCCCTGATCATCTACCGTTACCTGATGGGCACCAAAGAGGTGAGGCAATTCAACACCAGTCGGTTCATCACCTTGCTCATGTGGATTATCTTCATGAGTTGCTTTTTCTTTTTGGCTTCCATGAAACCTCACGGCACGATGATGTGGGCGACAGTGACCTTCTTTGTCTTAGTGGCGGGTCTCTGGGTGGCCAAGAGACGGGGGCCTGAAGTCAAGGAGATCGAGAAGGCCGACAGTGAGATGTCCATGGTCCTCTATCTGGCCCAAGCGTCCCATCCTGAAATGAACATCTACTTCCGCCGACCACGGGAAGAAATGATATGTGACGTGGGTCCTCCTGGCAATGAAGTGTATGTCACCTTTTGTTCCCCCCGGAAAGGAATCCCGGTCAAATGTGGAGCAAATGATTTTCGTTTCCCCCAGGGCAAACAGGGACTGTATCATCACATCATCTCCTTGTTGAAGCTCATCGAATACGAAATGCCCAATCAAGGCATCACGGTCCATTTTGGGTGGCCTCTGTCGTCGTGGCTGGATCGGTTGTCAATAGGGGTGATGGTCTATAACTTGCTTCGACTTCCCCAGCGATTTCCCCAATTCAACTTCAAGATCCACTATTGGGGGCGTCCTTCAGAGAAGTGAGAGCTGATTTCCTTTCGAGTCTTCCCTGAGACGATCAGAGTGATCTCTCCCTTCAAGGTCTTCTCTCCAATCTGTTGTATAACGTCGCTGACCTTTCCCCGTAGAACCTCTTCATAAACCTTCGTGAGTTCTCGAGTCAGAGAAATCTCTCGATCTCCGAGAATCTCGAGAATATCCTTGAGGGATTCGGAGACGCGATGGGGAGACTCATAGAAGATGAGGGTCTCTCTGAGATCTTCCATCTGTCTCAGAAGATCTCGCCTTTTTTTTGATTTGTGGGGAAGAAAACCCTTGAAGAAAAAAGCGTCTGTTGGAAGGCCGGCAACACTCAAAGCCGCAATCACGGCAGAAGGACCAGGGACCGGAACGATCGCGATCTCATGTTCGATCGCCAGACGAATCAAACGGAATCCTGGATCGGAGATACCCGGCGTTCCCGCATCGGACACAAGAGCTACATCTTCACCTTGGCGCAAGCGAGAGAGTATGAGTTCCCGCTTCTTCAGTTCATTGCCTTCGAAGTAACTGGTCATTGGCTTTTCGATTCCGAAGTGTTTCAGGAGCAGGCCGGTCCGCCGCGTATCTTCGGCTGCAATAAGATCGACTTCCTTTAAGATACGAAGAGCCCTTAAGGTGATATCTTCCAGATTACCGATGGGTGTGGAGACGATATAAAGGGTCCCTTGAGATGATGACATAACTTTGGACCTCACCCATGAAGCCTCAATCCGCGAACCGTTACTGGAAATGATGTCCCAAAAATATCATCCGCCTACGCAGGAAACCACGGCCTTAGCCGTGGAGGAATGCGTAACTCTGGACGGGAAAGCTAACACTAACCATTCTACCATGCTTCGGCGGATTTCGCTCACCGGCGGATGACCCACCGAAGCCTTGGCGCCTGCGAACCGACCCTCCTACGCCCGCCGTAGCTGGCTTCGCGAAGGCAGGAGCGCTTCGGCGCCCAGGGGCGTAGGTGGGTATGGTTTATGGGCACCACGGGCTTGCCGGTGGGGCTCCATGTCTTCGCTGTTTGTTCAAGCCAGAAGACCACGGTGAATTCGTTCTCCTTTCTCAGGGATGGGCATGGCATGAATTTGCTGTCATCCGTAAGTAGTCGAAAACCAAGCGGACATTGCGTGTCAGCTCTCGCATCTTTTGAGCGACACTGCG
>Ga0315281_10010606_pt1 | contig 12694 bp, 7 predicted proteins | sample YL17G07_0_MG_FD_204540 | JGI IMG/M metagenome (GOLD analysis project Ga0315281, IMG submission 204540) | Sediment microbial communities from Yellowstone Lake, YNP, Wyoming, USA - YL17G07_0 | ecosystem: Environmental > Aquatic > Freshwater > Lake > Sediment | place: USA: Wyoming | collected... | reverse complement strand
CGCGAAGATCGCGGCGATCTCGGGGGCCGCTTCCGGCCCGAATTGATGCGAGGCCCAGTCCTGGTGGAAATCATCCACCGGCAGATACCGCGGGACTCCCGGCTGGCCGGGATCCGCCGTGTAATCCTTCCACGCGGGGCCGCCGCAGTTCAGCTTGATGGTCTTTGGTCCCTCGATGACGATGCCGGCGATACACGGGAAATCGGCATAGCCCTGGGACATCGCCTTGCGGTCGGCCTCCAGCAGTTGGGACGAGATGTCCTTGAGGAATCCAATGGATATCTTGCCGTCCGTGACCTCCACCTTGTCAAACTTGAGATCCAGCGCGCGGTTCTTGCCCACGCGCTCGAAGATGTCCAGGCGCGGCGCCACGGCCTTGCCCTGCAGCGTGACCCCGAACGCCCTTTTGCCCACCGCGTTGTAGGCCGGCTCGTTGAACTGCAAAGTCACGCGATAGGAGCCGTTGGGCACCGTGAAATCGTAACCCTGCACGTCCCAACGGACCGTTTGATACACCGGGTCGAGATCGGTGTTCTCAACCGCCGCATCGAAGCTCGCGGTGTTGCCGCCTTGCACACGGACCAGCGCTGCCTGTTCCTCGGCCGGGTCCGCCCTGAACTGGGGCGCCGTCCAATGGGCCTGGGCCATCGCCGCCACCGTCGGGCCGACGTCCTCCGTCCGCCAGTGGATGCCGATGAGGCCTTGGCAGCCATAACGCAACGCATCGTAGGCGTCGCGCCGGACGCGCCCAACCCAGAGCTGCGGAGAGGTCATGCTGAGGTCGTTCTCCAACCAGGGAATCGCCCAGCCCGGCCGGTCTTTGAGGCGCGAGAAACCCTCATCCACGGGGATGGTGCCCAATTCGAGATTCAGCGCCGAGAAGGGCATCTCTTTGGGCAGCAGGCGGTCAAACATGGTTCGGTCCTTCAGAGGACCCAAGGCCCAGCCGGCCGTGGCCAGCGTGAAAGGCGCCGAGACTTCCTTCGCCGCGGCGGCGGCGAGCAGCAGATCATCCTGAGTTTCCTGAACGTCGCGGTCCGATTGGGGCCCCCGCCAAGCCTCCGGCGTCCACAGCCAGTAATAGTCCAGCGGATAGGTTCGCATGGCCCGCAGAAACGTGCCGCGATACAGCGCCTTGTGAACTTCGGGGTCCTGGACCGACTTCCCCTGCTCCCTGAGGCGCGCCCGCACCTCGTTCGGCAGAAGGCGTGTAGAATGGGTCAAGGGAATCTCCGTGCCCACGCAGGTCTTGACGCCGAACCGGCGCGCGTACTCGAAGGCCTCGCGCAGCAGCCGACCCGCGCGGATGAACACTTCGTTCTTCTCCTCAAGGGTCCCGCCGTGCGGCATGAGTCCTTTCATCACCGAGGGTCCCCAGACGTCCGACTCAAAAAACTCCCGCCCGCCATATCCGTACTGCCCGGTGCGCCGCTGCGGCTGGCCGCCGGTCTTGCGTTCCGTGTTGACGTAGAAGCTGGGATAGCTGAACTTGGGATTCCCGTTCGCGTCCACGTCCTCCGGCATGCCGATCCACGTGGTTGGCTCCGATCCCCACCCGCATTCCGTGTAGGTGTGCAGGCCGATGAAGTTCATCCGCATCTTCACCATCTGGGAAAGGACAGCCTTGTAGTCATCCGCCTCCCACAGGTCGGGACCTTCGGGGAAATCGTGAAAGGGGAGGATGCCGCGAATGGTGAAGAGGGGCTGGCGCGTTTCGTCCAGATCCGGCAACGCGAACGGGATCTTCTTGTCCGGGATCACGTCATCATGCAGATAGAATCGCACGCCGAGCTTCTCGGCGAAAGCATACACTCCATACAGCGCAGCCAGATCACTGCCGCCGGTGATGCTCAGGATCTTGCCTCCGGACTCATTGACGGTCTTCAGCCGATACTGCTCCCGGCCCAGGGTTGTGTCCACGCCGATCATGATCGCATCGCCCGCCACGGGTCGCTTATCCACGACGGGCAGCAGTTCGCCCGTGCGAAGATACAGGTACCGCCGCACCTCGCGCGCAGCCAGGTTCTGAAGAGAAGGCGCTTCCGAGGGGGCCGCTACGATTGCCGGAGTGATCGGAGTTGGCGCGTTCCGGAGATACGCGCAGCCATACAGGACGGTCATCATCAGAACAGCGAGCAGGCTTCCTTTTGCGTTCATGCAGAGGCTTCCTTCATTGCGCTTTCGCGGGCCTGAGCTTGATCGCCCAGGCATGGGCGCACGGCGGTTTGGCGCGGACGGCCGCAGGTATGTTGACGACACCGGTTTGGCTGGGCTTCAGAGCGCCATAACCGAGCAGTGTGATCTCATCGGCCTTGGCGGCGAGCTCGACCGGAATGGAGACAGTCTCCGGCAGGGCGCCGCTGTCGTCTCTGGCGAGAACAATGGCATACGTCGTGCCATCTCGTTTGCCGGTGAAGACGCAGTCTCCGCGTTCATACGGCGGAACCGGGCGGGTGGCATAGATGGCTTCGCCGTTGAGTTTGAGCCACGCCCCCATCTCTTTGAGGCGAGTATGAACGGTGGGATCGAATTGCCCGGTTGCATCGGGGCCGATTCCGATCAGGTAGTTGCCGTTCCGGGCGACGATGCGGGTGAGGTTGCGAATCAGGGTCCCGGTGCTCTTGAATCGGTCGTTGGGCTTGTAGGGCCACGCCGTCCCCATCGTCATGCAGGTTTCCCAGGGGTAAGGCAGGTAATGGCTCGGGATCTCCCCCTCCGGCGTGATATAGTTTTCGTTCTCGCCGCCGACTGTGCGGTCCACGACGATCAGCCCGGGCTGGTGTTTTCGCGCCATCGCGGCCATGCCGTTCATGTCAATGTCCGCGTTCGGAGGGCGTACGCTGCCGCCGTCGAGCCAGAGAATGTCTTGGGGTCCATAGCCGGTCATGAGTTCCTCGATTTGCTTCCAGGTGAACTCCTTGAACCGTTGCCACTGGGCGGGATGCTGGCGGGTGTCGTAGTTCGGCCCTTGGCCACTGCCCGGTGGAAGATCCGGGAGCCAGTAGTCCGGGCTGTGCCAGTCCGCCTTCGAGAAGTAAATGCCCGTGCTCAGCCCCTGCTTGCGGAAGGCGTTGCTCATATGCTTGATGGTGTCCGCGCGCGGGTCGGTGTGGAAGGGGCACCGCTTCGACGTGATTCCGTAGTCGGTCGTCGCGGTGTCCCACATGCAGAAGCCGTCGTGGTGTTTCGACATCACCAGCACATACTTCACACCGGAGTTCTTCGCGGCAACGGCCCACTGGTCCGGGTTGAACTTCGTCGGGTTGAAGGTGGTGATCAGGTTTTCGTAGACCTGTTTATAGGCTGGGTCGTCGAGTGTGGCGAATCGCTCCGGCCGCTTGTTCCACGGGTGCCTGGTCGTGACCAGGCTCCACGATTCGACAATGCCCCACTGGCTGTAAGCGCCCCATGTGATGAGCAAGCCGAGCTTCTGGTCCTGCCATTGCGGCAGTTTTTTCAGCACGGCCGGATTTTTCGGCGGCGTCCACTCCTTGCTCGCGACGTACGCGCCGTAGATACCGACGCCCTCGGCGGGATTCCCGGCGGTCGCCGAAGCGGCGCACGCAATGGCCACCGCAAATGTTGCTGCGATCTTCTTCATTGCCTGTGGTCCCTTCTTACTTGCTGATGGGCCAGACTCTAAGGCGCAGTTTGCCTCCTTCCGGAATCTCAAACGGGCCGGGGAAGGGATTGGCCTCGTTGCGCCTGTTGCCGAAATAATCCGTCTGGATACGAATGGGCGATCCGTCGGCGTTTTCAAAAGGCAGGTTGGGAATGGTTGCATTGCCGAGCAAGCCGCTGGTCACGAGTTTGCGCCGTTGCTCGACACCCCACGCCTTGTCAAGTGAGATCTCGAGGTAGAAACCGTCCGCCTGCTCGACCAGTTTGATCCGCGGGTCAAATTCCGGTTTGCTGAGCGGGGCGGCCTCATGCTTGGAAGGCTTGGCGCCCTTGAGAAACACGTTGCCTGCCATCCACACGGGCAGGGTGGCCTTGTCGAAAGGGCTGACATCACCGCGTCCCAGGAACAGGTTGTTGTAATAGCGGACGTCGCCGCATGGGTTGTCATGCATCCCGGCAAGTGCGGTGGAATGTGCCTTGTGGTATGGCGTCATGCGGCCATCGAAGGGGATCATATTCAAGTTGCCCGCGATCAGGTTGTGGGTGTAGGCCCCGCCCTGCGACACGATGAGTTGCGCCGCCGGCGACAAGGAGATGTTATTGGCGACCAGGAACGGGCCATGGTCCACTTCGTGGAACAGGTCCGGGGAGTTGTCGTGGAGCAGGTTGCCGGTGACGTGCGTGCCTTGCGCCATCCAGTCCAGCCAGATGCCGAAGGTGCCAACGCGGTAGATGTGGTTCTGGCTGATGACGACATCAATCGCGCCGTGGAACTTGATGCCGGCCATCTCCGCGCCGCTGAACAGACGATGAACGTATATGTCGTGGATGTTGTTGCCGGTCACGGTGCTGAACGAGCAGCCCAGGCTGCCCACGATGCCCGTCTGCTCGCAATGAGAAATGTCATTGTTGCGGACGAGATGACTGCCGACGGTGTCCTTGTTCCAGCCGTTGGACAGCGCGCGCGTCAGCGTGCCGACGTAACCTTCCGCGGATTCCGCCCGGTTGTCCCATTCGTCGCCATACTTGCCGAGCGCGATCCCGGAGCACCGCGAGTGGCTGATCACGTTGTTCTCGATGATCCAGCCTTTGCTCCAATGCGTGCCAATCAAACCGAGCTGTTCGGCCGTGGGCGGCGCCCAAGGTGTGGCCGCGTGGCGCATCGCGAAACCGCGCACAGTAAGGTAGTTGACGCCTGTCTTCTCCGGATAGAAAACGGTCTGCCGCGCGTTGATTTCCACCAGTTGCTCGTTCGGGTTCACGCCCTTGAACTGCGCCCATATAGTCGTGTTGTCCTTGTCCACTTGGCCGAACCAGAGCGGGGCGTTTTCCGCGGGTTTCATGACCTCCTCCAACCTGGCGGCTTCGATCAACCACTCGCCGTTGAGGTAAACGGCGCCTGTATGGTGCTGACGGCCATTGGGAGAGAACCAATCGCCATGAATCAGATCGCTGTAAGGGTTGAAGTTGCCGAAGAAACTGTTGGGGAGCGTCACCTTCCAGGTGTCGTTGCCGATCTTCTCCCAGTTCTTGATGACTTCCGAGCCCTTGATCTCGACCTTCTCGCCGCGAGCGGCCTGATACACGATGCGCCTGGCGTCGGACTCGCCGCCGCGCGGCGGGTTGATGCGCTCGCGGTAAACGCCTTCGTGCACGGTGATCACATCACCCGGTTGGGCGCGAAGCGCGGCGGCGGAGATGGTCTTGAATGGCCGGGATTTCGAGCCGTCGTTGGCATCGTTGCCGTTGACGGAGACATGGTACGCATCCCTGGCTGAGCCGAATGGGTTGAGCGCGCAACCCGCGAAGAGAATGAGACCGGCGAGAGTGACAAAGAGTTTCATTGTGTGCCTCGTTTTCATTGGGCTATAGGTTAACGACGACTGTTTGGCTCATTTCCGGAGCGGTGGCGGGCCAGATCAGGCGTTGTCCCTTGGAGGTCGTAGCCTGGATGTAATACTCGATGCCGCCGCCCTTTGCCGGGGGCAACGTGACGGTATGCACGCCGCGGCCCACGTGACGCAACGGGATCGTCCGCCAGCCGCCGCGCCCCATCGGCCGCCAGCGCAACGCCGCTGACTTCGGGCGTTCGTTATCGAGCACGATCACCTTGATCGAGAGGGATTCGCCCTCGTGGATTTGTGTGCGAACGGTCGGCACGATCAAGCGCGGCTGACCCGTGTATCGCGCGCCGGGCTGCGCTTCGTTCGGCAGAGCGGCGCCAAGCGTCTCCACGATCTTGCGGTCGTGGAGGTCAAGGAAATGCTGATCATTGGTGTTCCTCCGCACGTGCAACTCGAGGTTGGCCACGGTGCCCATCTCTCCGGGGGTGTCGGTGACGGCCAACTGCAGCGTCATCACCCGCTCCCACTGCCGGGCCAGCTCGATGCGGAGGGGAAGAGCCTTCTGCTCTGCGAGCATCTTCTTCTTCGCCGGGTCTTTTTCCGTATCCATCTGCTTCATGATCCGGTCAAGTTCCCCGCGGGTGCAGCCAATCTGGCCGACGGCGCGGAGGTAGCGGAAAGTGTTGAGCCAGTAATCGAAGCGTTCGAGGTTGCCGGCCCCCGTGATTTTCGAGCGGAGCGCCGCCATTTCATCCACAAAGGCGTAACGCTCTTTCTGCTCTTCCCAGGGTCTGCCGTTGGGGATGATCCCACCAGGGCCGCCGATCCAATCCGCCGGACGGGGAAGCGACGTGCCGGGCTTGTCGTATTTGCCGCGCCCGCCATCGAGCCGGACAAACACCGCCGCCAGCCCCTCCGCCGCATCGGGGCCGAACTGCGCCCGGCACCAATCGCGGTAGAAATCGTCGCAGGGAAGGTCACGGGGTTTGTCCGGGAACGGCGATCCGCTGTCCTGACCCGGCAGATCGGCCTCGTAGTCCTTGTACTTCCCCCCGCCGCAGTTTATCTTGCGCGTGAATGGCACGCCTTTGATCTGGTTGCTGGCGGCGGTCCGGCCCTCGATCACGATTCCGGCAATGAACGGGTACTCCACCTGCTGGACAAACTCGATGGCCAGCTCATCGCTTGCCACCGCGAGGTCCTTGAAGGTGAAATCGAGAGCCTTATTCGCGCCGGCCCGCGCGAAAACATCCAGTTTGTCCAACACCGTCTTCCCTTGGACCTTCACGCCGAACACCCGCTTGCCGGCTTGCTCATACGCCACTTCACAGAACTTAAGAGTCACGTTGTATGTGCCGTTGGGGATTTTCAGGCGGTAAGCCTTCAGATCGTAGAGACAGCTCTGGTACACGGCGTCCTCATCGGTGGCGGAAATCGAGTTGTTGGGGTAATGTGCCGTCTGCCCGCCGATATGTATGTCTGTCGTAGCAGGCTCCGGGGGTTTGATCTTCCTGCCGAAATCCGCGTTCCAGGCTTTCTGGTCCCATCCGGCGGCGGCCAGCGCGGCCACGTTGGGCGACAGCACCTTCGTGCGCCAGTGAATCCCCATCAGCCCCGTGCACCCGTAGGCAAGCGCATCCGCCGCGTCGCGCCGCATCCGGCCGGCCCATAGTTGCGGAATGATCATCCCCGGATCGTCCTCCATCCACGGGATCGCCCACTGCGGCCGGCCCTGCGCGCGCGAAAAGCCGGGTTCCACCGGGCTGAAGCCGACTTCCTGGTTGATGCAACTGATTGCCGCGCTTTTTGGCAGGATCTTGTCGAACAGGGTCCGGTCGCTGGGCGGACCCAGCACCCAGCCGCACGTGGCGAAGCCGAACGGCGAGCCGGCGTCCTTCAACGCCCCGACCGCTGTCTCGATGTCGGCGACTGCCGCGTTGACCTCCTCCGGTTTCGTGCCGCTCCACGTCCATCCCTCCGGCGTCCAAAGCCAGTAGTAATCGAGCGGATGCGCCGCCGCGATCCGCCGGAACATCCCCTCATAGAGCTTTCCGACAACGCCGGGGTCCCCGGGATCCATACCCTTCTGTTTCAAGTGTTCCTGGAGCGCCTTTGGGATGGTCAGCGGCGTTTCCGTTCCCATGCAGAACCGGACGCCGAGGCCGCGGCCATACGTGAACGCGTCTTTGAACATCGCCGCGGCGCGGTGGAACACGGCGTTGCTGCCGTCGGTCGTCTTGGGCATGGGCCGATAGCCGTCGGTCGGCGGCGCCCCGAAATCGTCGCTCTCAAACAGCAGCGCGGCCCCGGCGGAAAAGTCGCTGGTCTTCGTCGGCGCATACCCCCACGAACCTCCGCTCGTGCTGGCCCACCGGCTGGGATAGCTGAACTTGACCGAGCCGTCCTCGTTCACGTCCTCCGGCAGACCGATCCACACCGACGGTTCCGGCCCTACGCCGCCCTCCGGGTAGCAATGCAGGCCCAGAAAGTTCATCCTCAGTTTGGCGAGCTGCGAGCAATAGGCCTTATAGTCGTCCAGGCTCCACCAGTCCGGACCTTCGGTGAAATCGTGAAAGGGCTGGATGCCGCGCAACGCGAAAAGCGGCTTGCCGGTTTCATCGAGATCGGGCAGCCGCCAGTTCGCCAGCCGCTCATCCGGGATCACGTCGCCGTGCAGGTAGAACCGCGCGCCGAGGTGTTCCACGAAGCGATAGGCGCCGTAGAGGGTCCCCAGGTCGTCGCCGCCCGTGATCCGCAGCACGCGGCGGCCGGCGTCCGAGGTGGTTGAGAGACGATACTCCTGCGCCCCGAGTCCTTGGTCCCCCGTGGCCAACACGATCGCATCGCCCGTTTTCGGCGGTGACTCCACGATTCGGGCCATGCCGCCCGTTCGCAGATAAAGATACCGTTGGATTTCGCGGGCAGCCAGGGTCTCCCGTGCCGTGGCCTTCTTCCCGCGCACGATTGCCGGCATCCCGGAGTCCGATCCGGTCAGGTGGCTGAGACCGGCGCACGCGCTCAACAGGAGCAGGGCGCCACCCGTCAGATTCGTGAGCAAGAGTTGCCGTGTTCTCATCTTGAGCCTCCATATCTTAAGTGCGGGCTTTAGCCCGTTCAGCGCCGTATGTAGTGCGGGCTTTAGCCCGTTCACCGTCTAGAGAGAATTGCGCATAATCAAGCGCGTGGGATTCACTTCCCTCGCCGTATCGCCCGCCAGGATCATCTCCGCCGCGCGGCGGCCCAGACCGGCGAAGTCCGTCGAGATAACGGTGACTCCCCCATCGCCCACTATTTTCTTCATGGGGGTGTCGTTATAGGATATCAGGCCCACGTCCCGCCCCAAACGCCATCCCTCTTTTCTGGCGTGCTCCACCACCACTACCAGATCGTCGTCATCAATCACCAGATACGCAACGCCGCGCTGTATGTCGCTCTCTTTGAGACTGTGGAGGACCGAGTGCTGGACGCGGGACTCGCGGCAGAACCTCTTGAACCCGGGGATGAGGGACAAGGGGTGCTCGCTCGGCTTCGGAAACACCAGCACCAGCCTTTGGTATTTCCGGATTCCGTCCGCGGCGGCCACAAGACTCTCGTAGATGCCGGTCTCGAAATCCTGGTACAGGCACGGGTACGCAAGCCCCACCTGCTCGGTCCGGTCCAGAACGAACAGGCGGCCGGCGGCAACCGAGTTCAGTATCTCGGGAATCTCGGGACGATCATAGGGCATGACCGCGTAAACGCTGTATCTCCCCCGGGCCTTGAACAAGAGGGTCCGATAGACGTCCATGTTGTAATGGTGAAACGCCACGTCGGCCTGGGCCTTGTGTCCCACAGCCTTCTTGAAGGCCGCGAACAGCGTCTGCTTATAGGGTGAAAGCTCATCGAACAGAAGGAATATCCGCAAGTGGTCCCGAACGGAGTCCGTCGCCACGTAGTAGCCCTTGCCGGGTTCCGAAACAATCACCCCGCGCCGTTTGAGATGGTCATAGGCTTTCACGACCGTATCGCGCGACAGGGAATGCTTCGCGCGCATTTCATTGACCGAAGGAAGGCTCTGGCCCGGGCTAAGAGCCTTCGTATGGACCGCGTGGCAGATGCTGTCCACAATCTGCTGGAATTTGGGAATGCCGGATCTGGCGTCTATTCGAAGGTGGAGCGTGGCTTTCACTCTTGCGGGATTCCCCCGACAATGGATTTGAGCGGCGGGTTGCTGGGTCCGTCGAAACGCCCTGAGTGCGCCTTGGGAATTAGCGACGGCGCCCTCTCGCATCATGGCCCAAAGCGTTCGAGGTCCCCCCGGCTCCTGGTTCCGTTCGTGGCGTCGTATTCGGTCTCCCCTCCCTCAACGCCTCCGAACTCCGCGTGACAATCGAAGACCAGGTTGGGGCCCCTTCCCGTCAGGAACCACTTCTGTCCCCTGGCTCGAGCCTCGTTGTAAGTTCTGGCGTTTCCCCAATCCTGGAGCTCCGCATACATGTACGCATCCTGATGATACTGCCACCCGACGGGGTCCTTGATACGGTCCGCGAAGGGATCGTTTGGGACGCTGGTCATGTAAGCCACCGGTGTGGACAAGTGATTGAGCCTCCAATGGGCCTCGCCTACGCCCGGGGCGCCGGGACCGGTGTACGGGGGATAATGCTGCCAATCCACGCAATAAGCCTCCATCGCCGTGGCAATGCTCCGCATGTCCGCCCGGCAGCGCGACACCTTGGAGCGCACCTGGGCCTCCAGGAAGTTGGGAACGGCGATCGCCGCCAGAATGGCTATGATCGCAACAACGATAAGCAGTTCAATAAGGGTGAAGCCTCGTGTTTTCCTCATTGCTCGCCACCTCCTCTCAATCCGTTTGGAACAGTGCTGTTCCGTTCCGTGCTGGTGATCTTCGTGACGCATAACTTACCCCTTCCCCGCTGGGCTGTCAAGAACAATCGGCGGGAAAGGATCGAGGCCAAAGTGAGGGAAAGCCTCCGCCTGGCGCGCGGGCAAAAAGCCAGGCTCAAGACCCTCCAAGCCGCCCAATCTTCGGTAGCTTTTATATGTGGCGCAACGCTCTGGGGCACCCCAAAAGGTACGCGAATGTGGGATGCTCACCGAATTCCTACTCACGCGTATCCAATACCGTCTTCCTTCCCTCCTCCCCCTTCAGTGCTAACCGCAACCCTTACAGCGCTCTGCGCGCCCCAACGCATGCTGGTCCGTTTCTTGCGGGAATGCGGAGATCGTGGGACGCACCGTACAGTCCCCATCGAGACAACCTCCGGGCGGAGCGGGCGTGTGACCTCCGGCCTCTTCCGGAAAGGATCAGAGGATATGAAACGGTATGCGGATGTGCGCAGGAGGCGAGTGCGCGCGGGATTGCTTTTGCTCGCGATGCTTGGAATCGGTCAGGCAGCGGCTTGGGCGACCAACGCCCCCGCCCCGGCTGTCAACTCCGGAGCAACCGCCTGGATGTTGACTTCCACCGCCCTGGTGCTCCTCATGGTGCCGGGACTCGCCATGTTCTACGGCGGCCTGGTGCGGACGAAAAACGTGCTGGGCACCATGATGCACAGTTTCTCCGCCATGGCGATCATGGGCGTCCTGTGGGTGGTGTGCGGCTATGCCATGTCCTTTGGCAAGAGTGCGTGCGGCGGCTGGTGTGGATGGGATTGGAACTATTTCCTCATGCGGGGAATTGACGAAAAGGTGATGCCCTCCGGCGTGCCGGAATATGTGTTCGCCATGTTCCAGGGGAAATTCGCCATCATCACGCCGGCCCTGATCGCCGGCGCGTTCGCCGAACGCGTGCGTTTCCGCACCTACTGCGTCTTCATCGCCCTATGGGGTCTCTTGGTCTACAACCCCTTGTGTCACTGGGTCTGGGCGCCGGACGGATTTCTCTTCAACATGGGCGCCAGTGGCGCGATTGACTTCGCCGGCGGCACGGTCGTGCACGTCTCCTCCGGTGTCAGCGGCCTGGTGCTGGCTCTCTTCCTGGGCGCCCGCCGGGGCTATCCCGCAAGCGCCATCCAGCCAAACAACCTGGTCATGACTCTGAGCGGCGCGGGCCTGTTGTGGGTGGGCTGGTTCGGCTTCAACGCAGGCAGCTCGGTGGCCAGCGACCTGCTCACCGCGCAAGCCCTTACGGCCACCCAGGCCGCCGCCGCCTCGGGAGCCCTCACCTGGATGCTGATCGAGGCCCTGCACCAGGGAAAGGCCACGTCCCTGGGCGTCGCCAGCGGCATCCTGGCCGGCTTGGTGGCGGTGACCCCCGCCGCGGGCGTGGTGCAGCCTTTCGGCGCGCTTTGCCTGGGCGCCGCGGCGGCCCTGGCCTGCTTCACGGCGATCCAGATGAAGACCAGGATGGGGTATGATGACAGTCTGGATGCTTTCGGCGTGCACGGCGTGGGAGGAATCGTCGGGTCCCTGCTGCTGACCTTCTTCATCCGCAAGAGTTGGATGGCCGCAGCCGCGGCCAAGACCGGCGCCGGTGCGTGGGGTGTCTTTGACCAGCTGAAGGTCCAAGTCGCCGCCGTCGGGATAGCCGTCTGCTACGCCGCCGCGGTCACGTGCATCCTGGCTTTTGTCCTGGACCGTGTGTTGGGCCTTCGACTCGAAAAGGAAGATGAAATGTCCGGCATGGACCACTGCCTCCACGGCGAGCAGGCTTACGGCATGTTGAACCTGGGCTAAACCGGCAATTCCCACGAGGAGAATTCAATCATGAGGATGATAACAGCCATTATCCAACCCAGCCAGCTGGATCGTGTGCGCGAGGCGCTCATCGCGGCGGAGATCACCCGCATCACCGTGATGCGGGTGTCCGGACACGGCCGGCAGATAGGGGAAGAGATGTACCGCGGGCAGAAGGTGGTGCCCTCGCTCCTGCCCAAGGTCCAACTCTCGATTGCCGTGAACGACGCTTTTGTGGACATCACGGTGGACACCATCATCCAGGCGGCGCGAACGGACACCGGCGCCGTCGGCGACGGCAAAATCTTCATCTCCCCGCTCGAGGAGTGCATTCGAATCCGCACGGGCGAACGCGGCGGCGGGGCTATCTGAGCACGCTGATCCGCGAACTTAGTGCCCGTGCCTCTCGTTGACTCCCTCGCGATTCCAGCTTCACCGCGCGCGGGCGTATTGCAGCGGCGCCAGGATAGGCGCCTCTCGCCCCCCCCTGTTCGCCCTCGTTGTCCCATCCGTCTCATCCGTCCCCGCCGTGCCGGTGCTGCCCCCCCGGCCGG
>Ga0315281_10010604_pt1 | contig 12695 bp, 8 predicted proteins | sample YL17G07_0_MG_FD_204540 | JGI IMG/M metagenome (GOLD analysis project Ga0315281, IMG submission 204540) | Sediment microbial communities from Yellowstone Lake, YNP, Wyoming, USA - YL17G07_0 | ecosystem: Environmental > Aquatic > Freshwater > Lake > Sediment | place: USA: Wyoming | collected... | reverse complement strand
CTATTGAAAACACAAGCATTGATTGGTGGAGGCGGGGGGAGTCGAACCCCCGTCCGAAGAGGCCAACGGTTAGAAGCCTACATGCTTAGCCGATTCGCTTCGTGCTTTCGCCAGCGGTTCTCAGGAACGGGCAAGAACGGACCGCCAGCTAGCCTGTAGCCCGTCGGTTGACGGACTCTTGCCCGGAATCCCCAGGCGGCTGATTCCAGGCCAGCCCGCTAATCGACGCCTCTCTCCGCCCTGCGGGCCTGACGAAGGAAGCGGCTACCTAATTAGGCAGCGTAGGCATACTGCGTGTTGTTGGCAGTTGTCTTTGTCCCACTCCGATTACGGGTGGTGTGGACCCCCGACATGCCTTCTAAGCGCAAGCGCTCCCGTCGAAACCGGGACGCCCCCACACTCCTCTCAGATTACGCCCCGCCCGCGCGCGTGTCAAGGAGTCCTGCTCGCGCCAGCCACTTACGGCGCCGCTAAGCGTTCGAGAACATGGGAGTTGACACGGCCCCATTAGCCTGTACCATAATGAAGAGTCGGCGCTCCAAACCGAGGTGCACCCATTGGCTGAATCACCAGAGAATCTGATTAAGAATCTCATTAACCAGGCCCGCGAACGCTTGGCGCAGGAGTTTCGCGCTCAGGCGGAGCATCTGCAAAAGCTCGAGGAGACTCTTCAGGAACTGCGCAGCCGGAAACAGCAGTTAGAGGAAGCCGTCGAGCAGCACCTCGCGGCACTGGGGAATGTACAGCTTCCGGCGCCGTCGGCCGTGCCAGCCGCCGCCGCGGCTGCAGATTCTTCCCTCGAAAACGTTCTAGCGGCGGTGCGCGATCTGATCACCGCAACTCTGCCCGAGCAGGTGCTGGAAGTTCTTACGGAGGAAGGGGAGAAACTGGGGGTGCGCGCTGCGGTGTTCGATGTGCGCGGGAAAGCCGCTTGGGGGTCGGCGGCGCGAGGCTTCGGCGCGGGGCTGTCCGACAAGGTCTTCCGCGGGCTCGTCGTTCCCCTCAACCAGGAGAACCCTTTTCGTACCTGCTACGAAACCGGCGGGCACGTGGACGCAAGCGTGGATCTGTTGAAGAAAAACCGCAATGTCCTCGACAAACTTCGGCCTGGTTCGGACGACCCTATTCTGCTCTTGCCCATTCGTTCCGCAGGGTCCGTATCCGCAATCTTTTACGCCGATGGCGGCAGCAAGCGGAAGGAAATGCCGGTTGATGCTTTGAAGATTCTGGCGGAGTTTGCCGGTGCCCAGCTCGACCGGCTGATGGCTTTCAGCGGCGGGCTCGGTGCTCCGGTGGAGGCACCCAGGGATGAGCCGGTAGAAGCCGACACCGCCGCCGAGGCGCCGGTTCAGGACGCCTCACTAGAGACCGTTGAAGCTGAGCCGGTCGAGGCAGCCCCTGTGGCGGTGACGAGTGAAGTGGCAGCAGAGCCTGAAGCGGTCGCGGCTCCGGTTCTGGGCGAGACTGTCCCGGTGGTTGAGGAAGCGCCGCCCCCGCCTCCGGTTGCCGCGCCAGCGCCAGGTGCAGCGGGATTCGATCTCTCCCAGCTCAGTGAATCCGACCAGAAAAATCACCGCGACGCGAAGCGCTTTGCCAAACTCCTGGTGTCAGAAATCGAGCTTTACAACAAGGCCAAGGTTACAGATGGCCGGAAGAACAGCGACCTTTACAAGCGCCTCAAGTCGGACATCGACCGCAGCCGTCAAACTTACGAGAAACGGTTCAGCAAGACACTGGGGAAACAGTACGACTACTTCCACGAGGAATTGGTAAGAACCCTCGCGGGCAACGAATCTCCTCTCCTCGGGTCGGATTATCCCGGCCCTTCTGTTTGAGAAACCGAAGAAAAATTGGGGCCAGCCTCGTTTGGGGGCTGGTCTTTTTTCATGGCGTTGCCTTTCTCCGCGCCGGAGATGACTCGCTTCGGGCGAAACTAGTTCAACTTGCGACACGGGCGGAGGAGAAAGGAGATTTGGCGCCGTTGCGCCGCTTCGCCTCGTCGGCGGTCGATCCGGAACTTCAGGGTGAGGCGTACCTGGCTCTGGGGTACCGCGAGTATTCAAAGCGCGACTTTCCGGCAGCGGCAGCTGACTTGCGCCAGTCGGCCCAAGCAGCTTTTTCGCTGGCTGACGTCGCCGCCTATTACTGGGCTGTATCGGCACGCGAGGCAAGCCAGCCTGAACAGGTCATCAAGGCGCTTGACGGCTTCTCGAGCCGGTACCTGGCAAGCCCGTTGCGTTTCAAAGCCCTGGCGCTTCTGGGGGAGGCGCTCCTCGAAGCAGGCCGGGCCGAGCAGGCGATTCAAACGCTGGCAGCCGAGCCGCGCGTTCGCCAAAAGCCCGAACTCACGCGGCTGCTGGCACAGGCATACCGCGACGCGGGGAAGTCAACTGAGGCAGCACGGACGTTCCAGCAGATCTATTACGCGTTCCCCGCCACACCTGAATCACGCGCCGCAGCGGAGGCCCTTGAGCGGCTGCGGCCAGAACTGGGTGAGAATTTTCCCCAGGCTTCGGAAGAGATCCAGAGCGCCCGAGCGGAAATCCTCTTCAAGAAGTCTTTCCTGCCGGAGGCTCTTGCCGATTACGAGAAGTTGCTCGCCGAGCACGCCTCGAGCCCCTTTGCACCGCGGTGGAAACTCGGCCGGGCGCGTTGCCTGATTCGGCTGAAGAGGGAGAATGAGGCGATTGAATCGCTTGGGCCCGGCTTTGCTGCCGGCCCCGAACTCGACGCCCGCCGCCTGGAAACACTGGTTGAGGCTTACTTTCGCGAGTCCAATGATGCCGCCGCACTTCAGACCCTCGACCAGCTTCGAGTGCTCTATCCCGAATCGAGTTCTTATGCCTCGGCCCTGTCGGCAGCGGGCAATCATTTCATCCGAAAGGGTGATTGGAAGACCGCCGCTGAATACTATCGGCCGTTGTCCGAGACGTTCCGCACCTCTGATTTGGGTCGCGAGGCAAGTTGGCGCATGGCCTGGAACTATTACCTCCAGGGCGACCTTGAGGCCGCGGCCCGGGCCCTGGCGGATCATCTGACGCGCCACCCTGACTCGTCTCACGTCCCGGCGGCCCTGTTCTGGTTGGGCCGGATCGCCGAAGAACATGGAGCCATGCCTGAAGCCCGCCAACTGTATGGGTCAGTCCAGCAGCGGTTCGTCCACAGTTATTACGCACTTCAAGCCGGCCAGCGCCTGAAAGGGCTGGGCTCGAAACCAGAACCTGCGAGTCAACGCGGTGCATTTCAACTTCCTGTGCTCGTTTCAACGCTGTCTCAGACCATTCCGCCCGGCGATCCCCTGCCGGTGCAGCCTTGCACGTTTCCGCCACCCAGCGAGACTCTCCGCCCGTTTCTCGCGCTGAAGGACTTGGGTCTGACAGAAATCGGAGAAGAGTATCTGGTGGCGTCCCTTTCGGACCAGCCCGATTCGTCCGACTTGCTTCTGGCGCTCAGCCTTCTCAGGGCAGGGCAGGGAAAGAGCAGCGCTGCGCTATTGAATTCGCGGCAACTAGTTCCCAAGTACGCGAATTACGAATTCTCCGCGCTCCCAGAGGGGCTCTGGAACCTGCTCTTTCCGCGCGACTACTGGAAACTGGTCCAGCGCCACGCCCGTGCGAATGGTCTTGACCCCAATCTGGTGATGGGACTCATCCGGCAGGAGTCGGCGTTTAACCCCCGCGCCACCTCGGTAGCTAACGCGCGTGGCCTGATGCAAATCCTGCCTGCGACCGCCAGTCGGACGCGGCGCGGCCGCAGCCGGATGGCCCAGCGGCTCTTTGACCCCGCGTACAACGTCCAGTTCGGCTGTCGCCACCTGCGTGGTGTGCTCAGAACTTTCAATGGAAATCTCGAACAGGCGCTCGCCGCCTACAATGCTGGCGACGTCCGCGTCAAAAACTGGTTAGCCGGGCATACATTCCAGGACCCGGTAGAGTTCCTGGAGACGATTCCCATACCAGCCACGCGCGCTTACGTGGAAGCGGTGCTGCGCGACGCAGCAATTTACCGGCAACTGCTCGGCGGGACTGCGAAGTTTGCGAAATGTCGGTAGGAGTTGACGGCAAGGAATCGAAGTCGACAGCCGCTGGTGAATGCCGAACCCTTACGCGTTGACAGAAGTGAGCATCCCGAATAAGATGGCTTCGTCCGGGCAACAATCCTCCATATGATTGGCACGACGGTCTCGCACTATCGCATTGCTGACAAACTGGGTGGCGGTGGCATGGGCGTGGTCTTCAAGGCCGAGGACACTCGGCTGGGACGCCCGGTGGCGCTGAAGTTCCTGCCGGAAGAACTCGCCCGTGAGCGCCAGGCGCTGGACCGCTTCCTGCGGGAGGCGCGGACGGCCTCGGCGCTGAACCATCCGCACATTTGCACGATCTATGATATCGGAGAGCACGAGGGTCGGCCCTTCATTGCCATGGAGTTGCTGGAAGGCCAGACGCTCAAGCACCGCATCGAGGGCAGGGCGTTCAAGGCGGACGAGCTGCTTGAGCTTGCCGTGCAAATCGCCGACGGGCTGGAGGCCGCGCACACCAAGGGCATCGTGCACCGGGACATCAAGCCGGCAAATATCTTCATCACCCAACGTGGGCAAGCCAAGATTCTGGATTTTGGGTTGGCCAAGCTGGCTCCACACGGAGTGCGGGTCGCGGAGGCGGTGGGGGCCACAGCCACCGAGTCAGGCGACGGAAATTTGACCAGCCCCGGCGCGGCGATGGGAACGGTTGCGTATATGTCCCCCGAGCAGGCCCGGGGAGGCGATCTGGACGCCCGGACGGATCTCTTTAGCTTCGGTGTGATGCTTTATGAAATGGCCACGGGGCGACAAGCTTTCACTGGGGGCACTTCGGCGATCATCTTTGACGCCATTCTCAACCGGGTTCCGGTCTCGTCGCTCCGGCTGAATCCCGAGATGCCCGCGGAACTTGATCGCATCATCAGCAAGGCACTCGAAAAAGACCGGGAGTCTCGTTACCAGAGTGCCTCGGACCTGCGCGCTGACCTGAAGCGCCTGAAGGTGCAGATCGACTCCGGTCGAACACCCGCGTCCGGGACAGCGCAACCCGTAGCCGAAACAGAGAAGTCCGTCGCGGTCATCTATTTTGAAAACCTCAGCGGGGCGAAGGACGACGAGTACTTCCGGGACGGGATCACCGAAGACCTCATCACCGAGCTGATGAAGATCGAAGGGCTGAAAGTCTTCACTCGTTCCGCGGTGCTGGCCTTTCGCGATAAGCCGATGAGCGCTCCGCAGGTTGGCGAGATGTTAAAGGCTTCCTACATCCTGGAAGGAAGCTTTCGCCGCGCCGGAACCCGCCTGCGCCTCAACGCCCAACTTTTGGAAACGCGGACGGGCCACGGCGTCTGGGCGGAGCGTTACGACCGGCAGCTCGAAGACGTCTTCGCCATTCAGGACGAGATTGTGCAGAGCATTGCCAAGGCCATGCGGGTAATGTTGACCGAGAAAGAGAAGCAGGCCATTCAGAAGGCGCCCACCGCGGAGTTCCAAGCCTACGATTATTACCTGCGCGGGCGCCAGTACTTCCACCAGTTTCGGCGGAAGGGCTACGAGTTTGCCATGGAGATGTTTGCTCGCGCGATTGAGATTGACCCCAAATATGCGCGTGCCTACGCGGGCTTGGCCGATTGCTATTCCTGCCTGCACATGTACTGGGGAGCGAGTGAAACCAACTTGCGGGAGGCCGATACCGCCAGCCGCAAGGCCCTGGAACTCGATCCTGTCTTGGCGGAGGCCCACGCCTCGCGTGGCCTGGCAATATCTCTGCACAGGGACTTTGAGAACGCGCAAAAGGAATTCGAGACTGCCATCCGGCTGGACTCGAACCTCTTCGAAGCTTACTACTATGCAGCGCGAAACCACTACGCCCAGGGAAAGATGATGGAAGCGGCGGAGTGGTTTGAGAAGGCGAGTCGAGCGCGTCCGGAGGATTACCAGGCTCCCATCTTGCTGGCCGGCGCCTACCAGGGTCTGAAGCGCAGAGTGGAAGCGGTAGCCGCCTACCACCGTGCCCTTCAGCTCATCGAACGCCATCTTAAATTGCATCCGGACGACGCGCGGGCGGTCTACTTCGGCGCATGTGCTTATGCTTACCTGGGCGACCGCGAGCGCGGGGTGGAATGGGCCGAGCGCGCGCTGGTTATGGAGCCGGAGGAGTCGAGGGTTCTTTACAACGTGGCCTGCGTGTATGCGCAGCTCGACGAGGCGGACAAGGCCATCGACTGCCTCGAGCGCTCGATCACGCACGGGTGGGGCGAAAAGCAGTGGATGGCCAACGACCCTGACCTCACCTCGCTCCACAGCCATCCTCGCTTTCAAGCGCTGATGAAGAGGTTGTGACGAGACACTGCCGGAGAGTTCAGCCAGGGCTTTCGGCAACCACCCGTGGATGGGGCTGAGAGCAGCGTGTAAGCTGGCTCGCTCAGGTACAAACTTTTCGCCATGATTGGCACGACGGTTTCGCACTATCGGATTACGGACAAGCTTGGAGGCGGGGGGATGGGCGTCGTGTACCGCGCCGAGGACACCCGGCTCGGCCGCAGTGTGGCCCTCAAATTCCTTCCCGACGACCTTTCCAAGGACCGCCAGGCACTCGAACGTTTCCAGCGTGAAGCTCGCGCCGCGTCAGCTTTGAACCATCCTCACATCTGTACGATCCACGACATCGATGACTCCGGCGGCCAACCGTTCATCGCCATGGAGCTGCTGGAAGGCGAAACGCTCAAACACCGCATTGAAGGCAAGCCGCTGGGAATTGACAGCCTGATGGAGCTGGGCATCCAGATTGCCGACGCGCTGGACGCCGCGCACTCGAAGGGTATCGTGCACCGGGACATCAAGCCCGCGAATATTTTCCTGACCCAACGCGGCCAAGCCAAGGTCCTGGATTTCGGGTTGGCCAAACTGGCCCCGCGGGCTGAGCGCGTGGCGGAGGCCGTGGGCGCCACCGCCGGCCTGACCGCCGAAGAACATTTGACCAGCCCGGGCACAGCGCTGGGCACCGTCGCCTACATGTCGCCGGAGCAGGCGCGCGGAGAATCCCTCGACGCGCGCACGGACCTTTTTTCGTTCGGAGTCGTGCTCTATGAAATGGCCACGGGCCGCCCGGCGTTCGCCGGCAGCACCTCGGCGGTCATCACTGAAGCGATCCTCAACCGATCGCCCGCCCCGCTGCTGCGCGCGAATCCCGGCCTGCCACAGGAACTGGAGCGCATCATCAGCAAAGCCTTGGAAAAGGAACGCGGCCTGCGCTACCAGAGCGCCTCGGAATTGCTCGCTGACCTCAAGCGCCTCAAACGCGATATTGATTCGGGTGGTTCAGCCGCGGCGCACGCGCAGCGCTCGCCGCAAACCGAGGCGGCGCCGGCGGCGGAGAAATCGCTGGCGGTACTCTATTTTGAAAACCAGAGCGCGGCGAAGGAAGATGAGTACTTCCGCGACGGCATTACGGAGGACATCATCACGCAGCTTTCGAAGATCAGAGAATTGCGGGTGTTCTCTCGGTCTGCGGTCCTGGCCTTTCGGGATAAGGGCCTTGCTGCTGTGCAGATCGGCCAGCAGCTCAGCGCGCCCTACGTGTTGGAAGGCAGCCTGCGGCGGGCCGGTAACCGCTTGCGCATCACGGCGCAACTGGTCGAGACGCGCAGCGGCCACTCTGTCTGGGCGGAACGTTACGACCGCCAGATGGAAGACGTCTTTGCGATTCAGGACGAAATCGCCCAAAGCATCGCCGAGGCCCTGCAACTGGCGCTGAGCGACAAGGAGAAGCGCGCCATCGATAAGGCCCCAACCGCCAATGTCCAGGCCTACGACTACTACCTGCGCGGGCGGCAGTACTTCCATCAGCACCGGCGGAAGAGCCTGAACTTCGCCAAACAGATGTTCGCCAAAGCGATCGCAATCGATCCTTATTACGCTCGGGCTTACGCCGGCGTCGCCGATTGCTGTTCATACCTTTACGAGTGGTGGGAACCCACGGAGGCCAACTACAAGGAAGCCGATGCGGCCAGCCACCGCGCGCTCGAGCTCGACCCGGAGTCCGCGGAGGCGCACGCTTCCCGCGCGCTCGCTCTCTCCATCAACAAACGCTATGACGAGGCAGAGAAGGAATTCGAGGCGGCCATCCGCCGCAACCCCAAGCTGTTTGAGCCCTATTATTTCTACGGCCGGTCTTTGTTCTCGCAGGGGAAACTTGCCCAGGCGGCGCAGATGTTCGAACAGGCCTCGCGCGTGAATCCGGATGACTTTCAATCTCTGATGCTTCTGGGTACGACCTTCACCGGCCTGGGGCGGGCTGCCGAGGCCGAGGCAACGTTCCGCCGTGTCCTGCCGGTCATCGAGAAACACCTGGAGTTACACCCGGACGACGCGCGCGCCGTCTATTTTGCCGCCAACGCCTACGGACAGATTGGTCAGCGGGAGCGCGCTGCGCAATGGGCGGGAAGGGCTCGAGAGATGGATCCTGAAGAACCTTCCATCCTCTACAATGTCGCCTGCGTTTATTCCAATCTGGGCGAGGTCGAAAAGGCGGTGGAGTGTTTGGAGAAGGCGGTGGCTCACGGCTTCTCGGATAAACAATGGCTGATGCACGACTCGGACCTGGACGCCTTGCGCGGCCATCCCCGCTTTCAGGCCCTGCTGAATCGAATGGCGGAAGATCTTTCGCAAGGATGACCTGCGCGGGGACCTTTGCCGGCAAGTTTCCCGCTTCGCCCATGCCTCGCTCACCTATATCGCACAAAGCTCAACAATTCACCGAGTCGGTCATCCGCGAGATGACGCGCCTGGCGATGGAGCACAACGCCTTGAACCTGGCGCAGGGTTTTCCGGATTTCCCCGCGCCGGCAGAAGTCAAAGAGGCGGCCGTCAGCGCCATCCGCGGGGACGTGAACCAGTACGCGGTCACCTGGGGGGCGCGGGAATTTCGCCGCGCCATCGCCGAGCGGTTCGAAAAAGACTCCGGCCTCGCTATCGACCCGGAGCGCGAAATCACCGTCTGCTGCGGCGCCACGGAGACGATGATTGCCTCCATGCTGGCGGTGGTGGATCCTGGCGACGAAGTCGTGATCTTTGAACCCTTCTACGAAAACTACGGTCCTGACGCCATCATCTCCGGCGCGGTGCCGCGTTTTGTGCGATTGCGGCCGCCGGACTGGACGTTCGACCCGGAGGAACTTGCTGCGGCGTTCAACGATCGCACTCGCGCCCTCATTCTCAATACCCCCAACAACCCCACCGGAAAGGTTTTCGCTCGCGATGAACTGGAGAGCGTCGCGGCGCTATGCCGCCGCTGGAACACTTATGTCCTGACCGACGAGATCTATCAATACCTCGTCTACGACGGTTGTCGGCACGTGTCGATCGCCACGCTCCCCGGAATGCGTGAGCGGACGATCACCATCAACGGGATGTCCAAGACTTACAGCGTTACGGGATGGCGCGTGGGCTACGCGATCGCTCCGCCGGAGGTCTCGAACGCCATCCGGAAAATGCACGATTTCCTCACCGTGGGCGCCGCCGCGCCGTTGCAGGAAGCAGGGGCCACAGCCCTTCGCTTACCCGACCCCTACTACCGGAGGTTGTGCGCCGACTATACGGCGCGACGAGACCGCTTCCTGCCCGCCCTCGAAAGCGCCGGTTTCCGTTGCTTCAAGCCGCGCGGCGCTTACTACATCATGACGGACATCTCCGGCTTCGGTTTCGCGAACGACATCGAGTTTACCCGCCACCTGATTCGCAAGATCGGCGTCGCCGTCGTGCCGGGAAGCAGCTTCTATAGCGACCCGGTTGCGGGCAGCCAGCAGGTCCGATTTTGCTATTGCAAGGCCGACGCCACTCTCGACGAAGCCGCGCGACGACTGATGAAACTGAAAAGATAACCCGTGGCCTTCGACCCCTCCCCCGTGCGGCGGCGAGGCAAAGGGTCTTGGTTTCGCTTTTCTCACGGCGTATGGTAGGATGACCTCCACAAAATTCGGCACGGGGAGCAACTGAGAAACGCAACATGAGCGCAAGCCCAGCACTTCAATCTGCCGCGAAATACCTCTTGCCGCCCGACACGGTCGTTGAGACGGACGGCCCAGGGCTGGCGTTTGAGCTGGGGGCTCGGGCCGGCAAGCCCGTGTTGATACTGCTTCGGATCGCAGAGATCGTCGAGCAGGAGTCGCTGCATGTTTCCATCTGGGGGTCGGCAGACGGGAGCAACTGGGGCGACAAGGCTCTGTTTTCATACCCGCAGAAATTCTACTGCGGGACGACGCCCGCGGCGCTTGACCTTGGTCAGCGCCCGGAGATCAAATTCCTCCAGGTGCGCTGGGAACTCAATCGCTGGGGGCGAGGCTATCCCCGCCCATTTTTCAAGTTTGGCGTCGAGATCCAAGAACTCACGACCGCTTAGCAGACTTCCCGTGCGAGGTGGCTCAGGTGGACCAAGAAGACCGGCAGTTCGTCACGCCCGAAATCGACAAGCGCCAGCATCGCCGGGCCAAGCTCATCACCCAGGTTCGGTGCGACGTGCTGCAGCGCCAGGCGCTCATGGTCACTCGCGACATCAGTGTGGGTGGGATGTTCGTCACTGAGAAAAATCCTTTTCCAGCGGATTCCGTAGTTACTGCTTCCTTTCGCCTGCGGCCCACCGACGAACTGCTGACCTGCCAGGGCAAAGTCGCTTACGCCATCAAGGGCATGGGCATGGGAATCATGTTCGCCGATCTGAGCGAGGAAGTCCGCCAGGCCCTGCAAAAATTTGTGGACGAAGCCGCCTGAATCCTGCCATCCTTCCGCGTCCAATCTTTTCGGGGGTTCCCATGCGATTTAGTGCCATTCTAGTGGCTCTTCTCACTTTTCCTGTTTGGGCAGGGCAGGCACAAGAGCCTCAAAGCCAGCCGCAGTCTCCTTCTTCTGCGACTCCCCAGACGGAGACGGTCGGGGTGGCGCGCCCGGCCCAGGCTAAAACGGAGGCGGCGGTAACGCCAGAGAATCCCTTGACCGGTGCTCAGGTAAAAGAACTGTCACACAAGATATGGCTGGCGGAATATCGCATCAATGATCTCCTGACCGAAGTTCATCCCGAGCGCTGGAAGCTCGCCGAGGTGGCGCGGAATTCTTTCACTCAGACTCTCGCCACGCTTCGGGAGCAACTCACGGCGATGGAAAGCTGGCGGGGACAACTCGATGACCGCCCCGACAGCATCTATCTCGGGTACAGGACCTATGCGGCAATCAACGCTATCCTGCCGCGGCTGGACGCGGTAACGCGCAGTATCACGCAGCGCGAAAACGCCAGTCTCGGCGCGCAATTCAGCCAGGCCGGGAATCAGCTCTTCGACCTGCAACAAACCCTTCAGCCCTATCTTGCCTATTTGCTGCACAACCAGGATGAAGTCGTTCTCGCCACCCAGAACAACCTCGCGGCCTGCCAGAACCAGTTGAGTTTCGCGATGCGCGGAAAGACAGCTCCTGCCAAACCGATGACAAACATTCTCCCTGAGTTCAAGGGCAGCCGGCGCAAGCGGAACGCCGCCGCCTCAAACCAGTCAACCGCGCCCGGCAAGGCTTCTTCTCCCGCCCCGCCGGCGCCAAAGAAGCCCTGAGAATGCCGGGGCGCACATCCGTGGGCCACTTGCCGCAAACCACGCTCAATCAGCCAACTGAAACTTAACGTCGATCTCCGTGAGCACCTCGACGGGATCACCATTCAAGAGCGTGGGCTGATAGCGCCAGCGGGCCACGGCGTCGTCAGCGGATGGCTTTCTGCAGTTCTTGCGCGGCGGAATCAATCAATGCCGCTTCGCCTTCGAGGGTCCGCGCCACGCGCGCGATTTCGCTTTCGGCCAGTTGCCACTTCTTCTGCTCGAGCGCCTCGCGAACGCCGGGAATGGTCCGGACGTCATAGCCGGCATAGAAGCCCGGAGCGTAAACCATGTGGCGGAACCAAGGGCGGCCAGGAAGCCCCTCGGGGCTGGTCAGCGCGCGCTCGCTCTCAATGAGCTTGGCGTTGACAGCGCGCAGGGAAGCGCGGCCCAGTGCGCCGCCTTCTCGGGCCTTTGCCAGCGCTTTGTCGTACTTCTCCGCGCTGCGGGCCAGCGCGTCGATGGCATTCTCAAGCGGAGCGAAATTCAGGTGCCGCGGGACGTCCTCGCGTGGCGGTGGAACGGAAACCTTCTTGGGATCGGCAGTTGCACTGAAGACGCCTTCTTCGAGTTGCTGGTTGCGTTCGCGGACTTCCTCCCGCCGGGTCTTAAGAACTTTCTTTAGGTCTTCGCTGTATTTCCGCAAGGTGTCCGCGAGATTGGTGAATTCGAAAGGAAGCAGCTCCGCTCCAGCCAGCCGCATCACGGAAAGCCCCACAGTCTCGGCCAGCGCGCGGCCATAGGCAAAATCGGTGTCTGAGAAGTGTGTGTACCAGTAGAAGTCGTCGTAGATGGAGTGGTAGATGCCTCCGCCGTCTTCGCCGCCGTAACTGAGGTTGAGCGAGGCGACGCCCAGATGATCCACGAACACGGTATAGTCGGAGCCGGAGCCGAGCGCATCAATTCGCAGGTCGGCGCGTTTGCGAATTTCGTCCCGTTCTTCGGGCGTTGCGGCGTCGGCGATACTCTTCAACTGGGTCCGTTTCCACACGGAGATTTGTTTCTCCGGGTCCACGATGTCTCGCGCGACTTCATTCATGAAC
>Ga0315281_10010602_pt1 | contig 12696 bp, 25 predicted proteins | sample YL17G07_0_MG_FD_204540 | JGI IMG/M metagenome (GOLD analysis project Ga0315281, IMG submission 204540) | Sediment microbial communities from Yellowstone Lake, YNP, Wyoming, USA - YL17G07_0 | ecosystem: Environmental > Aquatic > Freshwater > Lake > Sediment | place: USA: Wyoming | collected... | reverse complement strand
TTCCGCTTTCGCTTCCGGCGCTTTGCAGGATTTACCAAGAAATTTTCTTTCGCCATGTTTATATCACCCCCTTTCTTTTAGGAGCCTCATTTGCCGGAGGCGTTAGTTAAAATCCTTCAAAACTTCCTACTAAAAACTCCGCATCCTCTAACTTCCTAATAACCCTTCTACTAATTTCTTCATCGTTTTCTGGTACTGCAAAGAAGGTGTTATCCCCCATAAGCCCCTGATCTAAATTTTCTTCCCAGTCATTAAATCTAAAAAGGGGCATCCATAAGTAAGAAATATGAAAAACTACTCCATCTAATCTATAAACTGCAAGTTCTGCATAGGAAGGTTCCTTTATAATAAGTATCTGGTTTTTTTCATCAAAAGTTACATCAAAATTTTCTTCCTCTTCAAGTATTTCTTCTAGAGAGTCATACTCTTTAAAGTTAAGAAACTCTCCTTTTAAGGACTGAGTCTGAGTTACTAATTTTCTAGGGCGCATTTAATCCTCCTTAATAATCAAACTTCTTCCACAGCCTCTTTCCCTTCCTATGCTTAATCCTAATACTCCCATCGGGCATTCCCTCAATAATAGCCCCTTTCTTAAAATCATGTCGGAACTTTTCTCCAGGCCAGAGAGAATCTTTACCCTTCTCTGCCTCTATAGCCAGAGCATTCTCATAAATTCTTTCAGGATTTTTTCTAACCCTTTCAGGTAATCTTCCTCTAGTTTCATGAGCCCATCTTCTTGAAGTTCCTGGTCTTAACTCCCCTCTGCTTTCCATAGCAAAAAACTTCCTTCTCTGGGCCTTGGACTGAAAGGGATTCGCCCCAGCAATCATAAGAGTTTCAGCAAAGGGATTTTTCTTAATCCTTCCTACTTCAGGATCTCTCCTCTTTTCTTCATCTAAGTTATCACCTGCTTCATACAACTTCCCTGTTAACCTATGCTGTCTACTCTTTTCTATCGCTGTTAACTCTCTATTTCTTTCAATATCATCCAGCTTCTGGAGTTCTCTTTTGATAGAAGTATAACTTTCTAAGTGCCAGTCATAATCAGGATTCTTCCTAGGATTTTCACCAAGTTCGGAGGCTTGGACTGATTCCCCGTGAGCTACTGCCTTACCATTATAAAACGAAGCATTTAGACTAGTTCTGGCATTAGTACTTTCATTGATGGCTTTTATTCTTTCTTTCTTATGCCATTCCGCCCCAGGATTCTTCTTAATTCTCTCTTCTCTCTCATCTTCTAACCTTCTTCTAATCCTTCTTAAAGTAGGATAGGATAACTGATCCCTTCGAAACTTCTCAGCCTCTTCTCTTTCTTCCTCTTCTTCTCTTTCTTTAGGAGCATGCTTGGGATTAACCTCCATAGTCTCAGCGTGTCTTGTCGCGTCCCAAAGGGACTTAAAAGGGCCTACAACCTTTTTATATAAAGGAAAGGCCTCTTTCGTAATCCTCTCTGCTGATCGGAAAACCTTAACTCTTCCTGAAGGATATAATCCAACGTAGTATTTCACTTTTATTCCTCCCTCATTGGCTTTACTGCTCTAAGGATATATTGTACGTCGTCCACGACATTGATGTAGTGTCTCAAAGCATAAACCTTTGCTTCATTTGCTCTTGCTTTCCACTCCGGTGCAAAAACATAAACTGTATTAACACTTTCAAAATCCGCTTTAACCTCGTAATGCCCTAAATTATTTGCTTTCAGCCAAGTTTGATCAAAATACTTCATAGTAACATCCGTAAGCGCCCTCTTATGCGTAAAATCTTGCCAGCATCTTACATTTGCCCAGTAGGGGCCGATAAAAGTAACACTTCCCATAGGGATTAGAATCCTATAAATTTCCTCCATAAAACTCTTCAGATCTGTAACATGCTCGACATAGTGAGAGCAGAAAATTTCATAAACTGAATCACTTTCAATAGCCCAAGGATACTCCTCTAAATTAACTTGCTTAAACTCCCCTGGCTTATACTTCTCGCTTAAATCTTTATAATCAACTCCAATAAAACCTTCTTTCTTAGTTTGCCCACACGCAAGATCAAGCCTAACCAGCCCAGTGGGTGTTTCTGGAATGATAAAGTCGCTATCTTCTGTTATAGCCTGTCTTCCCTGCCCTTTAATTCCTATTGCTTCCATTTTATCTCCTTTGTCTACTATGAGAACTTCTGCTATTAAGCATTTTTAACTCTTCTATGACTTTTTTGGTTGTATTAATAGATACTCCCCGTTTTCGAGTCCAAGTGAGCAACTCTAATCCCTGTATGCACCCCTACCTTACCTCCAACTTCCTTCACTTTTGCTATAAACCACGCATCTTCTGTATGAGAGCTAACTACCCCTTCCTTAACCTCCGTTGGCCCTGTCTTAAAATATGGCTGGCTAATCTTATCAAAGATATCAGTACGGATTAAAGTAAAATCCAGCCCGGTTAAATCTACCCAAACTACTTCTCCTACCTCAAAATGTACCCCTGGCTTCATCCATCCTATCCCATCTCTATGCACTAAAGGCGTAGGCACCTCATCTTGCTTAATATAATATAAGGCCGTTAACATATCCCAGTTACCCTTCTCCATCTCCTCATTCAAAGCTACTAAACCATCCCAGGGAGGAAGCATATCATCCCCAAAGAAAAAGAGATACTTCGGCCTTGGCTGCATCTTACACACTTCCCCTGCTAAATAACTCCTCGCAACTCCTACCTCCATTCCCTTCGCATAGAGAGAAGGTGTCGCCCCATTCATAGGCATTTGAAGCCGAGAGGATGCTATATGAAATTCTATAGGAACCATGCCAAGTGTTAGTAAACACTGAGCAATATGAGGACGAGCGTGGGAACCTATAGTTATATCTTCTATTTTAGTTTCAGGGGCTACTCTCATTTAATCCTCTTAACATAACTTTGGAGCCTGCCGCTCACTCAAATCCTACTCACCCTTTCCAAGTTTTCGGATGTAGGAACTAAATAAATAAGGGGTTAGCGAATAACGCTATGTGCTACAACTGCGATCACCCGCAAAACTGGGCTCGTACCTTCTCCAGAATTCTGAATCGTCACGTTTGTCGCATCGAACAGAGCATTAAAGAAATTTGCGGAAACGTTTGACGATCGTGTACTGGCTCCTACCACGATCACAAAATCCGGTGCGGCTGGAAGACCATGAGCAAACGATGTAGATGCTTCAGCAGCCAGAGCAGCGAAAGTTGTAACCTGGATAAAACTACCGAGAAGCGCCATTTATACTCACCTCCTTTCAAGAAGTTAAAAGTTAATTGCTCTCTTGCACGTAAGGAACTAATTTTGGTTCACAAGAAGGGCATATAGCCCCAGATCCAACTCCGTGATATGCTGGAGGATGCTTTCCCTCAGCCCACTGCTTTTCACACCATTCAATATGAGCAAGATGTTCTGGGCTTAAAGGAATTTCTTTAACCTCCTCTTTAACTTCTTCCTTATCTGGTTCTCCATCTTCTAACTCTTCAAGATATGATTTACCCATTTCTCCTCCTTTTATTGAATACCCAGCCCACTCGGTGCTGATGGCGGCCGCTTACAACTAACCTCATTAGAAAATCCAGATTCATTCGGAACAACTTGGCTATCATACGCAGTTACTACAAAATAATGCTTAGTAGATCTCAAACTTGTGCCTACGGCAGGAATAGCTGTATCAAATAAGATATTCGTCACTTTCTTAGCATCATAAGAGTTTGCATTAGTATAAGCCACTGTAGGATCTGTCCTCCAGTATACCTTATATCCTGCTAAATCCAACTCTGTATTTGCGCTCCAGCCTAACCCATTACACGGGGTTGTCGGAAGGGCCCAGAGCCCAACTGAAATTAGTAATAGTATTATAACTGATGCTATCCAGTATTTTCTCCACTGTTTCATAATTACTCCTCCATCACCTTTTCTAACTCAGACATTTTCTTCCTGGCTGCAATAATAGTTTTAGCCCTTAACTGCTTTGCATACCCAAAAAATACTAATGCTGTAATTATCCCTACTGCAAACTTAAACATCTTTTTCTCCCCTAATTCTATCTGTTTCACTTGCTGCATATATCAAAGCCATTATTGATGCCCCTAAAACAGTTCCTACCAGCAAGCCTACAATAAAGTACAGCATATTATCTCTTCCTCTTCTGCCACTGAGTAATAGCAAAAGCCAATGCTGATGCTCCTACCATCCATACAAAAGGGGAAGCCAGCCATCCTCCCTCTTCTGCTGGAAGCCCCCTCCCTATTCGCTCCACTTTCTTAACATGGCTGATAAACTCCCTTGAAAAAGTACTTAGCCAGATAATATCCGTATATGTGTAAGTTCCTGCTTTGATATTAGGGATTACTTCACTTCCAGCTCTTTCTAAATCCTTCTCTAAAGAAAGCTGATTGACCATAAGCCTATCCGCCTCTTGCTTAACTTTTAAGTCAGGAGATTTTTGAAGCCTACTTAAAGTAGCCCGGCTTTGGAGGAAGCGGCCAATATAAGCCCTAATGCCTGTTTCTAATTGACCTGTTATTGATTCCGCCATATTATTCTCTTTTACGACTCCTTCTCTCTACAGCCCTTTTCCTTAAGATCCCCGCTGCTTCTTCTAATCTCTTTGCCGCCTCTAGAAAGTGGAAAGGGGTATCTTCACTAAGTAAATCCAAAACCTCATAAAGGATATGTCTTACTTCAAGTGCTGTTCTATTCATTTTAAGTATTTCCACCCTAAAAAAGCCACTCCCGCTGCTAAGGCTAATCCTAAATAAAGCCCTATGTTCCCGCCTAATGCTTCTGCACCTGCTGTAAGTGCAGAAACTGGCTTTGATGCTTTAATTAACTGCTTGGCTTCATCAATCGTTAAAACCTTTGCTTTAACCTGTTCAATAATAACTGATTCCGTTCGGTATTCCTTGAGTAGGCTTAGCCCCTTAACTGCAACATAACCAAGTGCTGTTGCTGCGAATCCTGCATAAATTAAAACTGGAACAAAACCTAATCCTTTAGATGTTCCTTCTGCCTCTTTCTTTCTCCATGCAGGAAGGTAAGTTAAAATCTTCTCTTTAATATAATTCGATGGGTCTTGCATAGCATTTATTCTTTTTAAGGAAGCAACAGCAGTTTCATATTCCTTCTTCATCCCCTTTTGATATGCAATACCTGCTACTTTCGCAAGTTCAAAACGACGCTTTGCGATATTATCTGGCATAGCAAGAAGTTCAGAGAGGGATTCTTTTACTTCCCTCCAATATCTCTCGAAGATATTTTCTTCCTTGGCTATTTCTGCTGCGAAATTACCGAACGCAAGATTAAGCATTCCCTGATATCTCCTCTTCTAAATCATCCTCTTCAATATCTTCTAACCCCTGCTCTCCAAACTCTTCCTCATAGGCTTCTTTAAGTTCAGTTAAAAAGTTGCGTAATGCCATCGCATGTGCTTCCTCCCAACTCATCTCAACTGCTAACTCATCAGCAATATCCTCAAGGAGGTCGAGAGTATCCTCAATTAGTTCATCTTGATCTTTTTTGAGTTCTTCATTCATCTAAACCTCTAAGTCCATTGTTACAGTTCTCCCCGGTGCTTCCCAAAACAAAGGTTCATCTTTTCTTACTGCATCAAACACTTTCCAACTTCCCTTAATCTTAACAAGCCCGTATACATGACTAAAATTCTTATTATTTGAGTATCCTGTTGCTCGAATTTTAACAGGATATCCAATACTCCTTAAAAGGGATAGGCTAGTTACTGTATAGTCGTCGCAGTCCAAACTTGCAATTTGTCCTAGCCCAATCTGGCTTAAAACAAAAAGTGGCGTCTGGACGTATTCCATTCCTTTTGGATCTTTTGTATAGCGACTATGAAGTTGAAGGAAATCAAAAATTGCTTGAACCTCTCCAACTTCATCTCTATCTGGGACATCTTCAATGATATGTTTGGCCCATTCCCTAACATAATTGCTGTGTCCACTTTCTTTAATAATATCCCTCATCCTGCTTATAGTGGTAGCGGGAACATTAACCCTACCAAAGCCCAGAAATTCTTTTCTAACTGGCGGATTAAGTGGCTTAAACATTTAATCTTCTTCAATCCTCGACTCCTCGGCCTCTCTCCCAAACCTCTTCTTATATAGCTCTTCTCCTAGGCTTCTCCCAGCCAGTTCATCTCTTCCAGAGACACGAGACCGGAAAATCCCTTTTCCGCCTATGCCAAGATAACGATAGATGGGATTCTTTCTTCGCATAAGGTTTTGAAATTCTGTTAGAATACGAGACTGAACAACCTCACGATCTACATCATACTCCTCTGAGGCATAAGCACTTGCTTCTTCGAATATCTCAGCCATCTCACGAGAAGCTGTATACACTATTCGGAGAATTGAGGCCTCTTGTGGGGTTTTATTGTGACTCATATCAGCGTATCCTCTAGCATATTTTAAGTTATAGCTTCTTCCTTCTCAAAAGGGCTTATAGGAACTGGTTCCTTTACTACAATTTTAATCTCTGCCCTACATCGCGGGCAATATAAGTCCAGCTCATATTCCGATCCGGAGATATTTTTAATGAGGAGCTTACCGCAATTGTGACATTTGAACGGGCCCCCCGAGCACATCTCTGAAGTTCTATAATAGGTTTTACTCACTCCGCCACCTCTTCTTTAGTAGGCTCAGCCGGAATTTCCTCTCCCTGGCCTGTTTCTTGAGTTAAAGGAGTAGAACATTCAGGGCAGTTTGGATTAGCCAGCAACTCCTCTTTACTTTCAAATACTGTTTCCTCATTACATTTTTCACAGTATCCAACTACTTCCTTTGCTTGCTTTTCTTGACCCCAAGCAACAAATTCAGTAAAATATGCTTTTGCTTGAGGAGTAACAAAATAATTTCCTCCAAAGCGGCTAATATAATCCGCAACCTGATCTATAGTATACTTTCCTGAAAGGATAGAATCGTATGTTTGATAGTTACCATACTGGAGTAAAAGGGTTTCTAACTGTGGGAAGAAATTCTTATCCCCTGCCTCTATAGCATCTTGAACTGGCTTTAAAAGGGGTATCATAGGCGCCTCAAAGGTTTTAACTTCATCTCGAATAGAAGGAATATCTCGAGGAAGCATATCTTCTGTTATAGAATCCATAGTAGGAGGTTTTCTTGGCTTAACCTTCCCAGTATCTGCTTTCAGATCTATTGCTTTATTCAAAGAGCCTGTTACATCTGAAACAATCTTTCCTACCTGAGGGCCAAGTGTGCGAATTAGTTCAACTCCAAGGGTTGTTTTCTCCCCTCCACCCCCTCCTCCTAATCTTTCTATAAGAGGAAGCAGAGTAGTAAGTAAGTTAACTGCCCCACTTAGCTGAGAGTTTGGATCAGCAGCAGGGGTAGCACCAAGAAGCCCAGCTTCTTTTAAGCGAACTAATTTAACAAGAAAGTCATCCTCAGAATTCTTATTCTGGATTAACCCTGACTGAAGGATAACTTTAAGCATATCCGCACTTTGTGCTGCTGGAGGAGTAGGAGGTGTAAATTCCTTAACTACCTTCATCAGCTCCAGAAGGGTTGGCTCAGGTTTCTGCCCAGTTTTACTTGCTTCAAGCCCAGTTTTATACGCATCAGAAAGAGCCTTCAGGACGGTTTCAGGGTTGGCAGCAGGGGCTGAAGTAGGCTGGGGAGTAGTAGCAGTTAAATCTTTGAGGAGTTTTGCGATAGCCAAGAGGTTAGTATACCCTCCTCCATCACCTCCATTAAAAGGGGCTCCTTGAGTTGAGGTTACCTGTGGGACCTGAATTGCCATCCTTCTGGCTTTTTTAATACCTGGCTCACCTTTCTTAATAAGTTGGATTTCATAGAGACCATCTGACCAGCCGTTTAACTTAGCTAAGTGAAGAAGTTCACTTTCCAGATCTTCTACAAGTTCTGGCTGCTGGATGTCAAGAAGAAACATCGGGCGATTTCCATATTCTTTAGGAACAGGTTGCCTTCTATAGATTTTATAGTAATATCCCTCATTCGGCGGGACGTGAGAAAAGGCATCAGCAATTTGATCCGCGGGATCAACTGGGCCAGAAGCAACTCCTTCTAAAGGGGAGGGAGGGGCTTCATTAAACTCTTCTTCCATCTCTGCTACATTACTCTCTACTGCTTTCTTCGCCATATCCTCTATAGCATCTTCTATGCTGGATTTTCTGGAGACTCGGTCAGACATAATTTGCTCCCTCTTGTTAAGTTATTGGATGATATAATTATGGTATCATCCATTATTTATAATGTCAAGGATTATTTTTCAACAACAGAAAAAATTTTGTGGTTGACATTTGGTTTTTATTATTATAAAATAAGTTTACTAAAATCAAAAAGTGGAGGATAAGATATTATGTACCTAAACTGTAAAATTTTACAGAGAGAGCTTCTTCCTAATTACTTAGCTACAAAAGAAATTACTAATCTTCCTGCTTTTGGTAGAAAGGCTGAGGAAAAAAGCCAAATGCACCACTTTGTATATTTTTTACTGACTGAGGAAGGAGGAGTTTTACGCATAGGGGCCTCAAAAAATCTTGGGGCAAGATTATGGTCTACTCTTAGAACAATAACACTAAAATATGGCTTTAACCCAGTCAAAGAAATTATATTGCTTCCCTGTGCTGATGATGAAGACCTACAAGAGTCTGAAGGCTTTTTTATAGATGAGTATACCCCTCCACTAAATAAATCAACAAGAAGGCCTTATTTTAATCCCTATCCTAAACGCTATCATCCCTCAAAGGTTCCTTTTTTAAAGATTTCTTCTTTTACTCAACTTAATCTATGGCCTGAAATTAAGCCAGAAATTCAGCCCGAATTATTTAAGCCAGGAATTCAGTTAAAATTATTTAATCCTTAAGCTGCTTATGTTAATAAAATTTAGGAATTTACTCAATTAGGAAGAAACACTGGAGCATAGGGCTTAAATTTGTTTTTGATTTTTTGGTTGACATCCAAAAAAATATAAATTATAATAACCACAATTACCTTAATAACAATATATTTTGATTTCCTATCTGTCCTATTGTATTATTCATAGATATATATTATACATACATATAGGACAGAGAGGATATAAATATCCAAAAATAAAAATATCAATTTATAACCAACCAACCAAACAAAGGAGAACCTATGCCCATATTTATCTGCAATTACTGCTATGAAGCTTTTGAGGACCCCAGACCAAAAAGAAGGTACTGCCCCCCTGAAGTAAGTAACTGCCAAAAAGAAGCAGTTATAGCAAACATGCCTCCGGAATATCATGCAAGAGTTTACAGAAAAAAGGAGAAGCTTGAAGAATGTATCTGTAAAAGGTGCGGGCTTACATGGCAACCCTATAAAAAAGATCCTAGACAGTGTCCTAACTGTCATTCATATAAGTGGCAGGAAGATACAAAAGCAACTTTAATAGCCAAAGACTTAAAGGAATATAATACAGCAGAGGGGCTACTTTTGCTAGGACAGGAAAATGAAAAGTTAAAGTTAAAAAATGAAGAGTTAGAATTAAAACTTGAAGCATTAAAATCTCTACTAAAAGGAGTTTAGAGTTATGTTTAAGAAAATTTGCAAAAACTGTGGGAAGCAATTTGAGACAGAATTACACTTTGCTACAAGGTGTAATACTACCTGTGAACCAATTAAAGTAAAAATAGATGGAAGATTTGGAAGTTATCCTCTTAAGTGCCTCCGGTGTGGGCATACCTGGCAAGCATTTAAGCCAAGACCAGTACAATGCCCTGGCTGTAAGTCCCCAAGCTGGGATACACCAAGCAGCCGCTCAAATTTAATTCCGCAGGAAAGAACTCTTACGGATTTAGAAGGAGTTCTTTTATTTCAGGAAATTAAAAGATTAGAATTAAGAATTAACAAATTAGAATCTTTACTTACGGAGCAAAGCAAAGCCCAAAACCCCCAAACCCGGCTCTTAGAGAAAGATCAAGACCAAAACCTCTTGGAGGGAGTGGACAGAGGAATTGATGAGGGGATTAACACTATTACTCCAGGGGATATCCCTGAAGAGGAAGTTATACCCTCCCCTGAAGAGGATATACCAGGAATGGAAGAGGCTCTTAAAGGGTCTATACCACAAGTGGAGGGGCAGCAAGAGGATATCCCCTCACTGGATTTACCTGAAGGGGATATACAGGAAGAGGAAGATCCCACTTTGGTAGAGCAGAGGAAGTTGTTAGAGGAGGCATTCCAGGAAGGGATAGATAGCAAAAGTGGATAAGTGAGCAGTGTACAAAAATGAACAGTGTACAAAAATGAACATGGGTATGGGAGTACCCATCATGGGTAAAAAAGTACCCAATTTGGGAAGTGACAAACTTTGTCACTTAAAAAGCCAGATTTCTCTTGACACCCCAGATGGAATTTGATATGATGGGGTTAACATGGTGGGATGGATCAATTCATAACATCCCAAATTGTTACATGATGGATCCCATCATGTCATTGTTCTTTGACAGCCAGAGCCGGTTTTAGATATAGGTAGGGGAGGGCTCTATCCCTTATCAAAATGGGAGGTGTCAAATGGCTATCGAGACCCTTAAGGACGCAGTCACTAAGTACGGTGAGAGTGATTGCCTCAAGTATATCTTGAAGGTGGTGAAGAGCAAGGAAAAGCGAGCCACCTTCATGAACAGTACAGAAGGGAAAGCCAAGATTGCAGCCCGCAAAGTGGAAAACAAGAAGATGCGGGAAGCCTTCAAGAAGTGGAAAGCGTCACAGAAGTAGAAAGCAAGAAGAGATAGTAAGTTATCCCTACCAGCCAGTATGGTGGTAGGGATAACTTATGTTTTTAATTATACCAGGCCTTGATATTCCTTATTTGTATGGTCAAATTATGATATAAACCATTGAAAAATATAATAAATATAATAAAAATTAAACCTTGACAAATTTTTTTGATCCCATTATAATCAATCATCCAAAAAATAATTTGACATCACTTTAACCAGTGGCCCTGATATGACCTCCGGCATAGCAAGAAGGGTAATAGAAAAGTTGAGCATGCAGCATCACTGCATGTTCTTAAGGGGTGGTTTTAATCTTCTGGAGGAGATTAGAGCCATCCCTTTTCTTTTACTTAATGGAGGATTGCTATGAGCCAGATTGGTGAGCCACTTCGTCGAGAGTACTGGGAGCCAATAGTTGAACCTATTCCGCAGCCAGTACAGGAACCTGTAGAGGAACCTGTAGAGGAGCCAGTAAGATGATAGATAAAAATGCTCTGGAACATAAAGCAGGGTTTAAAGTTGGCTTCAGAGACTGGCAGACTGCTGCCCCATACTTTTTAATGGATAGGGGAAGAAGAGGGGTTATACTCCCAGGGAAGAGATTAGTGGCTAGTTGCTATAACTACAACCACTTCGCTCCTTCCCTAGACTGCTCTTGCGGAATTTATGCTCATAACTTAGAGCATCCAGATACTTCCATCAGCCTCCCTAACATGGGGAGTGGAACAGCCTGGGGCCTAGTAGCTTTATGGGGAGAGATAATCGTTTACTCAAAAGGGTATAGAGCCCAGTATGCCTATCCTTTGAAGTTATTTATTCCTGAGGAGAAAGAACGGGGGAATAAACGGGCGGGGGAACTGGGGTTAACCCAGTTAAGAGAAATAGCAGCCATATATCAGGTCCCTCTTATTCCCTGGAAGGGATCTATAGAGGAAGAAGCATTTATGAGGAGAAGCCAGGAGGTTATTAGGATACAGCAGGAAGAGATCCTCCTGCGGAAGATAGAGAAGGTTTGTCCGTGTTGCCATAGAATAGACTGGAATAAAGATCCGATCAGAAAAACAAATTATACTTGTAAAAGATGTAATGGTAGTTGGGATGGAAAGATTGATTCGAGTTATAAAGCAAGAGAAGCAAACTACGAGAAGCCAGTATAAAGATTTTAAGAAAAAGTATAGAGCTGGAGGGATTATAATCTGAGGAGGGTTAAGATGCACTCGAAAACTTATACTGTATGTAAAGAAATGGAGACAGGAGTTTCTTTAAGGAGGAATGTAGGGGCACCTTTATATCATCAGTGGCGAAATAGAAAAAACTTCTGGGATGAGCCAGAGTTTAAGAAAGAGAAGAGGAAGTTGAAGAGTCAGATAAGCAGAGAAGGGAGGGAGATAGAAAGAGAAGAGTTTGTAGCCTTCAGAAAACTTTTTAAGAAGGGTAGGATTTTAATCGGTGAGTTTTCCATTCATGAGGAGGGATGCAAAGATGGCTAGGGAAGTGACATTAACAGTTACTGACGAGGTTTATGCTTTTTTTGAAGCAGAGGCGAAAGAGGATGAGGTTTCAGTGGAAGAATACCTGGCGGATGAACTTGAGATGATTGTTCATAATCAGACAAGTGAAGAGGGTGAAGAGGATGAGCCACAGCCAGCAGAGTAGCTTCTACCAGCAGAGTGGCTTTCTATATCATACAGTAAAACATAAAAGAGTATGCCGTCGAGCATAACACACTATAAGAAAAGTATGAGTATAGAGGGGCTGGTAGGAGTTTAAGAAGGAGGTGATGCGAATGAAGGGAACGATTGGAACTTAATATGAATTTGGGATAGGAATTAGAGGGGAGGGCTTTAAAGAGACTCCCCTTAATTCCTGATTAAAAGGAGAGAAGATGGAGCAAGCAGTTTTACTTTTAAGTGGAGGGTTAGAGTCAGCGACGCTTCTTAAGCAGTTAGAAGG
>Ga0315281_10010600_pt1 | contig 12696 bp, 13 predicted proteins | sample YL17G07_0_MG_FD_204540 | JGI IMG/M metagenome (GOLD analysis project Ga0315281, IMG submission 204540) | Sediment microbial communities from Yellowstone Lake, YNP, Wyoming, USA - YL17G07_0 | ecosystem: Environmental > Aquatic > Freshwater > Lake > Sediment | place: USA: Wyoming | collected... | reverse complement strand
TATCCTTGATGCCCGGGAGGTATGAATATCGGTTCATGGCGGACGGAAAGTGGGAGAATGATCCTTCTTGCTCTGGTTGTGTGCCCAACGAATTCGGAAGTCTGAATTGCGTGAGGATCGTGGAGTAGAGTCAATCGATAAGAAATTGCGCATCTGGCATGATCTCAAAAAGAAAAGTGAAACAAAACTTTAAAAAAATAATTCAAAGGCATGAAAAGCATGATTACTGAATTCCGGTGAGCTTAACTGAGATGTTTTCGCACAAAAAATATGGGACTTATGTTAGTCCTCTCGGCATAACAAAGTGAGACAAAGAGCAGGTACCATTTTGCACCTCATCTCCCAAGGGAAGGAGATCCATAGGGCAAAGAAATTAACCAATATTCCTTGTCCTGTGGCGAGTTACATTCGGCATGTCAACCCTTCGACTCCCTCCGGTCCCGGACCGGAGAACCTCTCCCTCGGATCGAAGGTTCAGGGTTGACCCCGAGCGGCGTTTTCCGCCCCTACCTTGAAACGTGGGGCTTAGCGCCCGTCGAATGGGTCAATCAACGGAAGGAGGTCCTCGGCTATGTGTAAGCGATTACGGGCAGACGATCAGCGAACGTCGGAACAACCATTCTCCCCTGTGGGCGTGCATACGGCCGCCCTCACCCATCCCATGAGTCCAACCATGACCCAGCCAGGTGATGACAAACTGGACGGGTCTCCCCCGCGACATTTCTCGAACCGGACCGTGATCCGACCGGTTCGTTACTGGGGCGTCGCTCTCATCATGGGGCTGGCTCTCCAGGTGCTGTCCTTCGTCTACGGCGTGTCTCCGGCATGGGCCGAAGATGACCATGCCGTGAGCGAGCTCAAGCGGCCAGCTTACCAGACCCGGCGGTTCGATGAGGACTGGTCCATGCTGAGAGGCGTGGACCGTAGCCAGACAGGCGACTTCTGGGACCTCCTCAAGTTCATCCCAATCACTCAGGACCAGAACGTGTGGCTAAGCCTGGGTGGGCAGGTCCGTGAGCGTGGGGAGTACTTCGGACAGTACCTGTTCGGGACCAAAGGAGCCCCCGAGCAGTCCGATGGCTATCTCCTGTCGCGTTTCCGGCTGAGCGCCGATCTCCACATCAGCCCTTACTTCCGCGTGTTCGTGGAAGGGAAGAGCTCGCTTTCGACAGACCGGGACCTCTTGGGGGGCAGGAGTAACGCCTTCGTCGATACAATCGACCTCCAGAACGGCTTCGCAGATGTCATGATTCCCCTCGGCAAGCAGGCGAGCGTGACGCTTCGCGGCGGTCGCCAGGAGCTATTGTTCGGCGCCCAGCGCCTCGTGGGGCCTTCGGACTACACCAACGTGCGTCGCACCTTCGACGGAGGCGAAGCGATCATCCGGTTCCACGACTGGACCATCACCCCGTTCTGGGCCGAGTTTGTGGTCGTAGACAAGTATAGCTTCAATGAGTCGACCTCCCACCAGAAGTTGTTCGGTGTCTATGGAACCGGTGGTCTTCACTTTCTGCCTGTGAACCTCGACCTCTATTGGCTGGGGGTGAACAATCCGAAAGCCGCCTTCAACGGCACCAGCGGAAGGGAACACCGCCACACCCTTGGCGGACGTATCTGGGGCAAAATCGGCGCAACAGGTCTGGACTTCGAAGTCGAAGGGGCTGGCCAGTTCGGCACCGTCGGTGATCACGATAACGATATCGCGGCATGGATGTTGACCACGATTCTAGGCTACAGCCCGCCAATCACGAGCCTGTCGCCGCGGGTCTACATCGAGTTTGACTACGCGAGTGGTGACAGCAGGCCCGGCGGTGACGTCGGCACCTTCAACCAACTCTACGCGACAGGCCACTCCTTCCTCGGGTATATTGACTACATTGGAAGGCAAAACATTCTAACCCCCAGCGCCGGTCTCACTCTGAGCCCCATCCGCGGTCTTACACTCTCCCTTCAGCAATACTTTTTCTGGCGGGCCTCCGACCACGACGCGCTCTACAACAAATCCGGCGGGGTCTTGCGGCCGGGGAATACGACGACGGCCCGCTATGTCGGCACGGAGACCGATTTCTATGCGACCTACAACTTCAATCGTCACATCCTCGCCTATGGGGGCTATAGCCACTTCTTCACCGGCGATTTCATAGAGAAGACCGGACGAGACAGGGACAGCGACTTCTTCTATGTAGCGATTCAGTATACGTTTTGAGAGATGGCGAGGGAGTGCTTCTTTGCCCATCGAGGATTATCTCATGAAACAGGGGAACGAATCCGCAAATTTACCACGGGAAAAAACTCCTGATTCCAATACTGCCGGAAGATGCAGCGAGGTTACCCCCGTTGCCCGGACAAAGTCCGACGACATAACGATAAACTTCCACTCAGCCGAGTTCAACCGCATCGACGACCTGAATGACTGCGCTGGAAATTATCGATCCTTTCAAACCCTAGAGGGCGTCGTTACCGCCCACGAGCGCCACCAAATAGAACTCGGTCGCAAGAGAGACGCCCTCGATCCGCCACGGAATGGGCCGGCATGCCCGAGAAAAAGTGAGGTGAAAAACGAGGATGCGGAGGCTTCGGGAGTGGCAGCGTTTTTGACTGTGATCTCCGAAGGGCGAACCTTGATTATCGATACGGACGCAGAGCGCGCCATGGCATGCGGCAAAACCCTTCGCGATCACCGGTTGCCCTGTACCCTGCTCGTAACGGGAAGCAAATTGCCGAACGCCTCCGCGTCCAGGCTCGGCCGAATCAAACTTCTTCATGCAGATAGCGTATCCGTTACCGGCGCCTTCGGCGGATTTTCCGCAACGGTGACCGTGGGAGGGAGTGAAAAACCTCTGGCCGAGTGGTTTGACGACGCGGCTATTTTTGATCTTGTCCTCGATCTTCAGCCTGCCACCTCCTTTGCAGGAGGTCGTCTGCCGATAGGATACTACGCACCCGGGCCCAATCCCGCCGCTCTCGATGAAGCGATGGCGGAATTGCCGGAGATGCGCGGTCAATTCAAGAAGCCCCAATTTGTCGCTTTCTACAAAAGTCGTTGTTTCCATGGCCGATCCCATACCCATGATTGCCGCCGGTGCCTGGAGATCTGTCCCGTCGGTGCAATCCGATCGGTGGACCGCGGGATTTTCATCAATCACTACCTTTGCCAGGGATGTGGCGGCTGTGCCCTGGTCTGCCCTGCGGACGCCTTCAGAGTGGTTCAACCGTCTCAGAAAGAGCTGCTGAACTCATTGCAGAGCAGTCTGGAGAGCCGATCGGCAGGTGGGGTTTCTCCAATGAGCCTGGTTATCTCCGATTCGGCATTGGCTGCCAGCAATAGATCCCCGGGAACTGATGAACGCGATCGTGACCACAGGATCTGTTTCGAGGTGGGACAAATCGCCTATGTCCGGCTGGAAGTGCTCCTAGCTGCCCTCGCGTATGGTGCCAAGGAGGTTCTCGTGGGATGCGACTCGCAGAACCCGCCAGCCATCAGAGAGGCAGTAGAATGGCAGGTGCAGATGGCCCGCGCCATCCTTCAGGGACTCGGTTTGGGAGAGGAGAGAATCCGGTTTCTTGTCACGTCTCCTGAAGACATCGATCTCACAAAAGTAGTCCCGCGGCCGGTCTGCTTCGGCGAACAAGCCAACGATGCGCCGACGGTGCCGATGATCTTTCCTCCCGGCCGCGACGGACGGGCGCTGATCCATCTGGCGGCGCAGTATCTTCATGATCAGTCTTGCGTGCAACAGCCATGGCTCCCTCTGCCAACGGGTTCTCCTTTTGGCACTCTGGCCGTCAACTCAGATGCCTGTACCCTCTGCATGGCCTGTGCCGCCGCCTGCCCTTCGGGCGCGCTGTCTTCAGGCGGCAACGCGCCCCGCCTCGTCTTTCAGGAGTTCCAATGTCATCAATGCGAGCTTTGTCGAGAAACGTGCCCCGAAGGCGCGATCCAACTGGTGCCCAGGCTGCTCGTGGACGACGGGGTAACAGAGAGCCAAGCCGTACTTCGGGAAGCGGAGCCCTTCCGTTGTATCGAGTGCGGCGTGCCTTTCGCCTCGCCTGCCATGATAGACCGAATTAAAGAGAAACTTGCCGGCCACTGGATGTACGCCAATGAAAAGCAATTGCGGCGTTTGCAGATGTGCCGCACATGCCGCACACGCGACGCCCTTACTTCCCAGGAGATGGGATCATGGAATCCATAACAAAGAACACCGATGGACCTGCGTGGTTTGCCCCGTACGCGAAGATTCGAGCCGACAGCTACGTGATGTTGGCTTCCCTCCTGGGACAGCCGCCCTCGGAAAACCTCCTGAAAGTTCTTCAAAACCTGCAATGGGATGAACCAATCCCGCAGCGGATTGATCGCGCGCTGAGGGCACTCCGCCAGGCTAGCCACGATTATCCTCTTAACGCTCTGCAAGACGAATACGATAAGCTTTTCGTGGGCCTTGGATGCGGCGAGATGGTGCCTTACGCATCGTGGTACAGGGAAAAAATGACCCAATCGTCACCACTGGCCTCTTTGCGGTCCGACCTCATTCTCCTCGGTATCGTGAGACAGGCGGACAGTCACGAATCCGAAGATCACGCAGGCGCCCTCTGCGAATGCATGGCGTTGATTTCCCAAAAGCCAAATGAAATCCCCCACGCGACGCAAGCCAGGTTTTTCCAACAGCACGTCGCACCTTGGATGACGACTTTCTTCAAAGACCTCGAGTCTGCGAAAAGTGTCCGCTTTTACCGGACAGTCGGTATATTTGGTAGTCGTTTTCTGGAATCGGAGATCGAATACCTCAAATTTGGCGGAGGCGCGTAAGTGCCCACCGGAGAAGGAGGAACGTAAGATGAACATCGAATCCATCATAGGGCGGAGGAAATTCCTAAAAAGTGCAGTGATCTTTAGCGGGTTGGCCGCATTGCTCGGTATCGCCAGGCCGGCGGCTGCCGGACTGAAAGAACTCCAACGACAGCCGGAACATTCCGGCCACGGCTATCGACTCACTAAGCAAGTAAAAAAGTATTACGAAACGGCAAGACTGTAACAGGCCGACACATAGGACGGGAGGTATATTTCCATGAAACAATTCAATAAAGAGTGGCTCCAGCGGATATCTTCTGAACCTATTTCTCCGAAAGACATCGACCGGCGTACGTTTCTCATCCGGGGCGGCGTGGCGCTGGGAAGCGGTGCCCTGCTCGGGCTTCTGCCGCTGTCTTGCATGCGGCAGGCCACAACGGAGGAAAAGAGAAACTTTCCGAGACCGGACGTGAAAACGGAATATCGCCGCAGTATCTGCAACCATTGCTCTGTCGGATGCGGCGTCATCGCCGAACTGCAGAACGGGGTATGGGTAGGTCAGGAGCCGGATTACGAATCTCCCATCAATCTCGGCGCTCACTGCCCCAAGGGGGCATCGGTCCGGGACCACGGCTTTGGTTACAGGAGAGTGAAATTTCCCATGAAATTGGTGAACGGCACGTGGACGCGCCTTTCCTGGGATCAGGCCATCAACGAGATCGGCGACAAACTCATGAAGATCCGGCAGGAATCGGGACCGGATGCACTTTTCTTTTGCGGTTCGTCCAAGGCAAGCAATGAGGGAGCCTATCTCCAGGGAAAATTTGCCGCCTTCTGGGGCACAAACAATGTGGACAACCAGGCGCGCATCTGCCATTCAACAACCGTGTCCGGCGTGGCGAGCACCTGGGGTTACGGCGCTATGACCAATTCATACAACGACATGAAGAATTGCAAGGCCATGCTCTTTCTCGGCAGCAACGCGGCCGAGGCCCACCCGGTGGCCATGCAGCACGTTCTGCGAGGCAAGGAGAACGGGGCCAAGATGATCGTTGCGGACCCGCGCTTTACCCGCACGGCCGCTCACGCCGACATCTACGCCCGGCTGCGGTCCGGTACCGACATTCCTTTTCTTTACGGAGTGCTCTGGCACATCTTCAAGAACGGCTGGGAAGATAAGGACTACATCGCACGGCGCGTGTGGGCCATGGAGGATGTCCGCAAGGAAGTGGAACACTGGCCGCCGGAGGTCGTTGAAAACGTTTCCGGCGTGCCGAAAGAGAAAGTATACGAGATTGCCAAGACCATGGCGGAGAACCGGCCGGGTACCATCGTCTGGTGCATGGGCGTTACTCAGCACCATATGGCCACCCAAACGGTCAGGCTATTCTGCATCGTGCAACTTGCCCTGGGGAATATGGGGATCTCAGGGGGCGGCGCCAATATCTTCCGCGGTCATGACAACGTGCAGGGGGCGACGGATGTGGGACCCAACTGCCATACCCTTTCCTGCTATTACGGCCTTGCAGAAGGCGCCTGGAAACATTGGTGCCGTGTCTGGGGCGTCGATTATGAATGGATCAAGTCCCGCTTTGACATGAGGCGGAAGTACGACGCAGGCGGCGGCAATATGAAATACACAATGAACATCCCGGGCATTCCCGTTTCGCGCTGGATCGACGGCGTCCTCGAGGACAAGGCGAATCTCTCGCAGAAGGACAACATCCGCGCCGTTTTCTTCCAGGGCCATGCATGCAACAGCCAGACCCGCGGCGTGGAGATGAAAAAGGCATTGGAAAAGCTCGACATGCTTGTGATCTCGGACCCCTATCCGACCCATATGGCAGTGATGAGCGACCGGAAGAATGACACCTACCTGCTGCCCACATCCACCCAGTTCGAGACCTGCGGCTCCGTGACGGCATCGAACCGTTCCCTCCAGTGGCGGGAAAAGATCATCGAGCCGCTCTACGAGTCGAAACCGGATCATGTCATTCTGTATCTGTTGGCAAAGAAGCTCGGGTTTGCCGAACAGATGTTCAAGAACATCAAAGTCACCAACGATGAGCCCCTCGTCGAGGATCTCCTGCGCGAGATCAATCGCGGCGCCTGGACGATTGGCTACACGGGTCAAAGCCCGGAGCGCCTCAAACTCCACGCCAAATACCGGAAAACCTTCAATACAACCACCCTGAAGGCCGAAGGGGGTCCATGCAATGGCGAGTACTACGGTTTGCCCTGGCCATGCTGGGGCACGCCTGAGATGAAACATCCGGGTACCCCTATACTCTATGACACCCACAAACCGGTCGCCGAAGGCGGACTGGTCTTCAGGGCCGCCTGGGGAACGGAAAAGGACGGTCAAAGCCTGCTGGCCGACGGCGTCTATTCGGTTGGCTCTGCAATCAAGGACGGCTATCCAGAGTTCACCGACGAGATCCTCAAGAAACTGGGCTGGTGGGATGAACTGACCCCGGCCGAGAAAAAGGAGGCCGAAGGAAAGAACTGGAAGACAGATCTCTCCGGCGGCATCCAGCGGGTGGTCATTAAGCACGGGTGCGCGCCTTTCGGCAACGGTAAGGCCCGGTGCAAGGTTTGGGAATACCCTGATCCCATCCCCATCCACCGCGAGCCGCTGTACACGCCCCGATTCGATCTGGTGAAAAAATATCCTACCTATCCCGATCGTAAGGCGTTCTATCGTTTGCCTACTCGCTACCAGTCGATTCAATCCATCAATCACAGTGTCAAGTACCCTCTGGTGTTCACGAGCGGCCGGCTGGTCGAGTATGAGGGGGGAGGCGCGGATACACGCTCCAACCGCTGGCTTGCGAAGCTGCGGCCCGAGATGTTCGCGGAGATCAACCCGAAAGACGCAAACGATGCCGGCATTTTTAACGGCCAATATATTTGGCTGGAGGGTGCGGAAGGGGGCCGGATCAAGGTGCGGGCCATGGTCACCCCTCGGGTGGGCCCGGGGACGGTCTGGACGCCCTTCCATTTCGGCGGCTGGTTCCAGGGTAAGGATCTGGTCGACCGCTACCCGGAGGACACCGCGCCTTATGTCCGTGGCGAAGCGTGCAATACCGCCACCACCTACGGCTATGATTCCGTAACCCAGATGCAGGAAACTAAAGCAACGCTCTGCCGGATCACGCCGGCATAAAAGGAGGCTACCCATGGCAAGGATGAAGTTTCTCTGTGACGCCGAACGCTGCATCAACTGTAATGCCTGCGTGACCGCCTGCAACAACGAGCACGATGTTCCGTGGGGCATCAACCGCCGGCATGTCGTCACCCTCAAAGATGGCGAAATCGGCGAGAAGTCCATCTCCGTTGCCTGTATGCACTGCACGGATGCACCGTGTGCGGCTGTCTGCCCCGTTGATTGTTTCTACACGACCCCGGACGGCATTGTCTTGCATGATAAGGATCTCTGCATTGGGTGCGGCTATTGCTTTTATGCGTGTCCCTTCGGTGCACCGCAATTTCCAGAACAGAGTTCCTTCGGGGCCCGCGGCAAGATGGACAAATGCACCTTTTGCGCTGGAGGACCGCCGCCGGACAGATCCGTCGAAGAATACAAGAAGTACGGACGCAACCGGATTGCCGAGGGCAAATTGCCGCTTTGCGCTGAGATGTGCGCCACCAAGGCCCTGCTCGGCGGAGACGGCGACGTCGTTTCCGACATATACATCCAGCGCGTCACCAAGCGCGGCGGCAGGCCTGATACGTGGGGGTGGAACACCGCTTACAACTTCAAGTCCGATAAGGAGAAGAACCGATGAAACGCACATGGCCCATTCTGATGGCCTTCATTGTCCTTGTAGTGCTCACCGGGTGTTCTTACGAGTCCCGGAAGACAACTATCCATGAGCCAGGAGTTTACAAGGGTGCGAAGGACCCGTTGCTCGCCAGGCAACAACAGCAGGAACTGATCGATCGCTTCAAGTTGGTGCAAACCGATCGGTAAAGAACAAGGAGACGTTATGGGAACGCAAACCGGAAAACGAAGCATCGGCGTCCTTGCCGCGGGCGCGCTTCTTCTGTGCCTGTTTACCGGCATCTACTACTGGCAGGCCATCGGCGCAGACATAGAAAATCCGCGCGCTAATTTCTGGCGTGTGGTGCGGCAAGGGATTCCCGGGTTCACCACGGTGTCGTCACAAGGCCATAAAATCCTGATTCAAAACGGCGGCGAGAACTGGCGTGAGATACGAAACGGCCTCATCATGAGGGGTTCTCAGTGGGTTCTCGCGCTGGCGCTAATAGCCATGGGCCTGTTCTATTTCTTCGTGGGCAGCGATAAACTGGAGAAACCCCGGTCCGGTGTGAAGATCGAACGCTTCATCTTAGGGGAGCGGGTGTTGCACTGGTACATTGCTCTGCTGTTCACCATAATGGCGATCACAGGGTTGAGCCTTCTCCTTGGGCGACTGGCGCTGATACCGATTTTTGGCCACCCGGTCGTGTCCGGGTACCTCCAGACCTCAAAGGCGTTGCACAATTATTGCGGGCCGTTGCTGCTCGTTGGCATTCTTCTCGCGTCTGTTATCTGGGTTCGCTACAACATCCCAAAAAAGATGGACCTGCAATGGTTTAAAAACATGGGAGGCATGATCGGCCACGGCTCACGACCCCATGCTGGAAAGGTCAATGGGGGTGAGAAGGGATGGTTCTGGCTCGTAGTCATTTTCGGAATCGCCGTGGGAATAACGGGTGTGCTGCTGGATTTCCCCATCTGGGGACAGACCCGGTTCACCATACAACTCTCTCACATAATTCATGTCACAGTGGCAGTATTGTTCGTCACCGCCTCCTTCGGCCATATCTATGTTGGAACCATAGGCATCGAGGGCGTCTTTGAGGGCATGTGGACAGGTTTCGTCGATGCCGTTTGGGCTCAACAACACGCAGACCTGTGGTACCAGGAAAAGATACGGGAGAGGGAGGCAAAACACGAAACGCCGCTCCCCTGAAAGCCATGGCTGGCACAGACCGATGACAGACCCCCGAAAGGCTGAATCCGAGGGTATGGAGACCTTATCGTGACTGTGGAATTTGCGCTTCTGTTACTCGAATCTGGGCTGCTCGTCGCCACTGTCATAATGCTGATTTATGGCATACACGAGGGAAAGCGGAGGGACCACTTGCTCAGGGAAGTCGGAAGGGTGACCAAGGTCCTTACGCGGCAGGAATACTTTTTCTCCATCATGGAAGCCATGCTTGATGCCAAACGGGAGATCATCGGCTGTATCACCGGCAGGCCCCCATCGGGTGACGAGATAAGGATGACGAGGCACATTGCCGACGCCATCGAGCGCGTGACAAGAAAAGGTGTGAGCGTCAGGTATCTTTTGCCCAAGTTCCCGGATCGCCTCCAGCTCGGCCTTCAGTATATGAAAGCGGGGGCGGAAGTCTTCTTCAGCAGTTGTCTCATGGTCCATAATCTCCGGTACATCATTGTTGATGAAGAAACCATTGTCCTTGGCATGCCGGAGAGAACGGGCGAAAAGGAAGCGACGAAAAAGGGCTATACCATACCATCCGAGGGACTAGCTGCTCTCCTGCGGGATTACTTCAGCGATTGTGAAGATAAAACGAACCTGAAAGATTACCTTCAGGAGGTCCTCAAACAGACCGGTGCGACCCTCGAACATCTCGCAAGAGAGTTCTATCTGGATCAAAAGGACCTGAAGGGGCTTGCCTGAGTTGCCTACGTTGCTCTTCCCTCGTTATCTTAATCGAACTCAGTCAGAGTTATTCAATTGAGCCAACCCCGGACTTTATTTAGATCGCACCTGAAAACCCCGCCCTGTGGGCGGGGATGAAAGGTGCGTCTGCCAAAGGCAGATAAAATATGATATATGGGAATGCATGGCAATTCGAAGGACTACTCATGCGGTTTACGACACGAAATATCATTTGGTGTGGGCGCCCAAATATCGGAAATGGATTAAGAAGGAAGATATAAGGGAGACGGTTAAGGAGATTTTTAGGGAAGTGGCAGAGCGTCATGAGTACGAGATTGAGGAGGTCAAGGTAGCTCCGGATCACGTCCATATATTCTTGAGTTTTCCGTCGAGATATTCGATTGCACATGTGGTAGGGGTGTTGAAGAGTGTTTCCGCGGATGAAGTATTTGAGAAGTTTCCGGAGGTGAAGAAGGAGTTGTGGGGAGGGGAATTTGGGGAGGATGGGTATTTTGCAAGGACGGTGGGAGATAAGGTTACAGCGGATTTGATCAAGTGCTACATTAAATATCATCGCGATGAGATTCATAGCAAACAACTAAAATTGTTTTAGGGGTTTAAAGCCCCGCCTGTGGGCGGGGTTCTTTACTTTTTTCTCGTTTGAGATGGAAAACATGAGATGAAAGGAGAAGTCATGAAAAAAATGCTGATTGCAGTAGACGATTCGGAAGGTTCTTTGAGAGCAGTCGAGCATGTGGCGAGACAGTTTGCCGGGATGAGTGATCTCCAGGTCACCCTATATCATGTCCTCTTAGGTGAACCGCCACAATTTTGGGATGATGGCCATCTTCTGACTGAAGAGGAAAGGAAGGCCCGAAAGATGGTAATCGAAAAATGGGTAACCAATCAGAAAATCAAGCTTGAACCCATCTTTCAGAAGGCAATCAAGACCCTGACTCGAGGGGGGATTTCCAGCGACCAGATTATAACCAAGTTCACCTCAGAATCGATTGATGTGATTCCTCAATGTATCCTGGCCGAAGCCAAAGCGGGCGGCTATCAAACTTTGGTGATCGGAAGATGCGGCCGATCACGGACGATGCACTTTTTTCTCGGAAGTATCGCCAACCAGGTTGTCAATGCTGGCGAAGGGCTTGCAGTATACGTGGTAGGTTAGCACCTTTCCCATCTTCAATAACCGGATTGGAAAAGGCAATGCTGGGGCACCGTCAAACTCAAAAATACACTTCTCCAATTCCTGAAATACAGGGTTTAACCTTTTTACTTCTCTGACGACTCCGGGTAGGCTGAGAGAAGACCCAAGATTCAGACATCTGAGGTGGGACGATAGAGATCTTAATCGACAGGAAGGCCAAAATGAAAACGATGTCATGGATCACTGCTGCCGTCGTTGGATTGTTCTTTGTCTTAGCTCTCGCTGGAGACCCCAAGCCACCTAAAAAGACGCCTGAACTGCTGAACGAGGGTCAAAACATCTTTGAACAGATGTGTGCCCCTTGTCATGGCAACAAAGGTGGTGGGAAAGGACCAGCGGGCGCCGCCCTCAAGCCTCCACCAACAGACTTCCAGAAATTCTTGAAAGAATGGCCCAATACAAAAGGAAATCTGGAGAAGGTCTTTGAGGTGATCTCAAAGGGAATTCCAAATTCAGCAATGGTTGCATGGTCTCAATACTCCGATCAGCAGCGCTGGGGCTTAACTTATATGGTAACAGGTTTCGCCGCACCAGCGAAGAAGAGATGATTTCGTCTGTTTCAGTCGACAAATTGAGAAAAAAATCGGATATCAAAGATGAGCCTGAATCATCCGTGGCATGATATCTCCCCAGGGGATGAGTCGCCGAGAATTGTTAATGCGATAATAGAAATTCCGAGAGACTCGCAGCAGAAATACGAATTGGACAAGGAAAGCGGGATATTGAAACTGGCACCGTCAGACTCTATAACGATCTGAAGGAATCCTCCAGGGATGAGGACTTAAAGAGACTTTTTGATTTCATGGCGCATGAGGAGGCCAGGCACAAATTAAAATTCGAGAAGATCTACGACGAAGAGATCTTGAAGTGAACGAGACGATTTAATATGGAGGGTATCGATATGGCAAAGCCAAAGAAAAGTGAAAAAAACCAGGCAAGATAGACCAAAATACAGGACCTCTTATTAAGAAATACAGGGTTTACCGTATTTACAT
>Ga0315281_10010598_pt1 | contig 12697 bp, 13 predicted proteins | sample YL17G07_0_MG_FD_204540 | JGI IMG/M metagenome (GOLD analysis project Ga0315281, IMG submission 204540) | Sediment microbial communities from Yellowstone Lake, YNP, Wyoming, USA - YL17G07_0 | ecosystem: Environmental > Aquatic > Freshwater > Lake > Sediment | place: USA: Wyoming | collected... | reverse complement strand
CGAGAAGCATTTTGGTCATAAGAGATGAAGTAAAGAGATGGGAAGAAGTGGAGGCCACTTATGAGTATGACACAACCTACTACAAGCGGTATATAATCAACAAGCAAATCAATCCTGCTGGATGGATACAAGTTGTTGGTGATGAGATAGATGGAAAGTATAAAGTTGATAAAATATTGCAGGCAAGTTCAGTAAAAGCGGCTGGACAGAACGATGCAGATGTTAAAATATTGGCATTCGACACAGAGTTTGTCGAAGAAGATGGTAAGCAGAAGCTAATTATGCTTTCCATGGCTGGAAATGACGGATATAAAAAAGTTTTGACATACCACGATTGGGAGAAGCCAAGTTATGTTGAAGTGGTGAAAGATGAAAAGGAATTGATTGAGAAATTTGTTAGTATAGTAAATGCAAAGGATCCTGATTTTATTTGCTCTTATAACGGAGATAATTTTGATTTTCCGGAATTGAAGAAAAGATGTTTGGAATTAAAAATACAGCTAAAGCTTGGTAGGGACGATGCAGCTGTTTATTTAGTGCAAAGGGGAAGAATTTCTTCTGCAAAGACCAGGGGAAGAGTTCATATAGATTTGTTTGATTTTGTTGACCACATACTTTCTGCAAGTATGCGCAGCGAAGTTTTAAGCCTGGATGAAGTGTCGCAAGAGCTGCTGGGTGCTGGCAAGAAACAGATGAAACATAAAGAAATGCTGGAGATATGGAGAAAAAAAGATCAGATGAGCAGGCTTGCAGAATACAGCTTATGGGATTCGGAGCTGACTGAAAGGCTGGCTGAGCATATACTCCCGCAGATTTTTGCTTTGTGCAGATTGACTGGAACTTTACCATTCGACTGCTCACGCTACACGTACAGCCAGCTTGTAGAATCATTTTTCACTCGCCATGCTTCTGAAGAAGATGTGATAATACCTAACAGGCCGAAAACTGAAGAAATAGATGAGAGGAGGAAAGCGCCTTTATACCGCGGAGCTGTTGTGATCGAGCCAAAAAAAGGAATACACAGCGATATACTTGTTTTCGACTTTCGCAGTTTGTATCCTAGCATAATAGTGGCGCACAACATTTCACCAGAGACGCTGAACTGCAAACATAAAAAATGCGAAAAGAACAAAATTCCTGAATCCAAATCCTGCTTCTGCACAGAAAGGAAGGGGTTCATACCAAAACATTTAGAGTTCTTGATAGACTCGAGGAAGAAAGTTAAAGAGTTGATGAAAAGGATAAAGGAAAATTCTAAAGAGTGGAGGCAGCGCGACAATGAGCAGTATGCTCTGAAGATAATTGCCAATGCCACATACGGATACTTTGGATATTTCGGAAGCAAATGGTATTGTATGGAGTGCGGTTCTGCAGCTGCAAGCTGGGGGAGATTTTACATAAATAAGATTTTGGATGAAGCGAAGAAATTCGGATTTAGAATAATTTACGGTGATACGGATAGTCTGTTTGTTGTTTTGGAAAAAAACTATGCAAAAGAAAAAATAATAAAAAAAGCTGGAGAGTTTGTTGACAAAGTGAATAAAAAGCTGCCCAGCATCATAGAACTGGAATTTAGAGATTTATATGAAGGAGGAATATTCGTTGCTAAGCAGGATGAGAAGGGGGCGAAGAAACGCTACGCCCTCATAGACTACAAAGGTAATTTGGAGATACGCGGTTTTGAAACTGTTAGAAGGGATTGGTGTGAGCTTAGCAAAAAAATACAGCGCGATGTTTTGAAAACTATACTGAAAGAAAGAAATCCAAAAAAAGCTGTGCAGATGGTCAGGGATGCTGTTGAGCGGCTGAAAAGTGGGAAAGTTGTGCTGGAAGATTTGGTGATTTATGAACAGATTACTAGACCACTTGCAGAATACAAAACAATAGGGCCCCATGTAAAGGCGGCACAAAAATCTTTAGCACGCGGCAGGCCTGTTGGCGAGGGTGTGGTGATAGGATTTGTAATAACAAAGGGCAAGGGGAGCATAAGCGACAGGGCTGAGCCTGTGGAAGATGTGAAAACAAACCAGTATGATGTTGAATATTATATAAAACATCAAGTGCTCCCTGCGAGCATGAGAGTGCTGAAAGTATTGGGTTATACAGAGGAGGAAGTGCTGAAGGGAAAAATACAGAAGAAACTAGAGGCTTGGATCAAAAAATAGTTTTTCTCAAGTCCATAAGCTATAAATAATATTAAAACCAAAGTTGACTGAAGTGGCAAAATGTTAAACAACAAAAAATATCTTTTTACTTCGGAATCTGTTGCTGAAGGGCATCCTGACAAAGTTGCAGACCAGCTATCGGATTCTGTGCTGGATGCGATACTAGAGAAGGACCCTGAAGCTAGAGTTGACTGTGAAACACTTGTTATGCAGGGGACTATTATACTGACCGGGCAGATCACAACAAAGGTTTATGTTGATATAAAAAAGATTGTGAGGAAGACCCTGAAAGAGATTGGATTGGATAATGCCAAGGATGGTTTGGACTGGGAGACTTGCGGACTGCTGACATCTATAGAAGAGCAGTCACCCGATATAGCAATGGGGCTTAACAAAGTGGACAAGCTTGAGCAGGGCGCTGGAGACCAGGGATTGATGTTTGGTTATGCCACGACAGAGACAAAAGAATTGATGCCGCTGCCAATATCTTTGGCGCACAAGTTAGTGAAACGTCTGGCTGATTGTAGAAAACAAAAGATATTGACATATTTGAGGCCGGATGGCAAGTCGCAGGTTACTGTAGAGTACAACCATGGAAAAGCGCAGAGGATTGATGCTGTTGTTATTGCAGCACAACATAGTGAAAATGTTGATGAAAAGCAAGTGAAAAAAGATGTTATCGAGCATGTGATAAAGCATGTTATACCAAAAAATCTGCTGGATGAAAACACGAAATATTATGTTAATGAGACTGGAAGATTTGTTATTGGTGGAACTTTAGCGGACAGCGGACTGACAGGAAGGAAAATTATTGTAGATACTTATGGCGGCGTGGGAAGCCATGGCGGCGGATGCTTCTCTGGAAAGGACCCTTCGAAGGTGGACAGGTCTGGATCTTACATGGCAAGATATATTGCAAAAAATATAGTCGCTGCTGGGCTGGCAGAGCAATGCGAAGTGCAGATTGCTTATGCTATTGGCGTGGCAAATCCGGTTTCTGTAATGGTGAACACTTTTGGGACTGGAAAGATATCCGATGAGAATATCACTGAACTGGTGAAAAAACATTTTGACATGAGACCGCGAGCAATAATAGAGAATTTGAAACTGCTCAGGCCGATATATAGGAAGACTGCTGTGTATGGGCACTTTGGAAGAGAGGATCCTGATTTCTTCTGGGAAAGGACTGATAAGGCGGATCTGCTGAGAAAGGAAGCTGGGCTGTAAATAATTTAACAGCAGAAAGTAAAATTTACTGTATGCATATACTGAAATCGCTGGGAAAGTTTTTAGCCAGCTTTGTCTTCACTACAGCTTTATCGTTGCTCATAATATCAGTGTCGCTTGCAGAGATTACCAGCTATGAAAGCATGAATTCCATATTTGTTAATGTTGCCGGAAAAAAAATATTGGGCGACAGTACAAAAACAACAGAAACGTATTCGCAGCTTTCAAAATACTGCGAAAGCAAAGATTTTGTGGAACTGCCTGTTGGCGAAGAAAAACTGGAGGTTAGGTGTGCTGATATAAAATCCAGTACGCCTGATACGCTTGGTGATGTAATCGCATCGGCAATGTTCAAGAAAACTTATTACAAACAATACAGCTGTGGATTTATAGAATGTTTGCTGCAAGGAGGAGAAAATCTCATGGTCGCGATAAGCTCCACAGGAAACGAATTCTTCAAAAATTCTATAATTTATTTGGCAGGAATAACTTTGTTTGGAGCTGCGGCTGTTATATTTTTGGCAGAAACTGTTGCTGGGAAAATGAAAACGTTTGGCAAGGATTGCATGAGCGTCGGCGCTATTGCATTCTTAATGTTTTTTTCAGACATCATACTTCCTAGGTTTGTTCCGGCAGAGTCGCTGTCTGACGTAAGTAGTGTGCTAAGTGTTGTCATAAATATTATGGCAATAAGATTTCTGATCGTATTTGCAGCAGGTGCAGCAATTTTTGTAATAGGATTTTTAATTGGAAGGAAGAAAAACTAGCCTATATAGTCCAAATCCTTTTCATGCTCTTTGTGTATTTTTATATATTTTTCAATTTGTTTCGCAACAAATTTTTCCAAACGCTTCAATCTGTTTGTATGCTCTTTCTTTTGGGCCATTGCTATCACTTGTAACACGCATTTTTATACTAAACTATTTGTATTTGCTATTCAAATATTTTCTTATGAGAGCAAAACTATTTTTTCTGATGATAATAGTAACAATAATGCTTAGCGGCTGCATTGGACAGAAAACTGAAGTGGATGTTGCGAAAGATGCTTGTGTAAAAAAATGCAGTGAAGCATTGGCTGCGGGGCAGGATTTGTCGAATGGTCCGTGCCTTTCAAACGAAATAACAAAAAACTGGGTCTGCGATGTTGCACATTCGCCTAGGTTGACTGTAGACAACGACCCAAAAAGCCAGTGTTCTTCGTATGGAACTACAGCAGCACATTTCATAGAAGTAAACCCTGGCTGCAACTTTATACGGGCCGTCTAATCAAATTATAGTAGACTTGTCTGGCCATGCGTCTTTGTCAATCTTGCTATCAGTTACTTTTACAACTGGGCTGAACCTGTATGTAATGCCTATACCTACTATAGACTCTTTTAGTGGAACTGATGAAGGAACGTCAAAGTCTAATGTCAAAACTGTTGTCTGGTTTGCTTCTATTGTGAAAGGGTGTACTAGTTTCAAAACGTTGTTAGGTATGTTCATTGGATATTGTTTGCTGTAATTCAAGTTGTATATCTTTATAGTTGCATCGGATATGTAAAGTCTCACTTGCGTGTACTTTCCAACATCCAAATCCTTATCGCCAATTATAGCCAGCACATCCGTATACTCAATTAAATCAAATGTCTTTGTTTTTTCGAAAACTGTTATCCATCCTGCTGCTGTGATATTGGAGTCTTCAGTGTCATCACCTGTTGTATGGACCTGTATACTTTTGACTGTTATGTTGAGCGCAGTGGCGTAGCCAAAACCACCCAGCTTCTGTTTTACGTCTTTAGCAGCAACTATTAGCTTCCCAGTTGAAGGAGGAATGGTGGTTGCAGCAGCTATAGTAGTTGTAGTTATAGTAATATCAGGCTGCAAAACCGGTTTGCTCAATAGAAAATAGACAGCAGCAATAACTATCAACGCAACTGCAGCGACCATTTTGTAGTTTAGCTTTGAACTAAACGGAGAAGTGACATGACGTTTTGGTTTGTACCTGTATTCATAAGCCATATAAATTATTTATTCAGCCAGCTTAAATTTCCTTTGGTTTTCTCAATATTCTTGAATAGCAGTGTTTGCAATAGTAATGTGTCTTCTGCACGCCTGTTTTTGAGAATGTGTGCATCTTGAAAAGCTCTTGTTTTGTGGCACCGCAGTTTTCGCACGAGCGTATCAATCCCATTAGCTTTCTTCCTATCGCATGAACCGACGACTTTCTCAGTCTTATTTGCCTTATTTTCTTCAACATCTCGTCAATATAATTTTGCACTTCTATACATTTATTAAAACAAGCTCCGTAATTATTTCATGGAAGAAGAAGCTCGGAAAAATTACTTGAAGGCAAAAGAAATATCTGACAAAGTCATGGAATTTGCTAAAAGTGCTGTTCTAAACGAGAAAAAAATTCTGACCATAGCAGATAATATAGAAAATGAGATAATAAAACTGGGAGCTAGACTAGCCTTTCCTGTAAACATTTCTATAAACCACGACGCTGCACATTACACGCCGGATATAAACGATTCTACTGTTGTAAAAGATGATGACTTGGTGAAGATTGATTTTGGAGTGCAGGTTGAAGGATACATATGGGACCGGGCTTTTACTGTTTGTATAGGCAAGAAAACTCATCCTATCATAGAAGCTTCGGAGAAAGCATTGCAGGAAGCTCTGAAAATTATAAAGTCAGGTGTGAAAATTTGCGATATCTCTGCAGTTGTAGAAGACACTGTAAAAAGTTTTGGCTTTAATCCGATACACAACCTCTGCGGGCATGGTTTGGAGCAGTATGTACAGCATGCAGAGCCAAGCATACCGAATGGCAAAAATAATATAAAATCAGAAATACCTGCTGGAAAAGCTATAGCAATGGAAGTTTTTGCAACAGATGGTGTTGGAATGGTGAAAGAGTCTTACCCAATATTAATTTACAAGTTTAATGATGTCAAACCTGTGAGGATGGTTGAAGCAAGGAAAATATTGGAAATGTCTGTGGAGGAGTTCGAGATGCTGCCGTTTGCAAAAAGATGGCTTGCCAAAATATCTACGCCTATGAAAATAGAGTTTGCTCTAAAGCAGCTTATGGATGCAAACGCTTTGGACGGCTATCCAATACTGCGAGAAGAAAGCGGTGGGCTGGTAGCTCAGACAGAAGAAACTGTTCTTTTGTGAACAAAATAAAGGTTAATAATTAAAGAATTCAAGTTTATTAAAAGTTGGAGGTGTTTCAATGGCATATTCACACAAAAATTCAAAAGGTCAGACTTACTGGCTGCACACTAGAGGAGGAAGACTGTTCTTCTTCAGCAAAAATCCTGAGGAATCAATAGACCTGCCAGAGACGTTGACCGTAACAGAGAATCCTAGAACCGGATTACCAATGGTAAAGAAAAAGTAATTATTTAGAGTATTTACTTTGAACACGTGAACGGGCAGTTGTGAAATTAGTCAGAGAACCTGCTAGCATGTAATTGCAGTAGTTGCACTTGCCTTGCGTAAGCTTCAAAATATGTTTTTTTATAGGTTTGCCGCATTTCGGACATTTTATATTCATCAAGCTCATGCAAACAGCTCTTGCAACTCAAAAGAACTGATTAATAATTGTGAGTTCACAAATAAAAAGAAATATGGTAAAAAATTATTTTCAAAATATGATTTTTGTTTGCACTTCCTTTTTAATATGAAGGAAAGGTAAAGCTCTTCTCAATACGCCGCATTTTTTCAGCTCATCCGAATTTTTTATCGGTTTCTTCTCCAAAATTTTCCTTGCGGTTTTCGATCATATGCCAGGAACTTTGATCAGTTCATCATAGTTTGTATTGTTTATGTCAATCTTCAAGCCGAGATTGAAAGTGGGACTCCAGTAAAGCCTGGAACAAAAATAAAAAAAGGCTGTTTTTAGCATAGAAAGCAAATAAAAGTTCTTTTTAGTATAAAATAATCATTAAAACGCTTCAAAATTGAGTAGAAAGTTTTTACCAATTCGAATTGTGACATAGGTATGCAATTACACAAATTTATATAGTGCTGTGAGAATTATTATTCTACATAAAAAAATATGCGCCATATAGCGCTATCACTTTTCCGGTGGTGTAAGATGAGAAAAGATACGGCAGAAAACATCATTAAAATCGTTAAATGCCTAAAGGGGGCAGAAGAAGGCTGGTTATGGATAAGAGAAATTGCAAGACGGACTAATCTACACCGCAAAACAGTTTCCCGCCTTGTTGATAATCATTTGTCGATGTTTGTTGATATACAAACAATGGAACCTTTCAATGTAAGAATGATCAGGTTAAAACCTGGAACTGATATCAATGGTGTGTATCGTTTTCTGTCAACCATGGAAAAATTGAATAATGCGAAATAATTAAATCATAATTTTTATGACTTGTCATTAAAAATGCGCCGCATATAGTTAATACAACCAGCTGGCTTTATCTGTTTATAAACACATAATATTGAAATCAAATAGGTGTCAATTTGGGTAAATTTAATGGACAATATATGACAAAGGTAAATGTACCTTGCAGAAAATGTAATACTTTGGTAAAGGCAGGTATAAATGAAAAAATTCTAACCTGCCCTTCCTGCAATTCTAAGTGGAATTAGGTAAACTAGCCACAAAAGCTTTGTATGGTATTAATTTTTTGATAGTCTTGAGTTTTTTGATAGTTTTCAATGTAAAGGAATTATCTAATCAATCTTTAATTATTTTTTGACATAAAAATGGGCTTATTTTGACTTAATTTTTTGGTAAAAATAGCTATTTTCAGACAAAATTTTGGTATTTTTGCCTATTTTGAGGCGATTTTGTGGTAATTTGCCTATTTTTAACTAAAATTAGCAAAATAGTGATTGATTTGTGATTGAATCGATAAAAATCGCTAATTTATTGATGTGAACAATGATTAATTGTATTAGATTGATCGGAAAGATGTGGGATCAGTAAATAAAACGTACCCAACCTTTGTTATCTTTCTCAAAACGCTGTATTGTTTTGGTACGTCTCGTAGTATTGCTCAACAGTCCCCTTAGAGCATCCTCTGAAATGAGCAATTTTTGGGCTAGATCTTTATAGCTCATTTCTCCCCGTTCCTTTACTGATGTAACAAGTTCCTGCATTTTAGGAGTCAAAGATAACTGAACTTCTATGATTTTTCTTGAAAAGGTGTCTATTTTTGGCGTGTCAAAGGCCTGGTTTGAGGTGATTTTAAGCGAATTTAGCATGTTTTGCATCAATTCAAACCTTCTTTGGTCATTTTCTTCATGTTTCTTGATAGTTTCTATTAAATCTGGAGTTTTATCTTCAAAGGTGTTTGCGAACCAATCCTTAGTAACTAATTGTGTTTCTATTCTACTTAGAGAGGCTTCCATCTCCTTTAGAGACTTCCCTGCATAGCCGGCTGCCAACCCCAGTTCAAGAGACTCTTTATGCATAGGAATTTGTGTGAATTGTGGTTTTTCCTGTTGTTGCCCAAAAGATGAATTTTCTTCAATATTTGTGATTGATTGATTGATTTGTGATTGATTGATTGAATCAATCATTGATGGACGGTGCAATATACGCATAAAGAAGCTTTTTAGACCCATTTTGATCAATTATTTATTAGTTTTTGAAGTATTTAAATTTTTCAACATTTTTATCAACTCTTACTTTGGTTATATGCTCACTATTCTGCTTTCGGTCGCTTCCCAGCTAAACTCTCACTCTTATTTTTATATCTATTTTTTGTTAAAAAATTATAATCTAAAAAATGCACCGCACATCATTTTTACTAGTCCAAAACCGTTCAACCCTCACTCCGACTTGTGTGCTAACCCGCAACTCAACCATATTAAATTAAACATATTTTATTAGTTATATATTATTTATTATATGTTATTAAACTATTTTTATTTACTATAGTTTATATAATATAATCAATTCTAGTTTCAACTTCTATTCCAATTTAAAAAATGCTCCATATATCACACTATTAGAATATGTTTGTTAGAAGTTAAAAATGAGTAAAAATAAGATTTTTTTATATTTAATAAGCGTTAAGAATGGTTAAAAATCGTTTAATTGCTTAATAAAACATATTTTTTATCATATTAATAAGCCAAAAAATAGTAAAATTAACGAAAAAACGCACAAATTGCGCAGTCTTTAGTGATTAGTGGCGCAATTACTAAGAAAAATAGCATAAATTGGGTTTGATATATAATAATTCTATTTTTTGCGGCAAATAAGTACGTATATCAGCATAGTATTCTTTGTTTGTAGAGCAGTCATTTTCTCTAATTAAAACGGTTATTCCCCACAGATATGTATCTGATGATAAATTTCTGATCTTTTCGTGGCTCAATTAGTATGGATGGTTAAAAATTTAAATATTATTCGCTAAATTTGCGCAGTCTTATTTGATTTGTGGCGCAGTTTGTTTAGAAATAACCAAAAAATAGCGTTTCCTAAGGAAAATGGCGTATAATAGAGGTTAGACGAACTAAATTTTCATCATACAAAATTCTAGTTCCCAAATCAGCCAAATAATAGGTTGAAATGGCTCCAGCAGCATGTCCAAATTTAGAAATTGTACGTGCGTTTCTACTATACCAAGCATCTGCCCTGGAATTTGCCGAACTCAAACCTCTTTTCAACTTTCTCAATGTCATGTCCTAAGTTTGAAATCAAAACTATTTAATACCTACATAATAGCCTTCCGTTTCAATCCATAACAAAATTTATAAGTTTCGTGCTGACTTTTAATAGTATGACAATAGGAGTTTATGCCGGAAGCTTTGACCCGCCTACTAACGGCCACTTGTGGGTTATCAAAAATGGCGCAGAAATTTTTGACGAGCTCATTGTAGCAGTTGGTACAAATCCTGACAAAAATTATACTTTCACAACTGAGGAAAGGGCGGAAATGCTAAAAGAAATTGTAAAGCTACACAAAAATATAAGAGTTGTAATTTTAGAAAACCAACTTCTTGCAAATTTTGCAAAAGACGTTGGAGCGAAATATATTTTGAGAGGCCTCAGAAATGGTGGAGATTATGAATACGAGTGCGCAGCAAGCCGCATTAACAATGGCTTGAATCCAAACATTGCCACAGTGTGTTTGGTCACGCCAAGAGAACTTGCTGAAGTAAGCTCGGGCATGGTCAAAAATTTAATTGGTTATAAAGGATGGGAAGAGGTTGTAAAGAAATACGTGCCTGAAGTTGTTCAAAAAAAGTTGTTGGATAAATTCAAATAAAAATTAATTTAAAGAATTGAAGGGGTTAATTATTTCTGAAGATTTTTTTAATCTTCTTCTTCCTCATCAGAATCTTTCAGCGCTTCTTCTATTTCTGGAAATGCTTCCTGGCCTGCACTTTCCTCTTCTTCTATTCCCATCGCTTCGTTGGATTCTTCCTCAGGCTCTTGTATTTTCCTTTCCAGCTCTTCTATATCCTGAAAACCCACTTCCCTCTTGCCCTGATTAACTATCTTCCTTTCAAGCTTTCTGAGCGTTTTTTTCTTTTTAGGCATGATTGTTAATTATCCAACATATTTTTAAATCTTTGCATTGCCGCAAAATTTTATACTTAACCAAAGGTTATTAAGTAACATGGAAGAATTCCTAAAAAAATTGGAAACAGAGTTGAAACTGAGAGCTTTTTCGCAGAATACTGTGGCTGCATATATGTTATGGAATAAAAAATTCCTAAATTTTGCTGGAAAAAATCCTGATGCTGTTGTTGAGGACGACATAAAAAATTTTATAGCAAACAAAATGTCTGGGGGGGTGTCACCAAAAACAGTAGTGTTGATGAAAGCTGCACTAAAATTTTCTTATGACGATATGCTGAAAAAAAATATCGTGAATATAAAATCGCCGAAGATACCGCAAAAGCTTCCTACGGTACTAACGAAAGAGGAAGTGAAAAAACTGATAGATGCTACGAAAAACAAGACGCATAAATTGATGATAATGATGCTCTACTCCTCTGGGTTGAGACTAAGTGAATTGGTGAATTTGCATGTTGAGAATTTGGAATTAGACCAAGCAATAGGATGGGTCAGAAATGGGAAGGGAGCGAAGGATAGGCTGTTCATGCTGTCAAAAAATCTTGCTGATGATTTGAAGAATTTCACTGCTTCAAAACAAAAAACTGATTTTATTTTTGCAGGAAGAAATGGTAGGATGACTCCAAGAAACGTGCAGAAGATTGTAGCAACTTCAGCGAAGAATGCTGCTATATCAAAAAATGTGCACCCGCATACTCTGCGACATAGTTTAGCTACACACCTGCTTGAGGATGGCACTGATATAAGGAAAATACAGATATTGCTTGGTCATGCAAACCTCAGCACGACTCAAATCTATACACATGTCTCTACAGAAGAGCTGAAGAAGATAAAGAATCCGCTTGACGGCTTGTGAAACAAAAAAGAAAGGAAAGAAAAATATAAGAAAAATCAGCTTGACTTTTCCTTGAGCTTTGAAAGCTTCATCAAAGCTCCTTCAACAGAATGGGCTAGGTCCTCACCATCATCAGTGAGCTTGATAATTTTTATCCTTCCTTTCTTTTCAAACTCTACAAGCCCGAAAATTTTGAACTGGTCTAACAGCTTTACTGTATGAGAATAAGTGCAGTCAACTTCTTTTGAAAGAATTGTCGCATATTTTGGCCCATTCTTCAAACTTGTCAACAATTTTACTGGTTTTAATCTAAGAAACAAGCGGGAAATGGGTTTTTCTTTTGGCACGACTACTCACACTCTGGTAATTTCTAAATAATAATTGTTTGAATGGTGTATATATAGCTAATGATATAGCTTTTGAAGAATATAATTGAGGAATTTATAGTAAACCACGATAAATTATTCTATAGGTGTTTTATGGATGACTATATTGATTAGGCCACCTGCTGTAGCAGGGACTTTTTACAATCTCAACCCGGAATTTTTGAAAAAACAACTTGAAAGTTCTTTCGATCATAAGCTCGGACCTAAGACGATCAAGACAAAAGACATCAAGGCAGCAGTTGTGCCACACGCTGGATATGAATTTTCTGGCCCTGTTGCTGCATGGGCATATTCGAGAATGGAAAAGGCGAATTTTATAATTATTGGAACGAACCACAATGGAATAGGCTCGCAGTTTGCAATAATGAAGACTGGGATGTGGAAGACTCCTCTGGGTGATTTGGTTATAGCAAATAATATTGCGGAAAAATTGCTTGATACGAAGATTGTCGAGTATGATGTGATGGCTCATGAGCATGAACATTCGGTAGAAGTGCAGCTTCCGTTTTTGCAGTATCGCTTTGGAAGCGACTTT
>Ga0315281_10010596_pt1 | contig 12698 bp, 17 predicted proteins | sample YL17G07_0_MG_FD_204540 | JGI IMG/M metagenome (GOLD analysis project Ga0315281, IMG submission 204540) | Sediment microbial communities from Yellowstone Lake, YNP, Wyoming, USA - YL17G07_0 | ecosystem: Environmental > Aquatic > Freshwater > Lake > Sediment | place: USA: Wyoming | collected... | reverse complement strand
CTCATCGTCGTTGCCGTGGTGCTCGACACCATGAAGCAACTCGAAGCCCAACTGCTGATGCGCAACTACGAGGGGTTCATCCGTTAAGTGTTCATCGTACTGCTCGGTCCACCGGGTGCCGGCAAAGGCACGCAGGCGCAGCGCATTGCTGCGGCCTCGCAGCTTTTGCACGTCTCCACGGGTGACATGTTCCGGGAGAACGTCAAGAACGAGACCGGCCTCGGCAAGCTCGCGAAGACGTACATGGACCGCGGCGACCTCGTCCCGGACGAAGTCACCATCAGTATGCTGCTCGAACGCATCGGCCGGCCCGACGCCGCTGCCGGCGCGATGTTCGACGGCTTCCCCCGCAACGTGGTCCAGGCCAGGGCGCTCGACGACGCCCTCGCCGCTCGCGGCAGCCGCATCGACCGCGCCCTGCTCATCGCCGTCGCCGACGCGGAGCTCGTCGCCAGGCTTGGCGGCCGTTGGATTTGCCGCAACTGCGGCGCGCTCTACCACGAGCGCAATGACCCGCCCAAGCAGGCGGGCACCTGCGACCGCTGCGGCGGGGACCTCTATCAGCGCGACGACGATCTCCCCGCCGTGGTCAGTGCGCGCCTCGAAAAGCAGAAGCCGCCCGAGGCCCTTATCGAGCACTATCGCGCCTCGGGCGTGCTGCGCGAAATCGACGGAGAGCGCTCCCTCGACGCTGTCACCGCTTCACTCCTGGAGGCTATCGGCTAACAGATGGTGAAGTTGAAGTCCGAAAAGGAAATGCAGGCGATGCGTGCCGCGGGACGCCTGGTCGGCCAGACGCTGGAGAAGATCCGCGCGATGGTCCGGCCCGGCCTCGACTTGCTCGACGTCGAACGCTTCGTGCACGACGAATTCAAGCGCGTCGGCGCCAAAGAGACGTTCCGTCACTACACGCCCGACCCGCGCCGCTTCCCGCCCTACCCATCCAACATCTGCATCAGCGTCAACGATCAGCTCGTGCACGGCATCCCGCGGCACCGGCTGCTGAAGCAGGGCGACATCGTGACCTTCGACCTCGGCGCCACCTACCAGGGCTATGTCGGCGACGCCGCCATCACCGTGCCCGTCGGCGAAGTCAGCCCCGAGGCCAGCCGGCTGATCAAGGTCACCGAAGACGCGCTCTGGGCCGGCATCCAGGCGGCCGGCAAGGGCGAATTCCTCGAAGACGTTTGCGGCGCGATCGAGGATTCCATCAAGCCGAGCGGCTACTCCATCGTGCGCGGCTACGGCGGACACGGCGTCGGCCGCGACATGCACGAAGAGCCGCACGTGCCAAACCACCGCACAGGCAAGCGGGGGCCCCGGCTTCAGACAGGCCTGGTGCTTGCCCTGGAGCCGATGGTCAACGTCGGCCGCCCGGACACGGTAGAGTGTGAGGACGGCTGGACGGTAAGAACGAAAGATGGTAGCTTATGCTGTCATTTCGAACATACTATCGCTATCCGCGAGGGGCATGAGCCTGAAGTGCTCACGCTCCCCTAGGAGAGCCGCGCGAAAGAAGGGTGCATGCCAAAGAAGGACGCGATTGAAGTTGAGGGGGTCGTGACAGAACCACTGCCGAACGCGATGTTCAAGGTGGAGCTGGCAAACGGGCACGAAGTGCTCGCGCACGTCAGCGGCAAGATCCGCATGAACTTCATCAAGATCCTTCCTGGAGACCGGGTGCTGGTTGAGCTTTCGCCGTACGACCTCAGCCGCGGCCGCATCACCTACCGCTTCAAGTAGCCGGCGGGGCCATACCGAGGAGAACTATGAAGGTCCGAGCTTCCGTCAAACCGCGTTGCGACAAGTGCAAGGTCATCCGCCGCCATGGCCGGGTGATGGTTATCTGCGAAAATCCAAAACACAAGCAGCGGCAGGGCTGATTCGATGGCACGTATTTCTGGGGTCGACCTTCCGAACGACAAGCGCATCGAAGTTGCGCTCACCTACATCTATGGTGTGGGCCTTACGCGCTCTCAGGAGATCCTTGCCTCCACGGGCATCAGCACCGAGACCCACGCCCGTGACCTGACCGACGACGAGACCGTCCGCATCCGCGACTACATCGACAAGCACTTCGTGGTCGAGGGCGACCTCCGGCGCGAAGTGCGCCAGAACATCTCGCGGCTCGTCGAAATCAACTGCTATCGCGGCCAGCGGCATCGCCGGAATCTCCCGGTGCATGGCCAGCGGACGCGCACAAATGCACGTCAGAAGCGGGGCGCGCGCAAGACGGTAGCCGGCAAGCGCCGCGCCGGGAAGAAATAAGGGGGCCAGAGGAAGATGGCGGACGCAAAACGGCAGGGTTCCGGCCGCGCCGAGCCCAAGCGGCGGCTCAAGCGGCGCGAACGCAAGTCCATCCCGCGAGGGAAGGCCTATATCAAGAGCACGTTCAACAACACGCTCGTCACGCTCACCGACCAGAACGGGAATGTGGTCTCGTGGGCGAGTTCGGGCGGATCGGGTTTCAAGGGCTCGCGCAAGGGCACGCCCTTCGCTGCCCAGCTCGCCGGCGAAAACGCTGCCCGGCGGGCCATGGAGCACGGCATGCAAACGGTCGAGGTGTTCGTCCGTGGCGCCGGCAGCGGCCGCGAGGCCGCGATTCGCTCTCTCCAGGCCACCGGTCTCACCGTAACGGCTATCCGGGATGTGACGCCCATCCCCCACAACGGCTGCCGCCCTCCCAAGCGGCGCCGGGTATAGGACGGAAAATCGAAGCATGGCTCGTTACACAGGCCCAGTTTGCCGACTCTGCCGCCGTCACGGCGAAAAGCTCTTCCTCAAGGGGGACCGCTGCTTCACGCCCAAGTGCAGTTTCGACCGGCGCCCCAATCCGCCCGGGCCGCGGCCGGCGCGCCGCCGCAAGGTCAGCGACCGCGGTCTGCAGCTTCGCGAGAAGCAGCGTGCCAGGGTGGCCTATGGAGTGCTCGAAAAGCAGTTCGTCCGTTACTACAAAGAGGCCATCAGCCGGCCGGGCGTCTCGGGTGAAAACCTCGTGCGCCTGCTCGAGACGCGCCTCGACAACATCGTTTACCGCTCTGGCTTCGCCGATTCGCGCAGCCAGGCCCGGCAGATCGCGCGCCACGGAATTATCGCCGTCAATGGCCGCAAACTGGACGTTCCTTCGGCGCACCTCAAGGAGGGCGACGTCGTCGGGTTCACGCCCCGCGGGCTTCGCAGCGAATACTACAAGATCGTCCAGGAGACGATCCGCTCGAAGAATCCTCCTTCGTGGATCGCGCTCGACGCGGCGACCATGACCGCGCGGATGACCGCGGCGCCCGCCGTCGTGCACGGCGAAACACACCTGTTCAACGAGAACGTCATCATCGAGTACTACTCCCGGTAATTCCGGGCTGGCTCCCAGGGAAGTTAGAGGCTTACGCGAACAATGATGGATTCCATGGAGTTGATTGGGCAGACCCCCGAAGAGGTGGTACCCCAGCTCACTGTCGAAGAAGAGAGTGACACCTACGCGCGCCTGGTGGCTGAGCCACTTGAGGCCGGCTACGGCATTACCCTGGGCAACTCATTGCGCCGGGTACTCCTGAGTTCCCTCGAAGGCGCCGCCGTCACCTCCGTTCGCATCGAGCAGGTCCAGCACGAATTCTCGACCATCGCGGGCATGCAGGAAGACACGACCGAGTTCCTCCTGAACGTCAAGGAGATCCGCCTGCGCGCCCTCAGCAACCGCCCCGGCACCCTCGCGCTCGACGCCGAGGGCCCCGGCGAAGTGAAAGCGTCCGACCTCCAGGTCCCGGCCGATTTCGAGATCGCCAACCGGGACCTGCACCTCGCCACGCTCGACAGCGCCAGCGCGCGCCTCAACGTTGAGTTCCACGCGCGTCTCGGCAAGGGCTACGAGCCCGCCGGCAGCGTCGAGGGCATGCCCATCGGCGTTATCCCCGTCGACGCCGTCTTCACTCCCATCCGCAAGGTCAACTACCGCGTCGAAAAGACGCGCGTCGGCCAGTCGACCAACTTCGATCGCCTTGTGCTCGAAGTGTGGACCGACGGCACCATCGGCGCGGTCGAGGCCGTGGGCCAGAGCGCGGACATCCTCATGGACCAGTTCGCGCTGTTCAGTGCCATGGGCCGCCCGGAAGTCCCGATGTCCATCGGTGCCGGCAGCGCTTCCCCAACCGGCATGCTCATGGCGCCCGACCGCTACAACACCCCCATCGAGGACCTGCAACTCTCCGTGCGCGCCTATAACTGCCTCAAGCGCAGCGGGCTCATGACGGTCGGCCAGGTGCTCGAGAAGAACGAGGACGAGCTCCTCGGCCTGCGCAACTTCGGGCGCAAGTCGTACGACGAGCTCCGCGACCGGCTCATCGAGCTGGGCTACGTTGATGGCACGGCCGAAGGGTTGAAGCCAATTCTCGACGGTGGCCGCGTGACAGCCCCGGTCGCGGCCCGCCCGGCCCATCGGCGCCCCACTCCCATCCGCACCAGCGCGGTTATCCTCGACGAAGAGGACGAGGAAGAGAGCCTGGGCGCGCTCGGCAAAGCGCTCAAAGAAGCATTGAAGGAAGTTGGCGACGACGATCTGCTCGGCGCCGACGACGAGGACTAAGGAATGCGACATCGTCTAAGCGGGCGGCACCTCGGGCGCGACACGGCGCACCGGACCGCGCTCTACCGCAACCTCGTGACTGACCTCCTCCGCTATGAGCGGATCACAACGACGGAGGCCAAGGCCAAGGAGATCCGGCCCATGGCCGAGCGCGTCATCACGCTCGGCCGGCGCGGAGACCTGCACGCCCGCCGCCAGGCTCAGCGCGTGCTCTACGACACGCGAATCGTGAAGAAGGTCTTCGACGAAATCGGTCCGCGCATGAAGGAGCGCCCGGGCGGTTACCTGCGCATCACGGGCCTGGAGCCGCGCAAGGGCGACGGCGCGCGCATGGCGAGCATCGAGCTCGTCGACTACGTGGAGGCTCCGCCAACTCCGCGCCCCCAGCGCGTGACCGCACCACCTTCGGCGGCGGCCCCGGCGGTGACTGCAGTCCCGGTGACCCCCACCCAAGAAGACGCGCCAGTAGCGCAGTCGCCGGACGAGGCGCCATCGGCCGAGCCGGGATCCGCGCCGATGGCCGAAGCCGAAGCGGAAGGCCCGGAGACGCCCGCCGGGGAGGGCGACGGACAGGAGCCGGCCTGAGCCGTGACCGCGACACGGTTCGCGGGTACGGTGAGCTATGACGGCACGGACTTCGCGGGCTCGCAAATGCAGCCCAACGCGAGGACCGTGCAACAGGAACTGGAAACCGCGTGCCGGGCGCTCTTCGGAAGCCCGCTACGCGTTGAAATGGCCGGGCGCACCGACCGCGGTGTGCACGCCATTGGCCAGGTTGTCGCATTCAGTGCGGAAACGCGGCTGGATGTAACGCGCGTCGGGAGGGCCCTCAACGCCCACCTGCCGCAAGACGTGGCGGTGCGCAACCTGCGCGTCGCGCCTGTTGGGTTCGACCCCAGGCGCTGGGCGCGCAGGCGTTCGTACCGCTACACCATCTGGCACAAGGATGTGCGCGCGCCGTTGCTGCGGCGCACCGCCTGGCACGTCGAAGGCAACCTCGACGTGGCGGCGATGCAGGAGGCGGCTGGCGCACTGGCCGGGCAGCAGGACTTCTTGGCCTGCTCCGGGCACCTGGAGGCCGGGCGTACTTCGGTGCGCAGGGTCTTTGAATCGGGGTGGCGCTGCGAAGGCAGCCTGCTCCTGTTCGACATCACGGCGGATGCGTTTCTGCCCCAGATGGTGCGCCGGCTCACCGGCGCACTCGTCCGGGTCGGGCGAGGGTCGCTGGCGGTGAAAGAATTCGTCCGCCTGCTCGAGCAGGCAGAGCCCGGGACGCTGGGGCCTACCGCCCCGCCGCACGGGTTGTGCCTCGAGCGCGTGGAGTACGACGAGGGTTACGAATGAACACGACCGTGCGCATGAAGGCGTCGGACATCACGAAGGAATGGCACGTCATCGACGCGGCCGGGCGCTCCCTTGGGCGCGTCGCCAGCGAGGCCGCCATCCTGCTCCGTGGCAAGCACAAGCCGACCTACGAGCCCCACCTGGACGACGGCGACTTCGTGATCATCATCAACGCCTCCCAGGTGATGGTGACCGGACGCAAGGCCGAGCAGATCAAGTACTACACCCACTCGGGCTACCCCGGCGGGCTCAAGACGCGCTCCTATTCGGAGCAACTCGGGCGCAACCCGGCGCGCGTCATCGAACAGGCCGTCTGGGGCATGCTTCCCGGCGGTCCGCTCGGCGAGGCCGTCCTCAAGCACCTCAAGGTCTATCCCGGCCCGAACCACCCGCACCAGTCGCAGCTCACCGGCTCGGAACGCGCCCGTGCCGTCCGCGAGGCCGCCGCCCAGGCAGCCATTGGTGCTCCGATGAAGGCGCCGCGGCTCCGCCCGCTCAGCATCCCGCAGCTGCCCCCGGCCGAGCCGGTCCTCGAAGAGGTTGCCGTGGTCGAAGCTCCGGCGCCAAAGCGCGCGCCCCGGAAGGTCGCAGCCCCACCTTCCGAACTCGTTCCCGAGCCGGTTGCAGCAGTGGCCGAGGCTCCCGCTGCCGCCGCTCCAGAAGAAGCCGAAACGCCCAAGCCTCGCACCCGCCGCAAGAAGGTCGAGGAGCCCACGGCCGAAGCCGCGGCGCCCGCCGAGCCCGAGAAGAAGCCCCGCCGGCGCGCAACGCCGAAGACCGAGGAGTAAACCATGGCTGACCAGCACTATTACTACGGCACGGGCCGCCGCAAGACGTCGGTGGCGCGCGTGCGCCTCTACCCCGGGAACGGGGCCGTCGTCATCAACGGGCGCCCCATGGAAGAAATCTTCTCGCGCGACGTGCACCGCGCCGAAGTCCTCTCGCCGCTCGCTCGCCTCGGTCGCGAAGGCAAGTTCAGCGCCCAGATAAAGTGCGAGGGGGGCGGCATCACCGGTTGGGCCGGCGCTATCCAGATGGGCATAGCCCGCGCGCTCGTCGCTTCCGACGCGTCGCTCAAGCCGATGCTCAAGCGCGGCGAGAACCTGCTCACCCGCGACGCCCGCATGAAGGAGCGCAAGAAGCCAGGCCTCAAGCGGGCCCGCAAGGCACCGCAGTTCACGAAGCGTTAAGACCGTTTCGGCACCACACAAACCTGGAGGGCCCCTCGTGAGAGGGGCCCTTTCCGTTCCCCAGAGGCCGCAGGCGCCCGCGCCCCCTTCCGGGTGGTAGACTGCGGCACCCCGGAGGTGGCCATGCAGTCCAACCTGATCCAGACGCGCGACCTGCGCATGTACTACTTGCAGGCCGGGACCGGCGACCCGGTGGTGCTCATTCATGGCTTCCCCGAAACCTCGTACGAGTGGCGCCACCAGATAGAAACGCTCAGCCAGCGATACGCCGTCTTCGCCCCCGACACGCGCGGCTTCGGCCGCACGGACAAGCCCGGCGCCCGCGTGACCCGCGCCCTCCTCGGCCAGGACATCATCAACTTCATGGATGCCCTCGGCATCGAGCAGGCGACGGTCGTCGGCCACGACTGGGGCGGCATCATTGCCTTCAAGGTCGCAATCGACTGGCCGGAGCGGGTCACCCGCCTCGCGCTCCTCGACACCCTCTGCACTGTGTGGACCCCCGGCGGCGTCCACGGCTACTGGTTCAAGGCCGAGCCGTACCCGGAAGAGTTCTTCGCGCAGCACCACCGCGGCTTCATCGAGGCAATCTTTGCGGGCACCGACGCAAAGGGGGAGCTCCCGGGCCGCCCGCTTTCGCCGTGGTTGGCCGCGAGCCGTGGTCCGCGCACCTGGGCCACCGACGCCGACATCAAAGAGTACGCGGACGCCTTCGCCGACCCCATGAGCCACTTCCACGCCATCTCGTACTACCGCTACGCCCTGCCCTTCCACGTCGTGCACGAAGACCCGTCGGCGGCCCATGGCGAGCGCTTCGAGTTCCTCAGCGAGCGCAAGGTCGCCGAAATGTGGACGCATCCCGAGGGCCTCGAGAAGCATCCGCTGTACGCGAACTACATGGACTACGGCCCCGAGGACCGCCACAAGCGGTTCGAGAAGCCGGCGCTCTGGATGTTCGGCAACTACCCCGCCCTTCGCTCAGGCGCCCGCGGCCCTGTCGGCAATCCTGAGCCCCGCGACCGCATCCCCTCGGGCAACCCGTTTTCGGACCAGTTCAAGCGATACTTCCCGGACCTGCGCGGCCGAAGCATTGATGGCGGCCATTTCTTCCCAGAGGAGCGCCCAGATGACACGAACGAGACCCTGCTGGCCTTCTTCGAAGGCCGAATCTGACGGCCCGGCCGTGAGACATGACCGCAGCAGTCGCCTGCTGGCGAAGCGCACGGATCCAGACGACGGCAGCCGCATGGAGGCAACACTGTGAAGGTCGTGCGGACCGGTGATTCTTCCGAAGTGCTGGCGACAGCCCCGATCTTCGTCGGCACCGTTCACAGCCGTCCAATGATCCCCGCCGACGTGAGCCCTGGCGTCACCGTGACGCTCGTGCGTTTCAGCGCCGGTGCGCGCAACAAGCGCCACATCCACGGCGCCGACCAGATCCTCTACATCACCGCCGGCGACGGCATCGTTGCCGGCGACGCGCAGGAGCACCTGGTGCAGGCTGGCGACATTGTCCACATCCCTGCTGGCGAAGTGCACTGGCACGGCGCGCAACCAGGCAAGGACATGGCCCACCTCTCCATCCTCCCGCCCTGCAAGACCGACGTCGTGGAGTAGAGATCGTCGTGCCCAACGGCCAGGGACTCACATCGCAGGACGCTTCAGCCGCTCGACACCGGGAGGGAGGCTGATGCGATACGTCGTCTACGGCGCCGGCGCGGTCGGTGGCGTCATCGGGGGCCGGCTGGCCGAGAGCGGCCACGACGTCGTGCTCATCGCCCGAGGAGCTCATTGCGAAGCGATCCAGAAGTACGGGCTCGAGATTCAGTCGCCGGCCGGGATCGTGACCGTCAAGGTCCCCGCGGTTGAGCACCCTTCGGAGATCGCCTTCGCCGATGGCGACGTCGTCATCCTCACGATGAAGACACAGGACACCGACGCTGCCCTCAACGACCTCCGCGACGCGGCTGGCACCCGGGTGCCGGTAGTCTGCGCGCAGAACGGCGTCGAGAACGAACGGCTCGCCGCGCGGCGCTTCGAGCGCGTGTATGCCGTGCCCGTGCGCCTGCCCGCGACGCATCTCGACCCCGGCGTCGTACAGGCCGACTCTTCCCCCGTCAGCGGCATCCTCGACGTGGGCTGCTACCCCTCTGGCGTTGACGACGTCGCGGTCGCGCTCTCGGGGGCGCTCGGAGCCTCGACCTTCAACTCCCGCCCCGATCCGGGCGTCATGCGGCACAAGTACCAGAAACTACTGATGAACCTCGCCAACGCCATCGGTGCGGTCTGCGGGCCAGGCAGCGAGGCACGGGACCTCGCGCGGCGAGCCCGCCAGGAGGCCCTCGTTTGCTACCGCGCGGCAGGGATCGACAGCGCAAGCGACGAGGAGGACCGCGCCCGCCGCGGTTCGCTCATCACCGTCGGGAGGATCGGCGACAAACCCCGGCGGGGGAGTTCCACGTGGCAGAGCCTCGCGCGCGGCAAGCGCTCCGTCGAGGTCGACTGGCTCAACGGTGAGATCGTGCTCCTCGGCCGCCTGCACGGCGTCCCAACGCCCGTCAACGCTGCCTTGCAGCGCGTCGCCAACGAAATGGCACGTGACGGGCGCCCGCCCGGGAGCATGAGCGTCGGAGAACTGGAGCGCGCCGTCGGCTGATCCGCACACCCGCTGCCAGGGTGGCGACGCCGGTTGATTCACTCGATATGCCGTGTGGAGCATATTGCAGCCGCCCACCAGTCCCGTAGCATGCGCCATGCAACCGCGGGCGTCCGAACGCCCGCTTCAGGAGTGTGCCTGTGACTACCGCAACATCCAGCAAGGCCCCTGCCGAAAAGGGCTTCAACGGCAAGATCCTCAACGTCAACCTCACGACCGGCGCCATCACCGTCGAACGGCCCGACGAATCGCTGTACCGCCAGTACCTCGGCGGCTACGGCATCGGCGCGCGAATGCTCTGGGACCGCGTCCCCAAGGGCGCCGACGCGCTCGGCCCGGACAACATGCTCGGCATGTTCGCCGGCCTTCTGACGGGCACGCCCCTCTTCGGGCAGCGCTGGCAGGTCGTCTGCAAGAGCCCGCTGACCGGCGGCTGGGGCGACGCCAACTGCGGCGGCGACTTCGGCGCCGCCATGAAACTCGCCGGCTGGGACGGCATCATGTTCTTCGGCAAGGCGTCGAAGCCCACGTACCTCCTCATCGAAGACGACAAGTGCGAGCTCCGCGACGCCTCCGACCTCTGGGGCACCGGCGCGATCGAGAACGAGACCGCGCTCAAAGCCCGCCACGGCAAGAAGGCGAGCGTCGCCAACATCGGCCAGGCCGGCGAGACCATGTCACTCATCAGCGGCGTCTGCAACGACCACGGCCGCCTCGCAGCCCGCTCCGGCGTCGGCGCCGTCATGGGTTCGAAGAACCTCAAGGCCGCTGTCGTCGTGACCGACCGCAAGATCATCGCGCAGACTCCCCAGACCACGAAGATGCTGCGCTCCAACCTGGACGACTTCATCAAGCCTCTGCGGGACTTCTTCCACACGTTCGGCACCACCGGCATCACCGCCGCCAGTGCGCTCAACGGCGACTCGCCCGTGAAGAACTGGGGCGGCGTCGGTGTGGTCGACTTCCCCAACGCGCCCGCCATTGATGGTGGCTCGCAGATCAACCCGAAGATGGAGAAGTCGTACGGCTGTTGGCGCTGCCCGATGGCCTGCGGCGCCGAGTCGGTCAAGTCCACGAACGCCAAGTTCCCCTATCCGCACCACACGCACCGCCCCGAATACGAGGCCATGGGCGCCTTCGGGACGATGAACCTGGTCGCGAACCCCGACGCCCTGATCTACGCCAACCACCTCTGCAACGAGTACGGGTTCGACGTAATCAGCGCCGGCGGTGCCATCTCCATGGCCATTGAGTCGTACCAGGCCGGCATCATCACCAAGGAAGACACCGACGGACTGGTCCTCGAATGGGGCGGCGACGAAGCGGTCATCGCTCTGCTCAACCTCATGGGCAAGCGCGAAGGCATCGGCGCCGTCTTTGCGGACGGAGTGAAGGTCGCCGCCGAGCGTCTCGGCCGCGGCGCCGACAAATTTGCCATGCACATCGGCGGCCAGGAGCTGCCGATGCACGACCCCAAGCTCCAGCCCGAGTACCACACCACCTACAAGCTCGACCCGACCCCGGGCCGTCACACCCAGTACGAGGGCAACAAGCGCGTAGGCAAGGTTGCGCCCGCGCCCAAGGACTTCAAGGACTACGCGAACCGCGGCGAGCACCACAAGGGCGCCAGCGAGTACATGCACGTCGTCAATTCCGGCGGCATGTGCCAGTTCGTCATGATGGCCGCGAACACGGCCAACATGCCCGACTGGTTCAACGCTGTCACCGGCTGGGACATGGACCTCGACGAGATGATGCAGGTCGGCGAGCGCATCTCGAACATGCGCATGGCCTATGAAGTGCGCGAGGGCGGCAACCCGCGCAAGCGCCACGTGCCCACGCGCGTGACCGGCGAGACCACCGAAGCGACCCATGCCGGGCCGCTCCAGGGCGTCAAGCTCGACACCGAGCTCCTCGAGAAGGACTTTCTGAAGGCCTGCGGGTGGGACACCGAGACCTGCAAGCCGTCGAAGGCCAAGCTCGAAAGCCTGGGCCTGAAGGAAGTAGCCGCGGCCCTGCACTAGGCGTTCAAGCGCACGAACTTGGAGAGGGGTGGCGAAAGCCGCCCCTCTCTTTCTTTGGGCGGCGCGCTGCCGCCGGGCTGTTTGTCGGCGCCATCCTCTGGGCGCGTACGCCCGTCCGAGTCGAACCTACCAGGCTGGCGGGAGCAGGGCAGGGCCGTCTGTGTCCCACTCCGGGTACCAGCCCTCGGTGGTCGCAGACACGAGCGCGGGGCGCCGCCCGATCAGCTCGCGGCCACGGCCCTCGCTGTACATCACGCGGAATTGCTCGCGCATCTGCTCTTCCGAGTCATGCAGGCTCAGCCACACAGCGACGCCCTCGCCGCCGGGGCCCGTTGTCGCATACGGTCCGCCGGCGCGCAGAACGCCATGCTCGTCCCACAGGTCCAGGATCTCGCGCGACCACTTCCAGTACGCGTCGGCCATGCCGGGCGCTATGACGGTGCGGACGAGGCGGAGGTACATGGGCTTGCTCCGGGGCGTGTGCGGGCCACTATAGCTCTCGCCGCAGCCGCAGGCTCTTCCGGAACTCAGCTTTCCTCGATCCGGAACACCGGGTGTTCCGGTGCCACGCGCAGGATCTGCTCGTCCGTTGGCTGCTTTGGTAGCCCGAAGAACTTCGCCGTCTCTGACGCCCAGTGCTGCAGGTACGCGCGCAGGACGGGCAGCTTCTCTGAGTCAGCCACCTCGGTGACCCGGATCGCCTGGCTGTTGCGGCCGAGGCGAAGCTCGCCCGCGCCGGCAGCGCGCAGATTGCGGACCCAGTGCGTTTCGCCCCGCGGGGCAACCAGGTACCGCCGCCCGTCGAGCGCGAGCGGGTTCACGGGCGTCGTACGCCATGCGCCCGTCGTGCGGCCGCGCACAGCGAGGACGTGCGAGCCGCGCATGCTGAGCCCCAGGTGCATGGCGCC
>Ga0315281_10010595_pt1 | contig 12699 bp, 11 predicted proteins | sample YL17G07_0_MG_FD_204540 | JGI IMG/M metagenome (GOLD analysis project Ga0315281, IMG submission 204540) | Sediment microbial communities from Yellowstone Lake, YNP, Wyoming, USA - YL17G07_0 | ecosystem: Environmental > Aquatic > Freshwater > Lake > Sediment | place: USA: Wyoming | collected... | reverse complement strand
TCTTGCCGGGTCGCCTTCCCCAAGCGAAGAACCAGAAATCGTCCGAACCGACGGCGGGATGAAACTCGTAGCGCAAATCCACCATGGGGAGGTAGTTGGTCACGGCGGCCAGGCGAACCTGGCCCGCCTTCTTTTCAAAGAGGGCGAGAACGTTGATGCGATTGTAATTTGTCCAATAGAGCGTGTAGCCCGCGCCTACCAGCGTGGAGCCTTTCCATGGCTCGTCAAAACAAGAAGGCTTGGCTTCGGTGGGGTATTTCAGGTTGTAGAATATTCGCTCCAGTTCGCGCCGCACCGAGACGTTCTCCGCACGCGATGGGTCGGCGGCGAGCCAAGATTGCATGTGGTCGAGCACCGCCTTCTGAATCTGCCCTGTGATTTCTCCCGACTCGTCCATATGCTTCCCGCGCAGTTGCCAGGCGAGGAAACTGACGTAGTTGGGCAGATCGGACACCGGCGGCGCAACCGGCTTGGCCTTCTTCTTTACCTGGGCTTGGGCCGATCCCGCGCCCACTACCGTTATCAGCATGGTCAGAGTTATCAGGGTTCGAATCCAGCGTGAGGTCATCAGCCTGCTCCCGGAACTGGCCCGAATTTGTGCGCCCCCTAGAATACCCTGAGGAGTGAAGTTTTCGGAAGGATCACAATACGAATTTGATTGCGCGGCGACCGGAGGGGTTGCCCACGGACAGGTCGAGACTGGTGACTGCGAGTTAGAAACTGGAAACGGGATGCTTGAAATGGGATAGGTACTTGTCCCGACTTCCTATTTCCTCCTGCCCACTCCCTCGTTCTAATTGGCCTCGCTGACGATGAGGTCGTAAATGTAATCGGGCCGTGCACTGCCGTCCCAGGAGAGGACATGAACGTAGAAGGTCACCGGGTCGGTTCCGGAGTCCGGAGCCTTGAATTCCAATCGCGAATCCAGCGTGCTGGCGGAATCATTATCATCATTGAGGCAGGGATGCTTTTATGCGTCCCAAGTGTAAGTGCGGCACGTCGAGAACCGGTTCCCCTCCGCGTCCACGATCTCAATCACCGTATCCAGTGGGCTCTCTGGGGTGAGCCGCTTGGCCATGGTCTCGACCGTGACGACCGCGCCGGGATTGGCGGTCAGTTCGTAGTAGTCGCTGTCAGGATTGGCTGGTCCCGTGACGGGGTCAGAATACGGGCTGATCGACGCTCGGAACGTTCCGTTCGAAATCGGCGTCGCCGTGGCCGGACTGTCATTGCGCCCCAGATCGCTTCTGATGGTCAAGCTCAGCGCCTTGCTGGTCGTCTGCACCGGCGGTCCGGTATCGGTCACCTGCACCGTGAAGTCGGATGTCCCTTCGGTGGTGGGCGTGCCGATGATTTGTCCGGTGGAGGAGTTCAAATTCAGCCCGCTCGGAAGCGGGCCGGTTGTGATAGTCCAGGAGTAAGGCGCCGTGCCGCCGAACAGACCGAGGTTAACCCGACAAAGCACATTGGGTCGCACAGCTTGCGAAAGCTCGTAGTTAGGCGGATAGGAATACGGTGTGTTGATCCCGTCGCGGAAGAGGCCGTTGAACATCGCCATGCCCGAAAGAATTCGGCCCGTCAGCGGGCCCAACTTGCAGGGCCTGGAAAAGCCGATGATGGCTGTTTCGCCGGTGAGTTGTTGGAAAATGATGCCGTCAGCGTCAAACATGATGGCGCTCTGCGTTCCTTCATTGCAGGCGGCAACGACGACGGATTGCGCCACCAACTCCCCCATGTTGCGCGGCTGTGTGTAGGCGCCGCGCTGAGCCACTGCAGGTCTCGCTCCCAGCAGCAAGAGGAATACCGCGGACGCCAAAAAAGCCAGCCGCACCCGGTAGCTAGTCGTCATACACGGCCAAGTAAGTACCTATTTCTAGGTAATGTCAATAGATCAATTGTCCTGTTAATGCTGTCAGACATAGAGTCCGACGTAACCGGAATTGGTCAGCTACTGAGGCGAGGGATTCAACAGCACTTTGAGGCAGGAGGAGTCCGCCACATACTTAAACGCCGTGAGCGCTTGCGCCAGGGGGAAGGTCTTGGCGACGAGTTGATCAACTTTGACCGCGCCCTTGGCCAGCAGTTGGAGGGCCTGCGGGAAGGTCCCGCAGCGCGAACCGAGGAGCGTGACCTCATCGACCACCAACTTGGTCGCGTCGAAACGGGCCGGACCATGGAACGTGGACTTCATGATGACAGTCCCGCGGGGCGCGACGAGGCGGAACGCTTCATCCAGACCAGCGGGCGATCCGGTGGCATCCACGACCATGGGAAAAGAGGCCGCGGGCAGACGTCCGTCCGCCATGTGCGTGGCCGCGACGTCCCAGGTTTGCGCCAAGTCCAGCTTCCAGGGGTGCTTACCAATTAATGTAACCCTGGCCCACGCCTGAGTGAGCACTTGCGCCACCAGTAAGCCCAGATTTCCATCACCCAGGACGGCCACTCGCAATCGGGCTGGAATCGGCTTCTGTTCGAGAATTTCTGCGGCGGCAGCCAGCGGCTCTACGAAGACCGCGGCTTCGTCGGGAACGGCCTCGGGGACCTCATGCAGGTTCACGGTGGGCAATGCGACGTATTCCGCAAAGGCGCCGTCGCGGTTCACAATGCCCATCACCGTCCGCTTGGAGCAGTGGCGGCTGAGTCCCCAGATACACAGTTCGCACTCGCCGCAGGAAACGTTGATTTCCCCAACGACGCGCTTGCCGACCCACTTCGCTTCGGCACACTCGATCACGCGGCCCACGAATTCGTGGCCCGGAATGCCGCGAAATCCTGAATAGCCTTTGAGGATCTGGAGGTCCGTGCCGCAGATGCCGGCGAGCTTAACCTCGATGAGCGCCTCTTCCGGGCCGGGCTTGGGCCGCTCGACATCGCGAATGCTCAGTTGGCCGTCGAAATAAAGTGCCTTCATCGGAGAGGTGAATTCTGAATTATGAATTCTGAATTATGAATTGAAAACCATCCTCCCGAGCTATCCGTCGGGGAACGAAGCGAGCCGTTGCAACGACATCTTCATTCATAATTCATAATTCAGAATTCATCATTTCTGTCATTCGTTCGAAAGCGCAAAAGACGAGGTCCTCCTGCTCTGGAAACACTGTGCGCAAGTCGAGCAGCAACCTGCCGCGTTCGATGCGCGAGATGATGGGAGGTGAGTTCCGGCGCAGACGAGCCTCCAAATCCTGGGCGCTCAGGCCTGCGTGCGTCACCGCCAATAATATTGTCGGCAACGAGTGGCCGGGAGTTGAGCCGCCGCCCACAACCGACTCGCCATCCTCGAGCGCTACCGAGAAGCCTTTGATCTCCCCCAGTTTCTCCGCCAGTGGCTGGGCTCTCGCCGCGACTTCCTCCCGCGTCATGGACATCATTCGCAGCGCGGGGATGGATCTTAGATCCTCCTTCAGGTACAGCGCCACGGTCGCTTCCAGTGCCGAGATGGTCAGCTTGTCGACGCGGAGCGCGCGGAAGAGCGGATTCTTGCGGATCCTTTCCAGCGGATCGCGCTTGCCGGTGAGGATGCCGGCCTGCGGCCCGCCTAGCATCTTGTCCCCGCTGAAGGTCACGACGTCCACGCCCGCCTTCACGCTCAAACCCGCCGGCGGTTCGTCCCGAATGCCCAGAGGGGAGAAATCGAGCAAGCATCCGCTGCCCAGATCCTCCAGCAGCAACAAGTTCCGCTCCTTCGCCAGCTTCAGCAGCTCGCCAAGCTCGGGCCGCTCGGTGAAGCCTACCATGCGGAAATTGCTGGGGTGAACCCGCATCAGGACGCGGGTTCGTTCGTTAATAGCGGCTGCGTAGTCGCCCATGCGGGTGCGATTGGTCGTTCCGACTTCGCGCAAAAGAGCGCCGCTCTTGGCGCAGATGTCGGGGATGCGGAACGAGCCGCCGATTTCGATTAACTCGCCGCGCGACACGATGACTTCGCCGCCCTCGGCCAGGGTATTGAGTGCCAGAAAAACCGCAGCGGCATTGTTGTTGACAATCAGCGTCCGCTCGGCACCCAGCAGTTGCCCGAACAGGCGGTCGGTGTGCTGGTCGCGTTTGCCGCGCTCACCGCGCTCCAGGTCATATTCCAGATTGGAATACTGGCTGGCGGTCTCGGCCAGGTGTTCGACGGCTTCCCGGGCCAGCGGCGCGCGGCCCAGGTTAGTATGCAGGATGACGCCCGAAGCGTTGATCACTGGTTGCAGAGAGAACCCCGCTTCGACTTGCGTGGTGGCGACGATTTCCTGCTCCAGGATTTCGATCGAAACTGAGGAAAGCTCACCGCGCGCAATCCTTCCTCGCAGGCTTTGCAGGACCTTGCGCGTCGCCTCCACCAGCAGGCGGTGCCCCACGCGCGATTCCAATTGACGGAGGGTTTCCCGTCCCAGCAACTCGTCCACGGCAGGAATCTGCCGCAGTAGAGAAGTGCCGACCTGGTCGGAGCCGGTATCCTGCGAGCCCACACCTCACCTCAAACATCAGCGCGGCCCGTGGCCGCTGCCCACTTCCCCGAAACGCATCACCATAGCACGAAGGCCGCCAACTTTTCCATTGACTGGGCTTGTTTTCGCAAGGCTATAATCACTTATCCGTATTCTCGCTTGAGGGGCTTGCGTGACCATCGACGAGGAACTGAGCAAACTTGAAGACAATATCCGCAAGCTGAAGATCGAGTACGAGGCCTATTTCAGCGGCGGCCAGCCGCGCTCCCCGCACGACACCGTTTTCCGGGTCGAGAACACCATCAAAAAATTCAACGACCAGGCGGCCAAGTTCAGCTTCGGGCACCGCTTCCGATACAACCAGCTCGTGCAGAAGTATGCCGTGTATAACGACCTCTGGCGACGCAGGATGAAGGATAAGGAAGAGGGGCGCGGGCAGTACGGCGAGCAACGGCGGCCCGTCGAAGAGCAACCTTCGGATGGGAGTTTCCGCGTGGTCTGCTCGAATCCGGAGAAGGAGAAGGACAAGGTCGATCAGCTTCTCAAGGCCATGATCGAGGCCAAGCGTCAGGTGGGCGAGCGCGTGGACAACATCGACCCCTTCCAATTCAGCAAATTCGTGACGGAAAAGACCCGCCAGCTCAAGGAATCCCTGAGCTGCGAGAAAGTGCAGTTTTCTATTACGGTCGAAGAAGGCCGCGTGAAATTCAAGGCCGTCAAAGGGGAGTAATCTTCACCTCTCACCCCAGTAATCGTGCTGCAAAATTACTTCCGAAGATCGATTCATACCTCGCGGCTCCGCACGCAGACAAGCATCCTTTGCGGTGTGCTGTTTGTTCTCGCGGCCGGAACCCCCACCATTGCATGGCAGAACCCCAATAATGCCCCGGCTTTTTCTGACCACTTCTCTCCGTACATTCCCACACCGCATCGGGTGGTAGATAAGATGCTGGAGCTCGCGGGCGTGACTCCTGATGACACGGTCTATGACTTGGGCTCGGGCGACGGCCGCATCGTCATCACCACCGCCCAGAAGTTCGGCGCGCGTGCTGTGGGTGTGGAGATCCGCAGCGAACTCTGCGAGCAATCTTCCAATGAAATTGCCAGGCTTGGCCTCGAAAAACGCGCCCGGATCATCCATGAGGATATGTTCGAGGTAAGCCTCCAGCCCGCGACGGTGGTCACGCTCTATCAACTCACCGTGATCAACACCCGTCTGCGCCCGCTCCTCGAAAAAAGACTCCGCCCCGGCGCGCGTGTGGTCTGCGTTGACTTTCAGATCCCTGGCTGGACGCCGACCAAAGTCGTGACTGTGAATTCCGAAAATGGCAACCCGTACAAGCTCTTTCTCTATGAGCGCCCGTGATGCATGGAGGGTGTCCCCACGCCCCTTTGTTGCCTTTGGCCAGCCTTGCAGAAAAGCTTCCCCTTTCACTGCTAAATCACTAAAATGCCCTGTTCCCGGACTACGCGTGGGGTCCGCCAAGCGTCAGGCAGATTGCAGACGCGGGGTTGGGAGGCACAATCGGGCTCATAAGTTTTGATTCCAATTTCATAATGGAAGGAGCCATCATGAAGAAGATTTCCCGGGCGTTGATCAGCGTCAGTGACAAAACCGGCGTCGCCGAGTTCGCCGCAGGGCTGGCTGCTCTGGGCGTCGAAATTCTTTCCACCGGCGGCACCGCGAAGCTGCTGCGCGACAAGGGTCTGAAAGTTCGTGACGTCAGCGATCTGACAGGATTTCCGGAGATGCTCGACGGCCGCGTCAAGACGTTGCATCCCAAAGTTCACGGCGGCTTGCTCGCCATCCGCTCCAATCCCCAGCACCAGGAACAGGTAAAGAAACACGGAATCGAATTCATCGACCTGGTGTGCGTGAATCTCTATCCCTTCGAGAAGACGGCGGCGAAGCCGGGAGTGAAATTTGAAGAGATCATCGAGAACATAGACATCGGCGGGCCATCGATGATTCGCAGCGCCTCGAAAAACTTCGAGGACGTAACCGTGGTCGTGGATTCGGCCGACTACGCCTGCGTTCTAGACGAAATGCGGGCGAACAATGGCTGCACGACTCACGAGACGCGCGCGCGGCTCTCCCGCAAAGCCTTCGCCACGACGGCGGCGTATGACTCGGCGATCTCCACAACCCTTCAGAAGCTGGCCGATGGGACAACCTTCCCACAGAGCCTTCACATGAATTTCCGCAAGGCGCTGGACCTGCGCTATGGCGAAAACCCGCACCAAAAGGCGGCGCTTTACGTCGATCTGACGGTCCCCGGTCGCGGCATGGCTTACTCCAAACAGCTTCAGGGGAAGGAACTCTCCTTCAACAACATCGTAGACCTTGAGGCGGCGTGGCGGCTGGTGTGTGAGTTTGAGGAGCCCACGACGGCGATCATCAAGCACACCAACCCGTGCGGGATTGCGTCGGCAGCAACTCTCGCCGAGAGCTACCAAAAAGCACTCGAAGTGGACCCGGTGTCGGCGTTCGGCTCGGTGATTGCGTTCAACCGCAAAGTGGATGGGCCGACGGCCGAGGCGATGTCCAAGCTGTTTGTGGAAGCCGTGGTCGCGCCGGGCTACGAACCGGCCGCGCTCCAGGTGCTGGCGTCGAAGAAAAATCTCCGGCTCATGGATATGTCCACGACGGCAGGAGATGACTACGGCTTGCAACTCAAGAGCGTGGGCGGAGGATTGCTGGCCCAGACTCCGGACACGGCCGGCGCCAATACCGCGGAATGGAAGTGCGTCACGGAGCGCAAACCCACCGACGCCGAGATGCGCGCCCTAGTGTTTGCCTGGCGCGTGACCAAGCACGTGAAATCGAACGCCATCGTTTTCGCCAAGGAAGACGTAGCCGTGGGCGTGGGCGCGGGGCAGATGAGCCGTGTGGATTCCGCCAAGCTTGCCGCGGCCAAGGCGCGGGATTTGAAGCATTCGCTGGAAGGGACTGTGGTCGGCTCCGACGCTTTCTTCCCGTTCCCGGACGGCGTAGAGGAAATCGCCAAAGCCGGCGCGACGGCCATCGCCCAGCCGGGGGGCTCCATGCGCGATGCCGACGTGATCGCGGCGGCGAATCGCCTGGGCCTGGCCATGGTTTTCACTGGCGTGCGGCACTTCCGGCATTGACCTGTAGCGGCGGTGTCTCACCGCCGACGCCCGCACCCCGGCCCTCTCCGTCGGGGAGAGGGTGTCCCGACTTGTCGGGACGGGTGAGGGGCCGGAGTTCCGAGCTGTTCTAGAATCTATGTCTGACTGGCAACCAATCGACGGTCACATCGCGACGCCCGCGGGCTTTCGTGCCGCGGCCACGTCGGCGGGAATCAAGAAGGCAAAGGGCGCGCTCGATCTCGCGCTCATCGTGTCGGACGCTGAAGCGACAAGCGCCGCGGGAACCTTCACGACGAATCGTGCCGCGGCGGCTCCGGTGCAATTGTCGCGCCATCATCTGTCGCTCGATCGCGGCCAGGCGCGCGCCATCATCGTCAACGCCGGCAACGCCAACGCCGCCACGGGCCGCGCGGGCCTGGAGGCTGCGGAGAAGACCACCAGGGCCGTGGCGAAGCTGTTGAAAGTCCCGGTTGAACAGGTTCTCGTCGCTTCGACGGGCGTGATCGGCGTTCCGCTCAGAGTCGATCTCATCACCAAGAAGCTGGCGGCTTTGAAAGGATCTCTTTCCTCCGCGGATGCCGCCTCGGTCACCCAGGCCATCATGACCACGGACACCTTTCCGAAATGCTGCGTCCTGCGTGGGAGCGTGGCGGGGAAGACCGTGCACATCGCGGGCATCGCCAAAGGCGCGGGCATGATTCATCCGCGCATGGCGACGATGTTGTCGTTCATCACCAGCGACGCCGCCATCAAGCCGCGCATGCTTCAAACGATGCTCAGCGAAGCCGTGGAGAGATCTTTCAACCGGATCTCTGTGGATGGCGACACTTCCACCAACGACTCGGTCTTCATGCTGGCGAGCGGGGCTTCCGGCGCTACAATACGGCCGGGAGACCAGACACGGGGTTGGTTCTTCGCGGGTTTGCTGCAGCTCTGCCAAACCTTGGCGAAGATGGTGGCCCAAGACGGCGAGGGCGCGAAAAAACTGGTCACCATCGAAGTCTCGGGCGCCCGCTCACCCGGCGATGCCGAGCGCGTGGCTCGCGCGCTCGCCAACTCGCCGCTCGTTAAGACGGCCATCGCCGGCAGCGACCCGAACTGGGGCCGTATCCTCTGTGCCGCGGGTTATTCCGGCGCGCGATTCAACCCTGACCTCATCGACATCCGCGTGAACGATTTCTACCTCTGCCGCAAGGGCCTCGACACGGGCTTTGATGAAGCCAAAGCTCGCCGCGAGTTCGACCGGAAAGAAGTCACTCTTCGCGTCGACCTCCACGCCGGCAGCGCCTCCACAATTTTCTGGACCTGCGACCTCACGCACGATTACATCACCATCAACGCATCGTACCGAACATAGCGCTCGACTCTTTTGAAGGCCTCATCAGGCCGCGATTCGGCGATGAGGCTTTTGTCCGTCGGGATTCTCTCCGCCGAGTAATTCTCACTGACTCGGGGTAGGATAGATGATCGCGCGCACGGCCATGGGGGCGGTCAAAAAGGCTGCTGCGTATTTCGGGAGGAGTCTTCATGCATATTGGCCTTCCTAAGGAAATCAAAGATGGTGAGTTTCGAGTGGGGTTGGTTCCGGCGGGTGTCCATGAACTAGTTGCGGATGGCAACGCCGTCTGGGTCCAGAAGGGCGCAGGAGAGGGTTCAGGGTTTTCTGATCAGGAATACGCCGAGGCGGGCGCAACAATCCTGGCCACCGCGGATGAGGTTTATGCGCGTGCTGAAATGATCGTCAAAGTGAAGGAGCCCATCGAGCCGGAGTACACGCGAATGCGCAAGGGCCAGATCGTTTTCACCTATCTGCATCTGGCGCCGATGCCGGAGCTGACGCAGGTGCTTTTGGAGAGGCAAGTAGCGGGCATCGCCTACGAGACGATCCGAGACCAGAGCGGCTCGTTGCCCCTGCTGACCCCCATGAGCGAAATAGCCGGGCGCATGTCGGTGGCGGTCGGAGCTTACTTCCTTCAAAAACCCCTGGGCGGGCGGGGCGTGTTGCTGGGGGGTGTGCCCGGGGTGCGCCCGGGCCTGGTGGTGATCCTGGGCGCCGGAACAGTGGGCATCAATGCCACAAAAATTGCCATGGGCATGGGCGCGCAAGTTGTCGTGCTCGATGTAGATTTGAATCGCCTGCGGAATCTTGACGACCTTTTCTTTGGCCGTATCGAAACGCATCTGTCGAGTCCCTATTATGTTGCCGACGCCGTGAAGAAAGCCGATCTGCTGATAGGCGGCGTGCTGGTGCGCGGGGCGGCAGCGCCGCGGGTGGTCACGGGCGCCATGGTCAAGACCATGCTGCCCGGCTCGGTCATCGTGGACGTGGCGGTGGACCAAGGCGGATGTGTGGAGACGACGCGGCCCACCTCGCACAGCGATCCGGTGTTCACGGTTGATGGCGTACTGCATTACTGCGTTACCAACATGCCGGGCGCCATGCCGCGCACTTCCACGATTGCTTTGACCAACGCCACCCTGCCCTACGCGCGCAAGATCGCGTCTCTGGGATTAAAGGGAGCGATTCGGGAGAATCCCCTGCTCAAAGACGGCGTGAATACTTACGCCGGCCATGTCACCTGCCAGCCGGTGGCGGAGTCTCAAGGGCTCCCGTACAAGGACTTGGAAGAACTGCTGTAGCGCCGGGCTTTGAGCGTCGAAGTTCCAGATTCTAGAAAGGCCGGTCATAGACCGGCGCGGGAGTTGCGTGTGCTGGGTCAGTTTGCCCTTCCGTAGGGGCGGTCTCTGACCGCCGACTCTGAATTGTCACGCGCTTCCGGCGCTCAGAGAGCGCCGCTACAGCCAACCGACCCGCGACCGAGTAAGGCCCGTGGTTTGTGCGCTCGTTCAGATTGATCCGTGACACCTGCCAGAAAGGAACGCGCCGCCGCTGGCGCGGGAATGGGGAAATCCCGCGCTCTGTGGGATTTCAAAGGCCGGCGGGAATCCCGGCAAAGTCGCCCCACAGGCGATTTTCCCAGGGTTTTCATGGGCCGCCATTTCCGCACCGCGCCGTTCCCACCACGCTTGCTCCGATGGCCCTGTCATGCGGAGCTTGAAAGGGCCATGCGCTCGAGCAAGGAAAGTGTCACCCATCATGGGAACGAGTCCATGGCGTTGCCAAGGGCGCACGCCGCAGCGTAGAATTGCTGATTGGGGCTCACTCGGAAAATCTGGCAGGGTTGCTTTGATTCCTGAGAACTGGCATACGGAAGATTCTGCGCTACGCCCCATCGCCGAGAAGGTGATGGGGGGCGAACGACTCTCGTTTGACGAGGGTCTGGCGCTCTACCGATCGAGCGACTTGCTGGCGCTCGGATGGCTGGCGAACCAGGTGCGCGAGAAGCTGCACGGCAAGCGCACTTACTTCAACGTCAACCGGCACATCAATCCCACCAACGTCTGCGTGGCGAGTTGCAAGCTCTGTGCTTTCGGGCGCAAGCCGGACGCGCCGGGCGCATACACCATGGCGCTCGACGAAGCCTTTCGCATCGCCGGAGAAAACTGGAGTGAAGCGGTGACGGAATTTCACATTGTGGGCGGGCTGCACCCTGACCTGCCCTTTGAGTATTACCTGGACCTGTTGCGCGGGCTGAAGCAGCGCTTCCCGAGCGTGCACCTGAAGGCCTTCACGGCGGTCGAGATTGCGTACTACTCGCAGATGACGCGGCTGCCCATCCGGGAAATCCTGGTGCAGATGAAGGACGCGGGGCTCGGCTCGCTCCCAGGTGGCGGCGCGGAGATCTTTGCTCCTGCCGTGCGCCGAGTGATTTGCGACCACAAGATCGGCGCGCATACCTGGCTCAAGACTCATCGCCTGGCGCACGAACTGGGAATGCATTCGACCGCCACGATGCTCTACGGGCATATCGAGTCCGACGCGGACCGCGTGGACCACCTGCTGCAACTGCGCGAACTGCAGGACAAGACGCACGGATTCCTGACGTTCATCCCGCTCGCCTTCCACACCGCCAACACCGAGCTCGGCAAAATGGTCGCGCACCACGAAACGACCGGCTTCATGGACCTGAAAAACGTTGCCGTGGCGCGCCTCCTGCTCGACAATTTCCCGCACATCAAGGCTTACTGGATCATGATGACGCCGCGCGTGGCGCAGGTGGCGCTTAAGTTCGGCGCCGACGATTTGGACGGCACAGTGGTCGAAGAGAAGATTTACCACGACGCCGGCGCCGCGACGCCGCAGTCCATGACCCGCCAGGACATCATCCGCCTCATCCGCGAGGCCGGCCACGAACCCTTCGAGCGCGACACACTCTACCGCCCCGTCCAGCGCACCGAAACCAGCGTCACCGTGCAAGTCTGACTCGCCCCCCCTCGTTTTGCTTGACGACGGCCATTCAAATGACGCATAATCAGAATGCCCGACATTCAGGCGCTCGGGCGGAGATGGCTATGGATGTCAGCAGAGTAGGAAAGCGGGGGGCCATCATCGTTCCTGCCCGCTTACGCCGAAAGTTCGGGATCGAACAAGGGAAACTGGTCGTGGCCGAGGAGCGCGCAGAAGGCATTCTGATCCGACCCGCCATTGCGGTGCCGATGGAAATCTACTCTCCTGAGCGCAAAGCGGAATTCCTGCTCTCCAATGCGGTTGATGCTGAAGACTATCGCCGCGCTGCCTCTGAGGTCCGCAGGCTGGGGCTGAACCCGGAGAAAATTTCCCACCACAGACCCCACCGCCGACGCACTCGGCGCTGAACCGTGGACAGACTCTTCCTCGACGCGAATGTGCTCTTCTCCGCTGCCTATCGGTCCGATTCCGGCCTGGCTGGCTTGTGGAAGCTGCCTGACGTGCAATTGGTGACTTCAGAATACGCGGCGGAAGAGGCCAGGGTTAACTTGGCGGACGACACGCAACGCCAGCGCCTGAACAAACTCCTGCGAGACACCGTCCTCGTGCCCGCAATCTCCGCAACCACATTGCCCCAGGATGTGGAATTGCCTGAAAAGGACCGCCCGATTTTACTCGCGGCCATCGACGCGCGTGCTGCCTACCTGCTAACCGGCGACAAAGAGCATTTCGGAAAACTCTTCGGTCGGGAGATTGCCGGAGTGCGAATCCTTCCACCTGCTGATTACCTTCGGAGGCGGCACAGAGCAAAACGAGGTGAGCCGTAGACGCGAAATTATCCACGAGGCCGGC
>Ga0315281_10010593_pt1 | contig 12701 bp, 12 predicted proteins | sample YL17G07_0_MG_FD_204540 | JGI IMG/M metagenome (GOLD analysis project Ga0315281, IMG submission 204540) | Sediment microbial communities from Yellowstone Lake, YNP, Wyoming, USA - YL17G07_0 | ecosystem: Environmental > Aquatic > Freshwater > Lake > Sediment | place: USA: Wyoming | collected... | reverse complement strand
AAATCGGGGCCGAATTCCTGCCCCAGGTCTACCTTGCCATCGCCCTGGGGATGATCGGGGTCTCTGCCCTCGTCCTCTACAGCCTCAGGGTCACAAGCCCTTATCGGATCCTCACCATTGCCATGGCCCTCGGGGTCCTCATCTGCATAGGGTCGTCTCTCTTCGTCGGGGCCTCACCCCCGGATTGGTTCTGGTATGCGTTGAAAATCGCCTCGCGGATGTTCATGTACGTCATGGTTGCCTGCACCTGGACGTTCACAGACCAATACCACGATCTGCAAGACGCAAAACGGGTCTATCCGATCTACGGCGCAGCCTACTTTTTCGGAGCGATCATTTCGGGGACAGCGATCAATCTCTTCCTCGATAGCATCGGCTTCTCGGGCCTTTTGCTCTGCGCCGCTGGGGCAATTCTACTGGGAGTGAACGAGGCGCGTGGCATCGCCCATAAGACACAGGCGGTCCACGACGACAGCGTGGAGGGGGTCTTCTCATCCAGCCGCGATTCATTTTCGACGGTCTTGCAACTCTTCCGTAGATCCCGTTTTGCGATCTTCTTGCTTCTTTTGAGCTTATGCCTCCAACTCCTGATGACCGTGACCGAATTCAACTACATGGAATCCTTCGGTAGAGCTTTCAGCGCGGCACCCGTCGAGGTCGCAGAAGGGCAGATTGCAGCATTCCTCGGCAAATGCCGCGCCATCATCTCCACATGCTGTCTCCTGTTCGGCCTATTCCTCTACAGCCGGGTTATCCGCCGCACAGGCCTCAATAACGCGATTCTGATCACCCCCCTATTCTTTTTGGCGCTCTACTGCGGATGGGTGTTCAACGACGGGACGACATTAGCGATCCTCGGTCTTGTCACCGTAGAAGGGCTCCTCTACTCATTCGATGACAACGGCTTCAACCTCCTCTCAAACGCCGTTCCAGCTAAGCTCAGATCGAAAGTGAGGATCATCAACGCCTCCTTCTTCGAGCCAACGGGAATGCTCTTGAGCTCGCTCCTCCTTTTCTGGGTTCATTCGCAAAGCCGCTGGCTCGGTTTTTCATTGAGCCTCGTCGTGGTCCTCCTCGCCCTCATTCTCAGGGCGATTTACTCACAGGCGATTTTGATCAACCTCAAGGACAACGCGCTCCATTTCGAAAGAAAAATCAAAGGGTGGCTCTCTCACATGACCCGCCGTGAACAAAAAGAGGCAAAAAAAGAGATCCTCGGAGCTCTCCGCTCCTCCTCCGAAGAAACGCTGCTCCTTGCGGTCGATTCGCTCCTCGAGCTAGGAGAGGCCTCCATTCTCCCTGACATCCTCCTCGCAGCAAGACGTCTTGGCACGGTGGCTAAAATCCGCCTCTTGCGCCTCCTCGACAACAGCCCCTTCGGGAACAACTCCCTCGTCATCCAAGGGATCGACCAATGGGTCTACGAGAGCGATTCTCCCGAGCTGTCCAAGTGGGCCAATTTCTATCTGGCCAAACGGGGCCTACACCATCCTGAAAAAGTGGAGGACGACCTCGACAACCCCGACCTCTTCCTCCGCGGTGCAGCGATTCTCACGATGAAAAAGTCGCTAGCCAACCAATCGGAGGGCTATGCCGCCCTCAACCGGACGATCGCCGCCAAGAAACTCGATCTCATGTTCAAATCGAACCGGATCGACGAGATCGGGATGGCGCTCGAGATCCTCGCCGAGGAAAATATCCCCACCGCCGCAGAGCGGGCGCTCCCCTTTTTAAGCCACGAAGCCCTCCTCGTCAAGCGGGCCGCCGCCAGAGCCGTCGCCCACCTCGCCGACAAGTCGCTGAGCCGCCATGCCCCCCGCCTGATTGAAGAGCTCGAGGCAGCGCGTGACAATCCATTCCGCCTTTCTCTCCTCGACGCCCTCGGCAAGATGGCCGACTCGACGACGATCAAAGACCTCCTTCTCGCCTCCGTATATTTCCGTCCCAACGAGAGGCGGCGCACCGAGGAGATCATGATCTACATGGGGTTGAAAATCGTCCCCCTCCTGATCGCCCTCACCAAGGATATCGCCCTCCCCGAGCGGGCCCGAATCCTAGCCGGCAAAATCCTCAGCCGCCTCGCCCTTCCCCAGCTGCAAGCCAACCTCCCCGATATTCTCGACATCGAGATTGAGCGCGCCTACTTCTACTTTTATTTTGCCCATACGATTCAAAATCAGCATCCCCTCTACGACCTCGAAATGCTCCAAAGCGCGCTCTTGGCAGGCTATCAATCGGTCATCGATTTCATCATCCACCTTCTCGGCGCCGCCGGTTCTCTCGAAGATCCCGAACTACTCGTCCGCGCCCTCCACAGCCGCAATGCCAAAATTCACTCCCACGCCGTCGAGAGCCTCGAAAAAACGTGCGACGCCAGGATCTTCCGCCTCATCGCCCCCCTCGTTGATGATTTACCCCTCGAGGAAAAAATGGCCGCCTGCCTCCGCTGGCAAGGCGATTTCCCCAAACTCACCCTCTCCGAACTCCTCCGCAAGCTCGACGATTCCCCCTCTCTCTTCGACAAGATCGTCGCCGTCCGCCTCAAAGCGAAACTCCAAATGCCCAATTGGCGGCTTGAGCTTCGCGAGCTGATGAAGCAATCGGATGAAACCTTCCATCAATACGCATATGAGTTGTTAGAAACATGAAAAGTCTCATTGAAAAAGCATTTTTCTTGAAAAAGGTCCGCCTCTTTAGCGAGCTCGACCTCGAGCTACTTTTGGCCGTTGCCGAAAAACTCCATGAAGACGATTACGACGCCGGCGAGAAAATTTTCGCTTCAGGCCAAGTCGCCAACCGGATCTATCTCATCGCAGAAGGAGTGGTGCAGATCCTGGATGAGCGGATGAGACCCTACGCCGAGCTCGGGGCCAGCGACTATTTCGGCGATGAATCGCTCTTCAACGACCACCCCAGAGCCTACGCCGCCATCTGCAAAACCGACGCCCTTTTCCTCACCCTATCTCGCAGCCATCTCCTCGGAGTTCTCTCTGAATGCCCCTCCGTTGCCGTCGCCCTCCTGCAAGCCTACTCGCAGCATCTCCCCTGCCGCCACAAAGGAGCCCTAGTTCCCACATGAAGATCCGGACCCGGCTACTCCTTTTTCTTCTCCCCACCCACATCGGCAGCATTGCCCTCGTCTCCATGCTCCTCGCCTATCTCATCGAGACAAAATTCCAGACAAGTCTGTTTTTGATCCTCTTTAGCGCCGGCCTCACGATCCTTGTCATGGTGGCCACCCTCTTCATGATCGCCAATAACATCTCCCGCCCCGTCCAGAAGCTCAACAATTCGGCCCTCGCCATCGCCGCCGGGCATTATGGGGAACCGATTCAAGCCGATGGCCCTCGGGAGATCGCCGAGCTCGCCAACACCCTCAATACGATGAGCGAATGCCTCCACGAGAACATCAACCGGCTGAAAGAAAACTCCCTGGTCCGCGAGCGGATGTACGGCGAATATGAGTGCGCCATGCTGCTCCAGCACCTCATGCTACAGAAGAATATCGACGATTGTAGATCCGATGCCGTCGCCATCAAAGCCATCACATTTTTCTCCGACAACCCCCGCGGCCTCCTCCTCGACTTCCCCAAGTCCGAGCGCCCCGACCTCTTTCAAATCCACCTCGCCGAAGCCCAAGAAGAAGGCTTTGAAGGGATGTACCAACTCCTCACCCAGTACAAGTACTCCAAAGAGAGCCAAGACCACACCTCACTCACCCTCGACCGCCTCGCCGCCACCCTCCATTGCAAAGGGGCGAAAGAGAGCGGCCTCCCCTACCTCTGGTCCCTCTGCGAACAGCGCTTCCTCCCCCTCACTTCCATCCCGGTAAAAGTTGAGTCGGGCGACCTCTTTTTTCTCTGCAACGACGGGCTCCTCCATTTTTATAAAGACCCCCAGAAAATCACCGATCTCCTCGCCAAGGTGCTCAAAGTCTTCGCTCAGGACGGACTCGAGACCACCGCCTCCATGCTCCAGAAAGAGCTCGCCTTTGCCACCAAGCGCAAAGACCTCGCCGCCGACATCCACCTCCTCTGCTTCCAGATTTTGAGTTAATGTGCTTTCATCTCTTCTGCGATGAAGAGGGTAAATTGTTGAATGTCATGGTCAACTGAAACTTGTTCTAATGCATGGAAGTATTTTGCCCGATTTTTGACTGCGACGACTGTCCATGGATAACCGCCAGACGCTAGCATGCTGTTCATGATGAATCGTCCAAGCCGTCCATTTCCATCCATGAAGGGATGAATATAAACGAACATAAAATGGCCTAAGACGGCTCGAGCAGCCGGGTGACTTTCTTTCTTAAGGCATGTGAAAAATGCTTCCATCGCATCAAACAGCGCTTCTCGGGGAAGAGGGACATGACGTGAGCCTCGAATATATACTTGATGCCTTCTGTAGCCGAGGATTTCGTTGGGCTGCAAAATCCCCGCCTGCATGCTGGGAGAGAAGAGCTTTTGGAACCAATTTTTGAGTTCCTGTTCGATGACAACCCCTGGATTTTCTCCAGTGAGGATCCGGATAATACTCTTCTTTACTTCTAAAAATGCCTCGTAATAGCCCCTAGCTGCAAGGGTATTTCTTTCTTGATGATCTGCAGGATTTTGATCCGGATTCCAGTGGTGATCGCGCACTCTTTCGATGAGATCAGCATTGACATGATACCCTTCAATTGAAAGAGAGTTATAGGCATCCCTCACATAGATCTCCTCCAACCTATGCAAATATTCAGCTTTGTCATTGGCCATCCCCGGGGGCGAGGGAAAATTTTGAAGAACTAAGGGTCGCAAAGCCGCCCAAAGATGGGTGATTCTGGCAGCGTAAGGTGAACGAAAAGGAGTCGGATCAATGAGTGGCGGCTTTTCAAATGGATTCACCACCTTTATAGACATTCCAGTTTTTTTGAGTGCTTGTCTAATGAGTTCAGCTGTTTCAAATTGGTGGAGCGCCTCATAAGCCCCAACGATCCGTTCTGCAGCACGTACAAAATGATGGGTAGTAATGGTGTAAATCAGTTCATGGGGATCTTTAATCAGGCCAAAGGCGATTTGAATGTCAGTGGTATTTTTTTGGAAATAGGTGGGCGTAGCTTTGCAAAGGGCATAGGAAAGAGGCATGATTTGTAGTCCGCGAACCACGACTCGCTCAGATGGGAAATTATTCGGATCGGGATAAACGAGGATAGAGGTATCAAAGGGGAGGTCGATCGGATTGCCACCCCCTCTTTTTGAAATGACGATCACTTGTTTTGGGATCGTTGGGTTGCCTATATGCAAATCGATTGAATTTTCAGCAGAAAGGCAGTATTCTGTACCATAGATTTCATTGAGATAAATACGGGCAAAATCCCAAAAGTTGGCGTACCAGGCAGAGGTGTCCCCAGGTTGAATATCGGGCCTTGCCAGTAGATACCATCCCCGAATAATCTCCTGAAGCCATTTGGTTCGAGCTAATAGTTCACGGTCAGCCCGCTCGATTTCAGAGGTGTGGACGATGTGCCCGCCGTGTTTTTTTGCAGCTTCGTGAACGCGGGATAGGGCGGCGGCAAGATCTTCATGGTCCATACATTTACTAGTAGTTAGTGTAGTCAATTCCTAGTATTTGCTGCAACAATTTACCATTATATACTCATTTTCAATTACTTGTGACGTTTTTTCTCAAGGAAAAAAAATTTCTTTTCTATCTTAAACCATCTGGTGGTTGGAATTAGACCATTTGGTGGATTTATGTGCATATCATTAACTACAAATGACATATGTATTTGCATAAAGAGTTTCTTCAAGATCATAGAAGGCGGCCCATTCCCGATCGCCGTAGGAAAAGTGCCACCATTCTCCGAGGTAGGGAGCGAAGTGTTCTGAGACCATGAGGTCGTGAAGGAGTTTTCGGTTTTCTGTTCCCGCGGGAGAAAGAGCCGGCGAATAGGTCGGCAAAAGAGAGGGATCGGAGAAATCGGCGATCTCTCCGCCCATGTCCACCTCTTGACCTTCCCAGATAAGGGTCACGTCGACCGCTCCTCCGGTAGGGTGGCCCGCGACGGAAGGGAGGGCCACAAAAGCGTGAACCCTCTCCATCAACACCTCTAAACGGAGCGATGGATCCTTTTGGTGTTCGAGGAGGAGGTGCTGAAGATAATATTTCTCCTGATAGGAGGGGCTCCGGTACCCCTCCACGACAAGAAGACCGTAGCGCGGGTCGAGGGCCTGCAGTTTCATCTGAATACTCTCGAGTTTTCTCGCGACAGTTTCCCGCACCCAGATTGCAGAGAGTCCCTCATCGCCTCTTCGCACCTCAGAGCGAACATTCGGGGAGAAATGGGCCAAATCGACGAGCCTCTCCCCCGATTCGACGGAGCGAACTTTTTGCAATTGCTCGATTGAGGCGATTTGGTCAGGCAGCATCTTCTACCTCTCTATACCGCAGTCGCGACAAGACCTCTCCGCAGCCATAGCCGAGAAGAGACAGAAGAATGCTGGCTATCTCTGATGGGAGAGGTGGCGGGAAGACCTTGAAGAGGCAAAAGGCGGCGATGCCGAATAGAATCGACAGCAGTCCTGAGAGGAAATGGCCCCTTTTTTTGAACAGGGCGATGAAGATGGGAACAAACAGGCAGCTGACGAACAGCTCGTAGCTCTGGATGAGGACGTCGACTACGTTGTCGAAGTAAAAGGCGACGACCAACGACGCAATCGAAAGACCTAGCGTCAATGCCTGGATGCTTCGCAGACTCTTCTTTGCCCGCAAGAGCTCGAAATCCTGGGAGAGATTCGAGCTGATTGCATTGAGCAGCGAGGAGGCGGTGGAAATGATGGCGGCGAGGACCGCGCATCCCACGAGAGCTGCGACCCATGGATTCGTCGCATAGGCGATGGAGATCATGAGGACGCTCGCCCCTGCGGGAATCGCAAGTCCGGCTGTTTTCGCAAGAACCCCGAGCGCAACCGGGATGACGCAAACGATCATGATTCCGATCCCAGACCAAAAAGCAGCTCTCGAGACTGTGCGGGGAGAGTTCCCAGCAAAGCACCGTTGTCCCATATCTTGCTCGATGAAGATGTAGAGAAGCGGCATCAGGAGCCACCCCGTCAGCTTCGATGATCCAAGCGAAAAGGACTCAAGAGAGAGAGCAAACGGCGGGGCAAGCCCTTTGAAGAGGATGACGCCAAAGCCGCAGAGGAATACAAGCGAAAAGACGGCCGCTTGGGCGATGTCCGTCGAGATGACCGCTCGGAGACCTCCTTGCACCGTGTAGAGAATGATCACTCCCCAGAACAGGGCAAATAAATACGGATTCGAAAAACCGATCGCCGCCAAAAATTTGTGCGAGGCGATGATTTGGGCAACAAGAACCATGAAGAGGGAGATCACCGATAGAATCGAGGCGATCTTTCTCAAACCGGGAGATCGGTAGACCACCTCGAGGATTTCCGCTACGGTCGATACCTTAAACCGAGCCAATTTCTGGCCGATCCCCAGCCCCAGGCAAATCATCCCCAACGAAGCGCCAAGTGGATAGAGGAGAACAGACCAGCCGTAACGATACGCCTCATCTGCGGCTCCTAAAACAAGACCTCCCCCGACTTGCGTCGCCAGAAAGGTCATCATCAGAGGGAAAAAGCGGACGCTTTTCTTCGCCAGGAAATAATCCTCTTGCCCCTCCACATTCTTCGAAGATCTCCTCCCGATGAACCAGTAGATCATCTGCAGTCCGAAAAGCAGCGGGATAAATATGCCTAGATCCATGACCGAGTCTCCTCATTCGAACGAGAGGTTTCTTCTACCCGGGGGAGATAAAAACCGATCTCATCCGGTGACACATTGGGCGCTGTCTTTGCCCGGTCGATATAGGGTCTTGCCGATTGAGAATCTCCATATCGGAAGAATAGAAAGGAGACATCGATCTCGACCCCGTTCAAGGCATCCCCAAAATCAGACCAGAGCATTGCCTCGAGATCTTGAGGAAGGTCCCGGTAGTATTTTCCCTCGTCATTTGGCAATACAAAGGAGATCTGGATTTTGTCATTTCCTTCCGCGAGAGCCTTTTTCACCGACTCCTGGATGAGATAATATCCTTCTACGTAATGAATGAAGGAATAGGCTCGCTTCACGTCCAGGTCCCGAATGGAATCGAACAGGTTAGTCTTATTATCAAACAACTGGGCCACAGTCATCTGGCTGGGTTTGTAGTGGGCAGAAATATCGGCGAGCCACACTTTCTTCGGCAGTTCTTCGTTGATGTATCGATACAGACCGCTCTCCACCGGCACTCGGGAGCAATATTGGAAAAAAGAAGAGGAATAGATGCATCGGATTGCCGCAGAACCGATCCGATTGATGGCATCTCCGAGGGGATTATCGGGCAGATACGAAGGAGTCCGGACAAAATCCCAGCCCTTCAGAGAATAGAGATAAAAAGTCGCATCTCTTTTCCGGCTCAATAGCGGTTCTAAAAGATAGTCTCTGTAGAACTGAGCGCCCGATTGGGGAAGTCCTTTCGGTCCTTCGTACCAGCAGTAAACGTCCAGAGAACCTGCACGAGATGCAAGATCCTGCACGACTTGCTGAGGGTCGCGAATAGCGGCATCTAGTTGCACGTTTATTTTTGGAAATTGATTGATTGATAACATGTTAGCCTCCAAAACTTTTAGTGATTAATTGTCTGGCCATTAAATTTAATGGGTCGATAATTGTCTTCTCACATGTGAGAAGTTCATCTTTGTACAGCGACAACTCAGTGCATCCCAATAAAATGACGTCGGCATCCTGTTCTTGTATGAGAGATCGTAACTCTTGAACGACCCTGTCAGGTTCATCTCCTTTGAGAATTTGGGTGATGATCCGATCTGCCTCTGTTTGTGCATCCTCATCGGGATAAATGCAGGGAAATCTCCGCCGATAGAGACCAAACCGCATTGACGTCGATGTGCCCAGAACTAAGGGGACTGCAGAAAGGGGAATGGCTTCGGCTGCGAGTTGAGGCAGCTGCAGAAGATCGGAATGGTGACCCTCATCCTTTCCCAAAAAGGCGTGCAAAGTGTTGCAGGCGATTCCGATCACCGAAGCGCCGTCATCGCGGAGTTTCTTGAGGCATTCCCGCAATTCTCCCTGAATCTGAGGCACGTCCATCTCTTCGGAGAGCATGTCCGAGAAGGGAAAACTGACGAACATCACCTTGGGAAAGTCCTCATCTCTCCAACAACCGTATAACTCTCTTGCGAGGCAGAAAATCTGTTCAAGCAGGCAAACGCCCGCAAGAGGGCCTGCCCCGCTGATAATTCCAATCGATTTTGGTTTCACAAAAAATCCTAAAATATGTTTTTTCACCATCGCGTTCCATGTCGATGTGTAAGTTACAGAATATGAATCTGTTAGTGAGAACAAATCTCACAAACAAATGTCTATCGAACAAAGATGTAGTAGGAAAAATTAATGAGCTAGATGCCCATGATGGTGAGAAGAATGATGGAGGGTGCGAACAGAAGATGAATTCAGAGACGCTACACGCGCGATCGGTTTAAATTGATTGTTTGACATACTACCCTCCTAGGTAGATCCAATACTGGTCATTGTATGTCTTAGATTGAATTGACGTCCAGAAAAATCAAAAAACCATACCTAAAAAATTTCCTTTCTGGTAGAATTTTTGACTTTGATCACCAAAATGTGTACAATAGATGAAGAAGCGAGATTTGGAAAAAGAGCTTGGCCGTGCGGGTTGGTGGTTGAAGAGGCAGGGCGGTGCCCATGAAATTTGGACCAATGGCATAGATACTGAGGCTGTTCCTCGACATAGAGAAGTCAGAGAAAACCTGGCCAAGAAGATCGTAGAGGTGGCCAAAAACAATCCTCCAAAGAAACAATGACTGGAGAGTAAGGGAATGATGGAGCTGGAAGGGAGAATCTGGAAGGAGTCGGATAGCTCGTGGTGGCTTGTCGAAATTTCCTTTCTAGATGTAATGACCCAAGGTAGAACGAGAAAAGAGGCTCTCGAGATGATTAAAGATGCGGTCATGGAGCTTTTAACCGATTCCTACACGGATTTGTTGGGTAAGCGGTTTCAACTCACCGTCACTCTTTACGAAGATGGCGTCATCGGTATGGGTGCATCCGAAGATAAACTTCTCTTTGCACTCGGCTTAAAAAGACAGCGCTTACGGAGCGGATCGACCATACGCGACGTTTCTAAGCGATTAAAATCCAGATCTCCAAATACTTACGCCCGTTATGAACGGGCAGAAACTAGGCCCAGCCTAGAGAAATATGCCGAGCTTCTCCATGCCGCCAACCCAGGCAGAAGGCCTTTGTTGCTGAGTTAATATATACACAAACTTCGGTTTCCCGATTTCCCTCGCGGAAAATAGCGGGTGGTCTGTATGGGTTCATGTATGGACGCAGCAGAAAAAAAACCCCTTTTGGTCCTCCTCCTTCTACTGACGGCCCCCTTAGCGGGCGTGGGGATCGACCTCTTCGTCCCGTCTCTGCCTGCGATTGCAAGTCAGCTAGCGACCAATGCAAATACCGTGAAATTCACCATCGTTTGCTACCTTCTGGGCTACGCGATCGGCCAGCCGATTTTCGGGACTCTGTCGGATGCCTGGGGAAGAAAGAAGCCACTGTTTATTGGCCTGATTCTCTATGTCATCATCAGCGTATTACTGGCCCTATCTCGGGCGCATTCCCATTTTCTGGGTAGAAAAAAAATTCACCACAGAGCACCGTACCGGCTGACGCCGGAGACATCTACAAATAACCTGAAAAAGTGAACTCAGCGTTGTGGGGATTCACTCCACTCGCTCTTCGCTGCGCTCGGCGAGCTCCCGCCTTCCGCTCCTTTCGCTTCGCTCCAGTCGCTCCAGTTGGGCTTTTAAAGTGGCAAGTCTTTATCCTTTTTCATCGACAGAAACTTACAAGGAGACTTGCCATGAAAAAGACTACAAAATCTGCCAAAACAAAGCCAGCTCAATTGACCCTGCTGAATCCAAAATGCGCTGGTATTGACATAGGTGCGAGTGAAATTTTTGTTTGCATAGCCAAAAGTTCTTCAGAACAGGAAGTGCGTTCATTCCCAACATTTACCGCGGATCTGAAACGCATGATCGATTGGCTCAAGAATAATGGTATAGAAAGCGTGGCCATGGAGTCGACAGGGGTTTACTGGATCGTCCCGTATGAGATGCTTGATGAGGCCGGATTTGAAGTCCTGCTGGTCAATGCACGATTTTTCAAAAGCGTACCAGGCCGCAAAACAGATGTGCAAGACTGTCAGTGGATTCAACAATTGCACTCGTACGGACTGTTGAGGGGGTCTTTTCGCCCCTCCAACGATGTCGTAGAACTACGCTCGTATGTGAGGCAAAGGAGCCGTTTATTCGAATCAGCTGGTGTATTAGTGCAGCTCATGCACAAGGCGTTGACACAAATGAATATCCAGCTTAACCACGTGATTAGCGATATTACAGGAGTCACTGGCCTCAATATTATTCAAGCAATCTTGAAGGGGAACAGGGATCCTCATGCCTTAGCAGATCTGAGCGTTAACGGATGCCGGAAGAAAAAAGATCTCATTGCCAAAGCCCTAGAAGGCAACTACCGCACAGAACATGTATTTGCCCTAGAGCAGGCTTATGAGGCCTATGAGTTTTTTCACAAACAGATCCACTCGTGCGAAAAAGCAATTGAAGAGGTCTTAATCTCTATGAGGATAAATCAGTCGCCCTCGCTTAAGACAACAGAGGATGAAATACCATCCCCAAGAAATAAAAAATGTGCAAACAAAACGGCGGCGAATCGAAGCCCCTATTATTTCAATGCCCAGGAAAAAATCAAAACTATCACACAGTCTGATTTGACTACTATTCCAGGTATTGACACGAATACTGCGATGAAAATCCTCTCCGAGATTGGTACTGACATGTCACAGTGGTCCAACGTCAAAGCGTTCGTCTCTTGGTTGGGACTCTGCCCTGGGAATAAAATTTCCGGAGGGAAAATACTGAGCAGCAGAACGAAGAAAAGTGACAATCGAGCGGCCCAAGCATTGCGAATGGCAGCTGCTAGCCTTTATCGATCTAAAACTGCAATTGGAGCCTTTTTTCGAAGAATGCGGGCTCGCTTGGGAGCTCCAAAAGCGATTACCGCAGCAGCGCATAAACTGGCTCGAATCGTGTATCGGATGTTAACGGAGGGCACGAGTTATCGTGAGGCTGGCGAAAACTATTACGAGCAGCAGTACCAAGCTAGGGTTTTGGCAAATTTGACTAAACGTGCAGAAGAACTTGGCTATACACTGATTTTATCTAAATAAACATCAGAAAATCAGACGCTTAAATAAACCATAAAATAATTGGATAGGTTCGTTCTAAAGACCGATTGATCATTAGTGCAGTAAAGCCTGTCACAGAGCATGGTCTATAAGTCGCCGGCGACATCATTGGTGAGTCTCGTTGTAGACATCCCGTTTAGAAGACTGTTTCGAGAATGTGGCGACTACTTTTTGCAACGAAGAAATATGTTGCAACCATCCATAACCCACGGCAAAACTATGAGCTAACGTCAAGCACGGTTATTTAGAAGACACAGAGAACAAAGAGGTAGCACAGAGATAGATTTCTTTTTTTTGCGAGGGCAAAAAAAAGAGACTCTGCCGCGACCACCCCCGGTAAACGCGGCAAAATCCTCTGGATTAGACGGAGAAACGT
>Ga0315281_10010592_pt1 | contig 12702 bp, 13 predicted proteins | sample YL17G07_0_MG_FD_204540 | JGI IMG/M metagenome (GOLD analysis project Ga0315281, IMG submission 204540) | Sediment microbial communities from Yellowstone Lake, YNP, Wyoming, USA - YL17G07_0 | ecosystem: Environmental > Aquatic > Freshwater > Lake > Sediment | place: USA: Wyoming | collected... | reverse complement strand
GAGCCGCCCGCCGGTGGTCCACCGGACCGCTTGCCGCCCGCACTCCAGAGGCTTCCGCCTGCGGCCCGAAGCCTTCGGCGGACGGGTTTGGCGGACGTGTTGGCTCGCTCCGGGTAAGTTGTCGCCAGCGTCTCTAAGAACATGCTGGCACGAACCACCAGACAAGGCTTCAGGGGCTGCGCCCCGGCCGTCGCACCCTTGGGCCGCTGGCCGATGGCTGGCCGCGGGTAAGTATCGAAACTAGCCCGGGCTGGCCGATCGCGCCGTCGATGTGGATCTCCACCGGCAGAAAACGTCGCACGACATCGCAATTCGTGATCAGGTGCTGCGTTACGCACGAGGTGTGGAGCTGCGAGACGCCGGCGGCCAACGCCAGCGGCAGGATCAGCTGGTCCGCAAGGTACTGGTCAATCGCGCCGTCAGTGGCAAGGAACTGCTCGAGTGCATCCACCGCTTCGTCGGCCACGCGCTCCGCCGGCTTGCCACGTGCGCCGAGGGCGAAGTAGCACGCCTGCGATCTTTCGAATTCCGCAAGCAGCAACAGCATCGTGCCTGGGGAGCGCCCACGGAGATTGACCACCTCGATGCTCACCTGCTCCCCGCGGAGTCGTGTGAGCGCCTGTCGGCATTGCCTCTCGGCGATGCCAGTGTGGAGATTGGCGACGGCGGAGAGGCCGTGGATCGCCTTGGGCGCTCCCCGACCGGTAAGCTCCAGTGGACGCCATGCTGCGCTGGGATGAATGGTCGCGTGGATGCAGCCGCCGCCGCGTGGGTAGAAGCCCGCCAGTTCGATATACGCTTCGGCACGTACGCCGATCTGGCGCAGGTACGGCAACCACTGAAGCTGCAAGTAGTCGAAACACGGGCTCCACGGCACGTGCGTGCCGCCGGTGATGGTGAGATGTGATACGCCGCCGGCGCGGGCCAGCGGCAAGAGCACCGTTTGCAGAACGAGCGAGGTCGAGCCGGCAGTGCCGATGTCGAAGCGGAACTCACCGCAGGAGAGGCGGCGTGGCGCAAACTCCAGCACCGTGGACCCTCGCGCAGCTCCTTCGACGTGCGCATCGCCGACCGCCGCCGCCGCCTCGACTGCCTTCAGGTGTTGCGCCATCAGCCCAGGCTTCGGCCGCCGCGCGCGAACGTTGCTGAGACGAACGGCCGTTTGCGTGAGCAGCGACAGCGCGAGCGCGGTGCGCAACACCTGCCCGCCGCCTTCGCCCAGAGAGCCGTCAATCTCTAACACGCTCAAGCCCATAAACCCGGATTATTTCATGAGCGCTCGTAGCAGATCGATTCATGAATAACCCGGATTGAAGGCTCGGCCTCCTCAGCGCGGACCGGGGGCGAGCGGCTCGAATCGACGGAAGCTGACCCCACAGGCTTGTAGCACACTCTGTGGTGGTGCGGGTGATCCGCAAGGCCCCCGCCGGGTGGTGGCCAGGAGCTATTCCAACAGTTCGGTGTTCCAGTAGGAAACGTCGACGGCGGAAAGGAATGGGGTCCATTCCTTGTAGCGGCGCAAGCTGAACGTCTCCAACATGAACGGCGTCCATTCGGGTCGCCGTGGCGGTCGCAGCAGCCGTATCCCCGCTTGCTCCGGGGTCTGTCCACCCTTGCGGCGGTTGCAGACATGACAAGAACACACGACGTTTTCCCACCGTGAGAGCCCGCCCTGGGACCGCGGTACCACGTGGTCGAGGTTCAGTTCGCTGCGCGCAAACTTCTTGCCGCAGTACTGACATATGCTGCGGTCACGGCCGTAAATATTGAACCGGCTGAAACGCACTTGCCGGCGCGGCAGCCGATCATACGCGACCAGGAGGATCACCCGCGGCACCCGTACGACCCGGTTCACCAAACCGATGCTGTCATCGTGGACCGAAACCGACAAATCCGCCCAGCTCTCGAAATCGAAGGTGCGGTACTGTTCGTTAACGGCGCACGCAATGCCTTGATACAGAAGGGAAAACGCTCGCCTGACCGAGGTGATATGGACGGGGAGAAAGGAACGGTTGAGAACTAGGACCTTGGTATTAAGAACTGATGCTGCTGCAGACATCCTCTGACCACGTCAACCACCGGAATATTACTGGCACGTCTAGCTGTAAGGGCCGGCGAAGTCAACAATACGACACCAGCCAGCCCAGACCGCGTGCTTGCCCTTTGGTACGGCTACCCCTATGATGCCGCGGCAGGCGGCCCTTCCCACAATGGATTGCACACCGAAAACATTCCGGCCCTTGATCGTGCCAGAGTCCAGTGGCGCGTGAGATCATCATCAACGCGGCCCCGTACGAGACGCGGGTCGCACTCCTCGAGCAACGGCGGCTGACCGAGGTTTTCATCGAGCGGGCCCGCGACAAGGGCATTGCCGGGAACATCTACAAGGGCCGGGTCACACGCGTGCTCCCCGGCATGCAAGCCGCCTTTGTAGACATCGGCCTGGAAAAGGCCGCGTTCCTGCACGGATCGGATTTCTACGCCGAACTGGGAGACGAGTTCCTGATCGAAGAGGGCCCCACACCGATCGAGATCTCGACGGAATCAACCGCTGCCGAGCCCAAGGCGGTCCCACGCCGGGTGCCCATCGAGGAGCGTCTCAAGAAAGGCCAGGAGATTCTCGTTCAAGTGGCCAAACAGCCGATCGGCAGCAAAGGTGCACGCGTGACGTCTCTGATTTCCTTGCCGGGCCGGCACCTCGTGTTCACGCCGTCAAGCAACCACGTCGGCGTGTCGCGTCGCATCGAGGACGAGAACGAGCGGGCACGGTTGAAAGAGATCGTCGAGTCGGAACGCCCTCCGGAAGGCGGATTCATCATCCGTACGGCCTGTGAGGGACTGTCGAAGCGGGAAATCCAAGGCGACATCCGCTTTCTGTTGAAACTGTGGAGCCGGATCCTGCACAAAAGCGAGCAGGTCGGCGCCCCGGCTTTGCTGCATTACGATATGGATTTGGTCCTGCGCACGGTGCGCGATCTGTTCACCACGGACACACAACGCTTGGTGGTCGACAGCCAGCGCGATTATCAACGTATCCTCGATTTCCTCGACACGGTGATGCCGCGCCTGAAATCGAAGGTGGAGTTGTACGAGGAACCGGAGCCGATCGGCGACCATTTCGGCATCGAATCGCAGATTGCCAAAGCATTGGAGCGCAAGGTGTGGCTCAAATCGGGCGGGTATATCGTCATAGATCATACCGAGGCGCTCACTGTCGTCGACGTCAACACCGGGCGCTTCGTCGGCAAGAAGACGCAGGAGGAAACCGTCCTGCAGACGAACTTGGAGGCCGCCAAGGTCATCGTCGAACAGTTGCGGCTGCGCAACATCGGCGGGCTCATCGTCGTCGACTTCATCGACATGGAAGACCGCGACAGCCAGCGCGAGGTGTTCGAAGCGCTCGGCGACGCGCTCAAGAAGGACAAGGCGCGCTCCAAGCTGCTGCGCATTTCGGAGTTGGGCCTCATCGAAATGACGCGCAAGCGCACGCGGGAAAGCCTGCACCAGTTGCTGTGTGCTCCCTGTCCGGCGTGCGGCGGCAGGGCCGAGCTGAAGTCGACCGAGACCGTCGCCTACGAGGTGCTGCGGCGTATTCAGCGTGAGGCCGCGCTTAACCCCGGCGTGGCGCAGATCACCGTGCAAGTACATCCCATCGTAGCGCAGTTCCTGGATCGCGAAGAGGACCGGATCTTGCGCGCCATGGAAGCCAAGCTGAACAAGAAGATCATCGTCAAAGCCGTCCCCGATCTGCAGGAAACCCGCTACGAGGTCATCGGCGTCGAAGCCGCCGCCTGAACGCGAATCGAAGCTCTCTCATTGCCCTTGCGCTTGGACTGTCTCGTAAGAAGCTGGTGATTGGGTCATTGACTCAATGACTGAACCAATGATTCACTGATGTTCGATGGCACGTTGGATCGCCGCGATTGTGGCTGTTGTCATTGCCGCTGGAATCGGCCTGTTGGCCGGCTATATCCGCTGGGGAGCGCAGGTGGCGCAAGTGGAACGGCTGCAGCAACGCTTAGAAGCGGCCGACGCTGAGGCCACAGCTCTTCGCAACCAGAAGGGGCAGCTGGAGCAGCGGGTCGAGCAGGTTACGAAAGAGCAGGAGCGGCTGGGGCAAGAGAATGAAACCCTGCGCAAGGAGTACACCACCCAGCAACTGCTGACGGGCCAGGGTGGCGAGCTGCCTGCCCGACCTCCGAAGTAGCGCCGCGAGCCGGGGCGTGCGTTTCCGCACCAGTCGGAGCGCGTCAGCGCACGCGGATGATGATTGCCGAGGCCGCGCTGCGGTTGCCGGCAACATCACGAACGCGCGCCGTCACCCGGGTGTATCCGACCGGGAATGCGATCGGTGGGGTGATCAGCCCACAGAATTGGATGGTGCTCGTCGAGTTGACGAAGTGATACGGCGGCCAGTCATCTGGGAACTGCGTACACGCATCGCCGCTCCCGCGGCCATTGCGTGTGTCGGTGCCATCCTTGAACCGGCAAGCAAAATCGTTGATCACATTCGCCACGTCTTGCGTCAGCGAGAAGTCCGGAGGATCGGTTGCGGGGACGCCCCCAAACATGCCCGCAGAGTCATCGCACACTGTCGTGGTTGGGTTCAGCCCCAGGGGCTCCGAGGCTTCGATCAGAAGATAGGGCAAGACCGACGGATCAGATGCATTCCAATTGAACGTACTCGTTCCGATCGGCGACTGAGTGCCTCCCTTTCGGCCTTCGATCACCACCGAAAAATTGTATGCGGGCCGTTCGTAAATCGGTGTCCCGTCTTTGGCGGTGTCCACCGGTGACACCAATATATCCTCGCCGTTGGTCACGCCGAAGAAGGTAATCACCGGCTCCGGCGGGATGGTCGCCGTCGGTGTTTTGGTCACCGTCGGCGTGCGCGTGGCCGTCGGGGTCGAAGTGATCGTGGGCGTCCGGGTGAACGTCGCAGTCCGTGTCGGCGTGCGTGTATCCGTCGCCGTGCGTGTCACCGTCGCCGATGGACTCGGTGTGGGAGTACGCGTCGGGATGGGTGTGTTGGTCACCGTTGGTGATGTCGTGGGCGACGCCGTGGCGCTGGATGTCCGCGTTGCGGTGACGGTGCGGGTCGGCGTCGGCGATCGCGTAGGAGTCCTGGTTAGCGTCGCCGACGGGCTCGGCGTCCCCGTCGCGGTGAACATACGCGTGTTCGTCACGGTCGGACTAGGCGTCGCCGTGGCCGTCCGGGTCAGCGTCGGCGATCGCGTTGCGCTGGGAGTCCGGGTCGGCGTCGCCGTCGGCGAGAAGCTCGGCGTTGCCGTTCTCGACGGGCTCGGCGTCCGTGTTGCGGTGAACATACGCGTGTTCGTCATGGTCGGACTAGGCGTCGCAGAAGCGCTGGTCGTGCGCGCGCTGGTTGGTGTCGTCGTCGGCGTCGAAGTTCGTGTGCTGGATGGCGTCGAGGATGCTGGAATCCCCGTCACGGTGGGTGGTGCAGGAGTGGTAGTCACCGTTGGTGATGTACCAACTGTAGGAGTGGGGCTGGCGTGGAAGGTGGCTGTCGGCAGAACGCTCGGCGTCGCCGTGGGAGTGTACGTTATCGGGGCCGGCGTCATGGAAATCCGGGCTGTTGCCGAGGCCGTCGGCGTAGCGCTAGACGTAGGCGAAGCGGTCCATGTGCACGTTGGTGAGGGGGTTGCCGGGTGGGACCCCGTTGGTGTCGGACTCCAAGTTGCGCTCTGAGTAGGGGTGGGCGTCGGCGTCCGGCTGGCCTGCGAGGGAGGTTGGCTCGGCGTCGGGCTCGGTGTAACGGTAGCCGATAGACTTGAGGTCGCAGTCGCGCTCGGGGTGGTGCCCAGCGTTGGGTGTAGAGTTGCGGTCGAAGTTGGGCTCAACGTGGAGGTCGGCGTCGATGCGGCCGTCGCGGTGCTCGTTCGCGTCGGAGTTGCAGACGGGATGGCCGGTGACGCTGTGGGCGAGGGAGTCGGGCGCGCGAGCGTCGGCGTCGCTGTCTTGCTGGGCGTTGGCGTCCGTGTAGGCGTTTTGGAATTCGTTGGCGTCAGGCTCGGCGTGGCCGTATCCGTCGCCACCGGCTGGTTGCCGATCCGCACGACTATCTGGAACGGGGCGCCCAGGTTCCCGCTGACATCGCGCACGCGCCCCGCCAGGATGGTGTCTCCGGGCGGAAAGGTTTTGTCCGCATTGATGACCGTGCAGAATTGCACCAGGTGCGCCGCAGAAGAGACGAAGGCCGGCGAGTCGAACGCGTCGACGGTGCAGGCGCGGTTGGGGTTGGTATTGGCCTGGAAGGCGCAGCTGAAGTCGTTTAACGCGTTTGCGACGGATTGCGTCATGCTGAAATCTGGCGGATCGAAGCCGGGGATGCCGCCCGCGGTGCACACGCCCGGATCTCCGTCTCCGAGTGGCCGTGAGGCTTCGATTTGCAGGTCAGGACGGGCCGTCGGGTCTTTGGAGTTCCAGCTGAACAGCACCGTGCCGACCGCAGCGCCGTCGCTGCCCGGAACGGCTTCCAGGACCAGCTGAAAGCCCGAGCCAGCGGCCCTCTGAAACACCTGCATCCCACCGGCGGCACCGTCCGCAGTGAATACCGTCCCATTCGCTCCGGCGAGGGTAAAGGTCACAATTACCGGCCCGCCGGACGCTGTTGGCGTGGGGGTCGGCACTGTCGGCATCACAAGGAGCAATCCGGTGAGGTCAGCGGCGCTGATCGACCCATCTCCATTGGCGTCGGACGGACAATCATCGCCTTCAATCGTGCCGTCCTGGCCATCATCGAAAAGCTGACTTTCAAGGTCGGCGAGTTGTTGGCGGCTTGCACTACATTGCCCCGCCGCTCGCAAGGGGGCACTGGCCACGACACTAAGGCTCAATACGACCGCCAGCCCAATCAGGCCCTTTGGAAAACGCGCGCTCCTCATACTGCGTACAGGCGAGTCGCGCCACTATGCCGATACACCCGCCGAGGGTCAACGAGAATCAATTGCAGCGGGGGCCTCGGGCGGGTATTGCCAGCAAGGTCGACGAGTAGTAAAGAACGACTCGTATAAGGAGGCCTGTACATGCCGAAGAGACGAGCGGTACGCAGCAAACCACAAACAAGTCGGGTGCTGTCACGGTTGCAGGACAACATGAAGCGGCTGCAGCGCGACGCCGAGGCCCTCCTGTCTCGCACCCGCAAACAAGCCACGAGTCTGATCTCGCGTGATCAGAAGCGCGCCTTGGATCGGCTCTTTAGCCAGGCGCAGCGACTCCGTACGGACCTCGAAAAGCGGGCCCAACGCGCATCCAAGGATGTCGAATCGCGGGCAGAGCGCTTTCTTTCGACTCTGGAAAAAGAAGCGGCGAAACGCCTGGGGCCGCTCCTACGGCGCCTGGATGTGCCGTCGCGGCAAGAGGTACAGGGGTTGTCGCGGCGCATTGGCCAGCTGGAACGAAGGGTGCGGCCGGGCCGCAAGTCGGTGGCAGATGCACCCATGACGCCACGCCCGTCGGCTTCTGCGGCAGAAACTCCGCCCACCTCCACGGAATAGCGGTCGAGCGGCGCAAGCCACGGCAGCCCTTGGCTGCCCGCTATTCAGCGATCGCCTGCGGCAACCACGCCGACATCGGCCAAGAGCAGGCGGTTATGAGGGGCTCAGCTGGCGCTGGCGGCTCGCGATCGAGCAGTTCCAGCCGTACGCGGGCTACCCCGCGGCGGACGATACCCAGCTGGCGTGCCGCCGCATACGACAGGTCGATGTCGCGTCCCGGCAAAAACGGACCGCGGTCGGTGATTCGCACCACCACCGAGCGTCCGGTGCGCAGCTCGGTCACTTTCACCGTGCTGCCCAGATGAATCGTGCGGTGGGCCGCCGTTAGCCGGTGCGGGTTGAACATGCTGCCACCAGCCGTCAGTTTTCCCTGAAACGTCTTCCCATACCACGACGCCCGGGTGATTCTGGGCGCCGTCGCATTGCTCCGCCGGGCATCACGCGCATGCGCTGGCGCTGCGACCACAACCGCCGACAACGCAGCCGCGACCAGCAGTGAGATCTCCCGAAGACCTTTGAGACGAGCAACGCCGATTCGAGCCATGTACCCCTCCGTTCTGACGTCCCTGGAGAGGCACACCCCGCGGCGCACGCCGCACTTGGCGCCACGGTCTTCGACCGTGGCTCCTCTCCTTGAAGGCCGGCGAAGTTAGCTGACGGGTTTGGGCTCAAAGAGTTGCCCATCTCAACCACTTGGCGCGGTCGAGATTCACCCCAAAAAAAATTTGGTTCCTCCGCTTCTCTCTCGAGAATTAGGCCTGGACACCAGTGCTTCTTGGCAGATTCGTTCAGGAAAATCAAGCGGGAAAAACTGCCGCCCAATTTTTCTCGCATCTCGCGTCACAAATTTGACACATCTGGTTGCCACGGTTGCATTTTGAAGTGACATTGAATCCTCGGGACCGTGGCACGTGCCGTGCTGTCCGACGTTGATCAATCCTAGACTCCATGCAAAGGGGAAATCATGCTAGGCAACAGACAAGATTCTGCCTCACCCATCGGCGCACTGCGGCGTCGGCTCAAGATGACGCAGGAAGAGTTCGCCCACGCGATTGGGGTTACGGTGTCGACTGTGAATCGATGGGAGAACGGCCATATTGAACCGAGCCGTCTAGCCCGCAAGGCAATGGAAGCCCTCTTATCTGAGTGCCCTGGTTCGTCGGACTTCTCATCGGAACCCCTACCGCTCAGCGCGAAAGAATCCTGAGGCGAACGCGGCTTCGCAGACAAGCTGAGTGAACACACAGCCCGCGCACGCCCCTCTAATTTTGCGGCTCACAGGCGTTGCCAAAAGCGTGCGAGGTAGCGTAGCGTGTGCCCATGCAGATGCCGCTCCGTTGCCGCTCTGTGGTGGTGCCGTTGTTGGTCAGCACAGGCGCACTCGTAGCGGCAAGCACCCCGGTATCGACACCGTTTGCTGCCACCGTTTCACGCGCAGAGGTGCGGCGCGGAGCGGCGGAGATCGCAGCAATCAGCGGCAAGAATTATCCCAACGGCACCGCCTACCGGCTCATGCGTGCCTGTTTGGAGAAGAACGTGCAGGAACGGCGGGCCTCGGACGCCTTCCTGGTCGGCGCCCATCTGACAATTGCGCTCTGGGTTGCGGATCTGCCCCAGGATATCAGCTGGCGTGAGAAAGCGTTCGCGCGCCACCGCGACCTGGCGGAATGGTTACTTCCCCACCTCGGTCTGCCGCCAAAAGAGGTTGCGCATCTGGTGGTTCACGCCGCCGGGCTGCCCGCGGCAGCAGAACGGCGGCTCATCGAGGCCGTCGGACGATAGTAGCCGCGGTCAATAAATCAGAGCTGCCGCACGCATGGGGGCGCCGGCGTCGTCCGCGATCCCCAAGGGGAACCCGACGAACACCACATTCCTCTTCCCCAGCAAATGACCGAGGTTGGTCAGCCCTTCCACGACCGGAATATTGAGTTGCATGAAGGCTAGGCGCTCAGCCCACACCTCCTCGGGCAGACGGCCTTTCTCCATCAACTCCGCGTACCGGCTGAAGCTGCCAATGCTCGGCATGTCGGTAGCCAGGGCGCCAATCTTCTTTGCGGCCAGCCACTGTGCGGCCTGCACAGAGAGCGAAGAGTAGGTGGGCCAGTCCTCATCTTGCGGTTGGGTGTAGCCCACGAACAGAATGAGAATCTCGTTGGGCACGATCGTGTAATTCTCCAAGTCTGTGATCTGTAGGGGCGAGTGCCGATCCTTCCAGCGCAGGTCAATGACGCGTGCGCGACCGTACAGCCGTTTTAGCGGTATCTGATCGGGTCGATCTCCTCCCTTCAGCAGCCGCGCCGGAGCGTCCAGGTGCGCACCGAGATTGCTCGGCAACTCGAAGTAGCTCAGCCCGAAAGAATAATTCTCTTTCGCCGGGACCACGGGCGTGAAAGTCAGGCGCTCTTTGATCCCGAGGAATTCGACGCCGCGGTGTCCGAACTCCCGTACCGGCAGGTCTTTGGTGATGACCGGGGACAGATCGATGATCTCTTCGGGCATCGGAATCGTTTCCGAGCTGCGGCCGCGACAACCAAGCAGAGCCACGATAAACACCAGCCCGCAGAACTGGAGGCTCCATACAGCCACCCGCTTGTACGTCTCCCTCATGTGTCGTTCCCTGTCTGCGCGCAACCAGATACGCGGCGCGGTTCAAACAGTACTGCACTTCTTATCGTTACACAAAAGCATTTTCACTGCCCAACGTCATTTCGGCCGCCCAGCGGCCCGGCACCTACCCGATAAGACATCGCTGGCGCCCCGTACGCAAGCCCGGGGAAATCATTAGCCTGCGGCGCGTCGGGACACAAGCTGAGACGAGGGGCGGCGTCTAGCCCCTTCTAGCCCGAGCAAGTCCCTGAGTATCGGTCGGCGCGCAGCCAAAGCGCGATCTTCAGTGGGCGCTTCATCGACGGCGTCGAGACGTGCGCGGGGCACGGCTGGCGAGCACCTCTACGCTCGCGCCGTGTTGCAAACTCCGCCGCACGTGGTAGGCACGTCCCGTGGGCGTCTGCGACCGGTTCATCGCCGTCAACGGCCTCCGCCTGCACTGCCGCGAGTGGGGCCAACCCTCAGCGCGCCCTGTGGTGCTGCTCCACGGCGGCTCCGCCCACGCGCACTGGTGGGACCTGTTTGCCGACAGCATTGCTGACCACTATCACGTATACGCGCTCGATCTGCGCGGCCACGGCGACAGCCAGCATGCATCGCCCCCGGCATATCGGATCGACGACTACGCGCGTGACCTGTCTACGTTCATGGAGCTGTTGGGGCTGCCGAGCGCGACGTTGGTCGGACATTCGCTCGGGGCCATGATCGCAACCGCATACGCCGGCACGGCACCGAGACGGGTCCAAGTCCTTGTTGTCGTCGACAGTGCGCTCAAGGTCACACCCGCCGACGTCCGGTACATGGCGCGGTTGCAACGGTTTCCACAGCCGATGTATCGCAGTCGCGATGACGCCCTACGCCGCCTCCGCTTGCTGCCGATGCACACGACAGCCGACGCCAGCATCCTGCGGCACGTTGCAGCATACGGCCTGCGTCAAGTGGCCGATGGACGTTGGACGCTCAAGTTCGATCGCGAGGCGATGGCGCAGGACGGCCCGGTGGATCTCACGCCTCATCTTCAGCGGCTGCGCTGTCCAATCTTGTTCGTGCGCGGCGCCCACAGCACGCTGCTGACTGAAGCCGGCCTCGCGGCGTTGCTACGTGTGGCCCGGCATGCCCAGGCGGTCGAGATCCCTGATGCACATCATCATGTGATGCTCGACAACCCCACCGCGTTCGAGCGCGCCATTCGCAACTTCTTGGAAAGCCGCTTCGCAAACTCGGGCTATGAATAGCCCGCCGGATGCCCAGCGTGGTGTCGTTCCATACTTCGGATATCCTGCCAAGTGCGGCCGCAGCAGCACTACCGCGGCATCTACGATCCCTTCCGGTGTGAGGACGAACTACGGCTAAGTGACCAGCGCAGCAGCGGCGGTGTGACGAGCGTTGTAACCATCACCATGATGACCACCGCCGAGAAGGCGTCGCGGCCGATCACCGCGTGTCCGCCGAGCACCAGCGTTGCACCGATGCTGGCGAAGATGAGGCCTACCTCGCCGCGTGGGATCATCCCCAAGCCAATCGACAGCCGGTCGAGGCCACGCTCCAACACGCCCAACGCACACACCTGTTTGCCAAGGATCGCCGCCCCAGTAAGGGCGGCCGCGAACCCAAGCACCGCCGTCCGGCCCAGGGTCCGCAGATCGACAAGCAACCCCATACGCACGAAAAACAGCGGTACCAGGAAGGTGACCAGCGGGTTGAGCAGCGCGTGCATGGTTGGTTCGCCACGCCGACGGAAGATCTCGTAGTGGCGCTCCTTGAGAATCAGGCCGGCCGCAAAGGCTCCGACGATCGGTGCCAAGCCGACCCATTGAGCGAGGTAGGACAATAGGAAGCACATCAGGAGTGCCGTGGTCAGCAACATGCCACGCACCCGAAAGCGCGCCGCGAGACGCAGCAAGTGAGGCGAGGCGAAATAGCCGATGGTGACCGCGCCGAGGACGAACCCAAACGCTTTGGCAACGATGCTCGCCAACACACCGATTGATACGCCCGGCCCATCGCCGGCTGCTGATCTGATCGCCCCCGTCACCGCGGCCAGTACGATGAGCCCCAGGACGTCGTCGATTACTGCAGCCCCGAGCACGATGCGCGCCTCACGGGTCTTGATGCGGCCGAGGTCTTGCAGAACGCGGGCGGTGATGCCGACGCTGGTGGCACACAAGGTGGCGCCCACGAACAGGTGCAGGTACATGGATTCGCTCGGATGAAACCACCAACTGGTCAAAATCCCCAGAATCATCGGAGCGATCACGCCGAGGACAGCTACAACTGCGGAGGATGGTCCGACCGAGAGCATGTCCCGCACGTCGGATTCCAACCCTACCTCGAACAGCAACAGAATGACGCCGAGGTCAGCGAACAGTTCCAGCGCCCGGTCGTGTTGAAGATACTCCAGCTCTCGAAACCCGAGGAGATGGAGATTTCCCAGCACCACGCCGAACAGGAGCTCGCCCAGCACCGGGGGCTGGCCGAGGCGCTCGAAGATGTCGCCGCCCAGCTTAGCCGCGAGCAAGAGCACGATGAGCGTAACGAGTAGGGGAGCGACTGGATCGGCGTGCTCGGCAGCGGT